>Ga0181520_10004424_pt1 | contig 23542 bp, 21 predicted proteins | sample PEATcosm2014_Bin_29_FD_132451 | JGI IMG/M metagenome (GOLD analysis project Ga0181520, IMG submission 132451) | Peatland microbial communities from MTU Mesocosm Facility, Houghton, MI, USA - PEATcosm2014_Bin02_30_metaG | ecosystem: Environmental > Terrestrial > Soil > Wetlands > Peat | place...
GCTTTGGTCAATGGTCACTGGGCTACCCTCCTGGGGGCATGGCTTGTGGCCATGACCCGCTATGGTGTTGATACCTGGAGGGTAGCTCTTTTCGTCTCTACCTACAACTGGCGAACGCACCCTGTTGGAAGCCGGAGTTGACATCCTCGCGCCGGCCTGCGGAGTGCTGCCGACGACGCCGGTGGGGCATTTGAGGGCGATGGTGGGAGCGGCAACCTCACCCCGGCCCTTTTCCCCGCGTGGCGCAGGCGTCTCGCCTGCGACGGCGTTAGCGGGCGAGACGCCCGTCTCACGCGAGCGTCCTGACGAGGTAGAACATGCACACACTGAAGGGTGAACTGCCGGACCTGTTCCAATTTACGAATGGCAAGCGTGTCGGTTCCGCCGATGACTGGCTTCGTCGGCGCGATGAACTGCGCGAGTTGATTCTGGACATCGAATACGGTCATCTTCCGCCTCGACCGACGCTGGTTCGCGGGGACCTGCTGCACGAGCATTCGATGCAGACGGCGGGGCAGCCCGACGCCAATCATGTCCAGTACCGCATTAGCATTGAGGGGGGCGAGCGGCCCTTCTGGTTCATCCTCGACCTGCTGATACCGCAAGTCGAGGGCGCTCCCTCGGCAGGCGCGAAGCTTCCGGTCGTCGTGAACGGCGATGGCTGCTGGAAGTATCTGACCGAGGAGATCGTCGGCGAAGTGTTGCGGCGGGGGTACATTCTCGCGACGTTTAATCGCACGGAGATCGCCCCGGACGACTACCAACACCCGGAGCGCAGTGCCGCGCTGTATCAGGTCTACCCCGACGGCGACTTCGGCGCCCTGGCCGCCTGGGCCTGGGGCTACCACCGGGTCGTGGACTTCCTGGTCACTCAGGACTGCGTGGATGCCTCGCGGATCGCCGTGGTAGGGCACTCACGGGGCGGGAAGACGGTGCTGCTGGCTGGCGCGACTGACGAGCGTATCGCCCTCACCGCGCCGAACGACTCCGGCAGCGGCGGGGCGGGGTGCTTCCGCTGGCAGGGCGAGGGGTGCGAGAAGCTCGATGACGGTCTCCGGGTGTTCCCGTACTGGTATTCGCCGCGACTGTCGGAGTTCATCGACAGGGAGCAGGACCTGCCCTTCGACCAGCATTCGCTGAAGGCCCTGGTCGCTCCGCGCGCGCTGCTGTCCACGGAGGCGCTCGGCGATCTTTGGGCGAACCCCTCGGGCACCTACCAGACGTACCTGGCCGCGCGCGAGGCCTACCGGTTCCTCGGGTCGGAGGAGCGTATCGGCATCTGGTATCGTGAAGGGGGACATGACCACGGCATCGCCGACTGGAAGGCGTTTCTCGACTTCGCCGATCTGCAATTTCGGGGCATCGCGCCCGACAGTCGGTTCGATGTGAACCCCTTCCCCGACATGCCCAGCGCCTTCTCCTGGTCGGCGCCGACGGCGGCAGGCTAGTGCCTTGTCAGACGTGAATTGCTGGCAGAATTGCTGAACGGTCTTAACACCTTGGGGGATTGCAGGAAGATCGCTACACGGTTTCGACCCTAAGCCCCCGCGATTCTCAGGGTCAAAGGTCGTTGGGAATGCGGGGGTCTGGGGGATGCAATCCCCCAGGACGTATAGGCCGTTGGTACGTGTGGCTTTACGAGCCTCTGCCCACAAGTTCACGACTGACAGAGCACTAGGCGCAGCGTCTCGCACGCCGAGCCGGGGGGCCCTCCCGGATCGGCACGGGGTCCCCGTCACGGCCTCGTTGCGTCCCGCTTCGCGTGCCGAAACGAGACTGCGACACCTCGTGCCTTGTCCTGTTTCGCGAGCCGTGATTCCGAAAGAAGACCCGTCTTGGCATCCGAACCGCAACCTGCGAACCAGTCGCCCGGCCAGCTTTGGATAATGTGCGGGTCGTTCTTTCTCATCTTCCTGGGCATGGGGGCTATCCAGCAGTTCCTCGTGCCCACGATCTCGACGCGTGCCCACTGCTCCGACCTCGCCAGCGCCCTCGTCTTCGCCTGCGTGTATTTCGGTGGGCCGATCTTCCTGACTGTGTACGGGTATGTCTTCCAGCGCCTTAAGGAGCGGTGGTGTGTCGTCTTTGGGGGGCTTACCTACACCCTCTTCGGCCTCACCGTGCTTCTTCTGCCACAGTACGGCGTGCTCGTCGCCGCGGCCTTGATCTTCGGGTTCGGGGCCGAGACCTTGTGGGCCACGGGGCCTACGCAGGTCATCAATACGACCCACCGCACCCGATATGGCAGCATCTCCGGTATCTTCCAGAGCGCGACGTACTCCGGCCAGATGCTCGGAGTGCTGCTCCTGGGCATGGTGTTGCACAGTTACGCCGACCCGGCGCAGGGGCAGACAGCGATTTTGGTCATCGCGGTGGCCTTGAGCGCGTGCGGGAACGTGCTAGCGCTGTTCTTGCGAATCAAGCCCAAAACGCGCCCACCGGCGAAACTGTCCGATGCGGTGCAATGCTTGCGCTCGCGGGCCGGGCGCTACTTGGTGCTCTTGTCCATCGCAACGTATCTCGGCTGGGGGCTTTTGTTGTCGAGCTTCGCAAGCCTGGTGCGCGATATCGGCCAGGATGCGAAGCTGCAGTGGATCGTGCTGCCATATTATGCGGGGCGGCTGGTGGTTGCGTGGATCGCGGGGCACACGTCGGACAAGGTCGGGCGCGAGCGCGTGATGCTGTCGGGCTTCGCGCTCGGGACCAGCAGTCTCGTCGCGGCGGCGCTGTGGCCGACCGCCCCGGTCATTGCGGCGGTCTCCGCGGTATTAGGGATGCAGGCGGCGATGGTCAGCGTGTCCAGCACTGCGGCTGTCGGCGACTATGTGCGCGAGGACGAGCGGCATCTGATCTTCGCCGGCACGAACGCTTGGGGGTATCTCGCCACCGGGTTGACGATGATCGGCAGCCAGCTTCTGCGCCAGCGGTACGAGAGCTTCGCGCCATCGTTTCTGCTTTTCGCGGGGTTCTACGGGGCGTGCGCGCTTCTGGTGGTGCGGATGAGAAAGGCATTGAACGGCTGACGGCACCTCACCCCCGGCCCCTCTCCACGGGGTGGAGAGGGGGGAACGGCTGACGGCCCTACCCCGCCGCCCTTGCGGGCGGCACCCCTCCCTCGTAGGGAGGGGAACGGCAAACGGCACCTCACCCCCGGCCCCTCTCCACGGGGTGGAGAGGGGGGAACGACAACGGCGTTGCGCCGTCATCCCCCGCGCTCCACGAGGGGGGATGTGCGACACCTCCCCAGACCATGTGGCAGCGCGATTTATCGCGCGGATCACGTTGTATAGCTACCAATGCTTCTACTGCGACGGGATGCTTGCTCACAGCCGACGGCGTAATGGGCGGAGCGGCAGTTCGGCCCGCATTTGGCGCGACAAACCGCGCCGCCGCATGCTCGAGGAAGAAAATCGCCAAATAAGTACGAGTGGAGAGCGGGCAGGGGTGAAGTGCATTCTCGACGCAGGGCTTTTTGCATCATCGGCGAATGATCCACCGTGGCACGCAGGAAGAAGCAGAATCCGGTCATCTTCGGGAATACAGGCTGGCGGCTGGTCGCTCTCGCTGCGTTCGCAATCGCGATGGGGCACCTTGAAGCGACCGTGGTCGTCTATATCCGCGCGCTTCTCGACGTGATCCCTACGCCCGAGCAGTTCGACCCGGCCACACTCAGGATGGTGCCTGCCTGGGTCGTCGTCTCGGAGCAGGCCCGCGAGGCTTCGACCCTCGTGATGCTCGTCTCCCTCGCCTGGCTTGCCGGACGAAACATCTGGGAGCGCATCGGCGTTTTTGTATTTGCGTTCGGTATCTGGGACATCTTCTATTATGTGGCGCTGAAGGCCATGATAGACTGGCCCGGCTCCCTCGGCACGACGGACTGCCTGTTCCTCATCCCGCAGCCCTGGTTCGGCCCGGTATGGTTGCCGCTGTCGATCTCGCTCGTCCTGGTCATCACCGGCGCATGGCTGGTATCCTGGCAGGGGAAGCTGCTGGCCGCAAAGCCCAGACGCGCTCCGCGCACAACGGCGCCCGATGCGGAAGAGACCACGGAGATCGGGAAAGTCTGAGGCTGGATACTGGATGCTGGATGCTGGATACTGGATACTGGATACTGGATACTGGGAACGGCGAACGGGGAACGGGGAACGGGGAACGGGGAACGGGGAACGGGGAACGGGGAACGGCGAACGGCAGAATTTCGGTTTCGTAGGGGGAAAGAATGGAGCAACGCGAGGGAACGACCCAAGGTTACAGGAGCCTGGAGATATACCGCAGAAGCCATGCTTTGGCGGTCGAAGTGCATCGGGCTACATTGGCTGAACTTCCCAAGTTCGAGATGTTCGAGCAGGGCAGCCAGATCAGGCGGTCGTCGAAGTCCATCGTCGCCAACATTGTTGAGGGTTACGGGCGACGGCGGTACAGGACGGACTACACCCGGTTCCTGGTAGTGGCGCTAGCATCGTGCGATGAGACTGTCGCCCATCTGAAGCTATTGGCCGATACGGGGTCATTGTCCGCGCCGCGCGCTGAGGCCCTGCTACGCGAATATGACATCCTCGGTCGCCAGTTGAACTCGTTCATCGCATCCGTAATACGTGAACACCAAGCACCATAGCCTCACCCGCCTGCGCCGTGGCCGTTACCAGAGCCGTTGCCGTTACCAGCATCCAGTATTACGCGAATATGACATCCTCGGTCGCCAGTTGAACTCGTTCATCGCATCCGTAATACGTGAACACCAAGCACCATAGCCTCACCCGTCTGCGCCGTGGCCGTTACCAGAGCCGTTGCCGTTACCAGCATCAAGTATCCAGCATCAAGTATCCAGCATCCAGCATCCAGAAGGTGCAATCCCATGCGATCACTCCGCATCCACGGCCCACGAGACATGAGGATCGACGAGCTTCCGGTTCCGGTTCCGGCGCCGGATGAGGCGCTCGTGCAGATCCATGCCGCCGGGATCTGCGGGACTGACATCGAAGTCGTCAGCGGGCGGCACGGGTTTTATCTCAGCGGCTGGGCGAAGTTCCCGATCGTGCCCGGACACGAGTGGTCGGGGTATGTGCGCGAGGTCGGCAGCGAGGTGACGAATCTCAAAGTCGGCGACCTGGTGTCCGGCGAGACCGGAATCGGCTGCATGAACTGCGAGCTTTGCCTAACCGGGCACCATAATCTGTGCGCGAATGTTACCGAAGCAGGGATTGTGGGTCGCGACGGGGCGATGCGCGAGTTCCACGCGCAGAAGGCGCTCTTCGTCCACAAGCACGGAGATGTCGACCCCGATGCCGCCGCCCTCGCCGAGCCGGCCACGGTGGCCGTGTACTCGTGCAAGAAGGGCGGGGTTACTCCGCACGACCGCGTCGCGATCCTCGGGGCCGGCAGCATCGGACAGCTCACCGTCCAGGCGGCGAGAGCCTTCGGCGCGCGCTATGTTCTGGCGACCTCGCGCAGCCGGCCGAAGCTCGAGTTGGCGAAGCGCCTCGGGGCCGATATGGTTGTGAACCCCCGGGACGAGAACCTGCGCGAGATCGCCCTGGACGTGACCGACGGGCACGGCTTCGACGTGGTCATCGAGGTTTCCGGGTCGATGAGCGCGCTGGAGGACGCCCTGGATATTGCGGCGTTCACGGGGCGCATCGTCTTCGTCGGTACATACCAGACCCCCACCAAGGGGCCGCTCATGCAGATGATCACCAAGGAGTTGTCGCTGATCGGCGTGCGTGGCAGCCCGCACGTGTACCCGGAGACCGTGGACATGATGGCCCGGGGGCTGATCGACACGCGCCCGGTCATCTCGCACACTTTCGCCCTTGACCAGTATGCCGAGGCGTTCGAGATCGCCGAGAACGGCGGCCCGGACGTGCTGAAGGTGTTGCTGAAGCCGTAACCCGGCGTAGTCGGAACCCAAGAGGGATTGACCACAAAGACACAAGAACACTAAACGACTACCCCCACGGAGATCGCACTGTCGTTTTGTGCTTTTGAGTTTTGTGGTCGAAACCGTTGGTCTGTCCCATGACCCTGGGCGTACTGAACGCAGATCAGATACTGAGACACCCACCCATGGCCTTGGGCCGGAAACCTCGGAGCGTGACCTGATGCCAATCCGCAGCCGTTGCCCGACCCGCGTAGATTTTGCCGGGGGCACAACCGACTTGCCCGCCTTCCGCAATGCCGAAGGCGGCGCGGTGGTCAGCGCCTCGATCCGGCAGTACGCTTATGCAAGCCTTGAGCGCATGACGGATGTGTGCTGCCGCATCGCCTCGCAGGACATCGACGCCTTCGTCGAGGCCCGCAGCATCCGCGAACTGGAGTACGATGGCAATCTCGATCTGCTCAAAGCCGCCGTGTTGGCGCTGAACCTGCCCGGTGGCATGGACATTGTCGTTCGCTGTGACGCTCCGCCGGGCTCGGGCCTGGGTTCATCGGCCTCCATTGGAGTGGCGCTTCTGGGCCTCCTCGACCGCCTGCGAGCCACTGAAGCCGGGGGGCGGGTGCGGATGCTCACCCGCTTCGAGCTGGCGGATCTCGCCTGTCGCCTTGAGGCGGACCTGGGGATCATCGGCGGGATGCAGGACCAGTTCTCGGCGGCCGTTGGCGGCATCAACTACATGGAGTTTCTGCCCGGAAACCGGGTCCTCGTCGAGCCGCTGCACCTCGCGCACCGGACGATCTACGAGCTTGAGAAGCATCTGGTGCTGTGTTACTCTGGCAAATCGCGACTGTCGGGCGACGCGAACCATCGCATGATCTCGGCTTACGAAAACGGCGAGCCGCGCGTGGTCAATGGACTGCGCAACGTGAAGCGGATCGCCCGCGATGTCTACTCCGCGCTTGTCAGCGACGATCTGGGCTGGTTCGCGGACCTGCTGAACGAGGAGTGGGCGGCGCGCCAGGAACTGGCCGACGGCATCGTTACGCCGGAGATGCACGCCCAGCGCGAGGCCGCGATGGCCGCGGGGGCCGTCGCCGCCAAGGTATGCGGGGCGGGCGGAGGCGGGTGCATCCTTTTCTACTGCGCGCCGAACCGCGAAGGCGAGGTGCGCCGGGCGCTGGAGACCTGCGGCGGGCGCATCCTCGAGGTCACTTTCGAGATGACGGGCCTGCAGGTGTGGGAGGTATGACCGGACTGTTCTCTCTCCCGCCTCGGGATGACGGCCCCGACGCTGCGAGGGCTTTCACCCCGGCGCAGGAGGCCACCGCGCTTGTGATCTGTGCGGCCATGCTGACCGTGGTTCACTACCACGGCATGGTACAGGGCCTCCCGCAGCGGTGGGTGCTTTTCGGGTGGTTTGGGGTCAACGTCTTGTGCCTGCTGGTCGTGCCGTGTATCCTCATCAAGTTCGTGTGGCGCAGAGACCTGTCCGAGTTCGGCTTGCAGTTGGGGAACTGGAAGTGGTGGGGCCGCATCGCGCTGGCCTTCATCGCCGTGATGGTCCCGGTCGTGGCGCTGGCCTCACGTTGGCCACAGTTCCAAAGCTACTACCCGCGCTACCCGTGGGCGCGGCTCGAGCCTATTTCTTTCGTCACTTCGGAACTCGGCTGGCTTGCGTACTTTTTCGCCTGGGAGTTCTTCTTCCGGGGCTTCCTGCTGTCCACCCTGGCCCCCCGGCTGGGAACGGTGGCCATCTTCGTCCAGATGATCCCGTTCGTGATGACGCATTTCCCGAAGCCGGAGGCCGAGGCGGCGTCGGCAATCGTCGCCGGGATTGCGCTGGGCTACATGGCCTACTACGGCCGATCCTTCGTTGGGACGTGGCTTTTGCACTGGCTGGTCGCGGTCTTCATGGACGCGATGGTGGTCCTGTGGCCGCTGCACGGGCAGATGCCAGGGTAGGCGAAGGCGAGCGGTCACCTCGGGAGCAACAGCGGCGACGAGGGCGTTCTCAGACAAACAAGGATTCATCGCCTGATTGGCGGAAACAGTCACACGGAGGTGTCGTAAGTGGGTAAGTCGCGTCTTATCGGCAGTGCCGTCCTTCTCGTTCTCCTCATGGGCGCCCTCGCCATCAGTTACTACCGTGATTACCGATCCACACAACCAGCGCCGGAGAGTGAGGCCACGAAGGTCGCCACTCCCCCTGTCGAAGCGCAGAAAGCAGATGCCACAGTGCCGGATACCGGAGTGTCCCTCGATCAATCCACACCCGCGAGCGGCAGCGGCGGCTCGGTCATCAAGATCGAGACCGCCAAGGGCAACATCACCATACAGTTGTATGACAAGCAGATGCCGATCACGGCGGGCAATTTCCTCAACCTGACGAAGAAGGGCTTCTATAACGGGGTCACCTTCCACCGCTGCATCGAGGACTTCATGATCCAGGGCGGCGACCCGACGGGTACGGGCATGGGCGGTCCAGGCTACAGCATCCCGGATGAGTTCGATACCTCGCTGAAGAATGACACCGGCGCGGTGTCGATGGCGAACGCCGGTCCGAACACCGGGGGCTCGCAGTTCTTCATCGTGCGCAAGCCGCAGCCGCACCTGAACGGCAAGCACCCCGTCTTCGGCAAGGTTCTCGAGGGGATGGACGTGGTGTACAAGATCTCAAACGGCGACAAGATGACCAAGGTATCGGTGGTCAAGGAATCGCCGGACGCCGCCGCTGCCGAGAAGAAAGCGACCGCGGCCCAGAGGGCCAAGAGTTAGGGCTAATAGCGTTTACTTTAGGGCGGGGTGTCGGTCTCCTCGCAATCCCGCGTCGTTTGGGATCGCGGAGAGGGCCGACGGGGACCCCGCCGCGCCGTCGCAAAGCCCGGCCGTCTCAGGAGTGACACCATAGTGGCCCAGCCAGTGACCGAACCCGCGCCCAAAGCATCGCCGATCTCCGTGGCGTTGTGGCTGATCGCCACTCTCGTCATCGCCGTCACGGTCTCAGTATCTTTGTGGCAATACGGCGTCGGCTCGCAGACAACGGCGACCCGCGTCCTGCCCGCCGTGCCGCTGTTCGAGGCGGCGCTATATGTCGTCATCCTGATGGTGCTCCCCGGCGAGGGCATCGTGCCCGCCCGGCGGGCGATCTCCGGCGTCGTCGCGGCGATGGTCCTGCGCGCCTTCGCGGCGGTGGTTGCCGCGGTACTGTGTCACCCGCTGGCAGACGGCAGCTTCCTGGCGTCCTTCGTGAATTTCTACGCCCGATACTGGATCGGGGCGCTGGTGCAGATCGCCGTGGTCGCGTTCTTCCTATCACTGGTGCGCGACCTCCTCGAGAAGCGCGCGACCACCGTCGTCCGCAGGCCCGCTGCGGCGCGCGGCCCCGAGCCGCCACAGCAGAGGGCTGCGCGGCAGGAGGAGCTTCTGTCGTCTCTCATGGACGGCTCCGAGGCGGTGCAGCGCCGGGCAGGCAGGGGAGCGCGACTGAGCGTCGAAGCCGATGCCGCCGCTGTGCGCCCAGCCCCCCAGCCGCCCGCGGAACCCGTGCCGGCGGCCGCACCGCCCCCTGCGATCGACCGGCCGGCACTGGAGATGATCTCCGAAGAGCCGCAACAGGCCCCCGCCGCCGAAGATGTGCCAGCGCCCTCGGCTCACGCCACGGACAGCTTCCCGCCGGTCGCGACTGCCGAGCCTGCGGCTTCCGTCGAAGCTCCGGTTGTGGATGTGCCCGCCGAGGTCGTCGAGCCTGCGCCGGTGGCGCCAACCGAGGCCGCCGCTTCTACGCCGCAACTGCCATTGATGGCCGAGCCGGAGGCCCCGGCTGTCGCGGTGGCCGAGCCGGCCGCCGAGGCCCCGACTGAGCCTGCGCCGGCCATCGCGCTCGCTCTGCCGACACCGGCGGGCCTCTTCCCGCTCCCGGCCGAGGCCGCAGCGGCTGTCCCGGCCCTCGCCGAACTCGGGGAGACCGTCGGCACGGCGCACTCCGCCTCCGGGTTCAGCCCGTCGGGTCGCTGCGTCGGCCTGAGCATCCCTGAAGCCTCCGATGTCGGCGTGTGCATCGCCGCTTTGGATGACTTTCTCATCACATTGGCCTCGCTGGCTGAGGCCCTGCGCATCGGTCCTCCCAACATGGCCCTGGCGTGGCTCAACTCGTCGATCGCCGGCATTGCGACCTCAGGCGAGGCTTGCGGCACTGCGGTGATGTCGGTCACTGGCGAGGCTTCGCCCGGCCCGCTGAGTCTTGCCTTGCGCCGGCCCCTGGCGGCGTTTGAGTCCTGCACCGGGCTGTCGAGTCGTCCGGCCGTTCGGCGAGTGGAGTTGACGCCTCTTGCCCCGGCCGAGGCTGACTGGGCCGCTGCGAAGCTCGCCGAGATCGCGCAAGCGGGTGGCCAGGAAGTCCTCAGCTTCGCCGCCGGTGATGGAGGCACGGTCCTGATGCTCGCGGCCCCGGGCGCGGACTGCCCGCTTGCCGCAGCGGAGATTGCCGAACTTGACGCGAACGCGCGCGTCCTGGCGACGTGTCTCGGAGACACCGGCTACGACCGTCTCGTCATCGGGACCGACGGCGGCGGAGTGGCGATTTCTCGCACGGCAGTCGAGGGCCAGGATTGCACCGTCGCCCTGATCGTTCGCGGGCGCATCGAGCCGGGTGCGCTCGGCATGCAGTTCAGCCGGGCGCTGAAAGCCCTTGCCGAGCCCCTCGCGCCGTCTGCTGCCGAGGAGGACGCGGGGGCTGGTCCGGAATGAGGCTCACGGGGGCTGCGCGCGACGGTCGCTTCGCAATTCTGCCGCTGTTCGGATTTGCGCTGCTGGGCCTCGCCCTGTCTCTGCGCACCTCGGTGAAAGGCGCCGGCGACGAAGTTGGGCAGGCGGTCCTCGCCGGGGTCGCGGCTGTGTATATTGCCGTGGCTTTTGCCCTCGGGCGTCTCACCTGGCGCAGCCCGCTGCTTTTCGGCATGATGTTGGCGATTCATGCAGCGACGGCGCTCGTCTTCGGCCTCGCCTTATCCGTCGGGGACGCGGATCACCACGACCTGCTGTCTGCGTGGCAGTCGGGCCTGTGGGGCTTCACGCCCGCGCCATTGTTGATCGCCGCCTTCACGGTCGTCTGCGGCGGCATGATCGCGTCGCATCTATCGGGGAGGGCGAAGCCGAGATCGAACGCAGCGCTATCATCGTAGCAGCATCGTCGCTGGAGTTAGGGAGAGATTGACCACGAAGACACAAGGGCACTAAACGACAAGACGGCTCGGTTGGAAATTGCAGCGTCGTTTCGTGTTTTCGTGCCTTCGTGGTTAAAGCCGTTGGTCCGTCCCGCAAGCATGAGCGCATTGGACGCGAATTTAGCTCGACGATCGCGCGACGAAGCTCCGGCACATCTCGAACTACAGACTACCTGGGGAGTTCATGCCCGATGAGTGACCTGAAGATCTCCGCCTCGATCCTGGGGGCGGATTTTCGCCACCTGCTGGACGAGGCCCGCACTCTTGAAGCCGCCGGCGTCGACTGGTTGCACTTCGACATCATGGACGGGCACTTCGTCGAGCAGATTACTTTCGGCGCGCTTGTGCCCAGGGCGCTGCGGGGCGAAACCGGCCTGTTCTTCGACGCTCATCTGATGGTGACCGACCCGGCCCGGCAGATTCCTTTCTTCGCCGAGGCCGGGGTGAACATGGTTTCCATCCAGATCGAGGCCGTGCCCGAGCCGTCGGGGCTCCTCACCGACATCCACGATAGCGGCATGAAGGCCGGCCTAGTCATCAACCCGTCGACGCCGCTGGAGGCCCTCGATCCCTTCCTCGACCAGTGTGAACTCGTGCTGGTGATGGGCGTCGAACCCGGTTACGCGGGCCAGGAATACACCCCCGGCACCGAGGAGCGTATCGCGCAGCTTCGCCGGCGCATCGACGAGATCGGCGCGCCGACGCTCATTTCGGTCGACGGTGGCATCCACTCCGGGACGGCGCCGCTCGTCATCAACGCCGGCACCGATGTGATCGTAACTGCCAGTTTCCTGTTCAGGCACCCGTCCGGCCCCGCTGGCGGCGTCCGCGAACTGCGCCATTTGGCTGCCGCGAGGGGCTGACGGTGCCTCACCCCCGGCCCGCACTTCCACGTGCGGAGAGGGAGAGCAGCCAGCGGGCGAGACGCTCACCCCACGCGATGTTCTGGAGGCCGTGTCTTGCCGCAGCCCCGCCGCAGCCGGATCGCGACTGCCGAAGGTGAAACCCCCATGGCCGAACTCACTGTGTGTACTCATGCCGAAGCCGCCGCAATGCACGGCGACATCGTGCCGACGCTTACCGATCTCGTCAACATCGCCTTCGGGGAGTACGAGGGCTGCATGGAGATGAGCGTCGATTTCATGCGCTGGTATCTGCGCCGGCCCGGCACGGACCCGTCGCTGTGTCAGGTCGTGATGGATGGCGAGCGCGCCGCCGCGAACGTCTTCGTCGCGGTCCACACGCTGGGCTTCTGCGGGACGCCGCTTCGCTGCGGGATCATCGACAGCGTGTCGACGCTGCCTGAGTACCGCCGCCAGGGGCTTGCCCGCGGGCTTATGGATCGCGCGCACGAGGCGATGCGCGCCGCTGAAATCGACATGTCGGTCCTGTATACGAACCCCGACGGCCACCCCTACGGCTTCTACCAGCGGCTCGGGTATAAGACCCGCTCGTGGATCGACTTGCTGGCTGGAGCCCGCCCCGATGCGGTGCCCGGCATCGAGGTCTCTCTCGCCTCGGAGACCGATTACCCCGACATCCGCACGCTGATCGACTCCGTTGCCCCGCACTTCGACGGCGCGCCCGAGCTGACCGACGACTACTGGCGCTGGCACAAGATCGAGCGCCCGGCCGATTCCCCGGTCACGATCCTGGCGGCCCGCGCCACGCCGGATGGCCCGATCCTCGGAACCGTCACTTTCTGCGACAGCGACCTCGCCTTCGGGGACGAGAGAGTGCGGGTCTCCACGCTCGCCGACCTGGTGCTCAGCGATGATGCGGGCGATGATGTCGGCGCGGCGCTATTGTCGGCGGCCTCGCAGCCGATGATCGCCGTCCTGTGCGACATGATCGATCCGGCCTACTCGCTGTTCATCGAGAGCCGCTTCCAGCGCCAGGTCTGCGAAGTGTCGATGCTACTGCCTTTCACCTGGGCGGCCCAATCCATCGCCGCCGAACCGCCCGCCCCGTGGCACACGCTGGTCGAATCGGTCATCGGCGTGTAGCGGAGACTGCGGGGCCGGGAGCCGGCGGCGGGCGAGATCACGCGGTATTTGCGGTGTTGTCAGGCGTCGTCCGTAGACACGGGATAGGGAGGACCCCATGAGGATACGGATACTGCTCTGTGTGGCGCTCCTGCTTGCCATGACGTGCGGCTGGTGCCAGGGGCCTCCCGGCCCGCCACGAGCGCCGGCCCCTCAGACGCCTCAGACGCCGGCGATAGCGCCAACGGCGCCGGCGATGTCGACTCCGCCGCCGATGCCGGCGCCGCCGAAGGGGCCGCAACCGTCGCCGCCTCCGCCCGAGGCACACCCGCCGACACTCCCCGATTATCCGCCTTGGATGGCGACCGACTTCTCCCGCGCCGCGCGTGAGTGGCTGGATGAGCGCCCGCAGGTCGAAGCTCTACTGTCCATCGGGCAATTGCTTGGCAAGCCCATCATTTTCGTATTGTTGTTTCTTTTCGTGGGGGTGGTGTTCAGCGGGCTGGTGGAGAGGATGATTGCCCCGCCCGTCACCGATGCAAGCCAGAAGGATGGCCGCCACGCAGTGAGGGGGCTTCGGCTGCGAGTGGCGAGGCTCATTGTGTGGATCGTCGCGCTCTCCATCGCTTCCGAAGCCGTCGGGCTGCAGTGGACGACAACACTGGTGAAGGCAGTGGTGGACCTGGTCAATGTGGTATTGGGCACAGCGAGTACGCTTGCCGTCGTGGGGCTGATCGCCCTTCTGGCAGCCCTGCTGCTCAGTCCCCACGGCAAGGATGCGCTTCTGTCGCTTCTGGGCTGGTACTACCTGCGCAAGCATCCGAACCGCCCCACCCCGCAGGAGAGCTTCGATCTCGGCAACGGAGTCTTAGGACGGATCGTCCGGGTGGAACTCATGCACACGGTGTTCGATGTAGGGCAGGGGAAGCAAGAGATTCGCCCGAATTCATGGCTGATGCAAACTCGTTTCGGCTGGGGCGGCAAGCGCGAGCAGCCTGCGGGCGATGGCACGCCCCCGACTGGAATCTGAGGCGACTGCCCGCCTCCCATCCTTTGTCAGGCGCCGGCGGTCATAGGCCGACCTGCCGGCTGCCGTTCTTTGCCGTTTTTGCCGCTGATTCTGCGTTCTGCGTTCAGCGTTGCTCTCACTTCAGTTTGACGCCCCTGCGCGCTTTGTGTTACTGTGTAACCCGCCGTTCGGTGACGCTTCAGGCAACGTGGCGCTTGCCAGGTAGCCTCGCGCTCGCCGGACCCGCTCGATCACCTGCCCAGCGAGGGCTTCAAGGGTTCAGGTTCCCGAGCGTGTCCGGGGGCGTTGTTACGCGTCCGCTGTCGATGTCACCCGGCGACAAGCTGCAGGCGACTTTCGCCTGCGAGCGGGCACGCCCGCACTCCGGTGCGGACCTCGCCCGCGAACGTCGGTAGCGGCTCCGGTCGTCCATCGACCCCCCGCGCCGGTGTGCGGCCCGTGGTAGTAAAGCCCTCGCCCGATCGGGTCGGTAACGGAGGTGGCCTCATGGCCCTGGTCACAATGAAGGAACTGTTGGAGTCAGGCGTACACTTCGGGCACCAGACGCGTCGCTGGAACCCGAAGATGAAGCGGTACATCTATCACGAGCGCAACGGCATCTACATCATCGACTTGCATCAGACTCTGCGCCTTCTGGAAGATGCCTTCCGGTTCGTGCGCGAGATCGCCGCTCGTGGCAACACGGTGCTGTTCGTCGGCACCAAGCGCCAGGCCGAAGAGGCCATTTCGCAGGCCGCGATCAAGTGTGAGTGCCCCTATGTCAATCGGCGCTGGCTCGGTGGCATGATGACGAACTTCACCACGATGCGCGAGCGCATCAAGTACATGGAGAACCTCAAGGACGCGCGCGATAATGACGAGTGGTCGCGTCTGTCGAAGAAAGAGGGCCTGAACCTCTCGCGCGAGCTGGAGAAGCTCGAGACGAACCTCGGCGGCATCCGCACCATGACCAAGATGCCCGGCGCGGTCTTCATCATCGACCTGAAGCGCGAACACCTCGCCGCCGCAGAGGCCAACAAGCTGAAGATCCCCGTGGTCTCCATCGTTGACACCAACTGCGACCCGGATCAAGTCGACTATGTCATCCCCGGTAACGATGACGCGATCCGCGCGATCCGCCTGATCAGCGGCAAGATCGCCGACGCCGTCAACGAGGGGCGGCAGGAGTACATCTCCCGCGCAGCCGAGGCGGTCGCAGTGGCGGAGGAGGCCAAGCGGGAAGCAGCCGGAGATCGCGGTGAACCCGCCGTGTTCCGGGCCGCTCCGCCCGAAGACGATTTCATCGACGTCATCGACGATGAGGAAGAGCCGGTCGTGTAGGCGCGTCTTCCCGGCATCAGAGCGCACCGCAGATCGACATTTAGCCGGGCGCGCGGAGCGCGGTCATCGCACGCCGCCGAGCCCGGGTGTCTTATAGGAGGAGAGCACTATATGGCCATTACAGCCGATGAAGTGAAACAACTGCGCGAGAAGACAGGCGCAGGGTTCAAGGACTGCAAACAGGCCCTCGAGGCTACAAACGGCGACTTCGACGCCGCCGTGACCGAGCTTCGCAAGAAGGGCATTGCCGTGGCCAACAAGCGCGAGGGCAAGGTCGCCGCGCAGGGCCTCATCATCTCGTACATCCACGCCGGTAATCAGATCGGCGTCATGGTCGAGATCAACTGCGAGACCGACTTCGTCGCCCGGACGGACGCTTTCCGCGACTTCGGCGGGAACGTCGCGATGCAGATCGCCGCGCAGAAGCCCAGGTGGGTCGCGCCCGAGGACGTGCCTGCGGACCTCGTCGACAAAGAGCGCGAGATCCTCATGGAGCAGGCGCGCAACGAGGGCAAGCCGGAGAGCATCATCGAGAAGATGGTCGAAGGCCGCCTGAAGAAGTTCTACGCCGAAGGCTGCTTGCTCAACCAGCCGTACATCCGCGACGACAGCCTGACCATCCAAGATCTTCTCAACGATCTGATCGGCAAGTGCGGCGAGCGCGTCAGCGTGCGCCGCTTCGAGCGCTGGCAGGTCGGGGAGGAACTGTAATTGACAGAAGTGCCCGTCAAGGTGCCATACAGCCGGGTCCTGCTGAAGATCAGCGGCGAGTCGTTCCGCGGCGACGGCGGCCCCCAGACCATCGACTGGGGCGTCGTTCGTCGTCTCGCCAATGAGGTCAAGCAGGTGCGTGAGGCGGGCGTGGAGGTGGTCCTCGTCATCGGCGGCGGGAACATCTGGCGCGGGAGGGAAGCCGAACGGGAGGGCATGGAGCGGGCCAGCGCCGATTACGCGGGCATGGTGGCGACGGTCATCAACGCTCTCGCTCTGCAAGGAGCCCTTGAGAGTCTCGGGGTTATGACGCGGGTGATGACCGCGATCGCCATGCAGGAGGTCGCCGAGCCCTTCATCCGGCGACGGGCGATCCGCCATTTGGAGAAGGGGCTGGTGGTCATCTGCGCGGCAGGCACCGGCAACCCGTACTTCACGACTGATACCGCGGCGGTGCTGCGGGCGACCGAGATCGGGGCGCAGGCCATTTTCAAGGCCACGAATGTCGACGGGGTGTACGACAAGGACCCGCACAAGTTCGACGATGCGGTTTTCCATGCGGCGCTCACATACGGCCAGGTCCTCGCCGATGACCTTAAGGTCATGGATGCAACGGCCATCGCCCTTAGTCGCGACCGTGGACTGCCGATCATCGTGTTCAATATCTCGACCCCCGGCAACATTGTGCGCGCGCTGTTAGGGGAGCGAATCGGCACGATCGTGAGCGGCACGGGGGAACAAAGCTGACCGGCCTGTCCGTTGTACGGATGGGTACACTGACTGAGATAGACAGCAGCGTAAATCGAAAGGGGCGTGGTCGGAGGCGGCGAACGGTGCGAAGCACCGTGAAGGAATGCACCGCAACCGAGCCGCGCCCCGTTTGTTTACCACTGTTAAGGAGGGAGAGCGATGGACACGCTGACCCTGGACGCCAAGCAGAAGATGGAGAAGGCGATCGAAGCAACGAGGCACGAATATAGCACGATTCGCACCGGTAGGGCTACTCCCGCGCTTCTCGATCACGTCCGCGTCGACTACTACGGCAGCGAGCTACCGATCAATCAACTCGCCACAGTGACTGTGCCGGAAAGCCGGATGCTGGTCATCACCCCGTGGGACAAGGCGGCGCTGCCGAAGATCGAGCGGGCCATTCTCACCTCCGACCTGAACCTCACCCCCACCAACGACGGCAGCCTCATCCGCCTGGAGCTTCCTTCACTGACGGAGGAACGGCGCAAGGAACTCGGCAAGCTCGTTCACAAGCGGGCGGAAGAGGGCCGGGTTCACATCCGCAACGTCCGCCGCGACGTCAATGAGACCCTCGACAAGCGCGAGAAGGCCAAGGAGCTGTCCGAGGACGACGTCGAGCGCGGGAAGAAGGAAGTCCAGAAGCTCACCGACGAGTACATCAAGAAGCTCGACGAGGTTACGGAGCAGAAGATCGCCGAGATCATGGAAGTGTGAGGACGGCGGGTATCAGGAGCCAAGGGGATGAGCGGAAGTGAGCGGTTCGTGCCCGATGTTCTTGCGCTGGAGGAGAACGAGGCGGTGCGGCGGCTGAGGGCGGCGGGTTTCGCGGAGGTGCGTGTCGGGGTCACGCGGCCGCCGTGGCCGGGGGAGGGCAAGGGGCAAAGGCGGGTGCTCCGGCAGCGAGAAATGCAGGACGGTAGCGTGGCGCTGATCGTCGCCAGCACCGGCCACGAGGGCAAGCCGAGGCGGGCGCGATGACCCGGATAAGCTGACAGTGTCGACAAGGCCGCGCGGAGACGTGCGGCCTTTTGCATGAGAGGCGTTCGCGATGGCGACGACCGGCTTGCCCGCGTGCGGCGTTTATTTGCTGGAGTTGCGCGTGGCCAAGCCTGTGACGGTGTCGGTTGGCCGCCTGGGCGAAGTGCGGTTGGAGACCGGCATGTACCTGTATGTCGGCAGCGCGCAACGTAACTTGCCGGCGCGGGTCAGGAGGCATTTCGCCTGCGAGAAGCGAATCAGGTGGCATATCGACTACCTTACCACGCACCCGGCGGTCGATGTGATCGGCGCGGCCACATGGGAGCGTTCGCGCGAGTGGGAGTGCCGGCTGGGGCGGGTGCTGGTGGCCCACGGCGCGGCGGCCGAGGCAGTCGCAGGCTTCGGCGCATCCGATTGCCATTGCCGGACGCACTTGTTCCGCGTTCTGTTGTCTGACTGGCGAGCGTCCTTAATTGAACCGTTGGGGGAATGCGCTTTCATCGCGAACGTCCAGAGGTAATCTGTCCTATGCGACACGCCTTCGGTATTGAAGATTCACATCGTGCGCCATTCATTCTCCGTGTGCCAGCAAAGCGGAAGGCGGCGCGGTGCGGCTGTCGTTCTCCCCTCTCCGCTGGCGGAGAGGGGCCGGGGGTGAGGTCGCCGTTGCCGTCGTGCCGGACTGTCGCCTTCTGCCTGTCACTCCTCGTCCTCATCGCGGCAGCCTTCACAGCGCCCACGCCGCCCGCTCAGGCCGCCCCCTCGCTTCACGGAGAGACCTCCAAGCCGAAGATGAATGTCTTCGTCCTCGGCGAGCCGGTGGAGCTGAGATTCACCATCGAGGGCCTGGCGCCGAACCAGGCAGGCATTACCCTCAAGGTCGATGTCACCGACGTCGATCACAACATCCGCGCGCACGCCGACATGGCCGTGAAGGCCGATGCCACCGGAAAGTGGAGCGGCACGACCGCCGCGCCGTCCGATGCGCTGGGCTATTACGAGGTCGCCGCGAAGACCGACACGGGGCTGGACCTGCCCGCCGTTGAGAGCCGCCCGGCGGGGTACATGACTTATATGGTGGTCGTGGACCCGAGCAAGCGCGTCCAGCCCGGCGAGGACGCGTTCTTCGGTATGCAAGGCGGGTTCACGACCGCCTTCGACGCCCGGCCTTACATGGGCATCCACTGGGTACTGGGGGGCTACACCTGGCGCGAGTACGAACCGGACCACGCCGGCCAGTGGGCCGAGAAGCGCCAGAAGGATCTCCAGGACCCCAAGTTCGCGCAGAACATCGCGGACAACCGCAAGCTGGGCATTCTCCCCCTGCCCTGCCTGTACTTCGCGCCGAAGTGGGCGGTCGATCCGGCCACTCTCCAGTATTGCACCGGAACGCTCACCAACCCCGATGCCTGGGCTAACTACTGCCGCGAGGTGGGGAAGGCTTTCCCGCAAGACTACCCCTGGCTGCGGAAGCACGTGTACCAGATCACCTGGGAGCCGGTCTATCCGTGGGGCTACAAGGGCACCGACGAGGACCTGGTCCGCATCTATGAGATCGCTCACCGGGCGCTGCATGAGGTCGACCCGAAGGCCGTCGTTGTCGGCCCGACCGGCGCCGGGATCAGCGCGGATCAGCTCGCGTGGAATGAGAGGCTCTTCAAGAAAGGCCTCGGGCGCTATATCGACGCCCTCTCGATCCATCCCTATATCGGGCAGCCGCCGGAGAAGTACAGCCTGATCGAGGATTGCCGGACGCTCAAGGAGATGGTCCGCACCTACGTCGGCCGCGACCTGGACCTGTATGGCACCGAGCAGGGCTGGGCGACCGGGCAAGACAAGGCCAAGGAACGCCCGCAGGCCGAGTGGATCACCCGCAGCAACCTCATCATGCTCGGCGAGGGTTTCAAAGCGAACATGGCGTTCTATTTCACCGATTACCCGGGCGAGCCGGGGTACGGAATGTTCCACAACCTGAACATGACGAAGATCCCGTGGGGCACCGATGCAGTCAGCCCCAAGCCCCTCGCTGCGGCGTATTCGGCCATGACGATGGTCTTGGAAGGGTATCGCAGCGCCGGGCCGATCGAGTGGCTCGGCCAGACAGTGATGGGATATGCCTACGAGCAGATTGCGCCCGCCGCCGACGGCACGCACCCGGTGACCCTGGCGCTGTGGGACTTCGGCGCGGCGCCGCACGCCGTGACGGTCCCGGCGGGGGAAGACCAGGTCGAAGTGATCGACTGGATGGGCAACGGGCACAAGGTGGCAACGACGCGGGGCAGCGTGCAGCTCACACTCTCGGGTGCGCCGACCTACGTTCGTGGCGTGTCGCCCGCATTGTGGGGCACCGGGGCGAAGCGGCCACTGGCGCTGTCTCCGGCGACACTGACTGCGTATCCGGGCGACCGTGTGCAGTTCCAGGTGAAGGCGGCGGGGGTGGCCGACCGCAAGCTGGAGGGGCTGTTGAAGATCGAAGTGCCCGACCAGCTCGAAGCCGACATGCCGACCGAGTCGGTGTCTGTGCGGCCCGATGCGGAGAAGACGGTGCCCGCCGGCTTCGTCGTCCCGGTCGACGCAGCGCCGGGGACGTACTCGGTGAAGGCCTCCGTCGAGGCTGCGGGTGATCTCGTGGGCTTCGCCACTGCGGTACTGCGGGTAAAGGAGCCGTTCGCGGTGGAGAGTGTGCTCCCCACGCGATCCGCGACGGGCAGCCCGGGCGTCGCCGTCAGCATCCGCAACATGCGCGCCGCGGCGGTCACGGGGAAAGTGCGCGTGCGAGTGAAAGGCGTGCCGGGGACGCTGACCGAGGCTCCCCTGAACCTCTCGCCATCGGGCACAGCCAAAGTGAACTTGCCCTGCGGGGAGGCGTCCGCAGTCTTCCCCGATCCGGCGCGTGTGTATCAAGCCGTGGTGACGATCTCCGACAGTCTGGGGGCGTCGGTGTCCACGACCCAGCGCGTCACGTTCCCGTTCGCAAGCCGCGCCGCGACCCCGCCGAAGTTCGGGCTTGACCCGGACGCCTGGCGCTTCACCCAGCCGATTGTGCTTCAGGGGCGCGAGTGGATCCAGCGTCAGCCGCAGCAGTATCACGGCGTCAAGGACCTGTCGGCAACGCTCTGGTATGCCTGGGATGATAGGGCCTTGTACTTCCGCGCGGACGTGACCGATGACGTGTTCGTCCAGGAGCATACAGGCTTCGACACCTGGAACGGCGACTGTGTACAGCTCGCCTTCGATCCCGATCCGGGCAGGGCGCTGGTATCGACCGGCAATCTGCTCGCCGATGCCGGGAACCGCAAACGCAACACGGAGATCGACCTCGCCCTCACCAAGAATGGCCCGGAGGCCTACCGGACGATGACCTTCGATCAGGCCAAGCTGCCGGTCGCGGCGATCCCTCCAGAGCGCCTGCAACTCACGATCCGCAAGCTGCCGGGCAAGGTCATCTACGAGGCTGCGATCCCCTGGGCCGAGATCGCTGTCGCCCGCCCGAACGCCGGGGATGTGATCGGCGTCGCCGCCGCGGTCAACGACATTGACGACCCGCAAACCGAGCATGACCCCAAGGCGCTGTGCCTGTTCGGAGGCATCGCCGGAACGAAAGACCCGTCGCAGTTCGGAACGCTGCTGTTAGTAAGGCAACGATGAATGATGAGTGATGAATGATGAGCGGAACGGCAACGGCGACGGCAGGAGTAACGGCAGCGACGGCCAAGGCGACGGCCAAGACGGCGGCGATCTGCGCATTCGTGCTGCTGTGTGCCGCAGTGCATGGCGCGCCTGAAGAGCCGGTGGCGCCGGCGGTCATGGGACAGTCGATGTCCGGAGCTTCTGCGATTCCGTGGACCGGGTGCGCGGGGGCATACACGGACGAGCAGGGCCGGCTGTGGACGGTTTCCGGTGACCGAGCGTACTGTTTCAAGGCCGTGCCGGGGAAGACATGGCGGATCGATGATGACGGCATCGTGCCGCTGCCCGTAGGCATGCATGCGATGAAGGGTTTCGAGGGGCGGCTGGTCTGCCTGGATTACGAGGGCGGCATCTGGGACCTCGACCTGCGCACACGCAAGGCGCGACTGCTTGCGAAGACCCAGTTCGCCGACGGTAAGCCACCGCGCGACTTCGCCGTCTGCCGAGACGGTGTGTTCGCGCTCGGCCAGGATGGCACGATCAAAGCCTGGGGCGATGACGGCACACCCGCCGGGGTGCTCTTCACAGTCACAAAGCCGGAGAAAGCCGACTGGTGGTATTGCGCGCTGGGGATCGAGCCGGTCAGCGGCGACCTGCTGGTGGGCAGCTATTGGCCGGACAGCAAGGTGTACCGGTTCACGACCAAGGGGAAGCCGGTGACTGAGGACTGGCCGAAGGAACTCCAGTGCGACGGGATCTACATGGCCGCAGGGGCCCCCTGGGGGCTGACCCCCGGCGGGGACGGGCGGGCATTGCAGCCCGTCGCGCGTGGAATACCGTCCGCGGTCGAGGGGACAAGCTGGACCGGGTACCCCACGGGCGTCACGGTCGCGACCGGAGCGCAGATGTGGATCGCATGTGCCCAGGGGCTTGTAAGCCTGAACCGCAAGGGCCGACCGACGGGCAAGCGGATCGGCGGCCTGGGCGATCCGGGCATCGTCGCCGCCGGCCCGGACGGGACGGTGCTCGTACTGGTGGAGAACAGCCAGCGCTTCGTGCGCATGTCGGCTGACGACACCCCCGGCGACGCTTTCGCCAGCAATGCCAACGAGCCGTGGCGGGTCGCGAACGGCTGGGGCGGCCGCGCGGTGGGCTGCGCCTGGGACGGCAAGGGGTATGTGACCCTCGACGCGGGCGGCAGCAAGGCTCTCTGGCGCTTCGATCCCGACCACACGGCTTTCGCCGAGACCCCGTGGACGCGGATTGGCAAGGAAAAGGCTTTCGCAGACCCGCGCGGGTTGGCCGTCGGTGATGCTTGTAGTTGGGTGCTGGATGGCGCGAGCCTGCTGGAGTTCGGGCCGGGGGACTGGAACGCAGCGCCGAAGACTGCGGCTTTGCCCGCTGACATCGACGCAAAGGCCATCGTCGCCCTCTGCGCTGCGGGAGATGACCGCCTGTATTTCGCGACGAAGACGCAGATCATCGCTTTCGACCGTGACGGCGGCGGCTGGAAGGCTGCCTGGCAGTCACCCGAGCGCTTTGAGGACATCGCCGGCATTTGCGCCGCCCCGAATCAGGTCATCGTGGCCGACCGGGGCACAGCGCCGAAGGTGCTTGCGCTCGATCCGGCAGACGGGAAGTCGGGACGCACGCTCATCCCGGTGGGGCAGGTAGACGACTTCGAGCCGCGCGGGGTCGCTTACGCCGCCGGATATGTCTTCGTCTCGGATGCCAAAGGGCATCGGGTGCTGAGGGTAGCGGCGGGAGGGTAGGGGACGGTTGTTGACAGGTAGGCGAAAGACTACAATGCGGGCAGGGAAGACAGACGTATGCTATAGGGTGACTAAGACGAATCTGATTGTGCACCCGACGCGTCACGATTAGGGGACTGACCAGCGACTTTGACCACGAAGACACCAACTCATTTTCCGCACATTGACAGTTGATGTTTCGTTTGAGTTGGTCCCGTCGGGTCACGTTACGTAGCGCATAGGATCAGCGAAGTGCAGTCGTCTGAGAATGTGGCGTTGTTCTTCGGTCA
>Ga0181520_10004425_pt1 | contig 23540 bp, 15 predicted proteins | sample PEATcosm2014_Bin_29_FD_132451 | JGI IMG/M metagenome (GOLD analysis project Ga0181520, IMG submission 132451) | Peatland microbial communities from MTU Mesocosm Facility, Houghton, MI, USA - PEATcosm2014_Bin02_30_metaG | ecosystem: Environmental > Terrestrial > Soil > Wetlands > Peat | place...
TCGCCTTGATCGTAAGCGAAGAGCAACTTGCGGCGCAGATCATCCCCAAGGGGTTTACCCATAGCTGTGTTCGTCGCAGAGTCTCGCCAAAAACAGTCTACACGATTTACTAAAACGCTCTAGGAGCCGACGCTTCAGCTTCGCCAGTGAAGTTCCACCGGCCCGTCGAGCGGGTGCTTGGGCTGGGCGCCGGTGGCTGAGGCTTCCAGACGCGCCTGCTTCAGCGCGAAATACCATTTGGCCGGCTTGTCGGCGTCATCGATCAGCATCAGGCTGGGATTGTGGCGCAACCCCTCGGCCTGCTGAATCATGGTGAGCTGATCCTGGCGCACGAACTTCGCGCCAAAGAACCTCGCGATCGGCGTCACCAGCGGGACATGATAAAAAACATTCCACGCCGCCACTACGTCGATGCGGCAGGTGGTAGCGGTAACCGGCGTCACCGTGGTCAGCGAGGAAAACCATTTGTCGCCGCAGCGGATGACCTCCGTCCGCCGGTTGGGCAGAACAAAATCGATGGTCGTCTCCACCGGCTGTCCATAGACTCCCAGCAGCTTGTATGGCGCGGAATTGCCGCTGGGCGCGTGGGCGCTCATGCGAAAGCCCTCGGAAATCGGCTCGAAGCGCTTGGTCTTCTCGCGGATGGAGCCGCGCGTGCGCCACCACCAGGCATGGTGAACAAACGGACCGTGCGCCGGATCCACCAGGCCGATGATGCCGTGATCCACATTGCAAGGCAGGTCGGCGGTGAGGAAGGCTGTGCGATAGCGCCCGCCGAACTTGGCCAGTTCCGGCACAGCCTTGAGCCCCCAATCCGTCCGCTCCGCGGTTCCAACCTTTCGTCCGGCGCCTGGCGAGGGGATAAAGACCCATGCGTGGCCGTCGCGCTCCTCACAGGGGTAGGCGGTGGCAAGAATACGCGTGGGGTCCAGGTGGTCGCGGCTGCCGAGCGACGGAATCGCCTGGCATTGGCCGCCGCAGGGCTCGAATTCCCAGCCATGGTATCGGCAGGTGACATGGCGGCCGTCGAACCTGCCCACGCTGAGCGGGATGCCGCGATGCGGGCAACTGTCGCGCATGGCAAAGACGCGCCCGTCGTTCAGGCGGCCCAGCACCAGCGGAATATCCAGGAGCATGGCCTTGGACAGTTTGCCAGGGCGCAGCTTGCGGGTCCGCAGCGCCGGGTACCAGTCGTCGTAAAGCAGCGTAGCGGCCGGTCCGGAAAGGTCAGTGCGCGTTTCAGAGGGGTTCAGGAACGGCATGTGGCCCTCACGATAGCATTTCCGCAGGAACGAATGCCAGTTCGCCGGACGGTCGGCGCGGCCTAGCTTGCCAGTTTGATCAGCTTTCCGCCCTTCAGCGCAAACCGCTCGCCTCGCCACACAATCGTGTTGCCGGCAAAGCCTGCCGCCCACACACCCATGGCTACCAGATCGCGCAACGGAAGCAGAATCAGGCTTGGCAGCACTTGGTGGTCGGCCAGCACCTGGGCGCCCACCGTCATGGCCAGAGCCAGGCGCAGGAAAAAGCTCAAGCCCAGCAGCCACAGGCTCAACGGGCTCAGGCCGCTCGAGACTACGTTGAGCAGCGCCCAGCCCAAGCCGTGGGTAAAAATGAGGCCGGCATAGCCCCAGGGCCGCGCATCGCGGACGGTGCGGTTCCAGCGCAACTGGTGATCGAAGAAACCGCGCCAGTCGTAGGCCGGGATGCTGGTCTCGACCACCTCGGCCGAGAGCGCCACGCGGTAGCCGGCCTGCGACACGCGTGCGCCCAGCTCGTAGTCGTCGGCCAGGTGATCCACGAGCGGCAGAAGTCCGCCGATTTTGTCGAGAGCCTCGCGGCGCACAGCGAGCGTGGAACCGAGACCGTAGTTCAAACCGCCTTCGATCAGCTTTGAAAGCAGCACGCCAGCCTGGAAGTCGGTGGCGATGCCCAGGGCCTCAAGCCGCGAGGGCAGCGTGCCGTGGGCACGGCCGCGATAGAGCGCGGTGACCAGGCCGACGGGTTGCGCGGCTTTGCTGGCCAACTCCGGCTGCGGCGCGAAACAGGCCATCACCCGCTCCAGGTAGCGCGGCGAAACGGTAATGTCAGAGTCGTTGATAAGCAGGAAATTGTGGCGGGCGTAGGCGGCAAGCTGCACCAGCACACTGACCTTGGCGTTGGTTCCCAGCCGCTGCGGGCACTCGACCAGGTGAATGAATTGCTGAGGGAACTCGGCCTTCAATTGCTCGACAGCGGCCACAGCCGGGTCGTCCAGCGTGGAAACGCCGAAGAGCAGTTCAAACTCGCCCGCATAGGACTGGCGGCAGTGGCTGCGGAAGGCGTCGATCATGCCGGGGTCGAGCCCCTTCAAGGACTTGAGCACACTCACGCCGGGCGCAAAGGCCGGCAACGGGGCACGCCGGACTGCCAGAAAGACCCGCGCCGCAACCATGGCGGCCAGAAAGTAGCCCATCCCGGCCACGGCCAGCACCGTGGTCAGTATCTCCACGGATTGGGCCAAAGCGTGCGGCATGCTAGGGGTAGTTTAAAGGACAAGCAGGGATTAGGGGTTAGGGAATAGGGGTTAGGGAGCAGCTCTACCCGAAACATGAGGTACGCCGATTTTGAGACCTTGTCGGCCCGCTGATTCGCACCTTAAAGCGGTACCCCCTTCAACTCACCATGGTCGCCGGTTCTAATCCCTGATCCCTATTCCCTATTCCCTGCTTTACTCGTACCTCAGCGCCTCGATGGGGTCGAGATTGGCGGCCTTCCAGGCGGGATAAATGCCGAACAGCAGACCGATGGCACAGGAGACGCCGAAGCCGAGCAGCACCCACAGGGTCGAGAGCGAGGCGGGCAGGCCGATAGGCAAAAAGTAGACGATCCAGGTGAGCACGGCGCCCACGGCAATGCCGATCAACCCTCCCATCGCGCACAGGGTTACCGCCTCGGTAGTGAATTGAGTCATGATGGTCCGCTTGGTGGCGCCAATGGCTTTGCGGATGCCGATTTCGCGGGTGCGCTCGGTGACCGAGACCAGCATGATGTTCATCACACCCACGCCGCCCACCATCAGCCCCACGCTGGAGACGGCGATCATGAACAGCACCAGTCCGCCGGTGAGCTGGCCCCACAGCTTGGTCAGCGAGTCCGGCCCGAAGATTTCAAAGTTGTCCGGCGCTTCCACCTTGACCTTGCGGCGCACACGCAGCAGTTCGCGAATCTCTTCCTGCACCAGCGCCTTGTTCTTGGGGTCGTCGTATTTAACGCTGACCCACATATCCTTGTCTTCGGGGTGCAGGTTGTGGAAGGTGCCGAGAGGGAAATAGACCTGGTTGTCGGCCCGGTTCTTGCCGCCGCCGAAGGGCTGCTTCTGCTTGTCGAGCACGCCGATCACGGTGTAAAGCCCGGACTCGACATTCACTTCCTTGCCCAGCGCCGACTCATTGCCGAAGAGTTCTTCCCAGGTATCGTGGCCCAGGACGCACACGTGCGCGGCGCGGTGGTCTTCCTCGTCGGTGAACAGGCGGCCTTCAAGAAAGGTCAGGTCGGTCACTTCGCCCACTTGGGCCGTGGAGCCTTCGAGGATGGTTCCGGCCACCTTTTTGCCGTTATATTTCACGCTCACGTCACCCACGCGAAACTGTGCCTTCACATGCTGAAAACCGCCGTCGGCGGCCACCACGTGCGGCAGCGTGCGCAAGGCCATCACGTCGTCGATGTTGAGCTTCTTGCGCGTCAACTGTTCGGTAGTGGGACGCACGCCGATCACCGGCATGTGGAAAACCCAGATGACGTTCGAGCCCAGCGAACTGACCCAGTCGGCGACCCGGTTATTGAGCCCGTTGATGACGGACGAGATGGTGATGACCGTGGTTACGCCGATGACGATGCCCAGGATGGTCAATCCCGAACGCAGCTTGTTCGCCCTCAGCGTGTCGAGGGCCATCTTGACGGATTCGCGGGTTTGTCCTTGCGCCATAAAACAACAGCTCCTAGCTGCTAGCTTCTAGCCTCTAGCTAAAAGCTCTGAATCCGATGTACCTCATCTGCTATAGGATCGCCAGATATCCGATCTTCCGCAACAGCTTAGGGAGCTAGAAGCTAGAGGCTAGTAGCTAGCAGCTGCTTTATAACTCCGCCCTGAGCGCTACCACCGGGTCAAGCTTGGCGGCTTTGCTGGCGGGGTAAACGCCGAAAAAGATGCCGGTGGCGGCGGCTACAAACAGACCCAGAAACACGCTCCACACCTGCACGTTGGTGGGGAAACCGATGATGAGCGTAATCAGCTTGGCTACGATCACGCCGCACAGCACGCCGATGGCGCCGCCGGTCAACGCCATGGTGGCGCTTTCAATAAGGAACTGCAGCAGCACGTCGCGCTGTTTGGCGCCCAGCGCCTTGCGCACGCCGATCTCGCGGGTGCGCTCGGTGACCGAGACCAGCATGATGTTCATGATCACGATGCCGCCTACCACTAGAGAAATCGAAGCGATGCCCATCACCACCCAGGCGAACAGCGAACTGATCTGCTTCCAGATGTCGAGGAAGGTGTCGTTGGTTTCGACCTCGAAGTCGTCGGGCGCGCCGACCGCATCGTGCCGGCGAGTGCGCATCAGCACGCGGACCTCGTCCTTGGCGCGCTCCATGACCTCGGCATTGCCCGCGGCGCGCGCATAAATGTCGACCGAGTCGTTGTAGCCGTAAGTCTGTTGGTAAGTGGTGATGGGCACGGCCACCCAGTTGTCCTGCGACTGGCCCAGCGTCTTGCCCTGGCGGTCACCCACGCCCACGATGGTGTAGGGAATGCCATCGACGCGGATCTCCTTGCCGATGGGATCGCCATCGCCCAGCAGATTGTCCACAATGTCGTAGCCGACGATCACGTTATGCGTGGCGTGCTCTTCGTCCGCGGGTGTAAAACCCCGGCCCAGCGCGATATCGACATTGTTCAGCGACGGCATCGTCCAGGTGTATCCGCGGACGCCGGTGTTGTCGCTGGAGTGCCCGTTATAGACCACATTGGTGGACTTCGAGAGCAGCGCACCCACCTCGCTGCACTCCGTGCAGCCGTCGCGCACCGCCTGGTAGTCCTCCATGCGAACGATTTTGCGCTTCTGGAACTTGAAGTACTCTTCGGGAGTGAAGATCACGCTGGACATGCGCGTCACCGTGAACACGTCCGCGCCATAGCCGGAGAGCTTGGTGCTCACGTACTTGTTGGCGCCATTCACCAGGGTGATGACCATGATGACCGAGGCCACGCCCATGACCACGCCGATCAGCGTGAGGACCGTGCGCATCTTGTTGGCCCACAAGGATTGCAGCGCGAGTTTAAAAGCCTCAGTGAATTGCATGGTCCTGCTTTCTTTCGGCCGCTGCCTCTCCGGGGCTGTAGCGGCTACCACCCGCGCGGCGCGCTCTGCCCGGAACCACTGAAGCATGGACGCGCCGGGCACCTGGTAGAACCCAGTTACCCCAGTGTACGCAACTTCCGCTCCCTTCTTAGGACGAAGCATGAGCCCCGGAGGCCGCATTCCGGGCTCGGTACGCCGCTTGAGACGAAGCTGTTCCGCCCTTCGTGATACGCGAATCGTGGCTGGCAGGTTCCGGAACCCCAGGCAAACCGCACAGAAGCTTGTTTTCCATGGCAATTTTCCGGAACTGCTTGCTTCAGTCTGACGTAGGATGAGTTGGAACGTAGTTCGTCCCCTGAATTTATTGATCTGGCGCGCAACGGATGCGTCCGGGACTCGCACCCTTTCCCCAAAGAATGCGGAAAGGATGGGGTACGGAGTTGCAATCCATTCGCGCCGGATCAGCAAATCGATTCCGCAATCCACCGTTTCATCGGAGGCTCCATGATCCGCGCCTTTCCCCGGCTTGGCCTTGCGTTGCTTGCGCTGGCCGCGTTGCTTCCTGTTGGTCAATTTGCCCAGACACCTTCCGCTCAACCGCCCCTGCTGCTCCGCAACCCCTCACTCTCGCAGGCGAGCATCGCCTTCCGCTATGCCGACGACATCTGGACGGTCAGCCGGCAGGGCGGCGAGGCCGAGCGGCTCACCTCGAACGGGCATGTGGTCGCCGGCCCCATCTATTCGCCCGATGGAGCCTGGATCGCCTACTCTGCCCACTTGAATGGCAACACCGACGCCTACATCATTCCCGCGACGGGTGGCGTTCCCCGGCGCGTCACCTGGCACCCGGCCGGCAGCGGAGTGGTTGGCTGGTCGCCGGACGGCAAAGACCTGTTGATCGCCAGCGGTGAAGCCAGCTACCGGCACTATCTGCGCCTGTTCCGGGTCCATGCCGACGGCTCCGGCGTTCCCGAGGCCCTGCCGCTTCCCTCCGGCTTTCAGGGCTCGTTTTCTCCCGACGGCGCATCGCTGGCCTACCAGCCTTTCACCAAATGGCAGCCGGCCTGGAAGCGCTATGTGGGCGGCCAGACCACCCCCATCTGGATCGTCAACCTCAAGACCCTCGACCTCGTGAAAGTGCCGCGCGAAAACTCGAACGACTCCAGCCCGGTGTGGGCGGGAACTTCGGTCTATTTCCTCTCTGACCGCAATGGCCCGGTTTCGCTCTTCCGCTACGACACGGGCTCAAAAGAAGTTTCCCAGGTGATTCCCAACTCCGGCTATGACCTGAAATCCGTGCAGGCCGGTCCGGACGGGCTGGTCTACGAGCAGTTCGGCTCCATTCACGTGGTCGACTTCAACGGCGGCGCGGACAAGACCGTCCCCATCCAGGTTCACGGCGAACTGGCCAGCCTGGCGCCTCACCGGGTGGACCTGCCCGCGGACGAAATTCAAAACGCAGCCCTGTCGCCCACCGGCGCTCGAGCAGTCTTTGAGGCGCATGGCGAGATCTTTACTGTCCCTGGCGAGAAAGGCGACACCCGCAACCTGACCCAGACCCCCGGCGTGGCCGAGCGCAATCCCTCCTGGAGCCCGGACGGCAAAACCATCGCCTACTTCTCCGACGCTTCCGGCGAGTACCAGCTCTACCTGCACGATCAGACCGGCTTCAAGCCGCCGACGGTCATTGATCTGGGACCCGAGCCAAGCTTCTTCTACAACCCCACCTGGTCGCCCGACTCCAAGCACATTGCCTACACCGACAAGCACCTGCGCCTGTGGTACGTGGATGTGCCGGCGGGCAAGCCGGTGCTCATCGATAAAGGCACCTACGGCAGCTCCGGCTCCGACTTCGGCGCCGTGTGGTCGCCGGATTCGAAGTGGATCGCCTATCACCGCGACCTCGAAAATCAGTTGAATGCCATCTTCCTCTACTCGCTCGAGAGCAAGAAGTTTACCCAGGTGACGGACGGCATGAGCGACGCCAGCAATCCGTCGTTCGACCCCAATGGCAAGTATCTCTACTTCCTGGCCTCCACCGACGACGGGCCGTCCCGCGCCGGCATCGATCTCTCCTCGCTCGACCGCGCGCAAACCACCGCGGCTTATGTCGTCGTGCTGGCCAAAGACGGCGCTTCGCCGGTGCCTCCGGAGAGCGATGACGAGAAGATCAAGGACGAGACCAAGAAGGACGACAAGAAGAACGCAGGCGACGCGGACAAGAAAGACAGCGACAAAAAGGACGCAGACAAGGACAAGAAGGAAGCCGAAAAGCCGGTCGAGGTGAAGGTGGATCTGGAAAAGATCGGCGATCGCATTCTGGCGCTGCCTATTCCGGCCCGCAACTACGGCGGGATCGCTGTGGGCAAGACCGGCGTTTTGTACCTTGGCGAGACCTCGCCCTTCGGCCGCTCCAGCAACGAAGACGGCGGTCCGGGCATTCGCGCCATCTGGCGGTTCACCCTGGAAAAGCGCAAGCCGGAAATCGTGCTCAGCGACCTGGACGCGTTCAATATTTCATTCGACAGCTCGAAGGTGCTCTATGCGCGCAAAGGTGGATGGACCATCGCCCCCGCTGATGACCTGAAGCCCGACAATAACGCTCCCGGCAAGCCCTTGAACCTGGGCGGGCTTGAAACCGTCGTCGATCCACGCGCCGAGTGGCGGCAAATCTACCACGAAACCTGGCGCATCGAGCGCGACTTCCTCTACGACCCGCACACCCACGGCCTGAGCATTCCCAAAATCGAGGCCAAATACAAGCCCTACCTGGACGGCCTTGCCTCGCGCTCCGAGTTCACCTATCTCTCCATCGAGATGCTGGGCGAAATCACCATCGGGCACATGTTTGTCGGCGGGCCGCACCAGCCGGACAGTGGGCCGAAGACCGGACTGCTGGGAGCCGACTACAAGGTGGAAAACGGCCGATATCGCATTGCGAAAATCTTCGGCGGGCAGAACTGGACCCCCGGCCTGGCCTCGCCGCTCACCCTGCCCGGCGTTTACGTCAAGGAGGGCGAATACCTGCTGGCGGTGAACGGGCGCGAACTGCACGGGGAGGACAATCTATACGCGTTCTTCGATGGCACAGCCGGCAAGCAGACGGTGCTCCATGTCGGACCCAACCCCGACGGTAAAGACGCTCGTGACGTGACCGCGGTCCCCATCGCCGACGAGGACGGCCTGCGCAACCTGGACTGGATCGAGGCCAACCGGCGCAAGGTCGGGGAGCTATCCGGCGGCAAGGTGGCTTACGTCTACATGCCCAACACCGGCGGCTCCGGCTACACCAACTTCAACCGCTATTTCTATTCGCAGCTTGACCGGCAGGCGCTGGTGCTGGACGAGCGCTTCAACGAGGGCGGCTTCATCGCCGACTATGTGGTGGACGTGCTCAAGCGCTTCCCGCTCTCCGGAGCCATCGAGCGCGACGGCAAGCCGATCCACGACCCGGTGGGTGCCATCTTCGGTCCCAAGGTGATGCTCATCAACCAGAACTCCGGCTCCGGCGGCGACGCCATGCCCTGGTACTTCCGCAAGGCCGGCATCGGCAAGCTGGTGGGTACGCGCACCTGGGGCGGGCTGGTGGGCATTGGCGGCTATCCCTCGCTGCTCGACGGCGGCTATGTGATGGCGCCGCGCTACGCCATCTACGGCCTCAAGGGCGATTGGGAGGTGGAGAACCGCGGCATCGCCCCCGACGTGCCTGTCGAGGAGCTGCCCAAGGACGTAGCGGCTGGCCACGATGTTCAACTGGAAACCGGTGTGCAACTGGTGCTGGACGAACTGAAAGCCAATCCGGTACCGGAGATTCCGATTCCGCCCTACCCGAACTACCACAAGAACGACGCGCTGGGGAACCAGTAGCGGGGTTCGCGGTGCTCGCGGAGTTAGCCGAGAGTTCCACAATCGATCGGGTGCCCCAGGTCTCGATTTTGAGACCTGGGACGTTGGCTCACCTCACAACGACAGCCATAGATAGCCCCGTGCCCCATCCTTTTCGCGGCTTCTGGCGAAAAGGGTGGGAAACCAGGAGGCTCGCCCCGGTCCATCCAGGAACTGGCCGGCCTATCCCAGCAGCGTTCCCGCCAGCGCCGGCGCGGCTTTGAGCGCCGCGTCAATTTGCGTCTGGTCCTTGCCGCCGGCTTCTGCGATTTCCGGCTTGCCGCCGCCCGATCCGCCCACCAGCTTGGCCACCGCGCCCACCAGCTTGCCCGCCTGGATGCGCTTGGTCAGCCCCGGCGTGACTCCGGCAATGAGCGCGACCTTGCCCTCGGGCTGCGCGGAAGCCAGCACCACCACACCTTCGCCCAGCTTCTGTTTCAGGTTATCGACCAGCGTGCGCAACTGGCCGCGTTCCAGCGAGTCGGCGCGCAGGGTCACCAGGCGAACGCCCTTCACCTCGACGGCGCGGCTGAGAGCCTCATCCAGAGCCCCAGCGGCGGACTTCATGCGCGCTTCTTCAAGCTCCCGGCGCAGATGTTTCAACTCGTCTTCCTGCGCAGCCAGCTTGGCCCGGAATGCGTCCGAAGGGCTGCTGCCCGCCGGAGCCGGAGCCACCTGCGCGGCCAACTGCGCCACGGCAAAATCCTGTCGAAAAGTCTGGAGCGCGCCGAAGCCGCTGATCGCCTCCAGCCGCCGGACACCGGATGAAACCGATCCCTCGCTCAGAATCTTGATCAGCCCGATCTCGCCTGTGGCCGCGGTGTGCGTGCCGCCGCAGAGCTCCGTCGAGAAGCCGTCCGACAGTTTGACCACCCTCACCTTGTCGCCGTACTTCTCGCCGAACAGCGCCATGGCGTGGTACTCGTTCACGGCCACGTCGATGGGCACGTCCTCCAGGGTTTCCACTTTGGCGTCGGCCAAAACTTCGCGGTTGACGATGGACTCGATCTCCTCAAGTTCCTCATCGGCCACCTGGGCAAAGTGGGAAAAGTCGAAGCGCAGCCGCGTGGGCTCGACCGAAGAGCCAGCCTGCTTCACATGCGTACCGAGAACCTGGCGGAGTGCGGCGTGGAGCAGGTGAGTTCCCGTATGATTCCGCCGGATCGCATTCCGCCGCTCTTGATCGACGACGGTCCGCACGTGATCGCCGACCGCAAGCGGCTCCTTGAGCAGAGCCTTGTGGGCGCGGACACCCTGCACTGGCAGCACGCAGCCCTCAATTTCGGCGACGGTTGTGTTTCCGTCCGCCGAGGTGAACCAGCCGGTATCGCCGGTCTGTCCGCCCGAGTCGCCGTAGAAGCTGGTCTGATCGAGGACAACATCCACCAGGTCTCCCGCGGCTGCTACCGGAACGCCCTGGCCGTTTTTCACAATGGCCAGGACTTCAGCGCCGGGGGCGGTGAGTTGCTTGTAACCGAGAAAGTCGGTCTTTGGCAGTTCGCGATAAGCCGGGCTAGCAGTCTTCTGGCTGCCGCCTTTCCAACTGGCGCGGGCGCGGGCCTGTTCCTCGGAGCGGGCGGCTTCAAAGCCGGCTTCATCGAACTTCACTCCGGCGTCGCGGGCGGCATCGACCATGAAGTCCAGCGGCAGGCCGAAGGTTTCGTAGAGATGGAAAGCATTTCGACCCTCTAACGTTACTGTTTTGTTCTTCAGCCTTTCTTTCAATAATTGGATATGTTCCTTCAATTTGGGATTCAAGCCATGCAGGGCTGCAACATAGATGCCCGGCTCTATCTGATCCCAACTGGGAGAGTCCACCGCCTTAAATTCGAGAAGCGTTGAAGGAAGTGCGGAAATGTACTCCGGCGTCAGTCCAATCCGGAGTTCTTCGTTGAGAGACTTAACCTCGTCCACGAAGGCGCGTAGCGTGGCCATGCGGAACTCCGCCTTCATCTCTCGATCTCCCGCCTCAAGGACTCGCGCAAACTGTTTCTCTTCGGCCTCGACCACCTTGGCCACGCGGGCTGCGGAGTCGGCCAGCTCTGGGTAGGCACCCTGCATCAGATCGCGCACGGCGAAGACCATCTGGTAGAGAAACGGCTGCTCCTGACCGAGCAAGCGTCCATGCCGAATCCCCCGGCGGAGAATCTTGCGCAGAACATACCCCCGGCCCTCGTTCGCAGGAATCACGCCGTCGTTGATGAGAAAAGTAGCGGCACGGGCGTGGTCGGAAATGATTCGCAGGCTGGCAGACCCAATCCGCTCGCTTTCGTAACGCAAACGAAGCTCTTCATCGGTAGGTGAAGGAGGAAGGCCGACAGACCGCTTACCCATAAGTGGGTCGCTGTACTTGAAAGCAGTTAACTCCGCTGCCTTCTCAATCAGCGGCGTAAACAAATCCGTCTCAAAGTTGGAGACCTTCCCTTGCAGCACGGCCGCCACGCGCTCCAGCCCCATGCCGGTGTCGATCGACGGCTTGGGCAGCGGGGCGAGCTTATAGCCGGTAGTCTTGCCCGCCGCATCCACCACCGCCGAGCGGTCAAACTGCATGAAAACCAGATTCCAAATCTCGACGTAGCGGGCTTCGTCCTCGCCAAACGGCTTATCGACGCCCGGCGTCTCGGCCGCTTCCAGGCCCATGTCGTAGAAAATCTCGGAGCAGGGGCCGCAGGGGCCGGTTTCGCCCATCTGCCAGAAGTTGTCCTTCGCGCCGTACTCCTTGATGCGCTCCTTGGGAACGCCGGCCTCGATCCAATAGCCCTCGGCCTCGTCGTCGCGGGGCACGCCGTCCGCGCCCTCGAAGATCGTCACGTAGAGCCGGTCCTTGGGGATGCCGAGCCACTCCGGGCTGGTGATCAGTTCCCAGGCGAACCCGATGGCCTCGCGCTTGAAGTAGTCGCCGAAGCTGAAGTTGCCCAGCATCTCAAAGAAGGTGTGATGACGGCGCGTAAAGCCAACATTTTCAAGGTCGTTGTGCTTGCCGCCCGCGCGGACGCACTTTTGGGAAGTGGTGGCGCGCGAGTAGTCCCTGCGCTCGGCCCCCAGAAAAAGGTCCTTGAACTGGTTCATCCCGGCGTTGGTAAACAGCAGCGTCGGGTCGTTGGCGGGTACCAGCGAGGAAGAATGCACCCGGCGGTGCCCCTTCGACTCAAAAAAGCGCAGAAAAGCTTCGCGTATCTCGTTCCCAGTGCGTGATTCCATGTCGTAATCAGTGTATCCAATGAAGGCCGCGGTCTGGAGCGTTCGCGGCAGGCGGGTCGCTCAAAGCTCCAGCTTGCGCATGTATTCGGCGTCGAGCCGCAGGGCTTCGATGGGGTCCATGTCGAACTCTTCCTGCTCGATGAAATAGTGCTTCAGCCCGGTGGCCGCGCGGAAGATCGGCCGGTAATCCACCACGCCGCGGCCCATCACGGTGGAGTGGAAGCCGCCCGTGGTCCCGCGCACCATGTCCTTTACGTGCAGCAGCGGGAAGCGCTCCGGCGTCTTGCTGAGGTATTCGACCGGGTTGCGCCCGGTGGCGGAAACCCAGCCGCAGTCCATCTCAAAGACCACCAGTTTGGGGTCGGTGAGCCGCAGCAGTTCGTCATAGAAGACCGTTCCGTTCTCCACGCCGAACTCCGGAATGTGGTTGTGATAGCCGAAGGTCATGCCCGCGGCCTTCACCTTTTCGCCGATGCGGTTGAACTCGCCCGCCACCCAGCGCCAGTCGTCCAGCGTCAGCGGTCCCTTGGCCGCCGGATCGCGCCGCACCGACGAGGAGCAGATGATGTAGTCGAGTCCCAGCGCATGGCCATATTCGATCAGCGCGTCGAGCTGCGGACGCAGCACGCCCAGCGGATGGTGCGTGCTGACGCAGCGCAGACCGGCCTGGTCCATGGCGTGGCGAAACTGCGCGGCCGTGCGGTCGTAGTAGCCCGCCGCCTCGACCTCTGTGTACCCCGCCGCGCGCACCTTGGCGAGGGTGCCGTCAAAGTCCTTGGGCAGCAGTTCGCGCACGCTGTAAAGTTGCAGGCCGATGGGCCGGCCGAGCGGCTTCGCAACCAGGCGGCCGGCGCCGGCGAAGGCCGCAACCGCAGCCGTGGCTTTCAGAAAAGTCCTGCGCGAGGAATTGCTCATTTGTTCGGTTCTCCTGTTTTGTTTTCCTGGGGAGGGCCGAGGCTCATCCCCCGCGAAGCTTATGCCTCGCCAAGCTTATGCTTTGATGGTTTTGGCCGCCGCGGCCGGACTCAGCCGCAGACTCCCGTCTGACCAAAAGAAGATCGTTTCACTTGGGGGGTTCTGCCGTGTGACTGACATTCTTACTCGCCGCCCCGATCGCTGTCCACAAAGCGCCCCGTTCGACCTGTTCCTTTCCGTATTAACGAGGCAAAACCTTGGGCCTCGGCCAGCCGCGGCGCGCAGGCCCGGCAAATCATGGGAGAATGAATGGGTAAACCGTCATGACAAACGACAACCTCGAAGAATCCCTGCCCACCCCCGAAAGCACTCCTGAGCCAGCCGCCGACACTACTTCCGCGCCTGCTCCTTTGCCCGCAGCCGAGGAAAAACCCGCAGCCGCGCCAGCCCCCGAGCCGGCGCCCATTGCCGAGGGTGCACCCCAGCCCGCGGCAAAACCGGCAGCCGGGCTTGCTCCCAAGCTGGCCCCTGAGCCGATTCCGGAACCGGAGGCCGAGGAGCCAGCGGAGTCCTTTGCCGATCTGCTCTCCGCCTTCGAGCGCACCCACTCGCACAAGGCCGAACCGGGCGCCAAGCAGTTGCAGGGTACCGTCATTTCGCTTTCCGCCGACCAGGTCTTCCTCGACATCGGCTACAAGACTGAGGGCGTGCTGCCCCGCTCCGCGTTCGACAAGAACGCCGAGGAGGTCAAACCCGGCGACACTTTCCCGGTCTCGGTGACCGGCCGCAACGTAGAGCACTATTACGAGCTCTCGCGCTTCAAGGTCGCTCAGCCCCGCGACTGGACGGCCCTGGAAGCCGCCTTCGCCGATAAGACAGCCGTGGTCGGCACCGTTACTGCCGTCATCAAGGGCGGCCTCTCGGTGGATGTGGGCGTGCGCGCCTTCATGCCCGCCAGCCGCAGCGGCACCAGGGACGCGGCAGAGTTGGAAAAGCTGGTCGGTACAGAGATCACCTGCCGGATCACCAAGCTCGACGTCACCGACGAAGATGTGGTGGTCGATCGCCGCGTGGTGCTCGAAGAGCAGGCCCGCGCCCTGTCGCAGGCGCAACGCGACGCCATGAAGGAAGGCGACACGGTCACCGGCACGGTGCGCAGCCTGGTCCCCTACGGCGCTTTCATCGACATCGGCGGCGTGGACGGTCTGCTGCATATCAGCGACATGGCCCACAGCCGCGTAGCCAAGCCGGAAGACGTGGTGACCGCCGGGCAGGAAATCCAGGTCAAGATCCTCAAAATCGACCCGGAAACCAAAAAGATTTCGCTCGGCCTCAAGCAGCTCCAACCGGAGCCCTGGCAAACCGCGCCCGACCGCCTCACCGCCGGACAGCGCATCACCGGCACGGTCACCCGCCTGGCCGACTTCGGCGCATTCGTCGAGATCGAACCCGGCGTCGAGGGCCTGATCCACATTTCGGAAATGTCCTATGGCAAAAAGCTGCGCCACCCCTCTGACATGCTCAAGGAAGGCGACCGCGTAGACGCCATCATCCTGGCCATCAAGCCCGAGGAGCGCCGCATCTCCCTCGGCCTCAAGCAGACCCTCGTCGACCCATGGACCGAGGTGGGACGCAACTTCCCCGTCGGCTCGCAGATTGAGGGCCCCGTGACCAAGCTGATGAACTTCGGCGCATTTGTGCAGTTGGCCGAGGGCATTGAAGGCCTGGTCCACATCAGCGAAATCACCGCCGACAAGCGCCTCAACCACCCCTCGGATATGCTGCGCGCCGGGCAGATCGTCAAGGCGCAGGTGTTGGCCATCGACACGGAAAAGCGCCAGATCAAGCTCAGCATGAAGCAGCTCATCCCCACCGACATCGACGAATACATCGCCGAGCATAAAGTCGGCGACGAAGTTTCAGGCCGCGTGGTTGAAGCGACTGAGACCTTTGTGCAAGTGGAGCTGGGCGAAGGCATCCGCGCCATCTGTACCGTTGCCGCGTCCGCCGCGCCTGCCGCCAAGGCAGCAGCACCCGCATCGAAAGCCAAGCCCGCCGTGGATTTGTCCAGCCTCTCGTCGATGCTGAAGGCCCGCTGGCAAGGCAACGCCCCGGCAGAGGCAGCCAAGCCCGAACCGCTCGCCGCAGGCCAAATCCGCACCTTCAAAATCGTGAAGCTGGATGCGGAGGCAAAGAAGATTGAGGTGGAGTTAGCCTAGCGCCACAGTTGTAGATCGGCGAGTGCGGAGGGAGCAGGGGCCTTAACGGGCTGCGGAAGACTCGTTTCGGAGGGAGGCGGGGGGGTACCCCCCGCATAAAGCACGCAGAATCAACGCGGGCTTCAGCCCAGGCGGGACGCTGTTCGGGCTTTTCGCTTGTTTTTGCCCGGCAATTGTCCCCGCACGTCAAGTAGGATGATATGCTCCCGGATTATGGGGACATACCAAGTAGCTCGCGCTCGTTTGAATCGTGCCATAGGGCACGGTAATCAACTCGCCAGCCTATGGAATGCCGTCCCTGCGGGACGTCTCTGTACACCTCGGGCTCGGATCGGTCCTAATGGGATTGGCCACTTACTGGCTACGAGCGTGGGGGCAATCCCCGAGGAACTGGCGTTGTTGCTGGGAGAAATGCTCTACCAGCTTCGTTCGGCACTTGACGCTTGTATCTATCAGACCACTATTTACGCAACAAAGCAGGACCCTCCACCCGACGAGGGGAAACTCGAATTCCCAATCACGAGCGACCCAAAAGAATGGCCCAACCTAGTAAAGCGAAGGCTCTCCGCCCTCCCTAAGGACATCCAAGATGCCATTGAACGAGTACAGCCTTATAACAATCTATCCATACCACCTGAACAAATGGTGCATAGTATCAATCGTTCGCTCGGCATCTTGCATGATCTCTCAAGAAAGGATCGACACAGAAAACTGCATGTGATCGGCTCCTGGCCGCTCAATCTCGCCCCTGAATTCATCCTCCCTGACGGCGTGACAATGGACTGGATGGAAATCCAGCCTCCCTCGGTTCTGCGGGAAGGAGCAGTTCTAGCAAAGTTCCGGCTAAGCAACTTCGCTACCGGGTTAGAGGCTGCTGTCAATCCTAGGCTGCGAACCAATTTTGGTTGCGATGAGCCCCCTGTGGCTTGCCACCCCACAGACACTTTCGATACGAGGCTTACGGAGATGATCAACGCTGTCGGTTCCGTAATCATCGCATTCGAGCGGCAATATTGATTCATCAGCCATATGCGGAGACGCTACCTCGCTCGCCTCCCAAGCGCCGCGCCGCTCTCAAAAGAATTTCGTGTACTTCGAAAATGCTTGAACCGCTGCGATGCGCCCTACAGATACACCTCATCCACATAGCACCAACGCCAGTCTTCGCCGCGCTCGGCGGACTGGATCAGCGGATGCTGCGTCGCATGGAAGTGCGCCCGCGCATGGCGGTTCTGCGACGAGTCGCAGCAGCCCACGTGGCCGCACTCCAGGCACATGCGCAGGTGGACCCAGGTGTCGCCGCTCTTGAGGCACTCCTCACAACCCTTCGTTCGCGGTTTCACCTTCTTCAGGTGCTCCGCAACATGACTGCAAACCGCTGCCGCCATCTCAACCTCCGTCGCTTCCCGCCTCGATCGTCCTTTCTTTTTACACCACCCGGTACTGCTCCGCCAGCGCGCGAAATTCATCCACCTGCGCCGCAACCCAGGCCTCGTCGCGGCCTAACTCGTCTGCCAGCAGCCACGCCACCCGCTCGGCCATGGCAATGGCTGCTTCCGCATTCAGAAACAACGCACGCGTATGCCGCGCCAGCACGTCTTCCACCGTCCGCGCCATCTCCGCGCGCGCGGCCCACACCACTTCCGCGGCGATATACGGCAACGCCGGGTCAAGCTGCACGCCCAGAGCCGGGTCCTCGGCCAGCGTGCGAATCGCCGCGGCATCGGAGCCGTACACTTCAAGGCTGCCCAGGGCGGAGGAGCCCTCAAGGTAGCCGTGAATATGCAGCTTTTTAGTGGTGCATTCGGCGTCCGGAAGCTTGCCCAAAGTGATGGCGTGGTCCACGGTGTCCTCGGCCATGTGCCGATAGGTGGTCCACTTGCCGCCGGTAATGGTCAGCAGGCCCGACGCATCCACGTGGATGACGTGATCTCTTGAGAGCGCCGAGGTCTTGCCCTCGCCTTTGACCAGCGGCCGCAGCCCCACAAAAACGGCCAGGACATCCTTGCGGGTGGGCGGACGGACCAGGAAGCGCGATGCCGTCTCCAGCACGAACTCGATCTCCTCTTCGAGCGGCCTCGGTTCCAGGCTGGGCGCATCCACCGGCGTGTCGGTGGTTCCGGCCACGGCGTGATCGTGCCATGGAATCACGAACAGCACGCGGCCGTCGCTGGTCTTGGGCACCATCAGCGCCGTGTCGCCCTTCAAAAACGAGCGGTCGAAGACCAGGTGAATTCCCTGGCTGGTGACCACCAGTTGCTCGGCGTCCGGGTCGGCCATCTGGCGAATGGAATCCGTGAAAACTCCGGTTGCATTGACGACGATCCGCGCCGGAATTTCAAACGTCTCGCCGGTTTCGTCGTCGCGCGCGGTCACGCCGTTTATATAGCCATCTGCATCGCGGATCAGGCCGGTCACCGGGCAGTAGTTCACCAGCGTCGCCCCATGGTCGGCCGCGGTCATGGCCAAGTGGATCAACAGGCGCGCATCGTCGAATTGTCCGTCGAAATAGACCACCCCGCCGCGCAACTCCTCCGGTTCAAGAGCCGGCAGCCGTTCCAGCGTCTCTTCTTTTGACAACAGCTTCGACGCGCCAAAGCCGTACTTGCCGGCCAGCAGGTCATAGAGCTTGAGGCCGATGCCGTAGAACGGCGCCTCCCACCAGGAGTAGTTGGGCACTATAAAAGCCAGATCGTGCACCAGGTGGGGCGCGTTTTGCCGCATCAGCCCGCGCTCCTTCAACGCCGACATGACCAGCGGAATGTTGCCCTGTTCGAGATACCGCACGCCGCCGTGCACCAGCTTGGTTGAGCGGCTGCTGGTGCCTTTGCCGAAGTCGTGGGCCTCAAGCAGCGCCACGCTCAGGCCCCGCGCCGCCGCATCCACGGCCACGCCCACGCCGGTGGCCCCGCCGCCGACGACCACGATGTCCCAAGGCTCGCGCCTGTCCCGGATCGCACGCACCATCGTTTCCCTGCGCATCGTTCGCTCCTATTCCTACTGGTTCCAGCTCTTGGCCCTTTCCACGGCGCGCTGCCACTGCCTGCGACGCCGGGCTCGTTCGGAGGTTTCCATCTTTGGCTCAAAGCGCACATCGCCCTGCCGCCTGGCGCGCAAGTCTTCAGGATTGGCCCAGAAACCCGTGGCAAGACCCGCCAGGTAAGCAGCGCCCATGGCGGTCGTCTCCGTCACCTGGGGACGCACCACGGGCACGCCCAGCACGTCGGCCTGGAACTGCATCAGGAGGTTGTTGACCGCAGCGCCGCCGTCCACGCGCAGCGCGGCCAGCGGCGTGGTCTCGCTCTCGACAGCCTCCAGTACGTCGGCCACCTGGAAGGCGATGCTCTCGAGAGCCGCCCTGGCGATGTGGCCGGGCGTGGTGCCGCGGCCCAGGCCGATCAGCAGGCCGCTGGCGCGCGGGTCCCAGTGCGGTGCGCCCAGGCCCACAAACGCCGGCACCAGCACCACTCCGCCGGAGTCGGGCACGCCTGCCGCCAGTTGCTCCACCTCGGCCGAGGAGCCGATCAGCTTGAGGTTGTCGCGCAGCCACTGCACCACCGCGCCGCCGATGAAGATGCTGCCCTCGAACGCATACTCCAGGCGCTTGCTGGCGCTGGCCGCCAGCGTGGTAATCAGCCGGTGCTTCGAGCGGACGAACTTTGTCCCGATGTTTTGCAGCAGGAAGCAGCCGGTCCCGTAGGTGTTTTTGGCTTCGCCTGCTTGCCAGCATAACTGGCCGAAGAGCGCGGCCTGCTGGTCGCCGGCAATGCCTGCAATCTCGATGCCGCCCAGTCCGAGCGTGGTGGTCACCTCGCCCACCTTTTCGCTGGACCAGACCACCTCCGGCAACAGGCTGGCCGGAATGTTGAAGATGCGCAGCAGCTCCGGGTCCCACTCGCCCTTCACGATGTTGAAGAGCAGGGTCCGGGAAGCATTGGTCACGTCGGTCACATGGCGGGAGCCGCTGGTTAGGTACCAGATGAGCCAACTGTCCACCGTGCCAAAGGCCAGTTCGCCGCGCTCCGCCCGCGCCCGCGCGCCTTCCACGTGGTCCAGAATCCAGCCCACCTTGGTCGCCGAAAAATACGGGTCCAGCACCAGGCCGGTGCGGTTTGAGACTGTATCCCCAACGCCGCTTTCCTCCAGAAGGCCGCACTGCGCAGCCGTCCGGCGGTCCTGCCACACGATGGCCGGATGAATCGGCCTGCCGGTTTCGCGCTCCCACACGATCACCGTCTCGCGCTGGTTGGTGATGCCGATGGCGGCCACGTCGCGGGGCCGCGCGCCGGCCCGTCCCAGCGCCTCCACGGCGCAGGAAAGCTGGCTGGTCAGGATCTCCATCGGATCGTGTTCCACCCAGCCTGGCTGCGGGTAAGACTGCTGAAACTCGTGCTGGGCGACCGCGGCAATCGCGCCCGCCTGGTCAAAAAGAATTGCGCGGGAACTGGTCGTCCCCTGGTCCAGTGCAAGAATATAACTCATTCTGTCGGCCCGCCTTCGGCAACCAGTCAAACACGGCTGGCTGACTGAGGGCAAGGAGACGCGAGGGCGAATTTTTGCGCCAGCTCCTCCTCGGACACCGGCACACACTTTCACGGCGCACGGGTAAGATGAATGCATCATGCCCGATGCTGGAACCCAACCCGCTGAAACCATGCTGCGCGGGTCAGTAATGGTGCTGTTGCAGTTTGATGTGTGCGAGGCGATTCGGCTGGACCGGCTGCAGGAGCTGATTCGCGCCCGCACGGTTCAGCAGCCGAGCATGAAACATCCTGCGCCAGGGTATGTTCGCTACCAGCGGCCGCCGGTCGTGGTGCCGGTGGAACCGCTGGTGCTCGAGACCGGCGAGCGGCTACAGGGCGAGATCAAGTATTACGATTACGGCGTCCTGAGCGTGGTCTTTGAGCTGCCCTTTGCGGATAGCTGGAGCAAGCTGACTCAACTGGCGAGCCGCTGGGTGTGGGACATCGACTTTGCCGCGCAGGCCACGGCCATTGTCCGCGCCAGCCTGGAGCGCGCCGCGCCAGCCCTCATCAAGCCCTATGACGAATGGCTCAGCGAAGACTACCTGATCTTTCATGCTCGCGAAATTACGGGCTCGCCTTCTGTTACCGAGCTGATTCAGCGGCATGGCGCGCAGATTGCGCAGGTGGTTCGCGGAGATACAGGGCAACTGGCCGAGAGTGAGTGCAACGAGGTGCTGCAATCGCGCATTTCCTACTATGCAAACGACCTCACGGTCATCGGGTGGAACGCTGCGTTCCTGTATGACACGGCGACCGGCGCGGAGATGGCGATCCAGTTGCTGGAGTATGCGAATTCGCAGTTGCTCGATTTCCGGCACTACGACACTCTGCTGACCGAAGAGCTGGAACGCGTCTACACGCTGCTGGACGAGGGAACCGGCATCTTTGCGCGATGGCGGCTGGCGCGGTCGGCAACCCGGCTGCATACGGTGCTGCTGGACGTGGCCGAGCTGACCGAGCACGCCGATAACGCCATCAAGTTTCTGAGCGACATGTTTGCGGCGCGCCTTTACAAGCTGGCCGCTTTGAAGGTAGGCGTGCCCGATTACAAGGACCTGGTAACCAAGAAAGTGCGCACCGCCGAGGAGCTTTATCGCTTCATGGTGGACCAGTTCAACCAGAGCCGCGCATTCTTCATGGAACTCACGGTGGTCATCATTCTGGTGGTCGAGCTGGTCTATCTCTTCCGCGGCAACGCGTTTTAAGGGGTTTTCAGGGTTTCTGTGCGCTTTGTAAATGATAAATTTGGAAGTATGAATACCGGCTGCTTGGACGATTCCAGGAAGATCATTTATGACTTTGGCGCCAACAATGGGAGCGATATTCCCTATTATCTGAAGAAAGCCGAACTCGTGGTCGCTGTCGAGGCGAACCCATCGCTCTGCCGTGGGATAGAGGAGAGGTTTTCCACCGCAATCAAAGAGGGAAGGCTGCGGGTTGAGAACTGCGTTTTAGTGGATGATGGCGCCGATCAGGAAGTGTATTTCTACCTTCATAAACGCCATCACGTTTTGGGACAGTTTCCCCAGCCGGACGAGAGCGTGATCGGAGATTACAACAAGGTATTGCTGCCTTCACAGACTGTGATGCAGATATTGCACAAGCATGGCGCTCCTTACTACATCAAGATAGACATCGAAGGATATGACGAAGCTATTTTAAGGGAGCTCTTCCGAAACGGGGTCAGGCCTCCTTTTATCTCTGCTGAATCGACCAGCATCCAGGTGTTTGCGTTGCTTGCCGGGATGGGAGAGTACAGTGCTTTCAAGCTTGTGGAAGGCGCGACGGTCGCAAAGAAATATAGAAACCGTATGATCTGTGTGAACGGCGGCCGCGAGGTGTATTCGTTCCCACCCCATTCCGCCGGTCCCTTCGGTGAGGACATTGCTGGCGAGTGGATGAACGCGGACGATTTGTTCAATGTGCTGGCGGCGAAGAAGATGGGCTGGAGGGACATACATGCAACCAATCTATTCCAGCCCGACCCAACTTCGCGCATGCAAAAGAGGCGTTATATGCTCCGGCACCTGCGCGGATGGTTGTTGGCAAAACTCCGGTCGCTCAAAGAGAGAAACGTTTCTCCTAATCATTGATGGTTGCCATAAAAAAGAGAGTGGGGCCTCTGCAAGGAATTGAAGAGGCCGCACCCTCCAAAATCATCAAGGCTATGACGCAGGATGGGCGTCTTTGATCAAGCTCTCGATCTGTCAGCCACCAGCATCGATTCGAGAATCTGATCGGAGACATCCTTGACGGCCGCGGGCGAGTGCGCCAGAAACAAGGTGTTCGTCTTGTCGCTCTCGCCGATCGACTTGAGCGTGTCGAAATACTGCGTCACCAGCACCAGTTGCATCACCTCTTTTGACGACGCGCCTTCCACCGCTTTCTGGAACTGCTCGACGGAAGTCTGCAAGCCTTCGATGATGGCCTTTCTCTGATTGGCTATGCCCTGGCCTTGCAGCGCCTTGCTTTCCGCTTCGGCCTCGGCTTTCTTCACCACCAGGATCTTCTCCGCTTCGCCCCGGGCGTTGGCAGCCACCTGTTCGCGCTGTGCGGCGTTGATGTCGTTCATGGCCGACTTCACCTTTTCGTCGGGAACGATGTCGGTCACCAGTACATTCACGATCTCGTAGCCGAACAGGGCCATGTCCGCATCGAGTTCCAGCTTCACAGCAGCGGCGATGGAAGATTGCGAGGCAAATACCTCGTCCAAAGTCATCCCCGGCACATGGCCCAGAATCACCTGCTCCACATAACTCTTGATCTGCGCCACGGGATCCGACAGCTTGTAGTACGCGTCATACACCTTCTCCGGGCGCACGCGATTCTGCACCGAGATCGGGATGGTGACGAACACGTTGTCTTTCGTTTTGGTCTCCATGGTCAGCGTGATCTGGTTCACGCGGAGGCTGACCATGCCCGCAACCGTATCGAAGAGCGGTCGCTTCCAGTTCAAGCCCGGCTCGGCGACCCGGAGAAACTTGCCGAAGCGCGTGATGACTGCCACTTCGGCCGTGCGCACGGTGAAGAAGCTTCCCAGAATCAGGATAAGAAGAATGAGAGCCACGACCGCTAACGGGATCAGGTACATCACGTCCATTTATGTTTCCTCCGCCGCTTCATCTTGAAGCAACGCCCGATTATATAGGACCGCCAAGTCAGCCACGTGACACAGCGACGCGGGCTTTGCGGATTGGCGAGGTTTTTTCCATGGTACCGACTGCAATTCACGCCGCGGCCCTGTGCAACGCAATGCCACCGCACTTCGGCGTTCACCGATCGCTGCTGCCAAAGCGTCTACAAAGGCATCATCCGCACAAAACGCAGGAGAGGACGTTCATCAACTGGGAACTGCCGGGTTGCCGGTGATTCACCCACCGCCAAAAATGCAGCTGTCATCCTGAGCGCAGCGAAGGATCTGCGGTTGTTCTTCGCGTCACGCGTTACAGCCA
>Ga0181520_10004426_pt1 | contig 23537 bp, 18 predicted proteins | sample PEATcosm2014_Bin_29_FD_132451 | JGI IMG/M metagenome (GOLD analysis project Ga0181520, IMG submission 132451) | Peatland microbial communities from MTU Mesocosm Facility, Houghton, MI, USA - PEATcosm2014_Bin02_30_metaG | ecosystem: Environmental > Terrestrial > Soil > Wetlands > Peat | place...
CTGATGAATGAGCTCGGAGAGCCGAATATGGGAAACCCGTCCGTTCGGTTCGATGAGGGGCGGGAGAGGGCTGGTCATTGGCGGCAACGCCTTTCAACCCAGCCTCTCCTGCCTACTCTACTGAAATCCTCTTGGGCCATCGGACGGCGGGCTTATCCGTCCAAGTTTCTTCCGCGCAAGTAGATATGCATCGCATAGACCCGTCCGCCTCGTTTTCATGGGCCTTTTTGCCGTGCGCCTCTACGCATCTGCTGGCACCGCCGGCCGGGGTGCCGTTTGTGGGGACGAGCCGTCCCCACTCCAAATCGCTCCCCGGTCGCTTAACCCCCGGCTGCTTTCTGGAACGCCTTCAGCGTTCACTTCGGGCATTTGGGGAAGCGCCTGTCAGGGAAGCGCCTTGTCAGGGGGGCGGGTAGTGATTACCTTGCGCGGCATATATTATGGAAAAAGTTGTCATCATTGGATCGGGGCCGGCGGGGTGGACGGCGGCGCTGTACACGGCGCGGGCGCAATTGGCGCCGCTGGTGCTCACGGGCGGGCAGCCGGGCGGTTTGCTCACCACCACGACGATTGTGGAGAATTTCCCGGGGTTTCCGGAGGGAATGGACGGGTTTGAGCTGATGACGCGCATGCAGAAGCAGGCGGAGCGGTTTGGGGCCAGGACGAGCTTCGGCACGGTGGAATCCGTTGATTTTTCACGGCGGCCGTTCACGTTGATCGTGGATGGGGAACCGGTGACGGCGCAGACGGTCATCATTGCGACGGGGGCGGGCCACAAGCATTTGGGCGTGCCGGGCGAGCACGAGCTGGAGAACAAGGGGGTGACCTATTGCGCGACGTGCGACGGCGCGCTGCCGGTGTTTCGGAACCAGCCGCTGGTGGTGGTGGGGGGCGGGGACTCGGCCTGCGAAGAGGCGATGTACCTGACGCGGTTTGGGTCGGAGATTCACCTGGTGCACCGGCGGGACAGCCTGCGGGCGTCGAAGATCATGGTCGAACGCACGCTGGGCCACGCGAAGATCAAGCCGGTCTGGGATTCGGTGGTGACGGAGGTGCTGGAGGCGGGCCAGGGGAAGGTGACGGGGGTGAAGCTGAAGAATTTGAAGACGGGCGGGGAGCGGGTGCTGTCGTGCGCGGGGGTGTTTGTGGCGATCGGGCACATGCCGAGCACGCAGGTTTTCAAAAATCAGATCACGACGGACGAAAATGGCTTTATTGTTCCGCAAAAAGGGACGATGACGAATGTGGCGGGCGTCTTTGTGGCGGGCGATTGTGCCGACCATGTGTATCGCCAGGCGATCACGGCCGCGGGCGCGGGTTGCGCGGCGGCGATTGACGCGGAACGATTTTTGACGGCCAATCCTTAACGCAACGAGCCATGCTAGAACCTTTGACGAACGCGCAGATCCGCAAATTCAAGGCGGCGGCGCAACTAATGGATCCCATGCTGAAGGTGGGGAAGGCCGGGTTGAGCGAGGGCTTCGTCCGGACGGTTTCCGAGACGCTGGACCTGCACGAGCTGGTGAAGATCAAATTTGCCGACCTGAAGGATCAAAAGAAAGAACTGGCGCCCCTGCTAGCCGAAAAGACCGGAAGCCACCTGGTGATGCGGGTGGGCAACGTGATGGTGCTGCATCGTCCGAAGCCGGAGCCGCCGGCCGGGTCCTGACCGGACAACAAAAAGCCGTCGTGTGGACCAGGGTTGCGACCACAAGACGGCTTCGTTGTTCCCAAGCACCCGGGTTGGCTGAGTAAATAACTGGATATCGGCGGACTTTCCGGGATGTCGCCGCAGTCTTAGCAGACCTAATTTTGGGAACTGGTAAGTATAGCCACAATAGTGGCCCCTGGGTCAATGCAATTCAGGCCCATATTTCACTTGGGGGGATTGGCGTTGGCGGAGAGCCAGAAGCGGATGTCGGCGGCCTGGGGGTTATCCGGCTGCAATTCCAAGACGCGCAGGTAGTGCTGGCGGGCTTGGGGGATGTCGTGGAGGGATTGGGCGCAGAGGTTGGCCAGGGCGAGCTGGGCACGGACTTCGTCGGGGTTGGAGGCGAGGATTCGTTTCAGCTCATCCGCGGCATCCAAGGCATAGCCGGCGCCCTTGAGGGCGAGGGCGAAATTGTAGCGCGCATCCACGGAGGCGGGCTGGATGGCCAGGGCGAGCTCGTAGCGGGGCAGGGCGACGGAATAGCTATGGAGGCGATGGGCAATGACGCCGGTGTTGAATTGGGCTTCAAACCAGGAGGGATCGGCGTCGGCGGCCGTTTGATACCATTGTTCGGCTTCGGTCCAATTTTCGTCCTGTTCGGCCATGCGGGCCTTGGTGAAGGGGCCTTCGGCGGCGTGGCGGTCGCCCGGCGCCGGCTTGGCGGGCGACGAATAACTGTAGCGCGGGCCGGTGAAGACGGGCTTGGGTTCGGCGGGTTTTTCTTCCGGTTTGGTGCCGGCGATTTCCTCGGCGACGGCGGGGGCGGGGGTGGCCGGGGCGGCTGCCGGAGTGGCGGTCGGAGTGGCTGCCGGAGTGGCGGCGTCGTTGTCGGGAGGGGGGGCGGGAGCGGACAGATCTTCGCGATAGCGTTTGGCGGTGCTGTTGGTTTTGCCCGCGTTGAACAGGCGGTGCCAGAAGCCATGGTGGGTTTCTTCTTCAGGCATGGGGACTTCCAGGGATTCCCCGGTGGCGACGACATTGGTGGCGGGGGGCGGCGTGGTGATGACGGTGGGGCGCATGAGCCGGTTGGTCTTGGGCGTCACGACGAGCTGGGGTGCCGGCTGGACGCGGACCGGTTGGGTGACGACGGGCGCGGCCGGGACCGGGGCGACGGCGGGGCGGGGGGTGATGTGAGTGAAATAAGGCTCTTCCGGTTCCGGGCGCGGCTGGGGCGCAGGGCGCTCCTGGGGTTCGGTGCGTTCCGGGGGCTCCGACCGATAGACGGGGGCAGGGCGGGGCGCGGGCGGGGCACTGGCGACTTTGGGCTTGGGTTCGGGCGGCGGGGTGGAAGTTTTGACGACGACGGCGGGGGCCATGATGGTGGCGGCGGCGTCGGTTTGGGTCAGGCTGGCGACGATGGCTTTGACCTCGCTGTAATTGGCGGGGCGGGGCGAAAGCGCGAGATAGGACTCGAAGTTGGCGAGGGCGGCGCGGTTATCGTGGAGGTATTGGAGGTTGACGGTGGCGAGGTTTTGGAGGGCCGGGGCGAAGTCGGGGCGCGCCTGGAGGGCGGCGGCGAAGAATTGGGCGGCTTCCCGCGGTTTGCCTTGCTGGAGGCGGGCGAGGCCGAGGCCGTTGTAAGCATCCGCCTCGCTGGTCTTGAGGGAGAGGACGGTGCTGAAACTGCGCTCGGACGGGAGGGTGTCGCCGGCGCGCAACTGGGCGAAGCCGAGCTTGAGCCAGCCGGCGGGGTCGTTGGGCCGCCGGAGGGTATAGGCGGTAAAGGCGGCGCGGGCGGCTTCGGGCTTGTTTTCTTCGAGGGACAACTGCCCCAGATTGAAATAGACCTCGACGAGATCGCGGTCGAACCGGAGGGCATTTTGATAGGCGGCGGCGGCTTCCTCGGGCTGTCCGGCGCGTTGGAGGGCGACGCCGAGATAATTCCAGGCGCCGGCGTTGGTGGCCAGGAGGGAGGTGGCGCGGCGGAACTGGGTGACGGCCTCGGCGACGTTGCCGCGGTCGAGGCAGCGTTTTCCTTTCAGGAGGGCGCGGGGTCCGGCGGGGGTGCAGCCGGAGACCAAGAGCGCGAGCGCCAGGATGACCGGGGCGGCGGGGATGGAAAATATTTTGGCCAGCATCGGCGATGGTGGTAACATCAGACCTTGCAAGTGTCAAGAAACGCACGATTTCAATGGTTAATATTTGTTCTTCTGGGCTGGCTGATTCCGGCCGGGGCGCAGGAGAATTTTCCGTTGCATGGGACGAATTCGGCGGTGCGGGTGGTGGTGGTGCAAGAGGCGGACCTGCTGGAGGCGTATTTGGCGGCCGAGGCGCGGGTGGAGGCGGCGTTCAACCGCGGGCTGACGTATTTCACGGAGCAGGCCACGGTGAGCAACGCGTGGCGGAGCCTGGTGAAGACGAATGACGTGGTGGGGATCAAGGTGTTTTCGACGCCCGGGCCGGTGTCGGGGACGCGGGGGGCGGTGGTGGCGGCGATCGTGCACGGGCTGCTGGCGGCGGGGTTGCGGGCGGACCAGATCATCATCTGGGACCGGCGGGAGAGCGATTTGCGGGGGGCGGGGTATTTTGAATTGGGGCAGCAACTGGGCGTACGGGTGGCGGGGGCGGCGGAGGCGGGCTACGACACGAACAGTTTTTACCTGCCGGACTCGCCGGTCATTGGGCAATTGGTGTGGGGGGACCTGGAATTTGGCAAAACGAACCAACCCAGCGTGGGGAAGAAGTCGTTTGTTTCGAAGCTGGTGAGCCAGCAGATGACGAAGATCGTTTCGGTGGTGCCGCTGATGAACGAAAACGCGGCGGGGGTGTGCGGCCATTTTTACAGCCTGTCGCTGGGGAGCGTGGACAACACGCGGCGGTTTGAGAGCAATCCCGACCGGCTGGCGGTGGCGCTGCCGGGGATTGACGCGCTGCCGGTGATCGGGGACCGGGTGGTGCTGCACATCACGGACGCGCTGCTGGCGCAATATCAGGGCGGGCCGGAGGGCTACCTGCAATTTTCGACCGTCCGCGACGAGCTGTGGTTCAGCCACGATCCGGTGGCGCTGGACACGATTGCGCTGAAGGAACTGATGCTGCAGCGCCGGTTGTTGAACGTGCCGCCGATGCGGACGAACTTTGCCATCTACACAAATGCGGTGCTGCTGCAACTGGGGGTGAACGACCCGTCGCGGATCCAGATTGACAGGGCGCCGTGAAATCCGGCGGTGGGGAGGGAAAATAAAAAACGCGCCAGCGGGAAGCGGGCGCGTTTGGTGTTTAAGGAGGGGACTCAAGCTTTGCGGAGGCGCCGGACGAGGGCGAGGGCGGCGATTCCCAGGCCGCCGAGGGCGAGGGTGGAAGGCTCGGGAACGGTGATGGGGGTGCCGGAGAACGTCAGCTTATCGAAGCGCCAGTTGCCGGAGGTGCCGTTGTACTCGACGGTGGCACCGCTGCTGAGGGTGGCGCTGGCATATTCGGCGCCGAGATTGCCGGTGGAATCGTAGGCGGAGACGAGGCGGATGCCAAAATTGGGGTCATTATTGGCGCCGGGGATGGAATCCAGATTGACGGTGATAGTGGGGCTGCCGGGAGCGTTATAGAAGTCCTTGGCAGTGGCAATGTACGTGCCGGTGGGGCTGGTGCCGCCGTAGTTGAGCCAACCGCTGGCATTGGCCGTGTTGAGATTGTATTGGAACTGGAGGTCGCGGATGCCCTGGGCGGTGCTGTACCAGTCGAAGGAAAAGTTAACGTTCTGATAGCCCGCGGTGGAGGCGTCCAGCTCGATGCCCTGGGAATATTCCGGGGCGGCGGCGGCCCAGCCATTATTGGCGGTGCCACGAATGCGCCACATGTATTCGCTGAAGCTGGGGGTGGCGGTGCCGGGAGTGGAGGTGACATCTCCGCTGGCGGTGTTACCGCCGTTGTAGCTGTTGTTCATGCCGAGCATGGTGGCGGTGCCGGAACCGGTGGTGGGAGCAGGACTATTGTCAGGGGCGGCCACGGTGCTGGTGAAGGTCCACGACGTGATGGTGCTTTGAGCCCGGGCCACGGCCAGCGAAGCGACGAGCAACGCAGCCAGGGCGGTCATTTGTTTTCCGGTTGCGGATAGTTTGATTGAATTAGCTTTCATGTTATTCCTTTTTTTGGGGTTGGTGTTTCCAACACAAAGTAACGGCAGTCCTGTGCCCGATCAATGCAACAATCCAGCGTTGAATTGGTTATCAACCGGTAATATATGTCAGCGGCCTATTTCTGGGCAGTCGCCAATTCCTCCTTAACCGCTGCGAAATCCTTTTGAAAGGCGTCGCTCTTCTTGAATTGTTTGACGATGGCGAGGGCGAGGACGCGGCCCGCGTAGATATCGGTGGCGTAGTGGCGGGCGATTTGGACGCGGTGCCAGCCGATGGTGCGGGCGTGGGCGAGGATGGCGTCGTGTTTTTCCGGGAATAAATCGGCGAGGATGAGCGCGAGGACCATGGACTCGGTGGAATGGCCGCTGGGGTAGCTGAAGCTTTTTTCGAGCTTGCCGTTGGCGAGGGCGGGGTCGGTGGTGTAAGGCCGGGGGCGTCGGAAGAAATCCTTGCCTTGGTCGGTAATGGCGGTGGCATCGGACTGGACATGGGCAAAGAAGGCGGTGGTCTGGGGCAGGTTGCTTTGGACGAAGAAGGGGCCGACGACTTGGGCGAAGTTGAAGACGGTGAAGGTCTTTTCGGAGTTGGCGGCGGCGACGTCATTGCTATCGGCGGCGTGATAGATGGTGCGGACTTCGTCCAAATCGGCCGTCTGTTCGGGAGACCCAGGCAGGGGCGGTGGCGCGAGCAGGGCGGTGGCGTCCGGCTTGCCGTCCTTGAGGTAGTTGAGCGCCGAGTCCCGGGCGAATACGCCGGTGGCGGAGAGGGTGAGAAGCGCGGCGAAAATGAGCGCGCGCGGGAACGAAACGACCTTCATTGGGAGTGTCATCGGGTCAGAGCAGGGGTTTTGCGATTGAGATTAAGGGACCTGGGTGCCATTGGCGGTCCAGCAGATGTCCGGAACTCCGGGGTCGGCGGCCTTGGCGGGGGTGTTGAGGCACATGTAGCTGTATTTGAACCATTGAGCATGGCCATCGCCGAAGGTGAGGCTGGAGCCGGCGTTGTGCCGGGAGGTCAGGGCGGTGGTGTAAACCTGCGGCTTGCAAATATCAATCTCCTTGGCGGTGGCGCCGTAGAAAGGGGTTTCGGAGGTGAGGGTGCGGCCTTCATCGAAGAGGACGAACTTGGAGGGGCTGACGGTGATCTGCGGCACCTTGAGGTTATAATCGGTACTGGGGACGTTGAGGCCGGTGAGAGCCTGGGAGTTCATGCCATAGCGGAAGAAGATGCGGCCATATTTCGGGGCGAGGATCTGGGGATCAATAATCGCGCTGGCGCATTGGAAGAGCGTGTTGCCGGAGTTGAAGAAATCGATGGCTGGTTTGTTGCCGAGGGAATCGGCGGATTGGATGGCGTAATAATAAAGCGGTTTGGACGAGACATAAGGGGGCAGGGCATTGAACCAGGCGCCCAGGCCCTGCTGGCCGGAGTAATAAAAGTTGTAGAGATCATCCCAAGTGGGGTTGTCCTCGTTATAGCCCCCGACCGCGCCCGGGGTGCCGACGGGGATTTTGGTCATGGGGAAGGTTTGATTATAATCCTCCACATACAAGGATTGAGCGAGGCCCCATTGCTTGAGGTTGCTGAGGCAGATGGTGCGGTGGGCCTTTTCCTTGGCCTTGGCCAGGGCGGGGAGCAGCAGGGCCGCCAGGATGGCGATGATGGCAATCACCACAAGGAGTTCAATCAAGGTGAACGCCCGCCTGGACGGCGGGTGTTGGCCGGTCGTGACGAATAATCCCCGTTCCTCATTGGATCTAAACATGCGGGGATTGTCATCGGTTTATGTTACGATCGTGTGTCAAGTTTGTTACCATTAAGAAACATCGTTTAATGGATTAGCAAACCTCAAAAAAATGCGCATGGGCGAAAGGCGGTGCGGCCGGGGACGGCGGGGATCCTGGCGGTGTGGAAAAGCCCAATGAATCCGGCATGATAATGGATTCCTTTCGGGGGAGCCGCGGTGTTCCCGGCGGGGACCGGTTGCGGGGATTCTGATTGCGCGGAGCGGGGAACGGGTGTTTCGCGCCGGCGGTTGGGCGGATGTTACAGTTTTGTAACACGACAGTCGTTTGTTTGTTTCATGAATTGCCAATACTCGCTCCTCAATTGCCAAAGAAAGCAGTTGAGTAGAGCAGGCACTATCTCCGACCAACTAAAATGAAAAGAACCAACGTATTCTTCAGTCTGGCTGCGATGCTTTGCGTCGCGGCGCAAGCGCAAGTTACCCAGCCGGTGCTGCCACCGGGGAAAATCGCGGTGTTCAAAGCCGGGACCAGCGACGGGCTGTGGCCCATGGTGACGGCGCGGGTGGCCCCTTGTTTTGTGCAAGTCTTTGATCCGGTTACGAACAACCAGGCGGCCCCGCTGGTTTCGGTGCCGATGGCCACGAACAGCAGCGTGTCCGGGTCGGTGTGGATCAATCACCACGCGGGATCGGAAGGCGGCGGCTTGTCCCGCAGCGTGAACCGGCAGTTTCTTTGCCTGGAAGGTTATACGGGGGACATTTTGAGCGCGACGGCGGCCAAGCCGTCCACGGACCCGTCGGTGGCGCGCGGGATTGTGACGCTGGATGCGTTTACGAATGCGATCAGCGTTTATTCGAGCGTGAACACATGGTTTGGCATTCCGGAGGGGGCGATTCCGGCCAACAACCAGGACAATCCGACGGGGATTGCCTCGACGGACGGCACGAATTTTTACGGAACGGGAAAATTTTCAGGCACGAGCGAAGAGCTGGACGGGACCCTCTTCTACAATTCGGCCAATGGCAACCTGCAGGAAGTGCAGGAATTCATCCAAGGCGCATATGAGGCGCGGATTGTGAATGGGACGGTTTATATTGCGACCGAGTCCGGCAGCGGGACGGCCAGCGGCCTGTATAACTTCATGGATCCGGCGAGCGGCGCGGTGGTGCCGTTGCCGTGGGACCCGAACGCGCCCAATCCGTACTTTAATTTTGCGTTTACGAACCTCTACCTCACCTGGGGCACGAAGTTTAAGACGGTGGCGAGCTTTGACATGGATCCGGCGAACACGGTGGCGTACGGGGCGGACCAGACCTATGGCATTGTGAAATTCACGAACAATGCGGGCACGTGGGTGCAGGCGCCGTACTATTTCAGCGCGACGAACCTGGATACGCTGGCGCAGGTCGCGGCCAACCAAGGCTGCTTCAGTGTTTGCGTGGACTTCAGCGGTCCCAATCCGGTGATTTATGCCACGACGATGGAGAATGGCGGGTCCACGAACTATCCCGGCGGATTGGGCGTGAACACGGCGGCGGGCCATCAGAACAACAACCGGCTGATCAAGATCGTGGACACGGGCGTGGCGCCGGGGACGAACGTGGTGGCGCAAACGCTGGCGGTGGCGGTGACGACGAACGAGTTTTTCGGCGGGATTGATTTTACGCCGGATCTGCGGCCGTTGATCACGTCCCAGCCGGCCACCTATGCGACGACGATCAGCGCGGGCGGCTCGCTGTTTACGGTGGGGGCGCAATCCCCGTACGCGTTGAGCTATCAATGGTATCAAAACGGCGCGGCGATCAATGCCGCCACCACGCCGACGGCGACCAACGCGGCGCTGGACCTGACGGTGCTGTCCTCGATCAGCGACTACAATGCCAATGGCTTTACGAATCAATACCAGTGCGTGGTGACGAACGACTACGGTTCGGTGACCAGCGCGGTGGCGAGTTTGATAGTGACGGTGAACCCCACGGCGCCGGTGATCACCAGCGGGACGAACGCGGTGACGGCCTTCGTGGGTGGAAACGTGACGTTTGCGCCGGTGGCGGTGAGCGGGACGGACCCTTATACTTACCAATGGTATTTTGGAGGCGCGGCGCTGACGGACGGCACCAGATATCTGGGTTCGGCGACGCCGTCGCTGACGGTTTCCAATTTGCAGCCGGCGGATGCGGGCAACTATACGTTGGTGGTGATGAACCCATCGAGCGCCATGGCATCGAACGTGGTGGATGTGTTGACGGTGAGCTATCACAAGGCCTCGATCACGGGCCAGCCACAGCCGGTGACGACGTTTGTGGGCGTGCCGGCGACGGTGTCGGCGACCGCGAGCGGGGGTTCGCCGCCGGTGACGAATCAATGGTACAAAGGGACGACGCTATTAACGGATGGCGGGGAATACAGCGGCACGGGGACGCCGAATCTGACCATTGCGGCGAATACGACGGCGGATTCCGCGAACAACTACTTCCTGGTGGTGAGCACGGCGGGCGGGAGCGTGACGAGTTCGCTGGCAGCGGTGACGGTGGAAGTGGCGCCGGCGCATTCATCGGTGGGTTATACGAACCAGGTTTATCTGCAGACGTTTGATTCGCTACCGGATCCGGGCACGGCCGGGATCGCCGCCAACGGGACGGCGGTCGGCAACGGTGCGTCGGTGAATAGCTTCAACAACCCGCTGGATCCGGGACAGATTGGCACCGCGGCGTATTCGCTGGCCAATCCGTTTGACTTTGCGTTCCCGGTGATTGGCAACAGCTACATCGGGGGCCTGGGGCTGGGGAGCACGATGCCCGGGTGGTACGGCGCGGCGGACACGAACCTGGCGGATGGCGTGGATGGGATCACCCGCTTTGGCGCACAGGCGGGGGATGAGTCCACGGGCGGGGTGATTGACTTCGGTCTGGACGACCAGGAAGGCGGGATTGTGGGAACGAATCGCGCGCTGGGATTGATCTCCACCGGGACGACGGGTTCCACGGCCTTTGCGTTGAAGCTGGTGAACAATTCGACCGACACGCTGAATTACATCAACGTGAGCTTCATTGGCGAGTTATGGCGCAACAACACCGGGACGCGGACGATGTCCCTGAGCTACGCGGTGGATCCGACGGCGGACAGCTTCGTGTTGCTGACGCAGCCGGACACGACGAACCTGACGCCGCAAGACCTGCCGAACGCGATTACGATACCGGACCTGGCGTTCAGCTTCCCGACGAATCCGACGGGGACGCTGCCGGTGGACGGGACGCAGCCGGGGAACCAAGTGGCGCGGGAGACAAACAATATGGCCCTGTCCACGCCCTGGACACCGGGCGGGGCGCTGTGGCTGGTGTGGTCCATCAACTACTACGGGGCGGGCGGGGGCCAGGGTTACGCGATTGACAACCTGAAGTTCTCGGCTTCCGTGGCGCCGATCACGGCTCCATCGCTGGGGGTGCTGGGGTACTCGGGCGGCGCCACGGGCACGGGCTTGGCGCTGGGCTTCTCCGATTCGCCGGGCGCGAGCGGGCAGTTTACGGTCTGGAGCACGACAAACCTGACTTTGCCGTTCAGCGCGTGGCAGAACCTGGGGCATCCGGCGGAAGTCACGGCCGGGGCCTACGAGTTCATTGACGCGGGGGCGACGAACAAGCCGGCGCGCTTCTACAAAGTTACAAGTCCTTAGTCATCAATCACCAAGGTTATAGGCAAGCGGGCGGGTTTCACGAGAGACCCGCCCGCCTTTTTTTGTCGTCTGAAGTCGTCCGAACCGGGCGGGAAAAAGTGGGGGTGGATTTGAGTCACTTAAAGATGACATTAGCGGCGGGAAAACACGGTGAATAACTCGGTGTTTTGGCGGCGGAACGAGGTGAGTTGGAAGGAGGCGGCGGCGGAGAGACGGGGGCAGCCCAGTCCGTCGGCCAAGGTGGGGGCGGAGCGGCCGCCGAAGATTTTGGGGCAAATGGTGGCGTGGATTTCGTCCACGAGGCCGGCGCGGAAGAGGGCGTCATTGAGCTCGCCGCCGCCTTCGCAGAGGAGGCGCTTGACGTGCCACTTGGAACGGAGCCAGCGGAGGGCGGCGGGGAAGTCAATTTGGGTGGCGCCGGCGACTTTGAGGGTGACGAAGGGCAGGCGGAGGCGGCGCAGATTCTTCTGCGGGGCGCGTTTGGTGGTAAGCAAGATGATGGGGGAAAAATGGTTCTGAAAAATCTTCGCGGCGGGATCGAGGGAGCCGGTGCCGCTGACGACGATGCGGAGGGGGAACGGGGCGAGTCCGTTTTGCAACCGGCGGCGGCGGAATTTTTCGCCGCCGTTGCCGAGGGTGGCTTCGGAGATTTCGACGGTGCGCGCGCCGCAGATGATGGCGTCGGCGGTGGCGCGGAGTTCGTAAAGGTGGGCAAGATCGCGGGCGCTGCCGAAGGAATGGACGGCGCGGTTGGCGGTGGCGATTTTGCCGTCGGCGGAGATGGCGACGTTGAGGAACAGGAAGGGCAGCGCGCGCGTTTTGGCCGGGGAGGAGGCACTCATAAGATCAACATGGCGTCGCCGTAGCTGAAGAAGCGGTAGCGCTCGCGGATGGCCTCGGCGTAGGCGGCGAGGATGAGGTCGCGTCCGCGGATTTCCTCGCCGGGGGCGGCGAAGGCGCTGACGAGCATGAGCAGGGTGGACTCGGGGAGATGGAAATTGGTGAGCAGCGCGTCCACGACGTGGAAGGGGGCGGGCGGGAAGATGAAGATGTTGGTTTTACCCGCATGAACATTGAGGGTTCCGGCGTTCTGGCGGGCGACAGTTTCAAGCGCGCGGGTGACGGTGGTGCCGACGGCGATGACGCGGCGGCCGGCGGCTTTGGCGGCGCGGATGGCGGCGACGGTGTCGGCGCCGACGTCGAAACGCTCGGTGTGCATCTTATGGTCGGCGAGGTTTTGGACCTTGACGGGGAGGAAGGTGCCGGCGCCGACGTGGAGGGTGACGAAGGCGGTGGTGACGCCGCGGGCGCGGATGGCGGCGAGGAGTTCGGGAGTGAAGTGGAGGCCGGCGGTGGGCGCGGCGACGGAGCCGGCGTGGTGGGCGTAAACCGTTTGATAACGCTCCCGGTCGGCGGGCTGTTCGCCGTGGCGCTGGATGTAGGGGGGCAGGGGCATTTCGCCGAGGGCGGCGAGTTCGTTAAAGATGTTGGCGGCGCCGGAAAATTTGAGGCGGCGATGGCCTTCATCGTTAACTTCGGTCACTTCGGCGAAGCGTTCGGCGGGGTGACCGGCCTGGTCGAGGAGTTGGATTTTGGCACCGATGCGGGCGCGTTTGCCGGGGCGCATCATGGCCCACCAATCGTTGACGGAGTTCTCCTCGAGCAAAAGGATTTCGAACCGGCCGCCGGTGTGAGGATTGACGGCGTGGAGGCGGGCGGGGATGACGCGGGAATCGTTGAGGACGAGGACGTCGCCAGCTTGGAGAAAATCGGGGAGGTTTTGGAACTGACGGTGTTCGATTTGGCGGGTGTCGCGATGGAGGACGAGGAGGCGGGATTGATCGCGGCGGGGGGCGGGTTGCTGGGCGATCAATTCAGGGGGCAGGTCGTAATGGAAATCGGCGGTTCGCACGGCGGGAGGATAGCGGTTGGGGGCGCGGAGGGATAGTTTAGGATGACGGCGGGGGTGGGGGAAAAATTGTGAATAACTTTGGAATAAGATTGGATTGTGTCCGGGGGGGAATTGGTCACCAGGCCGGTATTGCGGACGTTTGCGACGGGGCGGCGGGAGGCCAGGGGAGTCCGGCGGCGGGAATGCGGGGGTAATTTTTTGGGTTGACCAAGGTTGACCAAGGTTGACCGGCGTGGCGGGGAGCGGGATGTGGGAACGGCACGACCGGAGCGGAGCGAAAGGAGGCCGGGCGGAGAACAGGAGCAGCGGCGCGCCGACGAACGGGCGCGTGGTCGTGATTTCAGATGTTTTCTCCCCTTGCATCCAAGCCCGCTGGCGGGCGGGCAGGGATGAATATAGAACATAGGAATGATTTTTTCAATAATGTTATTACATAGTGATATATAAAGAGGTTAAATGGTTGGTTTTGCGAGGGTTGAACAATAGCGTGTAAAAAATAGCAAAGGATGGTTGGTCATACGGCTATCTTGGTGTATGTTAAACGCACGTTGTCCGTTTAGGGTTGGCGTAGAGGTTTCGCTCGCGATGCAGTCCGGGCAACGTCCCCAAGTTGACTGTGTCGCACTTCTGAGCGCCTGGTGAAGGCGTATGAAAACCTTATCACCAAGAGGACCGGAGTAAAATCCGGTCCTCTTTTTTTTGGTTCTTCGCTGTTTTCGGGGGAACAGACGCTTGCAGGGGCCACGTGCGGCGGTTTGGCGCGGGCCAGTTGGCGGGCAGGGCAGAACCTTCCGAGCGGGAGGTGCCGGCACCGCCTGCCGGGAGTGCGGGAAAACCGGGGGCTATCGCTCCCGCTGGTACCATGGGGTGAACACCCCATAGGCACGGTCCGGTTCCAAGGCGTAAGATGGATTCTGCGAGATTAACTCAAGCAACCACCTTAACCAATGAAAACAAAAACCGTCCTGTTTACCTTCGCCGCCACGCTCGCCCTTGGGCTGGCCGGCTGCAGCAAGAATGAGCCCACCACGCCTGCCGCCGGCGACGTGAACAAGGCCGTGGATACGGCAGCCGCCGCGGCGACGAACGCCATTGCCGAAGTCACGAACACCGTCGCAGCCACGAACACCGTGGACGCCAGCAAGGTCCCGGATTTGATTGACAAGGCCAAAGGCCTCGTCGCCGACGGCAAGTATTCGGATGCCGCCGCCGTGCTCCAGCAGCTCACCGGGCAATCCCTCACGGACGACCAGCAGAAACTCGTGGACAGCCTGAAGGATCAAATCCAGAAGGCGCTTGCCGCCAAGGCCGGAAATGCCGCGGACGCCGCGGGTGGACTTCCCAAACAGTAAGCCGCAAACACGCAAAACCTTCAAACCAACGAAACCATGAGCATGCTCAAAGAGTTCAAAGAGTTCGCCATGCGGGGCAGTGTCGTGGATCTCGCCGTCGCGGTGATCATCGGCGGGGCTTTTGGCAAAGTCGTCACCTCCGTGGTCAACGACATCATCATGCCTCCCATCGGCAAACTCATGGGCGGCGTGAATTTCAGCGACCTGTTTATCAATCTCGATCCGTCGAAACTGGCCAAAGACGGCTCGGCCATCACGTCCCTCGCCCAGGCGAAGGATGCCGGAGTGGCCGTGATCGCTTATGGCTCGTTCATCAACACGGTGATTGACTTCGCCATTGTCGCTTTCTGCATTTTCATGATCATCAAAGTGATGAGCAGCTTGAAAAAGCCCGCCCCGGCGGCGCCGGCGCCGCCACCGGAACCCACGAAGGAAGAGAAGCTGCTGGGCGAGATTCGCGACCTTCTCAAGGTTCGCGGTTGACCTTCGCTCCGCACGGACCAAATCTGCCGCCGGGGGCAATCTCCACTGGCGGCCATCACTAAACCTCAAAACGATGACCATCCACACCATCTCATTTCCCCTGTTGATCGGCACCACGCTGGCGCTGGCGCCCCCCGCCCACGGCGACAACCTGCTCGATCGTTTCGGTTTCGGCAAAAGCCAAACGACCAATGCGCCGGCGGCTGGCGGCGTGGGCAGTGCGCTCACGCAGGATCAGATGGTTGGCGGCCTCAAGGAGGCGCTGGCCCAAGGCGTGCAAACCGCGGTCACCAACCTCGGCAAGTCGGGCGGGTTCCTGAACGATCTGGGGGTCCGCATCCCCATGCCGGCGAGCCTCCAGAAACTCGAGAAAGCCGCGCGGGCGGTTGGCCAGGGCGGGCTGGCTGACAATTTTATCGCCTCCATGAACCATGCCGCGGAGCAGGCCGTGCCCGAAGCGGCCGCCGTGCTGGGCGACTCGGTGAGGCAGATGACCATTGCCGATGCCGGAGCCATTCTCACCGGCACGAACGACGCCGCCACGCAATACTTCCGGCGCACGAGCGAAACGAATCTTTACGAACGCTTTCTCCCGATCGTCCAGAAGGCCACGGAGCAAACCGGGGTGACGAGCAGCTACAAAAAACTGGCCGCGACCACCAGCGGCGGCCTGAGCGGGCTGGGGGGATTGGGCGGGTTGGGCGGCAACGTCTCCGGTTTGGAGGCGCCGGACCTGGACAGTTACGTCACGCACAAGGCGCTGGACGGCCTGTTCCTGAAAATTGCCGAGCAGGAAAAGCAGATTCGCGAGAATCCCGTGGCGCGCACGACCGACCTTATGCAGAAGGTATTCGGCGCGGTCGGCCATTGAACCGGAAGCGGGATCCCTTTAAATGAAACGACACTCAAGCCCATGACAACCCCTGCCCCTGCCCAGCGCGGCCAGCGTTCCTCGTGGCGGCGCAAACTGCTGTACCTCGCCGGCACACTGCTGGTGCTGCTCATCGTGGCCTATTTCGTGGTCACAAGTTCGGCATTTTTCAAGGGCGTGATTCTGCCGAGGGCCGGCAAGGCGTTGGGCGGCGAGGTCACCGTGGCCGAGGCGTCCATCAGCCCGGTTTCGCAGGTGACGCTGCGCCAGCTCACGGTGAGGACCACCGGTCCCGAGCCGGTGTTGCAGGTGAACGCGGTGGTGCTGCGCTACAGCTTGTTCGCCATTCTGGGCGGGACGCTCAAGGTGGACGAAGTGACCCTTGACTCGCCGGTGGTGCAAATCGTCGAAAACGCCGATGGCAGCAGCAACCTGGATCCGCTGATGCAAAAAGCGGCAAAGCCGGCGGCCCCGCCCGCGCCCGGTCCGGCCCGGGCGAAAACGCCGCAGATTGATTTGAGAAACTTCGCGCTGAAGAATGGGACCGTCCGGATCACCAAAAACCTCAAGGGCGGCGGCCAGGAAGTCACCGAATTGAGCGGCGTGAACCTCACGCTCGACCAGCTTAAGAACGGGCAGCCGGGCAAACTGGCCATGGCGGCGGCCTGCAAGTTGACCCGTCCCACCAACGACGTGCTGGAAGCGACGAGCACCGGCAACATTGAGTTCACCCTGGGCGCCGACCTGACGCCGCAATCACTCAAGGCCGACGTCGAACAGGACATCGCGCGCGCGGAGGGATCCTTCAGCGAGCTGGCCGGCGTGCGCACCGTGCTGACGGGCGAGGTGACGCCCAGCGAAATCAAGGAGCTTTCCGAGCGCATTCTGCGGGGCGGGCAGGTGCTCGGCGAAGCCAAGGTGAGCGGCCCGCTCGACCTCACGAAGAAGGAGGGACACTTGACGCTGGAAGTCGCCGCGATTGACCGACAGGTGCTGAATCTAATCGGGGCGCCGCTCGGCATTGATTTCGGCGCGACCACGCTCAGCGCCACCACCGACGTGACGCTGACGCAGGGCGGCACGATGATCGCGGTCAACGCGCGGTTCACCGCCGCCAAGTTCAGCCTCACGCAAAAAGGCCAGACCACGCCGCCGCTGGATTTGCAACTGGCGTGCCACATGACGGTCAACACCGCCGCCGAGTCCGCCGAGGTGCAAAGCTTCGCGCTGGACGGCACGCAGAACCAGCAACCGTTCCTGCACGGCAGCCTTGCGAAACCGATGACCTTCGCCTGGGGCAAGCCGGCCGCTGGGACTGGCGATTCGGCCTTTGACCTGGCGGTGACAGATTTTGATTTGGCGGCGTGGAAGCCGGTTCTCGGCGACGCGATTTCCGCCGGGCGCTGGTCCGCGCAACTTCATCTGGACTCCGGCCAAGGCGGCCGGCAGCTCAAACTCGGCGTCGGTTCTCAGATCGCGGATCTCACGGCCAAAATCGGCACCAATCTCCTGACGCAGGCGGCGCTGCAGTTGAAGCTCAACGCGCAGGTGGACGACTTCAAAAAAGCCAGCCTCAGCGATTGCCGGCTGGAACTCACGCAGCAGGCGCGACCGGCCCTCACCGTCAGCGGTTCCGCCAGTTACGATGGCGCCGCATTCCAGCTCCAATCCCAGATCGAGGCGGTCATGGCGCGTTTGACGGGCAGCGGCCCGGCGACGCCGTTGGCGGTGGGCGTGAACCTCGACGGCTCGTTTACGAACCAGGTGCTGGATCTGCGCCAGTTGCAGGTAACTTTCACGCCAACGACGAACGCGCCGAAAAACGAATTGAATTTGACCGGTCACATTGATCTTTCCACACCCGGAATGACGAAGGGCAGTTTGACGGTGAATTCGGAGACGCTCGACCTCACGCCGCTTTACGACACGTTCACCGGGAACAAGAACGCGGCCGCGGCACCCGCCGGCCCCGCGCCGGCTCCCGCCTCCGCCGGCAACGTCGAACCGGAGCCAATGACCCTGCCGCTGCAACTCACGGCGGACGTGAATCTCGGGCAAGTGTACCTGCACGACATCACCCTGCAAAAGGTTCAGGTCACGGCCAAGGTGGATGGCGGCAAGATCACGCTCGACCCGTGCCGGTGGCTGCTGAACGGCGCGCCCGTCACCGCCCAGGTGGCTTTGGACCTTGGCGTGAAGGGCTACACTTACGCGCTGGCGTTCCAGATGGACCAGGTGCCGCTGGAGCCGATTGCCGACACGTTTTCTCCCGCCACGCACGGGCAGTATCAGGGGCTCATCATCGCCAAGGGACAAATCAAGGGTGCGGGCATCACGGGCGTGAGCCTGCAGAAAAGTTTGAGCGGTCAGGCCAGTTTCAACTTCACCAACGCCGACCTGCAATTGAACGGCCCGAAAACCAAGCAGGTGATTGTGCCCGTTGCCACGTTGTTAGGCATCCCCGAAATCACGCAGTCGCCGCTCGACTGGTTGCAGGCGCAAACCGAAATGGGAGGCGGCAACATCAAGCTGACCCAGTTTAACGCCCAGAGCGCGGCGTTCCAGGCAACGACCGCGGGGGTGATTCCCATCGCGGACGTGTTGAACAATTCGCCCCTGAAGCTGCCGGTCGGCTTCGCCTTGAGCCGGTCCCTGGCGCAACGGACGGGCCTGCTTCCGGCCAACACCCCGGCGGACGCGGCCTATGCGGCGCTTCCCCAGTTCGTGACCGTGACCGGCACGCTGGGCGCGCCCAAAGCCGACCTGAACAAGTTGGCGCTCGGCGGACTGTTGCTGAACGCGGGCACCGGCATCGCGCAGAAGCTCGGGGTGAAAGTGGACGGGAACGCGGGCGGTGTTCTCCAAGGCGTCGGCAGCATGTTGACCGGCCAGAAACCGGCGGGGACCACCAACGCGCCCGCCACAAACACCGCGCCGAAAATGAACCCGCTGGATTTGTTCAAGAACCCGTAGGCGGTCCAACGCAGGCCGCGATGCGCCAACGGCATCGCCGGGTGGAAGCCCGGCGGCGGCACGAACTCGAGCAAAAAGGGATGAACCCGGTGAATCCGTCGCCGCGCTCTTGATCCCCAGCCACCCCGAGCGCGAGGCCTGCCGGGCGCCGGGGGAAAACCCCAGGGGATTCCGTATGGGGTGAACACCCCATGGTTGAGGGCGGTCCGATGGCCTAATATAGCTTGGCAAGAAAATGGGGAAAACGGGCAGGGCGCCAGCGCCGAGTGTGGGCGACGACCCGCCTGACCCGAGAGGACAAAAATTTTCATGCGATGGCGGAATAAAGCGGTTGAAATTACGATTAAAATCCGGGGGTTTTTAAGAATTCGCAGAGTTGAAATTTTGATCGGTCAACCTTGGAAAAAGGAATTGCGGCTTTGCTCAAAAACAACAAAACAACTATGAAAACAAACCTCAAACAAATCGTGTCGGTGATGGGGTGCGCCGTGCTGCTGGCCGGCTGCGCTCAACAGCAGCGACAAGGCAAATACCAGGCGCCGGCAACCACCCCGGTTGCCGCCCCGGCTCCGGCTCCCGCCCCGGCCGCCGGCAGCGTTTCGGCTTATTTCCCGAGCGGCAAAGCTGAAGGCAGCGGGCTCTTGCTGGAAAAAAGCGCGCCCGCCCAAGTTCTGGCCGGCCAGCCTTACCAGTATTCGTATAAAGTCAGCAACCTGACCGACGCGACCTTGGAAAACGTGATCGTGACCGACCGCGTGGGCGGCGACTTTACCGCGACGGATTCCACGCCCAAAGCCGCGAGCATGTCGGGTGGCAACGCGACATGGAACCTCGGGTCATTCGGGCCGAAAGAATCCAAGACCATCACGGTCAGCGGTTCCAGCCCGGATGAAGGGGTCATGACCACTTGCGGCATGGCCACCTATAATCCGGTGGTCTGCCAGGATATTCACGTGGTCAAGGCCAACATCACCTTGACCAAGTCGGAACCGGCGGATGAACTAATCTGCGATCCGATACCCGTCACGCTCACCGTCAAGAACACGGGCAGCAGCGCCCTCACCGGCGTGCAAATTGCCGACACGCTGCCGGCCGGCCTGACGTCCGACGCCAAGAGCAGCCTGACTTTTGCCGTGGGCGATCTCGCCCCCGATGAAAGCAAGGAATTCAAGTACAATGCCGCCGCGAGCGCGACCGGCAAATTTGAGAACGACGCGACGGTCACCACCGCCGAGGGCGTGAGCGCCAAGGCGTCCGCGACCACCACCGTGCACCAGCCGGTGCTCGCCATCACCTGCAAGGCCGCCGACCAGCAGTTCATGGGCCGCAAGTTTGACGTGAGCTACACGGTTGCCAACACGGGCGACGCGCCGGCCGCCGGCACCAAGCTGGAAGTCGCCGTTCCCGCCGGGCTGGAAGTGGCCGCCGCGGGCAACGGTGCGACCGCCAACGGCAAGGTTACCTGGGACCTCGGCACAGTGGACGCGAGTTCGCCGCAGACCGTCACGGCCACGTTCACCAGCGCGGCGGGCGGCACGTATGACTTCGCCGGGACCGCCAAAGGCGCTTGCGCCGCCCCGGTTTCAACTTCTTGCGAAACGAAGATCGTCGGCATTCCGGCCATCTTGCTGGAGAAATCCGACAATCCTGATCCCGTCGCCGTTGGCGAGACCACGACCTACACGGTCAAAGTGACCAACCAAGGCTCGGCGAACGACTCCAACGTCCATGTGGTCATTACGGTGGACGACGAATTGGTGCCCGTGAGCTCTCCGCAAGGCAATATCAATGGACAGGTCGTTGATTACCCGGTGGTGCCGGTGCTCGCGCCCAAAGACTCCTTCACCTATACCGTGATCGCCAAAGGCGTGAAAGCCGGCGGTGCCGTGACCAAGTTCACGTTGACGTCCGATATGCTGAAGTCGGCGATCACCGCCGAGGAAAGCACGACGGTTTATTGATTTGATCCAATCACAGGGCCGCCAAAGCAATTTGGCGGCCTTTTTCATTGCGCGATAACTCGATGACACAATTGCCCTTGCCAGCAAACCCACCTGTGACCATGAAGATTAGATTTTTCCCCGCCTTGGCCGCGCTCGTCCTGGTTTCGTCGGTCGCCGCCCAAACCGCGCCGGCGGAACACCACCGCGCCACGCATCTCGGTAATCCCGCCACGCGCTTCGCCGGGCCGCTGAATTCGCCGGCGGATTTGCGCTCACGTTTGAGCGACGAGAAATTGCGGCCGGACTTTGCTGAAATTCTTCACCAATGGGGCTGGCCGGGGAAATGGGACGATTTTGTGGCCGCCGGGCTGACGAATGAAATCAGCGAATGGGAAATTCCCGTGGGCGGCACCATGCCGTTCATGTCGTCGCGCGAGGCTGGCCGGCCCGTCTGCCTGCGGAATGTCACCTGGGCCGGGACGAACCCCATTCACGCCTACGCGTTCACGTTCCATTCCAACGGGCGCATCTGGCGCTGCGTCACGCCCAAACCTTGCAGCAATTTTTTTGTAGAGGACGTCGGGCCGGAGCCGCGCGCGGGGCTGGCGATTGATTGCGCTGTGCCGGACCAAGTCGTGGTCGGGCGCACGGTCAAAGTCTGCCTGAACGTTCACAACACCGGCAACATCCCCGAGCCGCTGGCGGTGGTGACGCTGCCGGTTCCCGACGCCACGGTCGTGACCGCCACCATCGGTGGCGGCGTGGTGACCAACCATGCCGTGGCCTGGATCCTCGCGAACGTGCCGCCGAACGCGACGGAGCAGGTGTGCGCCATTTTGAAAACGCTGAAGCCGACGGCGCTGGAATTCGATGCCACCGCCAGCAGCGCCCGCGTTGCACCCGTGCAAAGCTCCTGCGAAACCCTGGTCGCCGGCATCCCCGCGATCCTGCTGGAAAAGGCCGACAATCCCGATCCGGTCTCCATCGGCAGCAACACCATCTACAGCGTCAAGATCACCAACCAAGGCACGGCGGACGATTCCAACGTCCAAGTGGTCGTGACCATTGCGCCGGAACTCGTGCCGGTCAGCAGCGCCGAAGGCAAGATTGAGGGGCAGGTCGTGACGCTGCCGGTGATTCCCCGGCTCGCTCCGAAGGAAGCGGTGACGTACCAAATCACCGCCCGGGGCGTGGCCGCCGGCGACGGCCACACAAAATTCACGCTGTCATCGGGCATGCTGGAAGCACCGATTTACGCCGAGGAAAGCACCACGGTTTATTGAAGGCAAAATGGCGCGCGTCGTTCTCATGTGTCTGGCCGGCGGCGCATTGTGCTGCGGCTGCGCGACCGTGAGGATCCCGGAGGCGGAGCAGAGATCCGAATCCGCCACGCTCGCGGACAATTTGTGCGCGCTGTCGCCGCAGGTGGATCCCGCCGAAGCGGAGCGCGCGGCGGGCGCGGCGGTGCGCTATCCGCTGCGGCTCGCGCGCGAATGGCACGCCACCCCGCCGGCCGTTTTCAACAACGTGCTGGTCAACGCGGGCATTCATCCGCGCGGACTTTGTTTCCAGTGGGCCGACGCGCTGACGGTGAAATTAATGACGCTGGACATGCACACGCTGGACCTGCATCGTGGCGTGGCTGACTGGGGCGGGCGTCACGAGCACAGTTGCGTGGTGGTGACCGGGCCCGGCCAGGATCTTGCCCGCGGGATCGCGCTGGACGCCTGGCGGCACTGCGGGAGATTGAACTGGGCGCCGGTGGCCCGGGACAAATACGCGTGGCGGGAGGTGGAATTGATGCCCGGTTACAAGGACGAATTGCACGCCGCCGCCGGGAAACTGGCGGCGCAAGCCGGTGGGCCGTGACGCGGGTGCGGCGGTTTACTTGAGCGAGACCCAAAGCGCGTGGATGACTCCCGGAATCCAGAACAGGAGGCAGAGCACGAGGTTGATGAGCGTGTCCTTCGCGACATGGTCTTGAGAAAAACCGCCAGCGGCGGAATAAACAACGACAGGATGATGAGGATGATTTTGTTCATACCCGGGCAGATTAATGCGGAAAAAGATCCCGGCGACCCTGAAGCAAACGCAAATGAAGACCAAAGCGAGCAAGGCTAAAGCAGTGAATAGAAAGCATCCGGCATTTAATAAAAATGCGGAGCCATTTTATGGCATTATCATGGAGGGGTTGAAAGGCGAAGTGGACGGCGAGCATTTTTGGGATGCGGTGGCAGAAAATGCGGTTTTTGAATTTCGCTACAGCATTCCCGGATTCACCAATAAAATTGAAGGGCGGGAAGCCTATATGGACTGGTTTGGAGGTTATACGAATATTCTTCATTCCGCCGATAATTTGCGGGTGCACAAAGCAACAAACCCCCAGGTGGTCATTTTAGAATATGAAGTCCACGGCATGGTTCCCAGTACGGGAAACGCTTACGACAACCGCTTTTGTTCCATTATCACCATTGCAGACCGCAAAATAATTCATTGGCGCGATTATATGGATTCGCTGGCGGTAATGCTTTCAGTTACCCCCAAGGAAGGCAACCCATAGCGGGGATCGTGCCTCCCTGTTCCCGAGGGAGAGGGCGGGGAGAGAATTCCCCGAAAGCGTTCGCGCATTGAACCCCTGAACCGCAAAAGAAACATTCAACATTTCACATTCAACGCCCAATATCGAAGGGGCTCGCGCTGCTGCCTTCGTTCAGGGTTGGAAGTTGATTGTCGAAGGTTGAATGTTTTCCAGGTTCATGGGGAGTTTCGACATCCCAAATGGGATGCACATTGGGGCC
>Ga0181520_10004427_pt1 | contig 23534 bp, 19 predicted proteins | sample PEATcosm2014_Bin_29_FD_132451 | JGI IMG/M metagenome (GOLD analysis project Ga0181520, IMG submission 132451) | Peatland microbial communities from MTU Mesocosm Facility, Houghton, MI, USA - PEATcosm2014_Bin02_30_metaG | ecosystem: Environmental > Terrestrial > Soil > Wetlands > Peat | place...
GTAAGCCGATCTCGTTGGCGAAGAATCTCCTTTTGTTTCATCACTCATAATGAAACACATTTTTACCCAAAAATCAAGCGTTCTATAGCGTTTCGACACGAGAAATGTAGAAACTCCAGGCCCAGGACAAGCGAAGCGCAGTCCTGGGAAAGGCCGACAAAATGGCGCCAAAGCCCCGGAGGGGCGTCCGAAATGGCCGCGCAGATTCTAGGTGGGATAGGCAACGTTTTCGACCGTGCCGCAACGCCCCAAAATGAACTGGGCTTTAGCCCCTGAGGGAAGCCTGTCCCGCGAGTTCAATCCCTTCGCGGGCATTGGTCAATGACCCTTTTTGCGGCGCGCTACACTGCTGCCGCCATCTGCTGCATCCCACAGGCTTCGGCATAGGGGCGCAGGACGTTGCGGATGCGATGGAGCACAATGGCGTGCGCCTCGGCGCGCACCGCTAGGTACTGCTCGTGCAGAAACGCGCTCAGCATGGTCTCGGGAATCGGTCGCTGCGCCAGGTTGTGCAGCAGCTTTTCCACCGCGGCTTTCACCTGGGGGTCGTTCCAGTAGTAGCGAATTCGGTCGCTATAGCTGTAGCGCCGCATCAATGCGGCACTCAGTTCATTGCCGCTGTAGTGGCTCTCCCAATAGCGCCTGTCGCCAATCATGGCCCGCTCCAGAACGCTCATCAGGTGCGAGGCCTGGGCTGGCCCATAGAGTTCGAGTTCGATTTCCGCCAGGGCGGACAGGGCCTCGTGCAAGGCGAAGGTCAGCGCTGGCCCTACCTTCAGAATTGCAAATCCATCGCGCACCAACGCCTGAAATGCCTCGTCCCGCTGGTAATCGGTCGAGTGCGCCTCGTAGACGATGCCCGGCTCCTCTTCCAGCAGCCTTGTCAGATGGACGGCTCGCGCTGGAATGTAGTCGATCACGCTGTCGTGATTGAACTCGACCCCAGGCTGCACCACCAGAGCAATCACTCGCGGCCACACGGCTCCCAGGCCCGATTCGGCAAAGATTTGCCGATGCATGGCCAGAGTGGTCGCGGCTGCCTCCCGGCTGGTCACCTGGAGTTCCTGTAAGCTCTCGGTTGCCCCGCCGGGCACCGGCACTTCGGTCCCGATCACGTACACCGGTTTCCTGTCGCTGCTGGCGCGCTCGGCGGCGGCGCACAGTCGGGCGGCGCGGCGTGCAATGGTCTCCTCGGGAAGAGGCGTGGGTTCGCCGCCGCAAGCCATGCTGGCGTCCAGGTGGATCTTCTGAAACCCGGCCCGGACGTAGGCCTCCACCATGAGTTCCGCCTCGCACATCGCCTCCTCTGCGGGCAGCTTCTGCCAGGGATTGGGCCCCAGGTGATCGCCGCCCAAGAGGAGGCGCGACCCGCTCAGCCCCCTGCGCGCGGCAATCTCGACCACCAGGCCGCGAAACTCCGCCGGCTGCATTCCGGTGTAGCCGCCGCGGTGGTTCACCTGATTTGACGTAGCCTCGATCAACAGTTGCGACCCGTCTTCGAGGGCCTGATCCACGGCAGCCTCCAATACCAAGGGATGCGCAGAGCAGACTGCATAGATGCCGCGCGGCTTGTTTTCCCGGCGGTCTTGCGCCAATTCTTCCAACAGATGCGTCACTAGACTCCTCCAAATCCAAGTTCCAGGGCGAAGACGCCCCGCGCCGCGATCCAAAACCACCCAGGCGTTTACGTTATTGGAATAAGTGTACATCAAAACATATAAAACGGAATATAAAACAGCAAATGCATATCGTAAAGGTTGATAATCGCAACCATAATGCGCTACACTCAATTCCAGCCGGGCATGAGTCCGCGCCTGAAGCAATGCCATGGAGACCCGAATGCACAATGACGACGCGCAGTGTGAAGACAAGTTTGTGGCCATGTTCGAAGCACGCGCCGAGGTGGATCTGCGCCTCAGCGACTTCGCGCCCCAGTCCGAACTGAAACTTCCCGCGCATCTCATTGAAAAGCCGCGCTTTCCCGTCATCGACTACCACAATCACCTGGATGCGCTCGATCCCTCCCACGTGCTGCGGGTGATGGACGCATGCGGCGTGGAAAAAATCGTCAATATCACCATGCGCACGGGCCAGGGCGCGCTCGATATCTTCGCCCGCTTCCATCGCGCCGCGCCGGACCGCTTTGCCTCGATTGGCTGGATGGACTGGGACGGACTGGAGAAGCTCGACTTTATTCCCCGCAGCTTGGATCGCCTGGAAATGCTGGTCGAGCATGGTGCCCGCGGCATAAAGTTCTGGAAGGACCTGGGACTGACTCTGCGAGACGGTAGTGGCGACCTGTTGCGCATTGACGACGAACGGCTGGCTCCGCTCTTCGACAAGGCGGCCGCTCTGAAGATTCCGGTGGTCTTCCACACCGCCGATCCCGATGCCTTCTTCAAGCCCATTGACAGATTCAATGAGCGCTACGAGGAGTTGGCCGCGCACCCCGACTGGAGCTATTACGGAACCGGGGTAACCAAAACCGCCCTCCTGGACCAGCGCGACCGCGTCATTGCCCGCCACCCCAACACCACATTTGTTTGCGCGCACATGGCCGAGAGCGCCGAAGACCTGCCCCGCATTGCAAAACAGCTCGCCAAATACCCCAACCTCTTCCTCGACTTGAGCGCGCGCGCATCCGAACTGGGGCGCCAACCTTATACGTCGCGGAATTTCTTCCTGGAATACTCCGATCGCATCGTCTTCGGCGCCGACCTGCTGCCCGATGTTGAAATGTACCGGCTCTACTATCGTTTTCTGGAATCGGCCGACGAGTACTTCGAGTACCCGACCCATGCTTCGCGCCAGGGCCGCTGGAATATCTGCGGACTGCTGCTTCCAGACGAAGTACTCCGCAAGGTCTACCGAGAGAATGCTCTTCGGCTTCTGGCGATGGCCGGCTAGGGCATTTTCACAATTTCTGCGGGGGAGATCCTAAGGTTTCCCACCCATTTCACAAAGGACGTGAAATGGATGGGGCACAGAGCTTCCTAACACCACCAGTGAAAATACTCTGGGCCCCCATGCAGACTGACTGGACCGCAACGCAACACCCTCCTGTCGACGCCAGCGCGAGGAGTGGAGGCCTTGCCCACCTTCAAGAGGGCTCCTTCGTTTTCTGAAACGCTCCACGCACCCTGCATCGCATCGAATTCGAAACGGGGATTAAAAGCAATGGCCTTGCAGCTCGCCCCTACTCCCACTCTGGACTCAACTCGCGGGGGCGCTTCGTACATCCGGAAGCACCGTCTCTTCCTGTTACTCGTCGCAGGTTTGGGTGGACTGCTCTATGGCATCGATGTAGGCATCATCGGTGGCGCTCTCCCCTACCTGGAAGCAACCTCGGGATTAACCGCAGCGGAACTGTCCGTTATTGTTGCCGCGGTGCTATTAGGCAGCGTCTTTTCCACTCTCTTTGCCGGTGCCTTGGCTGACTGGATGGGCCGTAAGCCGTTGATGGTTCTCAGCGGCGCGGCTTTTGTCGCCAGCATCCCCTTGATTGCCCTGGCCCAGGGTTATGGGCCGCTGTTCTTCGGCCGTCTGCTTCAAGGCATTAGCGGCGGGCTGATCGGCGTGGTGGTTCCACTCTATTTGGCCGAGTGCCTGGCGGCCAGCGAGCGCGGCAAGGGAACCGGAGTTTTTCAATGGCTGCTGACGCTGGGCATCGTGATTGCCGCTCTGGTGGGGATGTACTACAGCTACTGGGTCGCCGCGATCGCAGCTCACGGCAATGCCGCCAGTTTGTTTGCCTTCAAGGATCGTGCCTGGCGCGGCATCTTCTGGGTCTCGTTGCCTCCCGGCGTACTGTTCATGCTGGGCAGTCTGCTGATCGCCGAGTCGCCGCGCTGGCTGCATCGAAAGGGCCGGAAATACCAGGCGCTGGTGGCGCTGCTGCGCACCCGCACCCCGCAGGAAGCCCGCCGCGAGCTGGCCGAGATGGAGGCTCTCGAACAAACTCGGGCTGCGCAGGCCGCTGCCCGCCTGGCGCCATGCGATTCTCTACTGCGTCGAAAATATGTGCTGCCGTTCCTTCTGGCCTGTTCGATTCTCTTTTGCAATACTGCTACCGGCGTCAACTCCATCATCGGGTACAACACCGGTATTCTGCTTGAAAGCGGCCTCTCGGATCTGGCCGCTCATTGGGGCTACGTGGCGTTCACCACCGTCAACTTCCTGCTCACTTTGGTGGGAATGACGCTGGTAGACCGCAAGGGGCGCAAGTTTCTCCTCGTCGTCGGAACCAGCGGCATCATTGTGTCTCTGTGCGCGGTCGGAGTGCTCTTTCTGCGCAGCGAGCGGCGCGGAGTGAATGTCGCCGGCGCGCTTCAGCAGATGACTGGCCCCGCGCAGGAACTGAACTTGCGCTTCGATCCTCAAACGGCCACACGCCTGTTGGCGACTCAGGTCGCTGCGGGCACGTCCATCGATTCCAGCCGCGCTTCGCTCGTCGTTGTCTATTCTTATGGGGACTTTGCCGCCGCAACCAGCTTTGTGCGTAGCGACGATTCAGCGGCTCTGCCCATCGCCATTCGCCGCGCCAACTGCCTGCCTGCCAACCGCGTCGAGGCCTTCTTCAAGAACCCTTTTGGATCGCTTGCCAACTCCCGGACCGCGCCGCTGCGCGTCCGTCGAGCCATGATCGCTCCAATTCCTTCCGCCCGCCACGGCTGGATGGTGGCGCTGGGCCTGTACGCCTTCATTGGATTCTTCGCGCTGGGTCCCGGAGTCTGTGTCTGGCTGGCGCTCTCGGAACTGATGCCCAACCGCATCCGCTCTCACGGCATGAGCATCGCGCTGGTCATCAACCAACTGGTCTCGACTACGCTGGCCGGAGTCTTTTTGCCCTTTGTGGGCCGCTTCGGCTATGCGGAGATGTTCTTCATCTTCTCCGGATTTACCGTCGTTTACCTCTTGGTTGCCCTCATCCTGCTGCCCGAAACCAAAGGCAAGACTCTAGAGGAGATCGAAGCTCATTTCGCGTGAGATTTGCCGAAGAACGAGCCCAGGGAATTCGCGGATCGATCGAATCGTTGCTGAGGCGTGAGGAATTTGGAGGCTTTCACCTCAACAAATATGACCACATCGAGCGGGATTTGCCGCCCAATGGCAAGCGCAATTCCATCCCAATTGAAGATAGTTCCCACAAGGGTCATTAACCCAAGGCGACTTTGTCATTTCCGTCGGGACGGAGTTTGCGCGATCCACAAGCGGAGATTCTTCTCGTTGAACAAAAGAGAAAAACACACCGGCTGGCTGGATTGAGCCGAATCCACCAGGTGCATCGCAGTTGCATTTCGGCTTGGCCAAGTGGGGATTCAAAATCGGTTCGATGGTGACAATCGACCCGCAAGGGTCAGGTCGATATAGACCTCCTTGGCCACCTTGAGGATGAAGATGCTCGGGTCTTTCAGGCCCCATTTCACGTAGGGAACCGTGAAGTGCGTTTTAGCCGCGCAGTTGGCGCCGTCGATGTGAATCTGCATGGGAACGGTCAGGTCGTGCGGCGTGCCGTGGAGAGTGAATGTGCCGGTGACCTGGATAGTCGAATCGCCGGGCGCCGCGATGGTTCCTTGATAACTTTGCGGGGCAAACGATACGTCGGCAAAATGCGCCACGTCCAAGATTTCCGAGTTCATCTTCTTGTCGCGCGCCGGCTCGCCGCTGTTGCCGCTGCCTGCGGCGACGACCACCGATCCAGAAATCTTCACGGCCGTGCGGTCGAAGTCAATTGTTCCGCTCTGCACGTGGAACGTTCCTTATCCGGGTGGTCCCCACGAGCCAGGCAAATGAGGAGTCCGTCGACTTGGCCATTGGAGCATTCGACCGGGTGGTCCGGAAGACGTGCCAGCGGGTAAGGCAGAATTAGGTGAGCCACGATGACGGCTGGAGCCTCGGGATATCCGATCTGAGCTTTCAACAGGTACGCCCACGGCCTACGCCGCTGCGGAGTCACATCGCCATGCCTTGAGGCTCTGGTAGCATTGCCTCGCCATGAACAGGGTGATTTTTGCTGTTGGATTGCTCGCCGGAATGGCCCTCCTTAGCTATCGGGGCGGCCTCGCGCAGACTCCCGCTACGCCAACTCGGATTGGGGCGATCGAGGCCAAGGCCCGCGCTATTCTGGCGGAAGACTCTGTTCGCTTCGAATTTCCCCTCAGTATCCCGGCCATTCCAGGCCTGCATGCCTCCGCGTGGCTGCTATCGCCCAAAGGCAAGCGGTCCGGCGAGACGGTGGCGGATCTTCGCCAAGGGAGCACTGCGGTTAGCATCCAGCTTCCCCGGCCGAAGGACGAACACGGCAAGTTCATCGAGGATCTCAGCTGGTATCGAATTGCCTATCGCGTCCAGGCAGACACTGGGCAACAATCGGAGGGGATTGTCGCCATTGGAGCAATCGCGCCGAACCTGATGGAACTGCGCCTGGCCAGACCGGCGTGGTTTACCACGGGAAAGCCTATTGGCATCCGCCTGTATGCCGGCAACCCTGTGACCCGCAAGCCCTTTCGCGGTGTCCATCTTGAGGCCAAGCTGGAGATTGCGAGCGAGGCGTCGAGCGCAGGCGACAGTCCCAAGCAGACGCTGGTTCGCGAAGCGATTACGGATGGAACCGGCGAGGCTCAGATCTCTTTTCCCGGACTAGACCGGGTCACCGGGCCGCCAACCCTCACTGTTTATGGAACCCTGAAGAGCGCGAACGGTGGATATGCCGAGGCGTCCATCGTTTCAGAGTTGAATTCATGGGATCAGGGCCAAATCCATATCGAAACCGACAAGCCGCTGCACAAGCCCGGAGAAACCGTGCATCTGCGGGCTCTGGTCTTTGCGGGCGCCAAGGCGGTGGCCAATGCGGCTTACACACTCACCATCAAGGACCCCGACAACAAGGAGCTTCTTGAAGTCCCGCTCACTACAAACCGCTTTGGCATTGCCGTCTACGACTGGAAGACACGCGAGCAGCTTGCCCCTGGCGACTACGAGGTGCGGGTTGGGAACAGCGATGACGCGGAGTATTCGACCCATCGGACCATGCGCATTTCCATCCGCCGCTATCAGTTGCCTGAATTTGCCGTCACCGCAACAATGGACCGAGGTTCCTACCTTGCGGGGCAGGCACCTGTCGTGCGCATCCATGCCGGCTATCTCTTCGGCAAGCCGGTCGCAACGGGCACGGTATCGATAGCCCACGCCAGGGACGAGGAATGGAATCCGAAGACACAGAGGTATGAGAAGACTCGCGAGGTAGGACAAAGCGCCGCCCTGGACGCGAACGGGGACGCGGAAATGCATCTCGATGTGAAGACGGACTTTGACGACTTCAAAGACAGCGCCAACGACCGCTATCGGGATGTGGAGTTTCGCGCCATTGTCACCGACTTGAGCAGCGGCCGAAGCGAACCACGCAAGTTCACCGTCCGGCTGACCCATGACCCCATTCACATTTACCTTAATGAGTTGGAGGGCAACCAGCGCGAGGGTGAGTTCATTGTTAACACTAGCTACGCAGACGGCGGACCGATAGCCTGCAAGGTCACGCTCGACTGGTTGGACGACGGCAAGATACTCTCCCGAGCCGCAAACGTGACCACCAATCGCTATGGCCTTGCGAAGGTGCACCTGCAATACCCGCCAAGGAAGGACACGGGATACCACGAATATGAGCTGCGACTGCTAGCGCACGATGCTGAGGGCCGAATCTCCAAATACGACGATAGAGTCTACACACGGCCGGAGGGAATCGTCTGGTTCACTGTCGCCCACACTCTCCTCAAGCCCAACCAGCCAATCGATGCAATCGTGCATGGCCCACACGGAGCGACTCTTGACCTCGATGTGTATTCCGCGGGTGGCCTGCTCGCGCACCGGCAATTGCACATGGGGCACGAGATTGAGCCGTTCGACGTTCCGGCGAACGCGGCCTTCCATGGGTTAATCACCCTTGTTGCCTGCCAGATGAATATCGACGCGCCGGAATACTCCGAACTGACTCAATGCAGTACCCGAAGCGTCCTGTATCCCGAGGATCGCAAACTACGAGTAAAGCTCGCGGGTTTGCAGCCCTCTTATCTGCCTGGCGCCGATGTGCAGGCCGGGTTGAATCTCTCCGGCACGGCTGGCGTGCTGGGTGTCTCGGTCTTCGACACCGGCGTGGAGCAGCGCGCTGCCACCGAAGATGCCGAAAATGACCGCTGGTCTAGGGGGAAATGGTGGTTGGATGACGAAAGCATCTCCGGACTCACTGAAGACGACCTGAACCGGATCGACATGTCCCAGCCTGTTTCGGACGACCTCGATCTGGTTGCGGAAGCAATCGTCCACGGCAAATCTGTCGAAGCATTCACCGTGGAGTCCAACCGCGACGACAGCGAGCGCAATCTCTATGAGTCGTCCATCGACGAGTCTCTGAAGCCGGTTGGAGCGGCGGTCCTGGCCGCTCGTCCCACCAGACTGCCAGCGACGCTGGAGTCGCTGCAGAGCATCACCCGCGCCGCAAAGATGGGCGAATCGCTGCTGAAGGACCCCTGGAATACGCCCTACAAGGTCGAGACCTCAGCCAGGGGGACGAATGACGTGTTGAGGCTGGTGAGCGCCGGCCCGGACAAGCGCTTTGGCACCGGCGACGACTTCGACGTTGTGGTTGCAACCCGCAACCAGTTCGCTCTTCCGGGCGAACGCCTGACTAAGCTTCTGGAAGAAGCCGTAGCCGCCGGTCAAACATTGCCTGCCACAGTGGAAGGCCTGAAGCAGTTGGCTCAGACTGGCGGTCTTGACCTGGATGCAACGCTCGACCGAGACGGTAAGCCCTATCGCTACGAGATTCGAGCCTGGCGGCGATTCTACAGCGTTCAAGTGTACCCGCATTTGTCAGAGCCGCTGGCGGCTATCCAATCCAGCAGTTGGGAGATATGGAGCACCCCGGCTATCGACTATTTTTCCCGCACCGAAGCGAGCTTGAATGCCGCCATGCGTGCCTGGCTCGCGGCGGGCAACGGGTTTCCTGAGACAGAAGAAGAGGCGCGCCGGGTCTTCACCACAGCGGGAATCGACTTTGACGCTCTGCGCGACCCGCTGGGCCGGCCGTTCAAACTCCGCGTCACCCAGGTGATGGGTTACACGCACGTTGAAAAGGTCAAAGCCGGAGGCGACTTGGAGGTAAAAGGCAAGCCGGTCTCGCACCTGATGCGCGCAGTCCAGGTACAGCACCCTTCAGAGCTGAGCGGCGAGATGGATGTTGTAGCGCAGTTCCTGCATCCTGTCGCGGAGCAGAGTGGCAGCGATCTCCGCCCCCATGCGATGGAAGACGGCGTCTTTAGCGGAGACACCGGCGCAATCGGTGGCACTGTCACTGACCAAACAGGAGCAATTGTCGCAGGGGCTAGTGTCGCCTTGAAGAATGGCGGAGGCGTCCCGGTGGACTCCGCTCGCACGGCAGCGGATGGAACCTATCTTTTCCGCGATCTGCCTACCGGCCCTTACACCCTGAGCGTTCAAGCAAAAGGGTTCGAAAGCTCTGTGGTCCACGAGATTCTCGTATCTTCCGCGCAACTGACCACCGTCGACGTTGAGTTGCCCATAGGAGCGGAAATGCAGACCGTCACGGTGGAGGCCGATGCCCTCGCGGTTCAGACGGAATCCGCCTCGGTATCCAGTGTGGCTAAGCAGATAGGACAGACCGGCCGAGCGGCGATCACCTCGCCCACTTTCACGCCGCGCCTGCGCCATGTCTTCGAAGAGACGGCCTACTGGGCGCCCTCGCTGGAGACCAACGCCACCGGTCATGCCACCCTTCACTTCCGTCTCCCGGACAGTTTGACCACCTGGAAGCTGCACGCGCTGGCCTCTACCACCAATGGCCGCATCGGGGTACTCGACCAGACCTTCAAGACCTTCCAGCCTTTCTTTGTCGATCTCGACGCGCCGCAAGTGCTCACCTTGGGAGACGAGATCACCTTGCCCGTGAACCTGCGCAATTACACCGCCCGCAGTCTCGCGCTGCCGGTGACTGTGAAACCAGCAGATTGGTTCTCCCTGCTGACACCCGCGAAGGTCGAGGCGACTGTGCCCTCCAGCGGCACAATGCCGGTGCTATTTGGCTTCAGGGCAACCAGGACCGCGGAGGCCGGCCCGCTGCACATTACCGCCGCCAACGCGCACGATGGCGACGCTATCGAGAAGACCGTGCGCGTCCATCCCGACGGCGAGCCGCGAGCCGTGACAGTATCCGGGCTGCTGCGCGGCAGCGCGACAACTCTGGGGCTCGACCTGCCCGCCGACGCTATCCCCGGCTCGGTACATGCGGAACTGCGGCTCTATCCCAACCTTGGCGCCCACATTCTCCACTCGATGAAAGCGGTGCTGGAGCGCCCTTATGGCTGCGGTGAGCAGACCATCTCCTCCACCTACCCCAGCCTGCTCTTCCTGAAACTACTCAAGGCCGCAAAGTCCACTTCGCCGGATGAAGACGAAGCGCAGACCTACCTGCAACTCGGTTATGACCGCCTCACCGGCTACTTCGCAGCAAACGGCGGCCTTACCTACTGGGGCAATCCTACCGAGACTCCGGATGCTGCGCTGACAGCTTACGGCGTCGAGTTCCTCACGGATGCCGAGCCTTACATCGCGGTAGACGAAGCCCACATCGTGGACGCCGTTGGCTGGCTCGTCTCAAGCCAGCAGCCCGACGGAAGTTGGAAGCCGCACTACGGCGACACGAACGCCGAACTGAACCTCTACATCGCAGAGGTGTTGAAGCACACTCTGCCCAGGGACGCTCCAAAGGAGTTGCGCGAACGGGTCAACCTCGCCGTGTCGCGGGCCACAGAATGGGCAGCAACATCGGTGGCCGCGGTGCATGACCCCTACGCAAATGCGCTGCGGCTGCGCATGTATGCGGAAGATGCAACCAGCGCCAAACTCCGTGCCGAGTTGGCACAGTCCGCGACGCACGATCGCGAGGGCGCACACTGGGCTAGCGCTAGCTCTTCTCCCTTTTACGGCTGGGGGCACGCAGGGAATTTGGAAACCACGGCGCTGGTGCTGAATGCTCTGGAGCGGAGCGGGACCAAGGCAGGCGACCGCTCTCTGTTGGACGATGCCCTGTTCTATCTGCTGCGCAACCAGGACCGATACGGCGTCTGGTACAGCGGGCAGGCTACGGTGCGCGTGTTGCAGGCGCTACTGCCGAGGGCAATTGACCAGATGACGGCAACGGCCGGTGCGGCGGAATTCAGCCTGGCTGTGAACGGTGCACCGCTGACGCAGAAGGACGCCGATGCCCTTCATGCCGATCCCAAGCTGCTTGAAGCGCCTCGCTCGCTGGACCTGACGTCCTTGCTCAAGGCGGGGCACAACGAACTTGTCTTTTCCAATACAAGCGAGGCCGCATTAGCCAGCGCGGAGGCTGCAGTGAACTACTACGCGCCATGGCAGCAGAACCAAGCACCTGCACAATTCAGTACGCAAACCGGCAAAGAATACGGCCTTGACTTCGGTTACAAGTGCGACGCAACCAACTCGAAGGTTGGCCAGCCTGTTTCTTGTACAGTCGACGTGCGCCGTTTCGGTTCAAGCGGATATGGCATGCTTCTGGCCGAGGTGGGCCTGCCGCCAGGCTCGGAGGTGGATCGCGCCTCGCTGGCAAAGCTGCTCGACAACTCGACCATCAGCCGATACGAACTGCAACCGGACCGGATTGTCTTCTACCTGTGGTCGTGGAGGGCGGAAGGCTCGCACTTCGGCTTCAGCTTCACGCCTCGCTATGCAATCCACGCCAAGGCCGCGCCTGCGACACTCTCCGACTACTACAACCCCGACCTGAAGGTGGTGCTGACGCCGCAAAGTTTCACGGTAACAGACCCAGTGCGCAAGTGACGCAAGTGCAGAATACGCTGCCTCTCTGGCCGGTTGGTTTTGGCCGGACAGCATCTCCTCGCCAACCTGCACTTCGGGTCCCAGCGCCGCAGGCAGGTTGCCGAGACTGCGGTACCCCGTGTCCCCTCGACTCTGTGACCTGCCGCAGCTGTGTCTCGATGAACGTCAGCCGCGCCGAGCACTGTTGCGGAAAGGGCGGTGCTATGATGGCGCCCATAGAAGTGACTGGAGTGGCCGGGGTCGTTCAGCCGGCTGGAGGAAAACCTCTCTCTAATCCAGAGGCTCACATGACTGAGTGTCAGGGGTTCGCCACGAATACTGGAAGGACTCCCGCCATCCATGTTTTGGTGTGTTGCTGCGAAACTGCCGTCTTGGCCTACCCCGACCAAGAAGTTCCTGACTGGGATGCTAACGAGAACGAGAAAGTATCGGGCGCAATCGCTACCTTTGAGAACCACCGAAAAGATGCTATTGCGAAAGACCCCCAACATGACTCTCGCGCAGGCCGGTATGGGGAGGAGCAAGAACATGTCTGGCTGATTTCGGAGAGAAGCCGATTCGGCTTGGACGCTGTAGCGGCTCTGGCCATAGCTCCCGATGCGGGCATACTCATCGCCCATGCTTTCGAATCCGGCGCCAAGCGGCATTTTGAATATAGAGCGGAAGAACCATTCATAAGGACAGGCTCAATCCTGACGAATTGAACACGACTATGTTCCGTCTCATGCAATTCAGTCAGACGCCCGCCGCCCTTCGCAGCCATGGCCAGGATCTGAACTGACGCTTGTTAGCAATATTGGGAATAAGAGTAGAACGCATTGCTTATGTGTCAAGCGTCTGGTTGTCCTCGCAATGCATTGAAAGCAGAGAATTTGATAAAAAGCGCCGGAAGGAGATGGGGGGTGTAATTGGGCTCCAAACTTCGCTCAGAAGCCAGGGCCCCAGGTCTCGTTTCCGAGACCCGGGAAGGCGCGAGATCCAGGACAGGCTTTAGGCCGCCCGGCTTGCACTAAAAATACAGCTCTTCCCATTCAGTTGGCATCGCCGAGGGGCACATGTCTTCGGGGATGGAGACTGTGCGTTCTATCTCTTCTTTGAGTTCGATGGCCTTTTGGACGCCGAAGCTCATGGCGATTTCGTCCAACTGGTTCAGGTAGAGAGAACGAAGGATGGAAAGCTCCTGGCGCAGTTCGGCGCGGCGCTCGCCGGGCACCGTGTCCGACGCCTCCCATTTCGAGGTGAGAAGAATGGAGAAGCGCAAACCGGCCAACTCATCGGTCTGGCCGGCGAGCAAGGCCCTCTCTAGTTGGTCCAGAAAGCGGGCGGCGGGGGTGATTGAGGCGTCGAGCATGCGTGCGGCCATGGCGGTTCTCCCTTCAACTCTCCCTGTGGAGCTGGTTACGACACATTGGACTCTGGCGGTTCCGCAAGGGCTCTACTCCAAAGTCACATTGTGAAACTCGCCGTAGTTCCGGCTCTTGCACTGGGCGAAGCAGCCCAGCGCCGGTCTTTAAATCGTTCGGTTGCGCGCGTGAAGTTTGCTTCTTCCCGGGGCGGATGCCCGAACTCTTCTAAAGGTGCTGAGCGCACAGCCGCGGGCAACGTCCTCTGCCACGTATTTCGTCAGCGGCGTACATGTGACCAGCCTTGCCCCGGTTAGGGATTGCAGGTTGCGCAGGGCTTTCACTCCGTAGGCATCGGCGCGCGTCAGATGGCGCAGATCGATGGTCAGCGGCGTGGAGCCAAGTTGAGGTGCGAACTCCATCCAAGCGCGGTTCAGTTTCCCAACCGACGATCCGGCGAGCCGCCCTTCGAGCTTGATGGTGACCGCTTCGCAATTCTGTTGGATTTCAATTTGGAACATTCCCTGGCCCGTCCTGTGCCACGCAATCGATATTGCACGCGACGTGCCAAATCGGCAGGTCTGGCCCTGTCCGGGGGCGGCGATTGAAAGGGAAGGTGTTATTTCTCCATGAATGACGGAATTGGCAGGGAAGTCGAAGTTCTGGCGAAAGTGCGATGAGACGATTCTTCGCCATCGCGGTGGATGGCAGCCAAACTCGACGAGCGGGTTGGTTATCCGTGGCTCTGGCTTGGGTGAAGCGGCGGTGCAGATTCATTGGACGAAGGCGAAGCGCGTCGCGTAGGATGGCAATTATTTGTTAGTTCGAAAAATACCGTGGGCGGAATTACAATGCGGGCGGAGCGGAGACGGGAAACGGGTGCGGATGAGGGCAAAGCCCCTTCCTTGTCTCGCGCGGCACATCGGGCCATGGGCACGGAGTTCACTGCCTACATTGACGGGTGCGCAGAAGCCCAGGCACGGGCGTGCTTTCAGAGCCTCTTCGAGGAGATCGACCGGGTGGAACAGACCTTCAGCCGGTTCCGCCCGGCCAGCGAGGTTGCGCGGATCAATCGACTGGCTGGCGATGGACCCATGGTCACCGATCCCGAGGTTTTCAACTTGATGGCAGCCGCGCAGAAGTTGAGCCGGAATACCGCTGGCGTCTTCGATATCACCGTGGGGCGGCTGACGCGGACCTGGGGATTTGCCGAACGCGCGCCGCATCTTCCCGAGGCGCAGGAACTGAAAGAAGCGGAGGCGGCGACCGGCTGGCAGTATTTGGAACTCGATCCGGTGTGGCGGACGGTCCAGTTTTTGCGGCCCGGCATGGAACTGGATCTGGGCGGCATCGCCAAGGGCTACGCGGTGGATTGCGCGCTATGCGTCCTGCGGGCCGCGGGCATGCACGGTGTGATTGACGCCGGTTCGAGCAGCATCGCGGCCACCGACGGGGATTTCGCCCATGACTGGACTGTCGAAATCGCCAATCCGGCCAATGATGCGGCGCCTGTTTGCGAATTGTGTCTGGGAGACCGAGCGCTTTCAACCTCGGGTGCGAAGGAGCAGAGCTTCCGGAAGGCTGGGCGAGTCTACAGCCACCTGATCGATCCAACGGCAAGCGGTTTGGAGGCGGGCGCGCCGACGCGGCAGGTGCTTCAAGCAACCGTGCTGGCGCCAACCTCGATGCTGGCAGATGCGCTTTCGACGGCGATGTTTTTGCTGGGCCAGGAGAGGGGCAGCGCTGTGCTGGCCGAGTTTCCAGATTGCAGCGCTCTGTGGGTCTACAGCGAGGGTGAGGGTGTTCAGTGCCGGGCCCACCATTGGCCGCTTGCCGATTGGCGATAACAGGAACCAGTCTTTCATGGGCCGCGCATCGGATGAGTTCGAATGGAAGGGCCGGTGGGGCTGGAGCAGTTGCGGCGAGTTTGCCGCGCTCAGCGAGGTTGGCCAGGGAGCAGGTTGGCGGGCAGTTCGTTCGGGAAAGCTGCATTTTTTAGCGGGACAGGCAATCTGGGTGGTGACTCAATAGAAAGAGGGCTTTATGGAGACGAAGACGGAATTGATGGACCGGCGCGATTTCATCGGGCTGGCGGTTGCGGGTCTGGGTGCGTTGTCGCTCGGTCTGGAGGGCTGCAAATCGCCGCAGAAGGTTGCTCCCAGCGATTGGGTCCATGTGGGCGTAATCGGCGTGGGCAGCCGCGGACAGCACATGATGCGCATGCTGCTGCGCGTACCCGGCGTGCGCATTACCGGGCTGTGCGACGTGTACGAACCTCGCATTACCGAGGGGCGCGGAGTGACGGGCGAGCAGACCGCGGGTTACAGCGATTATCGCAAGATGCTTGAGGCCAAAGATATCGATGCGGTGATGGTCTCTACACCCCTCGGTCTTCATGCCGAGCACGTGGTTGCCTCGCTGGAGAGCGGCCGGCCGGTGTATGGCGAAAAAAGCATGGGGCGCACGCTGGAGGATTGCAACCGGATTCGCGACGCGGTGCGGCGCACGGGCAAGATGCTTCAGGTGGGCCTGCAATATGCTTACGCGCCCTGGTACCGCGAGGCGCAGCAGAGTATCCGCGAAGGAAAGATCGGGCAGGTCACGCAAATCAACTCCTATTGGCACCGCAACAACAATTGGCGGCGGCCGGTGCCGCAGGGCGGCGGGCCGCAACTGGAGCGGCTGCTGAATTGGCGTCTCTATCGAGAGCAGTCGGGCGGGCTATTTGCCGAGTTGGGATCGCACCAGATCAACTTTGCCAACACCATCTTTGGTGCAATGCCGGAATCGGTAATGGCCTCGGGGGGAATCGACTACTGGAAGGATGGGCGCGAGATCGAGGACAATGTGCACGCCATTGCCCGTTATCCCGGCGGACAGACCTTGCTGGCGAGTTACATTACCACCAATCGGCTGGAGGGAGCGCAGGAACGTGTCTATGGCACCGGCGGCAGCATCGAGCTGACCCATACCGAGGCGACGTATTTCGAGGAGCCATGGTATCCCAATTCGGCGATTCCGCCAGAGATGACCATCCAGCACAAGCTGATTACCGGGCCGACGTACAGCGCCGAACAGCCCTATCATGGCAAAGGCAAGATACCGGTCAAGGGCGATGCTTCGGACGCCGATTTGAGGGCTTGCCAGGAGTTCGTCGACTGCATTCGCAATCATCGGCGGCCAGTTGCGGACGAGAACGCGGGATGGAGTCAGGCGGTGACCGTGGCTTTATGCAACCGCGCGCTGGCGGAAGGGCGGAAGATCACCCTTGCGGAGTTTCTGGGCAAGACCGCTTCCGCGTAAACTCGACGGGGTACTGCTGGTTCCTTTTCACCCGATCTGAGAGAACAAAGACGCGGAGAGGTTGGGGGTCTGGCAGTGGTTCGTGCTTTTCCAGGTCTTGGAACCGAGACCTGGGGCATGCATTGTTGGGCCTCACCGCCGGAAAGGAGACCAGGGATGCCGATCGCCAAGACGAAGATGGAACTGCTGGAGGCCATCGAGGCCGAACACCGCTCGCTGAACAAATGCATCGAAATGCTCAGCGTAGAGGAGCGGGAGCTTCCGGGAGTGTGCCACGAGTGGTCTGCCAAGGATGTGATGGCGCACCTCGTGGAATGGAAGAAGATGTTCCTCGGCTGGTACGAGGAGGGGTTGCAGGGCAGAAACCCTATCACCCCAGCGAAGGATTTGAAGTGGACGCAGACCCCTGCTCTGAACGACCGCATTTACCGCAAGTGGAAAGGCGAGCGGTGGGAGGTCATTCTCGCCGAGTTTGAGTCAACCTACGCGCAAATGCTGAAACTGGCGCATTCTATCTCTGAGGAAGAGCTGTTTCGCAAACAACTCTATCCTTGGCTGCGGGTGTGGCCGCTCTCGCGTTGGATTGCAGCCCAGACCAGTAGTCACTACCGCTGGGCGCGGACGCGAATCAGAAAATGGGCGAACCGTAGGAGGCTGGAATCGTAAAAAACCAGAGCTGTAGGGCTGGCCCAAATCGGAATTGTTCCTCTTTTTGCACTAAAACTGGTTCACCTTCTTTGACTAAACTCGATTTATGCACCATAACTAGTGAAATCCACAGATTTACCCACTTTTTACACTTGAATCCACAGGTGCACCGGACGCACACTCCTATCCAACTGGTGACGCGTTAGGGAATTGGAAACGCAGTTCCGGTCAGGCAGGACGATGCAGGAACCGAAGGAATGAGGCGGTACACAAGCCGGGAAACCGGTGGGTGGAAGGCCGAAATGAGATTGAGAGTGCATCTAGAGTTTGGCAGGAATGTGCAAGAGCCGTCTTTACACGAAGATTCATCCGCAGCCTAGGCCTAGGCAGAGGATGCAAAGTTCGAGGCGAGACGGGGAGTCATCATCGGCCCGGCCGCAGATGCAGGATTCGGGGATACCCGAAGACGCAGAAGCGGCACAACCGGAGGATGCGAGGCCCGGGGCAACCCGAAGGAACATCGCTGGCACCGCTGGAGGAGAGGATTCGGGGCAACCCGGAAATTCAACGCTGGCACAGCCGGAGGATGGGAGAGTCGGGAAGACTTGGGACTTGATGGCCGGGAACGCCGGAAGGTGCGGGATTCGAGGAAACTCGATGATCCACCAATCGGCGCCGTGGGAGAGGATTCGGGGAGACCTGGAGAATCGCCCGTCGGCAGAGCTGGAAGATGCAGGACTCGGGGACGCTCGAGGACTCATCGCAAGGCGGCACTAGAGGAGCGGAGATTCGGGGCGCCCTGAAGATTCACCGCTGGTACCGCTGAAGGATGCGAAATTCGAGGAAACTCGAAGATCCATCGCCGGCACAGCCTGAAGATGCTGCAGACGAGGGAACTCGGAGCCGCATTCAGAAGCTGAAAGGGACGATGCATGGTCCAAGCAACCTGCGAAGTCACCGTGATTGAGACGCCAGGGACCTCGGTCTCTGGCGTCTTCGTTTGTGCGGGGATGCATGTGCTGCGCGCCGGGATCCGGACGGGATGGCGAATGGGCTGCAATTGCAAAGTGGATTCTCCACAAAAGTGGAATTGACAAATGACGGCTGTGGAGATGCCAGGAATGTCTTAGGATGTGTTTGAAGGAGTTCCTTATGCTTGGCAGTACGGTTAGCCTGCCCCCTGACTTGGACGATTTTATCCTCACCAGGATTGAATGCGGACGCTACGAGAGCGCTAACGAGCTGTTGCGAGCCGCACTGCGCGCACTGGAGCGCGAGGAGCGGAATTCCATTCAAAAGCGTCCAGTATCGACCATTGCCGAAGGAGATGTTTTTCGCGGATTGTGGGAGGCTTCGCACAAGTCCTCCATGACTCTGCCATCGTGATGGCGGCCCGCTCGCCGCTCGACGGGTGATGTCTTCAGGTGTTTCCTGGGTGCAGTCTGGCGCTGTGGGCTCACCCAACGGGCAGTTTGGACGAATGGGCAACCGGATAGAACAACTTCGCCAACTCCCTGAATCGAGCCTCGCCTGTTGATTCGGAGCATGGTTCGGAGTGCCGGTTCCAGGCCCCAAAGAGCATATTTCCAGCTAAAACCATTTCCCAGAGACTTGAGGGGCGGTTGTGGCGTCTAATGGACTGAGATGAGTGTAGCCGCAACTGTTCGCCCCTTCTTTGGCACCGGTTCTGTCACAGCAGAACAGGAATTGGTGCGCCAGGAGAGCCTCGCCGTCTCCGCCGGGCTCAAGCGCCAGGATGCCGGCCTGCTGGACGAGTTGATTGTCCGCTACCAGCACCGCTTGTTGCGCTATCTTCTCTATCTGACCGGAAACCGCGAAGTCTCCGAGGACCTGTTCCAGGAAGTCTGGATGCGGGTTATGGTGCGTGGAGCGCAGTTCAACGGCAAGGCGCGTTTCGATACCTGGCTTTTCACCATCGCCCGTAACCTGGTCACCGACCTGAAGCGCAAGCGGACCATGTCCAGCCTGGACGAGCTGTTCGAGGTTGGCAGCGAAGACGATCGCCCGATCAGCATTGAAGTGGCCGACGGGGAGCCGACTCCGTTCGATCGCTTCTCAAACCTCGAAGACCGGGAACGAATCGCCGGGGCGTTGATGGAATTGGACACGCTTTACCGTGAGGTGCTGGTACTCCGTTTTCACGAGGAATTGTCTCTGGAAGAGATCGCCCAGGTCACCAGGGCGCCGCTCTCTACGGTAAAATCCCGACTTTACCGGGGCATGGCAGCGATCAAGCCCAAGTTGGAGCGCAACCACTCGAGGCGACAGGAGACGGTGTGAGCAACTGCGGCGGGCCCAACGATCCCGAGCAGCGTGCGGGCTCTGGCGCCGCCGCCGACCGCAGCCTGGTTTCGGCGCTTGCTGGGACTCAGGCTGGCCGGGAATGTGCTGTGGCCTATCGCACCCGCCGAGTGGTGATGGCCTCGCTGGGCGTGATGCAGGAGCAGAAGGCCGAGTGCAAGCGGGGGCGCGCCGTTGCTTTGGCGGCCACGCTGGTGGTGGTCCTGGTCCTGGGTCCGTTGGTATGGTGGGCCGGCAATACTCTGATCGAGGAAGAACACCTGACCGGACTGGCTGGCCAATTGAGCTTTTGGATCTTCTTCTTGAGCACGGCGCTGCTGGCTTCGGCGGTGCTGGCTGGCTGGTTGCACCGCAAGTCCTGACCCGAATCTCCGCATGATTCGATCCCGGCCCGTAAGTCCTCGCAACTTCCCCATTCTCTTTTCCGTCCATTGAAATAGGAAGTTGAGCTCGGCTTGACTTCATGAACGCCCCTCCGAGGGAGGGATCACCTTATGCGCGATCCGCAATCCATTACTGTCAACGAAGACGAACGTCTGATCCCGGTTTGGTCCACCGTGGCCGCAGTCGCGGCATTTGTCGTGGTGGAGTACTATTTCTGGCTGGTTTTGGTGCCAGACAGCAAGCGCCCTTTTCCCCTGGGGCTTCGGATCTATTTCAACCTCTCCTGGGGACTGCTGGCCGCGCTCTACTTTCTCATGGTCGGCTACATCAGCAAGGATGCGCCGCGCCGGGCGATGAGTTCGCGCTTCTGGATCGTGCTTTGTTTCGTCATGCCGGGCGGCATCGGCGCAGTTTTGTATTTCCTGCTCCGCCAGCCCGTCGTGTCGCGCTGCCCCGCTTGCTCAACGCATGTGGAGGGCGATTTTCACTTCTGTCCGCAGTGCAATTTCCAGCTTGCCCCGAGCTGCGGCAACTGCTTTCGCACCGTGCGCGCGACCGATCAGTTCTGCACTCGCTGCGGCCACGAGCTGGCGGCAGATCAGATGCCGGCGCGGCTGCGCGCACTGGGCGAGTAGAACCAAGGTCTCCCACCCTGGCCGCAATAGCAAGCGCGCGGCGAGGGTGGGGCGCCCAGTTCACAGTTCATGCAGCATTGACCCAAACGGGCTCCCTTCCTACAATCGAGCTTCCGGTTCGCATGCCCATCACCGCGCTCATTGTCGACGACGAACAACTGGCCCGCGAGGAGCTGAAGTATCTCCTTGACCAGGTGGGCGGCGTGGAGGTGGTGGCCCAGGGAACCAACGGCATCGAGGCCGTGGACCTGATCGAGGAGTTTCACCCCGATCTGGTTTTCCTGGATGTACAGATGCCGGGGCTGGATGGCTTTGCGGTGCTTCAACGCCTTATGGATCGCAACAGCGCAGAGACGATTGCTGGCAAGCAGGCCGAAGTGCTGCCCCAGATCGTTTTTGCCACGGCCTACGACCAGTACGCGGTCCGCGCCTTCGATGTGAATGCGGTTGACTACCTGCTGAAGCCCTTTGACCGCACCCGTGTGATGCAGGCTGTGGAACGGGTGAGGCGCCGTCTGGCCGGAAGTGCGGCGGATGGGCCCGGTGCCGCAGTGCCTGGGTCGGAGATCGAGTCGCAGTTCGGAGCGCTGTTGCGCCTGCTCAACCGGCCGCAAGGTGCATCGCGCACGCCGCAGCCGGCCAAGCTGATCGTGCAAGCGCAGAACCGGCTATTGCTGGTCGATCAGGCGGAGATCTGCTTCGCGGCCATCGACGAGGGAGTGATTCGAGTCGTTACGCAGGCGTTCGAAGGGCATTCCAAGTGCCGCACCTTGGAGGAGCTGCTCGACTTGCTGGATCCGGCGGTCTTTTGGCGCGCGCATCGCGGCTTTGTGGTGAACATCAACCACATCCGCGAGGTGGTGCCGTGGTTCAAGTCCAGCTACCAACTGCGCATGAACGACAAACGGCAAACGGAAATCCCCGTCAGCCGCGCGCAAACACGGCGGCTTCGGGAACTGTTTAATTTGTAGGCAGCGCTGAAGCCATCGAGAGCGATGTGTGCTTTCTCCGGGCCGCCCGCCGGCCTTCTGTCCTGTCGCAAGATCCCGCCAATTTGTCCGGAAAGTTGCTCCGCTGCCGGGTGTATGCTAACCTTTAATTCTGTGCCGCGGGGTGCGTGGAGCAGAAGTGTGTCCACGAGGAACTGGGGTACTGTTGTTGTAGTATCCGGGCAGTTTCCCGGTGGATTGGGCTGGCGTAGCTCAGCTGGTAGAGCATCTGATTTGTAATCAGAGGGTCGGGGGTTCAAATCCCTTCGCCAGCTCCACAAAGGGAAGCGGCAAACGGGCCGGCAACGGCGACAAGTTTGAACCGGCGGATGAGTTTTGCCGCCGGACCTGTCCTCCGCGGTGATCCCACAGAGGTGCATGCTCCGAAATGCCGGAGGTTCTCCGGGCGGGGCTCGATGCGCTGAATCGGGTTTCTCTGCAGGGTTCCGGTTGAGTTGTACAGGGTTCCTGGCGGCAGATTCTTGCTGTTGGGTGACTGGGCACAGGTGGCCGAGTGGTTAATGGCAGCAGACTGTAAATCTGCCGCTCCTTGGAGCTACGGAGGTTCGAATCCTCCCCTGTGCACCAGAGAATTGGTAGGGCGCATGCGTGACGGCCGGCGATGGTATGAGAATGCTGCTACAGCCGAACAGAGACGCATGTTTGCCAGGTTTCACAGTACCGGTTCGGAGTTGGACCGGAAGTATTGGGCGGCGCTAGCGCTGTTTGGTGCGTTGGCAGTGCTGGTTTGGTTTACCATGGGCGAGGGCGTTGTTCTTGTTCACGGCAAACCGGTGGAACTGCGGCTGCTTCCGCTGGTTATTATTGGCGGGTTGGCTTTGCGCACCGTGTTGGCTCGTCATGCGGATAAGATTCGCCGCGGCGGGGATGGGGACGGAGGTCCGACCCCTTAGAATGTTTGAGTAGGGCTGATGTAGCTCAGTTGGTAGAGCACTCCCTTGGTAAGGGAGAGGTCACCAGTTCAATCCTGGTCATCAGCTCCAGAAATTCAGCCGCTAGCTGCTGGCTTTTAGCTTCTAGCTGGCGCAAAGGCGGGATATGCCGCTGAGGCTCGCGCCGGCAAGATATAGCTAAAAGCCGGCGGCTAGAAGCTAGAAGCTGTTTTTGCGGGAGTAACTCAGTGGTAGAGTCACAGCCTTCCAAGCTGTTGGTCGCGAGTTCGATCCTCGTCTCCCGCTCCAAATTTGGAAACAGGCCTGCAGCGCAGGCGAGGGCGGCCAGGGATGTTTGAGCAGGCAGCGATAGCTGTTCAGGACGAGCAAGGATACGCCCGGTTTCATGCGCTTCTTGACGCGGCCTTCGACGCGCGGGATGTGGAAGTTTTTCTCAATCGCGTCAGCAAGGCCAGGCTGCGGATTCGCGATTTCGAGGGCGTGCTCGATCGCGGGCTGCTGGGCAACGATGCCGCGTCGCTTTATCGAGGGCTACCGGTTTCCGACCAGGGATTGACCCGCGAGCGGTATCTGCGGCTCCTGGAAGAAGTGCCCTTGGAACTGCGGCAGAGGTATTTCAGGGTTTACGCCTATTATTGAGGCGCAACGGGCTTTTCGACTGCCGGCTTGGCCGGAGACGAATGAGAAGAAAGTTTAACGGAAGGGACTGAAGAGCATGGGCAAGGAAAAGTTTGATCGTTCAAAGCCGCACGTGAACGTGGGTACGATCGGGCACATCGATCACGGCAAGACGACGTTGACGGCGGCGATTACCAAGGTATTGTCGAAGCACAACCCGAAGAATGCGTTCCGTTCCTTCGATTCGATCGACAACGCGCCGGAAGAGCGGGAGCGCGGCATCACCATCGCCACGGCGCACGTGGAGTACGAGACCAAGAACCGTCATTATGCGCACGTCGATTGCCCCGGTCACGCCGACTACATCAAGAACATGATCACCGGCGCGGCGCAGATGGATGGCGCGATACTGGTGGTTGCGGCCACCGACGGCCCCATGCCCCAGACCAAGGAGCACGTTCTGCTGGCTCGCCAGGTGGGTGTTCCCTGCGTGCTGGTGTTTCTGAA
>Ga0181520_10004428_pt1 | contig 23528 bp, 15 predicted proteins | sample PEATcosm2014_Bin_29_FD_132451 | JGI IMG/M metagenome (GOLD analysis project Ga0181520, IMG submission 132451) | Peatland microbial communities from MTU Mesocosm Facility, Houghton, MI, USA - PEATcosm2014_Bin02_30_metaG | ecosystem: Environmental > Terrestrial > Soil > Wetlands > Peat | place...
GACGAGCCGGGACCCGTCCCGAACAGGCCCGTAAGTCCGGTTGCCCGGCTCAATGTCCGAGCGGGGTCTCGAGCGCTCAACCGACCTCCCTCAGCTCCCTGCGAAGGGACCGGATCTCATCTCTCAAGCGGGCCGCGTACTCGAAACGCAGCTCGGCGGCGGCGGCTTGCATCTCACGCTCGAGGGTCGCGATCAGCCTTCCGAGCTCGTCGACGGGAAGCTCGCCGTTGCCGGCGCCGCCCCTCACGGACACATCGAGCAGGTCGGCGGCCCGCTCCACAGCTCTTCTCCCGGCGCGGCGCGACCGATCGGACCCGGCACGGCTGGGCAGGGGTGAGCCGGCAGCGAACCCGTCACCGCCGGCGCCTGCGGCACTGCGGAACTGGGCGACAAGGTCGGTAACGGCCTTACGGATCGTCTGCGGGTCGATCCCGTGCTCCTTGTTGTACTCCTGTTGCACCAGCCGGCGGCGCTCGGTCTCGGAGATGGCTCCCCGCATCGAGTCCGTGATCACGTCGGCGTAGAGGATGACCCGGCCGGAGACGTTGCGCGCCGCGCGGCCCATTGTCTGGATGAGCGAGGTCTTGGAGCGCAGGAAGCCCTCCTTGTCGGCGTCGAGGATGGCCACGAGGGCAACCTCGGGAAGGTCGAGGCCCTCACGGAGCAGGTTGATGCCGACGAGCACGTCGAACTCGCCGAGGCGGAGGTCCCTCACAATCTCGATCCGCTCGATCGTGTCGATGTTCGAGTGCAGGTAGCGCACCCGCAGACCCGTTTCCAGGAGATAGTCGGCGAGGTCCTCGGCCATCTTCTTGGTGAGGGTCGTGACGAGCGCACGCTCGCCCCGGGCGATCGTGGTGTTGATCTCCGCGATCAGGTCGTCGATCTGACCCTTGGTGGGCTTTATGACCACCTCGGGGTCGACCAGGCCGGTCGGCCGCACGATCTGCTCGACCACCTGGCTCGAGACCGATATCTCGTAGTCCGACGGGGTAGCCGAGAGGAAGACGCACTGGTTGATCCGAGACTCGAGCTCCTCGAATCGCAAGGGCCGGTTGTCCATGGCCGAGGGGAGGCGGAAGCCGTGCTCGACGAGGACCTCCTTGCGGGACCGGTCGCCCGCGAACTGCCCGTGGAGCTGGGGGACGGTGACGTGGCTCTCGTCGATCACGAGCAGCCAGTCCTCGGGGAAATAGTCGAGCAGGGTGTAGGGGGCCTGGCCGGGGGCGCGCCCGTCGAGGTGGCGGCTGTAGTTCTCGACGCCGTTGCAGCTGCCGAGCTCGGCGAGCATCTCGAGATCGTGTTCGGTGCGCATCCGCAGGCGTTGGGCCTCGAGAAGCTTGCCGCCCAGCTCCAGTTCCCGCAGGCGCTCGCCGAGCTCCACCTCGATGGACGCGATCGCCAGACGCGTGCGCTCGTCGCCTGCGACGTAATGGGTGGCAGGGAAGATCAGCAGTTCCTCGAGATCGCCGAGCAGCTCCCCGGTGAGCACGTCGAATCGGCTTAGGCGCTCGACCTCGTCGCCGAACAGCTCGATGCGCACCGCGTACTCCTCGTAGGCGGGATGGACCTCGATCGTGTCGCCGCGGACACGGAACTTCCCCCTCACGAGGTTCGCGTCGTTGCGTTCGTAGTGCATCGCCACGAGCCGAGACAGCATCGATCGTTGGTTGTGGGTCTCTCCGGGCGAGAGCAGGAGGATCTGGTCCCGGTATTCCTCGGGAGACCCGAGCCCGTAGATGCACGAGACAGACGCCACGACGATCACGTCTTTTCTCGTCAGGAGGCTCGCGGTCGTGGAGTGCCTCAACCGGTCGATCTCGTCGTTGATCGACGAGTCCTTCTCGATGTAGGTGTCCGAGGAGGGCAGGTAGGCCTCAGGCTGGTAGTAGTCGTAATACGAGACGAAGTACTCCACCCGGTTGTCCGGGAAAAAGCCGCGCAGCTCACCGGCGAGCTGGGCCGCGAGCGACTTGTTGGGGGCGAGCACCAAGGTCGTGCGCTGCACCTTCTCGATGGTCCAGGCGATCGTTGCGCTCTTGCCGCTCCCGGTGATCCCGAGCAACGCCTGGAAGCGGTCGCCACGTTGTATCCCGCGGGCCAGCGCCTCGATGGCGGCGGGCTGGTCACCTGCCGGCTGAAAATCGGAGACGACGCGGAACGGAGGCACCTCGGCATGGTACCGAGAGGGTGTGCGCCGGCGAGCGGCCGGGCGGAGCTTGTCAGGCGCCGCCACCCCCGTCCCCGGAAGTCCGCTCTGGGGCCAGGCCCTCGATCCAGGTCCAGGCGAGCCCGACCATCTCCTCGAGCTCGGCCAGGGTGCCCGTGTTCATGATGACGTAGTCCGCCCGGGCGATCCGCTCCGAGCGGCTGGCCTGGTTGGCGATTCGCGCCTCGGCGTCGGACCGGTCCATCCCCCGCCCGGTCACGAGCCGTTCCAGGGCGAGCTCTACCGGTGCGTCCACGACGATCACACCCGCGAGACCGTAAGGATCGGGTGCGGAGCCCTCCACCAACAAGGCGATGTCCAACACGACCACTCGTTTGTGGGTGGCCATCGACGCAAGTCGACTCGCGATCTGCGCGCGGACCTCGGGATGGACGATTGCGTTCAAGTCGGCGAGCGCCGCCGGATCGCCGAAGACGACGCCGGCGATCGCCCGGCGATCAAGGCCGCCGTCGGGAGAGACCACGCCCGGACCGAAGCGCTCCACCAACCTCGCGTACGCGCTCCGCCCGGGCTCGACGACTTCTCGCGCCACCTCGTCGGCATCGATCAAAGCGGCCCCGCGCTCGGCCAGCATGGCGCCTACAGTCGACTTCCCAGCACCGATCCCGCCTGTGAGGCCGACGACGATCAACGTGCACGCCCAAGCGCGGACTCAGTTTCGGCCGGCACCACTGGTGCCTCGCCGGGCGACGACATGGGCGCCTACACTAACCGGGCCGTGGCTCGTACGGACAGGACCCGCCCGCGTTGGCTGCGAGCCCTGGAGATCGGCCTCCTGGCCGGGTTCGCCTACGTCCCCCTGCTCGCGACCAAACCGGGAATGCTCGCCGACGACACCAAGCTGTACCTCTACCTCGATCCAGGCCGTCTGCTCAGCTCGGCGATGTCGATGTGGGACCCGTCGATCGCAGCTGGCACCGTCACTCACCAGAACATCGGCTACCTGTTCCCCCAAGGGCCTTTCTACTGGGTGTTCGCTCAGCTCGGCGTACCCATGTGGGTGGCGCAACGGCTCTGGATGGGCACCCTTTTGTTCGCGGCCGGAACCGGGGTCCGCTACCTGGCAAGGACGCTCGGCCTCACCGGCCCGGGCCCCGTGCTAGCGGGACTCGCCTACGCGCTCAGCCCTTATCTCCTCCAGTACATCCAGCAGACCTCGGCGATACTCCTGCCCTGGTCGGGTCTCGGGTGGCTCGTGGTGTTCGCCGTGCTGTCCGTACGGCGGGGCGGGTGGCGCTACCCTGCTCTGTTCGCTTTGGTGGTGGCCCTCGTCGGGGCGACCAACGCGACTTCGCTGATCTACGCAGGCATCGCCCCGGTTGCGTGGCTCGTCTACGCCGTTGCCGTGATGCGTGACGCACCGGCGCGGCGCGCCTTCAGTGCCGGGGTGAAGATGGGCGTGCTCTCGTTCGGGGTCTCGCTGTTCTGGATCGCCGGGCTGCGAGTGGAGGGCGCGTACGGCGTCAACGTCCTCAAGTACACCGAGACCCTGCCGGCGATCGCGGGGACCTCGCTCGCCTCAGAGGTCGTCCGCGGCCTCGGCTACTGGTACTTCTACGGGAGCGACCGGCTCGGGCCCTGGAAGCAGGCGGCCGTCAGGCTCGAGGAGAGCGCCTGGCTCCTCACTACGAGCTTCGCCGTTCCGTTGCTCGCCGGTCTCGGCGCCGTGTTCTCCCGGTGGCGCACAAAGGCATTCTTCGTAGCCTTGATCCTCGTCGGGGTGGTGCTGGCGGTGGGTCTTCACCCCTACAGCGACCCGTCGATCATCGGCCGCGGCCTCAAGGCGTTCATGTCCGGCTCGTCGGTCGGGCTCGCCTTGCGTTCGAGCGACCGCGCCACGCCGCTTGTGGTGCTCGGGTTCGCCGTGCTCCTCGGCGTGGGTGCCACGGCGCTTTGGTCCCGATTCCCCCGCGTCGGCCTCGGCGCCGCTTGTGCGCTGGCGGCGGTGGTTGTCGCCAACGCCACGCCGTTGCTGCAAGGAGGCGCCCTCGCGGAGAACTTCTTGGCTCCCGAGAAGATCCCCTCGTACTACGCCCAGGCCGCGCGGTATCTCGACGCTCAGGGGAACTCCACGCGCGTGCTGATCGAACCCGGACAGAACTTCGCCGCCTACGACTGGGGCACTACCTTCGACACGATCTGGCCCGGCATCATGACCCGGCCCGAGGTCCTGCGTGAGCAGACCATCCAAGGTTCGTACCCGACGACCGACCTCCTGCAGGCTTTCGACCTCACGCTCCAGCAGGGCACCTACGAGCCCTCGACGCTTGCGCCCATCGCGCGGCTTTTCAGCGCCGGCGATGTGGTGCTGCAGTCGAACCTCGCCTACTGGCGCTACAACACCCCGCGCCCGCAGGAGACCTGGGCCCTTTTCGATCCCCCACCGGCGGGCATCGGCAAGCCTGTCGGGTTCGGAAAGCCCGTGCCGGTCACGGCGCCGGCTCAGTACAGCCTCACCGACGAGGAAGCCCTGGCGGAGCCTGCGAACGCCCCCTGGCCGCCGCCGATCGCGGTGTTCCCAGTCTCGCACGCCCGCCCGATCTACAGGACAGAACCGGCCTCGGCACCCGTCGTGATCGACGGCAGCGGGGCCGGTGTCGTCGCCGCGGCAGCCGCCGGACTGCTCGACGACAACCCCACCATCTTCTACGCCGGGACACTCGACTCCGACGCCAAGCTGTTGCGCGAGGTGGTCACGCCCGCAGCGCAGCTGGTGCTCACCGACTCGAACCGCAAGGTGCTGCAGCGCTGGTCCTCGGTGAGCGACAACATCGGCGAGACGCTCCCTGTCGAACCCGAGCCCTCCCGCCCGGACCCGACCTCGGTGGCACTGCCACTGTTCACGAACGTGCGACCTGCCGCCGAGACAGTGGCCGTCTACTCCGGAGCCAGATATGTGGCGGCCTCCGGCTATGGCAACCCGGTCACGCTAACCCCCGAGGACAGGCCGGCAAATGCCTTCGACGGCAACCTCGACACCGCTTGGAGCGTCGCCGCCTTCTCCGATGCGACAGGCAACTGGCTGCAGGTCCGCCTCGAGCATCCTGTGACGACCGACCACATCGACCTCGTCCAGGTGCTGGGCGCCACGGTCAACCGCTGGATCACCCGGGTCACCCTCGAGTTCGATGGCTCGCACGCCATCTCGGAGAGTCTGAACGACGCCTCCCGGACGGCTGCCGGCCAGACGGTCCGCTTCCCGGCCCGCTCCTTCACGACGCTTCGGATCACGATCGACGGGACCACCTGGGCGGGACGCAGCTCGATGCTGGCGGCGTCTGGGGTCGGTTTCTCCGAGGTACGGATTCCCGGCGTGAGCATCGCCGAGACGATCCAGATGCCTTCGGACCTGTTACGGGCGCTCGGTGCCTCCTCGCTGTCGCACCGTCTCACCATCGTGATGACCCGAGACCGCGTCTCGCCGATACCTCCCCGCTCCGATCCCGAGCTGGCCTTGAGCAGGACCTTCTGGCTCCCGACAGCTCGGGCGTTCTCCCTGAGCGGCACGGCGCGCGTGTCCGCGCTGATCCCCGACAACGAGATCGACACCCTGCTCGGCGGTCCCACGGTCTTTGGAGGAGCCGTCATCGGCTCGAACGAGCGGCTTCCCGGTGACTTGAACGCCAGGGCCGTCTTCGCCTTCGACGGCAACCCGAAGACCTTCTGGAGCCCCGGCTTGGACGGGCCGGCCCAGATCGGCGCCTGGATGCAGGCATCGCTCACCCGAAGCGTCAGCTTCGACCACCTCGACCTCGAGCTCATCGCCGACGGGCGCCACTCCGTGCCGACAAGGATCAGGATCACCACCAACACCGGGGGTGACGATCTCGTCGCGGTGCCGCCGGTGCGTGACGGCAAGGCGATCGACTCTGTGGTCAGCGTCCCTGTCAGTTTCCCGGTGCTCACCGGCAGCACTATCCGGTTCACGATCGAGGCCGTGCGCCAGGTCACGACCATCAACTGGTACACACGAAAGCCGATCGTCATGCCGGTCGGGATCGCCGAGATCGGGCTCCCCGGTGTCCGCTTCACGCCCGAGCCGGTCAAGGCGCGCATCCCCACGGTCTGCACCTCGAAGCTGCTGCGCATCGACGGCCGACCGGTCTGGCTCGAGATCTCGGGAACCGTAGGCGCCGCCGAGAAGCTACAGGGCCTGACAGTCTCGGGATGCGGGCCTGACGCCAAGGGAATCGTTCTCGGACCGGGCAGTCACAGCCTCGAGGCCACGGAGGGGAAGGTCACAGGCTGGGACCTCGACCGGCTCGTGCTCGACTCCTCCCCCGGAGGCAAGGCTCTGGCTCCGCGCCAAGGCGGCACCGCGGCACCGGCGCCCGGAACGATCGCCACCTCCGCGACAACGGCCTTGGCGACACCTGTGGTCCGCCTCCTCGCCTCGAGCGCGACATCTGCCAAGCTCGAGGTCACGGGCGCCACCGGTCCTTTCTGGCTCGTCCTCGGCGAGAGCCTCAACGCCGGCTGGCAGGCGAGCGGACCAGGCGGGAAGTCTCTCGGGGCGCCGTCACTCATCGACGGATACGCGAACGGCTGGTACGTCACGCCACCAAGCGGGACCTTCGTCGTCACGCTCCGGTTCGCCCCGCAGAGGATCGTGACCGCGTCCATCCTCGTGTCCGGCGCCAGCCTGCTTGCTTGCGTGGTGCTCGGCTTGGTTCCCATAGGCCGTATCCGGCGCCGGCGCCGTGGACCCCACATAAAGGCCACGAGCACCGGCGAAGCGGCTGAAGGCACGCCGGAAGCCCGAACCGCGGGCCTTGCTCACCGCGGGCTTGCCGACACCTCGCCAGCTCTGGGAGCCACTTTCGCGGCCGAGGGGACGGCGCCCGGCTTTGCTGTGTGCGTCCTCGTCGCGGCGGTTTGCGGTGGCGTGGCGATGCTGGTTCTGCCGCCACCGTGGGCCCCCTCCATCGCCGGCGCGACCGGCGTCGTCTCCTTCGCCGCCCTGCGTTGGGGTGGGGCGCGGATGATCATCTGTCTTTCGGCTGTCGCATGCCTCGGCGCCGCAGGCGCCGTCACCGTCTTTGACCAGGTTCGCCATCATTACTCGCCCGGAAGCGACTGGCCCCACAATTTCGAGACCGCCGGAGTTCTCGCGTTCATCGCGGTGGTGGCACTCGCAACCGACTCCGCCGTCGAGCTCGCCCGGCGGCGGCGTCACGCAGACCCCTCGCAAGACGGCCCGCCGGCCCGATAGGTCCAGTTAGCATCGCTGCGTGGAGGGGAGCCACTTGGGAGCCGAGGGCGCAACCCTGCGGCAGAAGAGCCCGGGCAACCGGCTTCGCCCCTACGTCTCGCGCTGCTCCTGGTTCGACATGGCCGGCTGGCCCCCGGGGCGCCATCGGGGCCTGCCCGGCGCCGGCGTCGCCTTGGTGCTCAGTTGCAGCTCGCCAGTCGTCGTGCGTCGCCCCGGTCAACCGGACCTTGCCGGAACGGCGACTGTCGCCGGCCTCACGACCAGTCCCGTCGAGATCCTGCACGACGGCACCCAGCAGGGTCTTCAGCTTGAGCTCACCCCGCGGGGCGCCCGGGTCCTGCTCGGGGTTCCTGCGGCCGTGCTCGCGGACGGCGTGTTCTCCCTCGAAGAAGTTGTGGGGCGCCGCGCGAGCGAGCTGACCGACCGTCTCGCGGAGACGGCCGGCCCTGGCGAACGGGCCGAGGCGCTCGAGACGGTACTGACACGGTGGTTGACCGAAGAGAGCCGCCCGCGGGCCGTCGACGCCGTGTGGCACCGACTCGTCTCGTCTTGCGGTGCCGCCCCGATCTCAGTCATCGCCGCCGAGGTCGGATTCGGCCGCCGCCACTTGAGCCAGCTCGTAGGTGCCGAGCTCGGCATCACGCCGAAAACGGCCGCCAGGATCCTCCGGTTTGACCACGCCCGAAGGTGCATCAGTTCCGGCCGGCGTTCCAGCCTGGCTCAAGTGGCGGCGGCCTGCGGGTATTTCGACCAAGCCCACCTGTGCCACGACTGGAAACGGTTCGCCGGCTGCACGCCCCAGGAATGGATCAAAGAAGAGCTCCCATTTCTCCAAGACAACGTCGCTCGCGCCGACCCAAGCTGAGTCGCATGGACAAGACCACGATCCACGTCACCACCGCCGTCAGTGCCACTTCACCCGACAAGCCCCCGACGATCTGGCCGAGCGTCCCGTATCCCGACCCGCAAGCGGCCATCGACTTCCTCGTCGGGATCTTCGGCTTCGAGCCGACCGCTCTCATCCCGGGCGAGGCGCCCGGCAGCTACGCGGAGATCGAACTGCGCTGGCCCCACGGCAGCGGCGGCGTCATCATCCGTGACTGCGAAAAGCCGGCCCCGACCGGGCTCTACGTCGTAACACCGGACCCTGACAGCCTCTACGAGAGGGCAAGAGCGGCCGGGCTCGAGATCACCCGCGAGATCGAGGACACCGACTTCGGGAGCCGGACCTTCACCGTCGTCGATCCCTGGTCGGTCTCCTGGAGCTTCGGCACCTACCCGGGCAGCTGAGCTCTCCCGCGCAAGACGCGGCTGCGGGCATCGGCGACAAGAGCCTCGAGCGCCCCGCGCGCCGTCACCTCCCACCTGAGCCCGGTGACGTGCTGCGAGGCGGCGCGGCCGAGCCGCCGGCGGAGCAACGCATCGCGAAGGAGCGCCTCGAGATGCTGCTCGAAATCGTCGTCCCGATCGGCCAGCATGCCCGTCACGCCGTGTTCGATCACGTCGACATGTCCCGGGATCCGTGTGGCGACCGCCGGGGTCCCGCACGCCGCCGCCTCGCTCACCGTCATGCCCCAGCCCTCCCGTAGCGAGGTCGATGCGACCACCCACGCCCGGCGGTACAGATCGACGAGCTGATCGGCGCTGAGCCGCCCCGGCATCGAGACATAGCTGTCCGCACCAAGCTCCCGCAGCCTTGACGCGAGGTTCGAGCGCTCCGTGCCCTCGCCGACGATGATCGTCTCGAGATCGGGGACCTTCTCGCGGACGCGCGTCAGGATCCCTATCAGTCTCGGGAAGTTCTTCACCGGAACGAGGCGCCCGACGGCGACCACGAGGGGCCTGTCGGAGCGTTCGCCGCCCGGCGAGTAACGCGGGTCGATCCCCGGGGGCACGACGCTGACGCGGTCTGCGCGAACACCTGGCAGGCGAACGATCTCGCTGCGGGACGACTCGGAGAGCGTCACGATCCGTGACGTGCAGTAGAAGAGCGGGGCAAGACGTGACTCGAGCAGGTTGCCTGCCTGCGCAAGTGGCGACGGCAGCACCATCGGCCACATCTCGCCGTGCACGTGGTGCAGGAACACGACTCTCGGCAGACGCGACCAGACCGGGCTCAGCCAAGGCATCCCGTTCCAGATCTCGACGAGCCCGTCGACCTGCCCGAGACGGCCCGTGGCGATGTCCGCAGGTCCGGTCACGAACACCGCATAGCGCCCGGACTTGCGCACGACCCGGTAGCCGTCCCTTTCCACGAGGGCCGATCTGCCGGCCACCGACGAAGTCCTGAGCACCACGTCTATGCCCGCCGACGCCCATCGTGTGGCCACCTCGTGGGCGTGCAGCTCGGACCCGCCCGCCTCCGCGTCGTCGATGTCCCTCCACGCGAGCATGGCCACCCGGCGAAGGCCGGCGTCGCGGGCAAGTTCCGCCAGTTCGGCGCACGCGGGCACGGCCGGTGGGCCGGGAAACTCCGGGGCGGCGCCGGCGGCCGCGGCTTGTGGCTTCGCAGCCTTCAAGCCGGACCTCTTGGGAGAAGGAGATACCCGACGTCTCATCTGGCCACAGTCATGAACCAACCGGCATGGGCACAGCCCGGCCCGTCCCGGAGCTGTCCGGCGGCGCGCCGCTCGGCTGTCTTCCGATCTGCTGCTCGTGGTAGTCGGCATCGACGTTCACGGCCCACGTGTCGAAAGGCTCACCGTAAAGACTCTCCACGGTCAACATGGCGGTCAGCATCGAGTGGTCCTGGTTGTTGTAGCGATGCATGCCGTTGCGGCCGACCGGATGCACGTTGGGCACCTCGGCCTCCAGCCATCGCCGGATCGCCTGCACGTTCAGGTCATAGCCCGCGTCGTACACCGGGTACGCCTTGGCCATCCTGACGACAAAGCCCTTCTCGACGTCGCCGGGCCCGATCAGGCCGAGCGTCTCCAGCTCGGCCGTCCCGAGGGCCACGAGGTCCTCGTCCGCCATCGACCACAAGGTGTCGTCCTCGAACACGAAGTACTCGAGCCCGAGACAGGTACGGCCCTGCTTCACGAGATCGGGGGACCACGCGCCGAAATTCTGGACACGCCCCACGCGCACGTGCTGTGAGTGCACATAGATCCAGTTGTCCGGAAAGGCGCGCTCGGCCGGCAGCACGAGCGCGACGGTGAGGAAGTCACGATGACGAAGCGAGCGCGCGGCCTGGCGAATCTCCTCCGGTGCCGGCGGGTCCATCGCCTGGACGAGTTCGGAGAGCGGCATCGACGAGATCAGGTGGTCGAAGGGCCACGTCGCGGTCGCGCCTTGGTCGTCCGGCGTCGCAGCGGTGGCTTGCCCACGGGGCGTGCCGGACGATCGCGTCACCGCCGAGACCGCGCGGCCCCCGGACCGCTCGATCGATTCGAGCCGTGAGTTCAACAACACCTCCGAGCCCCGGTCCTCCACAAAGGCCCGGGCCCGCTCCCACATCATTCCCGGGCCGAGGCGCGGGTAGTGGAACTCCTCTATGAGCGAGGTGACAGGGGACCTCTTGCGGCCAGGGGCGAAGGCGTGACTTATCAAGTTGCCGAGCGTCAGGCTCTTGATCCTCTGCGCTGCCCAGTCGGCCTTGATCTCGGCGGCAGGTATTCCCCATACCTTCTCGGTGTAGGTCTTGAAGAACTTCCGGTAAAGGCGCCATCCGAAAGCCCGGGCGGTCCAGCCCTCGAAGGTGTCGAGGTCGCGTGGGGGATGCAGGCGCACCCACAAGAACGACAGGCCGCAGCGCATCGCTTCGATCATCCCGAGACCCCGCAGGGCATTGCCCAGGCGGATCGGGTAGTCGTAGTAGGTCCCCTCGTAATAGATCCGGCTCAACCGGCGCCTCACCAAGAAGTCGTCCGCCCCGAGGATCTCGCGCCAAAGCTTGTCGACCTCGGGCACCTTGGTGAAGAAACGGTGCCCTCCGATGTCAAACCTCCATCCCTCCCGTTCCACCGTGCGCGCGATCCCGCCCACGACGCTGTCCATCTCGAGGACCGTGCATGTGACGCCCCGCTTGGCCAGCACGTAGGCGGCCGTCAGACCCGCCGGTCCGGCACCGACCACCACGACCTGGCCGGGCCCACCGCGCTCTGACGAAGGCACTGGAGCGCTCGAGTCGTCCGCTCGGCTCATGGTCGGGCCATCATCGCACGAGCGGTCCGGACCGGCTAACCCTGGCCGCATGACATGGCTCAGGGCACGTACTTGCCGAGAAAGGCCGCCGTCGCGTAACCGACGAGCAGCAAGCCCGAAAGGGCGATGACCACTCGGTAGGTCATTCGGCGACTCGTCAGCATCGCCGCGGCAATGGCGAAAGGGAAACAGCCGAGGCCGTACCGCTCGAGTGACTCGAGGTTGGAGGCGGTCAGCACCACGACGAGCACGGCGACGGTGTACCAGCCATAGGCAGCCGGGAGCCGCCGTACGATGAACACTGCCAACGCCAACAGCACGACGGCCCAAAAGGCGTGTTCCGCCGTGCCGAGATGGGTGAGCTGCACAAGGTCGCGGGCGTCGCGGGCGAAGGTCACGACCGGATCGGCGGCTGCCCCCCGCCGCGACCGTGCGAGCTGCTCGCGTAACGGGAGCAGGAAGCTCCCGATCACCTCCTCGGACCAGGCGAGATACGCCACGGCACCGGCCGGCGCTGCCAGCACCGAGCCGACGCCGAGGACTCGTTCTCGACCGCCGAGCACAGGCCAGCTGTTGTAGACCTCTATCGCGGCCGGGACCACCAACAGCATCCCGACCGGCCGGCACAGCCCGGCGGCGACAGCCGCACAGATGGCAAGGGCGTAACGGTGCTGTCGCAGTCCGAGGAAGGTCACGAGCGAGGTCAGCAGCAGCAGGGACTCCGCGTACCCCATCACGAGCACGAAGGCAGGCGGCGCCAGTGCGAGCAGCCAGACCGCTCGGCGGGCACACGCCTCGTCGCCTAGCTCGACCACGACAAGGCGGTAGAGGGCCGCGAAGGCGGCCAGCGAGGCGACGTTGGCGACGGCGACCACCGACATGCCGGCAGTCATGCCGGGAACCGCACGCAGGGACCTCGCGAGCACCGGCAGCAAAGGGAAAAAGCGCAGGGCGGCTTTCCCCAGGTTCTCGTAGCCCTGGGCGGCGATCTTGTCGTACCAGCGGGCGTCCCAGCCGAGCAAGCCCGAATAACTTGCGTTGTGCGCCGCCGCACCCAGCTTGAAGATGCCCGACGAGAGCCTTGCGGCACCGAGGGCGACGAGCACGATCGCTCTCGAGACGAGGAAGGGGACGACCGAGGCTCTGAGGGCTGGCGACGTGACTTCCCACTGCGCCCTGGCGCTGCGATGGGTGATCGTCCTGTCGCTCACGACGGTGCGTAACGATAGAGGTTCTCGCCCTCGAAGATCTCGAAGGGCGTGTCCGATCCCCTCTCGCCGACGATCTCCCGTTCCGGCCGACTCGCGGCGAGTTCGGCTGCAATTGCCTGGCAGTCGTTCCCGAAGTTGAGGTACCCGGGCGCCCACACGTACCAGATCACATCTCCCGGACCGGCCCGCGACTGAACGAGCCTGACAAAAGCGCGCGTGCTCGCGTGCTCGACGGTCGCGGCGTAGTCGACCCAGTTCACGATCTCCGGCGCGTTCGCGCGGGGGAAGGCCACCTCGTCGAAGCGATCGTCCAGCGCGCGGCTCACGGCCGGCCCGAGCTGATCGGGGCAGAAGGCCACGACGTCTCCTGGGCGCCCGCGGGCTAGCACAAGAGAAGCCACCTGGGCGGCTTGTGTCCGGGTGAGGAACGCGTTCGGGATCGAGGCCGCGAGGCCGAGGGCGATTGCGACCGCCACGACCCCTCCGCGCACGCGGCGATCGGCCAGCGCAGTCACCCCGTATGCGACCACGAGGAGGCACGGCGTCAAGATGACGGCGGAATAACGGTCCGCGAACGTGCTCCCGGTGAGCTTGCCGGCGATCAGGGCCATGAGGAGCGTCCCCGCGGACACAAGAGCCAGGCCGCGCACTCCTGGTCGCGTCCTCAGATCGAGAACGACCCGGCGCCCGTCCAGCGCGCGGCCACCGATCGCGAGCAGCGCCAGGAACGCCAGCACCAGGGCCAGCGCCCGGCCGGCGTCGGAGTCGCCGCCGGCGAACTGGGTGAATGTGTACACGAGCGCCGTGAAGTCCGCAGGAGTCGCCCAGGGCGTACCCGTGTGCTGCAGCTGGAACAGGAATGTCGGTACCCATGGGCCGAAGGCGCAGGTTCCGCCGGCCAACGCGACAAGGGCCACACGGCAGCTGTGCGAGTAAGGGCCGGACCTGGCGCAGAATGCGGTGCCGATGGCGGTGACGGCCACGAAGTACAACGCCCAGTAATGGCTGTACTCGAGCCCGCAGGTAACGGCCGCCAGGGCCAGCCCATTTAGGACCGTGGGCCTGCGAAGCACTGCGATGAATGCCAGTACGCCGAGACTCGACAACGCGATGACTAGCGAGTACATACGGGCCTCGGTGTCGTAGTACACGGCGAACGGCGAGGTGGCGACGAGCAGGGTCGCCGTCCAGGCCACCGCCCGGCCGGCACGCTCGCGGGCGAGGCGCTGCGACGAGGCGTCTTGGCCCTCCGGCTCGGCGCCGGTCGGCCCGGCCGCTCGCCAGGACTGCGAGCCGACCTTGTAGCCGGCGACCCACACCACAGGCAGAGTGAGAACACCGAGGACACCCGACAACGAACGCGCCCCCAGGTCGCTTGTCCCGAACACCTTCATCCAGAAATGAAGCAGCACGTAGTACAACGGCGGCGCGCCGTCGTGGCGAAGCAGATGTGGGATCAGGCTCAGTGGGGCCTTGGCGATGTTGACTGTCAGCGCCTCGTCCAACCACATGGGCGACGGCGTCCAAAAACGCAGCACGACTGCGCCGAGGAGAACAGCCGCACATGCCGTCGAGACAACGGTCTGCTCGAGGGTTCTCGGCGGGGCGGCCTTGCGCTCCTCAGTCCTGCCTGAAGACGGCGTCGGCACCTCGGGTGACCGCACCGGCGCGTTCACCGGGTGCATCGACCGCAATCTAGCCGCGGCCTTCCATCCTCAATCGGTTACGGGAGCACGTCGCGGTCCCGAGCGCTGCCTGGCCCACACGACATCTCGCCGAAGCGGACGGTGCGGACGGTCCTAGTCGACGGCTGGCGCCTCGTCGGCCTGGGCCGACGGTACAACAGGCTCGTCGGTCCCTTCCTCCTCGGCGGCCTCGTCGGGCAAGGTACCGACCTCGGCTGGCGAGATGTCCTCCTCGCCAACGAGCGCCCCGACAGAGGTGTGCTCGGCCTCTCCGGCCGCTGCGGTGTCGGCGGCGTCGCCAGGGGGCTCCTCGGGGCTCGTCGCCGCGCCAGATTGCTCGAGGGCCGTCGCGGTCGCGGCCTCGTTGGCCGCGAGGAGGTCGGCCCAGGCCGCCTGGCTCTCGGTCTCCGGTGTGAAGTCGGTCGCCGAGTAGTCGTAGCCGATGTAGTTGCCTTCCGCGTCATACGCGTGCTCGCCGAAGGCCTCGCGGTACTCCTCGGCGACCTCGCCGCCCTCGGCGGCCTGCTTGATGGAAAGGCTGATCCTGCGACGCTGGAGATCGATGTCGATGATCTTCACCCAGAGCTCCTCGCCCGGCGTGACGACCTGCTCGGGCAGGTCGACGTGGTGCGCCGCCATCTCCGAGATGTGCACAAGGCCCTCGATGCCATCGCCCACCTGCACGAAAGCGCCGAAGGGAACGAGCTTGGTGATCCGGCCGTAGACGAGCTCGCCGATGCGGTGGTTGGTGGCGAACTCCTGCCAGGGGTCGACCTGGGTCGCCTTCAGCGACAGGCTGATCCTCTCCTTGTCGAGGTCGACATCCAGCACCTGGACGTTGACCTCGTCACCGACGGCGACGACCGACGAGGGGTGGTCGACGTGCTTCCAAGACAGCTCCGAGACATGAACGAGCCCGTCCATCCCACCGAGGTCGACGAAGGCGCCGAAGTTCACGACCGACGACACGACGCCCTTTCGTACCTCGCCAGGCTTCAAGTTCACCAGGAACTCGCCGCGCTGCTCGCGCTGGGTCTCCTCGAGCCACGCGCGCCGTGACAGCACGACATTGTTGCGGTTCTTGTCGAGCTCGATGATCTTTGCCTCGAGCGACTTGCCTATGTACGGCTGGAGGTCGCGTACCCGCCGAAGCTCCACAAGCGATGCCGGAAGGAAACCGCGTAGGCCGATGTCGACAATGAGCCCGCCCTTGACGACCTCGATGACAAGGCCCTTGACGACGCCGCCGGATTCCTTGACCTTCTCGATCGTGCCCCAGGCGCGCTCGTACTGGGCGCGCTTTTTCGACAGGATCAAACGGCCCTCTTTGTCCTCCTTCTGGAGCACGAGAGCTTCGATCTCGTCGCCGACAGAGACGACGTCGTGGGGATCGAGGTCATGGCGGATGGACAGCTCACGTGCCGGGATCACACCCTCGGACTTGAAGCCGATGTCGAGCAGCACCTCGTCCTTGTCCACCTTCACGACCTTGCCGGTGACGACGTCCCCGTCCTCGAAGGCGACGATGGTCTGGTCGATCGCGTCCTCGAAGGACAGCTCGCCTAGGTCGTCCTCTACGACCTTGCGGGGCACATAGACCCCGTCGGCGTCGAAGGTGCCGTGACGCTCCTGGTCTTCGGAGAAATCAGGTGCACTGGTGCTCATAGTGTCGGACATGGGAAGTAGGTCGCTCTCTTTTCGGACAGGTCGTTGAAGGCGACGGGCGCGCCGGCCGCCGCTGACGATTTGGATTGGGCTTCGAATAGCACTCGTTGGTGCGCTGCCGACCAGTACTTGGTCACCGCCGTAATGGTCGCGCAACAATGGTACCTGTCTGGGGGGCCCCGATCACAATGTCACTCGAGCGGCTCGCCCTGGACGAGGGAGTCGGCCATGTCGAACTCGGCGCCGGAGTCCCCGGCAGGCTCCTTGCCCGCCGCCCAGCTGTCCCCGATCGCCACGTGCACAGCCATGGGGACGCGCAGCTCGAAAGCGTGTTCCATGGTCTCGACGGTCAGCGCGAGGACCTCGTCGCGCTCGGCCGACGGCGCCTCGACGAGGATCTCGTCATGAACCTGGAGCACGATCCGGCTGGAGAGCCCGCGCTCGTCGAGTGCGGCGTCCAAGCGGACAAGCGCGACCTTGAAGATGTCAGCCGCCAAGCCCTGGATGCCGGCGTTCATGGCTTGGCGCTCTGCTGCCTGGCGCACGCGAAAGTTGGCCGAGTCGAGCTCGGGCAGGTAGCGGCGCCTGCCGAGCAGGGTCTCGGTGTATCCGCGCCCGCGGGCTTCGGCAACTGAACGCTCCATGTACCTTTTCACGTTCGGGAAGGCGGCGAAGTACTGCGCAAGGATCTCGGCGGCCTCCTCGACCCCGACGCCAAGGCGCTGGGAGAGGCCGTAGGCCTCCATCCCGTAAGCGAGTCCGTAGGAGATCATCTTGGCCTTGGATCTCATCGCGAGCGTCACCTCGCCCGATTCGACGCCGTAGACCCTGGCGGCGGTGGCGTTGTGGATGTCGAGCCCGGAACGAAAGGCCTCCACGAGGCCGGGATCGTCGGACAGGTGTGCGATCACGCGCAGCTCGATCTGGTCGTAGTCCGCGATCAGAAGCTCGCTGCCGGCGCTCGGTACGAAGGCCTCGCGAAAACGGCGGCCGATGAGGCTGCGCACCGGGATGTTGTGCAAGTTGGGCTGGTCCGACGAGAGCCGGCCGGTGCGGGCGACGGTCTGATTGAACGATGCGTGAATGCGCCCGTCGGGTGCGACTTCGGCGAGCAGGCCCTCGCCGTAGGTGGAGCGGAGCTTCTCGACCTCACGGTAGCGAAGCAGGGTCTCCACCAAGGGGTGGGCCTCGCGCAGGCGCTGAAGGCTCTGGGCGTCGGTGGAGTAGCCGGTCTTCGTGCGCTTTTGCGGAACCAGCTGCAGCTTGTCGAACAGGATGTGGCGCAGCTGCGGAGTCGAGTTGACATTGAATTGCTCACCTGCGAGCTCGTGGACCTCGGCCTCCAGCCTTCGAGCCTCGGAGGTCAGCTCGTCACTTATGGACCGCAGCTTGTCCATGTCGACCGCGATCCCGGCGAGCTCCATCTTCGCCAGCACGCGGATCAGGGGACGCTCGACGTCCTCGTAGAGGCGGGTCGCCCCGGTCTCATCCAAGGCTCGGCGCAGTCCGGGAACGAGTCGGCCCAGCATGGCCACCTGCGCCGCTGCCTGCGCCGCAGCGGCCGGCGGGCCGGCATCCTCCCCCGTCTCGTCACCGGTCGGGCTCCCGCCGCCGAGGTCAAAGCCGAGCTGTTCGGAGCGGGGGCCGCCTTCATCCGGGGCTTGGGCCGAACCGAGGGTCGGCACGAGACCGGCCAGTCCCGACAGCGAGGCCTGGCCTTCACGGGCGTCGAGGAGGTAGGCGGCCACCGCGGTGTCGAGATCGAGACCTGTCATACGAACCCCGAGCGGCTCGAGCGCGCGCATGAGTTCCTTGGCACGATGGGCCACCGCGCGCCGGGTACCGTCCGGCCGCGCGCCGAGGACATCTCCGAGCGCCTGGCGGATTCCCGGCTCAATGATCTGCCTGCCCTCCAGAAAGCCCACGACCAGCGGCCGGCTGTCGGCCTCGGCGGTGGCGTCGGGCCCGCTCTGGCCGGTGGCGGACGCGCCCAGGTCCTCGAGCGAAGAAAGAGCGAGTCCTTCTATGACGGACCGGCCCGCGGTGCCCGACCACACGGCCTCGACGGCGACCGCTGCGGATGAGGCGGCAAGCGACGCGAGCCATGTGCGGGCGGCCTCGGGCTCCTCGAAGGTCAGGACCTGAACAGCACGAAGAGCAGTCCCGCCGTCGTCCGCGGCACTCGCAGCGAGGTTGCCCGAGGCGTCCGCCCCGGCGGCCAGCGGTTCGAGGCGGTCCAATTGCTTGAAGATCCGGTCGCGGGGGCCGCGGATCTCGAGCAGGTCGAACAGGCTGCGCATCTCCTCGCGATTGGACCGGCCGAGCACGAGGTCCTCGGGTGCGCACTTGAGAACCACGTCGCGAACAAGCGGCGTCAACTGCAAGTTGAGGCGCACCTGTTGCTCGTGCTCGGCCAGGGAGGCTTTCAGCTTGGCGGTCTGGTCCCCGAGGTGCGCATAGAGCGTGTCGACGTCGCCGTAGCTGTTGACGAGCTTGGCCGCGGTCTTCTCCCCCACTCCGGGGACACCGGGCAGGTTGTCGGAGGGATCACCACGAAGCGACGCCAGGAACGGGTACAGTGCCGGCCTTACCCCGGTCCGCTCTTCGATTCCTGCTTCGTCGTAGAGCACGTAGTCGGTCACGCCGCGGCGGTTGTAGAGGACCTTCACGAGCGGATCGCACACAAGCTGGTAGGCGTCCCGGTCACCGGTCACGATGACGACCTCGTGGCCCTCGGCGGACAGGCTCGTGGCAAGCGTGGCGATCACGTCGTCGGCCTCGTACCCCTCGGCGTCGACGGCCGGGACGCCCAGGGTCTCGACCAGCTTGCGGATGAGCTCGATCTGCTCTAGCAGGGGTTCGGGCGTGACGGCGCGGCCCGCCTTGTAGCTCGGGGACAGGCCGTCACGGAACGTCGGCCCGCGACGGTCGAAGGCCACCGCCATGCCGGTTGGCGACTGGTCCTCCAAAAGCTTCGCGAGCATCGAGGCAAAGCCGTAGACCGCCTGTGTCTCCTGGCCGGACGCCGTGGACAGCTGGGCCTCTTGCAAGGCGAACCACGCCCGGTACGCGAGCGAGTGGCCGTCGAGAAGAAGGTCGCGCGCCACTAGTTGCATGCTAAGCCGGACGTGGCCGGCCGTGACGGCTCAGGGGACGATCTCGCCCCCGACGATCTTCTCCGATATCTCCCGCATGGTCGTGCGCTGGTTCATGGCCGTCTGCTGAATGAAGGTGAACGCGTCGGCCTCGCGCATCGCGTGATCGTCCATGAGCTTGCCCTTGGCCCGGTCGACCCAGCGCCGCGTCGCGAGCTGCTGCTCGAGATTGCGCTTGTCGTCCGCCAGTGCAGCATTCTCCGCCTCGAGCGCCTGCATCTCGTTGAACCGGGCGAGGGCGACCTCGATAGCGGGCAGCAGCTCGTCCTGCTGGAACGGCTTGACGAGATAGGCGAGCGCCCCTGCGTCACGCGCCTGCTCGATCAGGTTGCGCTGGCTGAAAGCGGTGAGGATGAGGACCGCGGACGCCCGCTCGGCGTTGATCTCGCTGGCCGCCGACAGCCCGTCGAGTCCCGGCATCTTGATGTCGAGGATCACAAGGTCAGGCCGATGCTGTCTCGCGAGCTCGACGGCCTCGTCGCCGCGTCCGGTCTCACCGACGACGTCGAAGCCCTGCTCCTCGAGTATTTCGCGCAGGTCGAGGCGGACGATCGCCTCGTCCTCGGCGATCACGACGGTTCTGGCCAACAGGTCCACTCCTTTATCGAACTCATCCCTCTTGGTTGTGTGATTGCGCTCACACTACGAGCTTGGAGAGCAGCTCGTCCTGTGCACGCTCCAGCTCGGCGACCCGGGCGCTGGCATTGTCGCGACCGCGGACCATCGCCTCGGCGTGACGCTGGGCATCCTGCCAGTCGCGGTCGGCGAGCGGTGTCTCGGAGACGAGCGAACGAATGCGCGCCTCCTCAGCCGTTTCGAGGAACACGTCGAGCTGCTCCTCGGCGACCGCCAGCTCCTGTCGGGCGCGCACGAGGCGCGCGTGCACATCCAAAAGGCGGCGTTCCACCTCGTCGCGCTTCACACAGGAAGTCTACGACCAGGTCTCGGAGTTGCTCGCCATCGGCTCGTCCGACGACGAAGGCACAGTCGGCGCCTTCAGCGCAGCACCGCCATAGCGGCGAACCCCACCGCACTCACCGCCAGGGCCAGCACGTCGATCCTCATGAACGGGTGGGTCTCAGGAGCGACCGTGGGCACGCCACCTCGGGCCTCGATCGCCTCTGCGATCTCCCGTGCTCGCCTGAGGGCGTTGGCGAGAGCACCGAAGACGACCTCGACGGACTCGTCGCCCAGCTCCCTCAGGGATCTGGGATTGGCCGGGCGACGAGCCCGCCGGGCCGCCCGCAGCACCCGCGCCTCTTCGAGCAGCAACGGCAGACATCTGATGGAGAGCGCGATGGCGCCGACAAGCTCGTCGACGGGCACGCGAAGACGGCGCAACGGTCCGAGCAGCCTCCCCAGAGCCGGCGACAGGTCCGCCAAGGGCGTCGTCCAGCCGAGCAATGCGGCGCTCGCCAACACGTCGACACCCACCATCGTAAAGCGGGCGAAGTTGCCGAGACCTCCGAGGCCAACTGTTAGCGAGCCGAGGTGGACCTCGGGCGCACCACCAGAAACCAGGGCGAGCACGGCTCCGGCGATCAGGACGCCGCCGAGCCACCAGGGCAGCCTCGGGCTGATCCCCCTCGGCAGGTGCGCCGCCAGGAAAGCAATGAGCACCAGCGCGCCGACGATCCCGATCGACTTCCACGCCGGCCACAGCAAAAGCCCGATGGACAGCGTCCCGAGGGCGACGAGCTTCGTCCCCGCCCACAAACGGTGAAGCGGGCTCGACCCGGGCACGAACCGGACGACGTGGATGTCGCCGAGCTGAAGGTTGCGGGCGCGCCTTCGCTCGGCCGCAGTCTCAAAGAGCCCGGCGCGCGACGAGCCGTTAGCGGTCACGTCCCGCTCCCAACGTTCCGCTCGCCCGCCACGCGCCCCGCCTCGAGGGTGACCATTCGATCACCGAGCAGCTCGGCGTTGTCGAGATCGTGGGAGACGACGACGGTGGCGATACCGCGTTCGTCCCGCAGCGAGGCGAGAATCGACGCCAGTCCCTCGCGAGCCTCATCGTCCAGTCCTGCGTAGGGCTCGTCCAGCACGAGCAGCACGGGATCGCGTACGAGCAGCCCTGCCAGCGCGACGCGCCGCTGCTCGCCACCGGAGAGCTCGTCTACGCGCCTGGGACCCATCGTCACCGGGTCGAGACCGACTGACCGCAGAGCCGCTGTCGCCCGGTCCTTGTCGGCGCCGTACGCGACATCGGACAACACCGTCGGGCGGATCAGCTGGAGACGCGCGTGTTGGAACGAGATGCCGACCGCGCCGGTTCCCGCGACAACGGGACGGCCCTCGAGCAGGACCTCACCCTCGGTCGGCACGAGCAGGCCGGCGAGGATCCAGGCAAGTGTCGACTTGCCCGAGCCATTGTCCCCGGTGACGACGATGCCCTCGCCTTTTTGAAGATCGAGATCGATGCCCTCGAGAGCGCGACGAGCCCAAGGCGTCCCGTTCGCGTACACATAGCCCAGCTCCCGCAGGCGGAGGAACGAGGGCCGGGGCTCGAGGGACCACTCGGGTTGGGTCGGCCGGCTCATCGCGGCCGGACGCTGCGCCGGCCTCGGGCGCGCTCGGGTGGCTGGAGTGGCCGCGCCTTGTGGCGACGAAGGTATCAACCGCCCGCCGAGCATGAGCAGCGTCGAGTCCGCCTTCGCCGCTTCTGCTTGGCGGTGTGTGACGTGAACCACAGTGATCCCCGCGGAGGCCAGCAACTCGAGCAAGGCGACAACCTCTGCACGACCCGGGCCGTCGATCATCGCCGTCGCCTCGTCCGATATGAGAAGGCGCGGTTCGCGGGCGAGACACGCTGCTATCGCGAGCCGCTGCAGTTCCCCACCCGAGAGCCCGGCCGTCTCTCGCTCCTCGAAGCCCGCGAGCCCGACCCGGGAGAGCAACGCCTCCACGTCCGGCCGTGGCGTCGGCGGCAACCCCCAGACGACGTCGTCGCGCGCGCGGACCCCGAGCACCTGGCTCTCGGGTCTCTGAAAGATCATCGAGGTGCCTCGGGGCACGCCGAGCCCGGGATCGCCTGCCCGGCGCACCGTGCCCAAAGTCGGCGACAACCTTCCGGCTATGAGACGCACGAGTGTCGACTTGCCCGAGCCATTCGGGCCGACGACAGCAAGGAACGACTTGGGCTGGACGCTCAGTGACACCTGTGCGACGGCCCACCCGTTGGCGCCGGGATACTGGTACGAGACTTCATCGAGCTCGACTGGTACGGGCGCGAGCCCTCCGACTGGAACAGACGCCTCCCCATGCCGTGCGACCGGCCCACGCACGGTCCGCGGGGACGGTTCCGCCGGCGGCGGCGAATCGTGCTCCAGGCGCTCGAGGAGCGGCCAGAGGTAGCGCGCACAGAGCGCCGCCGCCAGCACGATCGCCAGGAGCTCGAACAGGGGCACCGTCAGCCACCAGTGACCTATGACCCATCGAAGCGTCTTGTCCCCTGACGAGGCGAGCGAGCCCGCACCGCCCAGCTTGAGCCCGGCGCGAGCGTCCCGCCACAAGATCTCCACTTGCGCGAAAGCCAAACGCCGAAGGCCCGGTGACAGCGTCTCTCCCAAAAGGGATATCAGTGCCACCGGAATCCCGGTGGTGAAGAACGCGATGAGTACAGCCTTGGCCGGGTTCCAGTGGCGACGGTAGGCGGTACCGACGGCTAGCCCGAGCGAGCCTGCTATAGCCGTCTCGACGACGATGCCGACGCCGCCGACGAGAAACGAGACCGCGCTGGCCGCGAAGATCGCGACCACCGTTGTCCGCGCCCGCTGGCGGGCCGCGAGTGCCGCGAAGGGAACGATCGCCAAGCCCTGGAAGGCCGCGCCGACGAGCGGCACGAACCAACCGAGCACCTCGAGGACGAGCCCCAGGTCACCGAGGACAGCAGCCTCTGCGAGCTCGGAGGGCCGTAGGGCACCCCGCAGCTCGTGACCGACTGCGCGCACAGCTGTACCCGCGTCAGGTGGAAATGCGCCCCCGCCTTGTTCCGAAGTCGACCCGACACCCACCACGACCTCGACAGATGCGGGTGCGCCTCGCCGAGACGGATCCCCGGCCGTGACGTCTCCCATCACCTTCAGGTTTGCAGGTCCGAGGGGTGACCGGGGTGCACTGGGCCAGCTACGCTCCTTACCGGCCCGGATGGCGGAATGGCAGACGCGGCGGCCTCAAAAGCCGTTGTTCGAAAGGACGTGCGGGTTCAAGTCCCGCTCCGGGCAC
>Ga0181520_10004429_pt1 | contig 23525 bp, 17 predicted proteins | sample PEATcosm2014_Bin_29_FD_132451 | JGI IMG/M metagenome (GOLD analysis project Ga0181520, IMG submission 132451) | Peatland microbial communities from MTU Mesocosm Facility, Houghton, MI, USA - PEATcosm2014_Bin02_30_metaG | ecosystem: Environmental > Terrestrial > Soil > Wetlands > Peat | place...
ATGGCGATCAGGCAGCAGACGCACGCAACGAGGGTCGCGATCACAAGCGCTTTCTTCATGTTTTCGTTCCTCGATCACTTTCGGGAGATACTGCTCGGATCGATGTTGCACCGGCGAGGGCGGGGCGTCAATCAGGTCGATCTTCTTCCGGAATCACCACATCCCTAGCCCGCAGTTGGATGTGCTCGACGCCCCCGAAGTTATTGAACTCGGGACAGAAGGCGAGGTCGATGCGGCTGCCGATTTTCTCGCAGGCGTCGGCGCGGCCGTAGGCGATGACGGCGATCGCCGAACGGCCCCAGGGCAGGCGCAGCTTCAGGTGGTCGGTCCCGACGATCTGCTTGGCGAGGACGCGCACGTCGCGCGCCGCGAGCACCGGTTCGGAGTTGCCGAAGCCGAACGGCGCGAGGCGGCTGAGTTCGCGCACGAGACGCTCGTCGATGTCGTCGATGCCGCACACGGCGTCGATGCGCTGCTTCGGCGCGAGGTCGTCGGCCTTGAGCCGTCTGCGGGCGTATTGGTCGAAGGCCTTGGCGAAGTCGACGATCTTGTCCGAGCGGATTTGGATGCCGGCCGCCTGGGCGTGGCCGCCGAAACCCTCGAGGTGCTCGGCGCACGCGTTGATGGCCTCGTACAGGTTGAAATCGGGGATCGAGCGGCCGGAGCCGCGGCCGACTTCCTCGCCGGCGGCGATCAAGATGGTCGGGCGATGGAAGACGTCAACCAAGCGGCTGGCGACGATGCCGATCACGCCGGGGTGCCATTCGGGGTGCGCCAAGACAATCGTCTGCAGGCGTTCGCGACGCGTGATTTTCGCGATCATCCGTTGCGCTTCGGCGAAGATAGCGCCCTCGATGGCCTGGCGCTTGGCGTTTTCCTCGTGCAACTGCCGGGCGATCTGCCCCGCTTCGTGCGCGTCGCCGGTCAACAGCAGCCGCACGCCGACGCCGGCGTCGCCCAGGCGGCCCGCCGCGTTGATCCGCGGGGCCAGCCGAAAACCGATGTCGCCGCCGGTTGCGCGGCCGGTTACGCCCGCCACCTTTTTCAGCGCCGCCAAGCCCGGCCGGCGGTCCTCGTCGATCAGCGCCAGGCCGTGATAGACGAGAATGCGATTGACCCCGACCAGCGGCACGATGTCGGCGACCGTGCCCAGCGCGGTCAAATCGAGCAGATTTTTCAGATCGTATTCCGCGGCGGCGGACGAACCGCGGCGCTCCAACTCCTGCCGCACCGCCGCGGCGACGAAAAACGCCACGCCGACGCCGGCCAGCCTCTCCTCGTGAAACCCGCACTCGGGCCGGTGCGGGTTGACCACGGCCAGCGCCGGCGGCAACCCGCCGGCGATCTCGTGGTGGTCGGTGATGATGACTTCCATCCCGAGTTCGTTGGCGGCGCGCACCGCTTCGTGATCGTTGACGCCGCAATCGACGGTGAGCAGCAGCTTGCAGCCGCGCGCCGCCAGCTCCCGCGCCGACTCGGCGGCGAAGCCGTAGCCGTGTTCGAAGCGGCTCGGGATATACGCCGCGGCCGACCCGCCCATCGCCCCGAGAAACTCGACGAGCAACGCGGCCGCCGTGACGCCGTCCGCGTCGTAGTCGCCGTGCACGGCGATCGGCTCGCCGTCGGCGACGGCGTCGGCGATGCGGCGCGCCGCGCGTTCGGCGTCGCACAATTTTTTCGGCAAGGGGAGATCGGACAGACGGGGCCGCAGGAAGCGCTTCACGGCGGCGGGTTCGCGCCAGTCGCGCGCGACCAGCACCCGGGCGGTGATCGGCCCGACTTCGAGTTCGTCCATCAGCCGGCGCTCGGCCAGCGGCTCACCGGCGGCGACGATCCAACGTTTGCGGGCCGGCGACGGCAACTTTCGTCAGCGGGCGGCGCGCCGGGCCTTGCGGCGCGACGCGAACAACTCGTCGGCCCAGACGTACAACGGGCTGGCGATGAAGATCGAAGAGTAGGTGCCGATGATGATGCCGAAGGTCATCGCCAGCGAAAAATCGAACAGCGTTTCGCCGCCAAGGAACAGCATCGCCAGCACCGCGAGCATCGTCACGCCCGAGGTGAGGATCGTGCGGCTGAGCGTCTCGTTGATCGACTTGTTGATCGCCTCGCGCAACGGCAGCGTGCGGTACTTGCCGCGCCGGCCTTCGCGGATGCGGTCGAAGATGACGATCGTGTCGTTCGTGGAATAGCCGGCGATGGTCAGCAGCGCGGCAACCGCCGTCAGGTTGATTTCGCGTTGCAGGATGGCGAAGAGGCCGGCGGTGATGATTACGTCGTGGGCCGTGGCGATGACCGCGCCCTGGCCGTATTTGAAGTCGAACCGGAAGCCGATGTAGACGAGGATGCCGCCCAAGGCGCCGACGACCGCGAGAATTCCCGCTTTGCGCAGCGTGTGGCCGACGCGCGGGCCGACCATGTCGGTGGACACGATCTCGACGTTGCCTTTGCCGTACCGGCCCTCGAGGTACTCGAGCAGCTTCGACGAAAGGTCGTGCAACGCCACGTCGCCGCCGGCGCGGGCGACGCGCTCTTCGCCTTTGGCCTTGATCGCGTACACGTTCTTGCCGGGGATGACGAAGTCGTTGACCTCCAGATCCTGCAGGTTCAGCGCCTTAGGCAATTCGTCCATCGCCTTGCGCACGTCGGCGATCTTCACGTTCTGCGCCGCGCCTTTGAACTCGACGCGCATTTCCAGGCCGCCGGCGAAGTCGATGCCCCAGTTGAAGCCCTTGGTGAACATCCACACGAGCGAGATGATCGCCAGCGTGACCGTAAACGGCACCACGTATTTCGCGTGGCCCATGAAATCTATCTTCGTTCCCTGCGGAATGATTTCGCGAAATTTGTGCATTTCCGAATCCTTGTGCTAGATGCTCAGTGTGTCGCGGCTGCGCGCCGCCAGGCGGTCGGCGATGACGCGCGTAATGACGATCGCCGTGAACACGCTCGAAATCAGGCCGATGATCAACGTGACGCCGAAGCCCTTCACCGGGCCCGTGCCGAATTCATACAGGAACGCCGCGGCGATCAGGCCCGTCGCGTGCGAGTCGAGAATCGTCCACAAAGCGCGGTCGTAGCCGACGCGCACCGCCGCCGGCGGCGATTTGCCCAGGCGCAGTTCTTCGCGCACGCGTTCGTTGATGATCACGTTGGCGTCGACCGCCATGCCGACGGTTAAGATGATGCCGGCGATGCCGGGCATGGTCAGCGTGGCGCCGAGGGCCGCCATGCCGCCCAGCACCATCGCCACGTTCAGCACCAGCGCGAGGTTGGCCGAGAAGCCGATCGTGCGGTAGTACAAGGCCATGAAGAACACGACGGCGAGGCCGCCGACGATGAAGCTGACGGTGCCGCGATGGATCGAATCTTCGCCGAGCGTCGCGCCGACGGTCCGCTCTTCCTCGATGCGCACCGGCACCGGCAACGCGCCGGCCCGCAGCACGATCGCCAGGTCCTGCGCATCCTCGGGGGTGAAACTGCCGGTGATCTGCCCGCGGCTGCTGATTCGCGAGTTGATGACCGGCGCGCTGTAAATCTGGTTGTCGAGCACGATCGCCAGTTGCTTGCCGATGTTGGCGCCGGTCAATTCGCCGAACTTCCGCGCGCCTTCCTGATTGAACTGGAATTCGACTTCCGGCTCCTGGTATTGGCCGAAGCCCATGCGGGCGTCGGTCAAATACGAGCCGGCGAAATCAGGAGTCTTGCGCAGCAGACAATAGCCGCTTTCGTCGCTCGAGGATTTCTTGGCGACGCGCGCATACGTGGCGTAGCCCTCGGGGGGCTGCCCGCCGTAAGGCCGCAGCAGTTCGTCTTTCGTCGGGCCGCAAATCGCCTTGTCGGTGAGCAGTTTGAATTCGAGCACCGCGGTGCGGCCGATCAGTTGCTTGGCGCGGCCCGGATCGACCACGCCCGGCAGCCGCACGATGATCTGCTCGCCGCCCGAGGTGTAGATTTCCGGCTCGGCGACGCCGAACTCGTTGATGCGGTTGTCGATCATCTGCCGCGCCTGCTTCAGCGCGTTCTCGCGGATGCCCGCGATGACTTCCTTTTGCATGCCCAGCGCCAGCGCCGGCCCGCCGGCCGAGCGGGTGTCTTCAATGGTGAACTGCTTCCACTGCGCTTCGAGAATCGTCCGCGCCTTGTTGCGATCGTTTTCGTCGTTGAACTCGACGATCAGCTTGTCGGCCGTGTCGCTGACGTAGGCCTTTTTCAGCGTGACGCTCTCTTCCTTCAGCTTGTCCGGCAATTCCTGCTGGCCGATGCGGCCCAGTTCGTCGCGGACAGCTTTGTCCACTTCGACCTGCAGCACGATCTGCATACCGCCGCGCAGATCAAGACCCAAATTGATCTTGTGCGACGGGAACCACGAAACTTCTTTGCCGGTGATCGTGGGAATCAGCAGCAGCCCGCTGATGACCGCCACGACGACGATGATCAGGATCTTTGTGTCTTTCATAACTTCCTACCCGTGACGCGTGGAAAACGCGACTACTCTTCTTCTTTGCTGGCGTCGACCGAATGTTTGCCGGCGATCTGCGCCTTGAGCACGCGGATGCGCACGTTCTGCGCGATCTCGAGCACCACGAGCTTGTCCGTGACGCTGTGGATCTTGCCGATGATGCCGCCCGTGGTGGCCACCTCGTCGCCCCGTTTGAGCTCGTTGATCATCGCCTGATGGTCTTTTTGCCGCTTCGACTGCGGCCGGATCAGGAAAAAGTAGAAAATAACGGCCATCAGGCCGAACAGCATGATTGTGCTGTAGACATCCTGGGGTTTGCCGCCGCCGGCCCCGCCGCCGCCGCCGAGTTGGCCCGCGGCGTTCGCAATGCTCGCCCACATGTTCGAGTCCTTTCGGTTATTCGCTGCTCGCCAGTTTTTCGCGAAACGCGGCATGATAGTCAAAGAACGCGCCGTTGGCAATCGCCCGCCGCGCCGCCGCCATCATCGCGAAATAAAAGGAAAGATTGTGAATGGTCAGCAGGCGCAGCGCCGACGGCTCGCCGGCGAGAAACAGGTGCCGCAGGTAGGCGCGGCTGTGGCGCGCGCAGGTCGGGCAGGCGCATTCGGCGTCGAGCGGCCGCGCGTCGGTCTTGTGGCAGGCGTTGCGGATGTTCAGCCGGCCGGCGCTCGTATAGATCGTGCCGGTGCGGGCGTTGCGCGTCGGCATGACGCAATCGAACATGTCGACGCCGAACGAGATCATCTCCAGGATGTCTTCCGGGTGGCCGACGCCCATCACATAGCGCGGCTTTTCCGCCGGCAGCAGCGGCGCGGCGAAGGCGGCGATGTGCATCATCTGCGGCTTGCTCTCGCCGACCGACAGGCCGCCCAGCGCGTAGCCGTCCAAGTCGAGCGCGGTCGTCTGCTCGACGCTCCAGCGCCGCAGTTCTTCGCTCATGCCGCCCTGCACGATGCCGAACAGCGCCTGGTCGCCGCGGGTCTTGGCGCCGAGGCACCGCCGCGTCCAGCGCACCGTGCGTTCCGTCGACTGGCGGACGTATTCGTCCTCCGCCGGGTACGGAATGCATTCGTCGAAGGCCATGATGATGTCGGCGCCCAGCGCCTCCTGCACTTCGATCGACAATTCGGGCGTGAACATGTGCCGCGTGCCGTCGATGTGGCTCGCGAACCGCACGCCTTCCTCGGTGATCTTGCGAAAATCGCCGAGCGAGAAGACCTGAAAGCCGCCGGAATCCGTAAGGTACGGCTTGGCGCGGCCGGTGAACCCGTGCAGGCCGCCCAGATCGCGCACCACGTCGTGGCCCGGGCGCAGAAACAGATGATAGGTGTTGGCCAGCACGAGCTGCGCGCCGAGTTCGTCGAGGTCGCGGTTGTCGAGCGTCTTGACCGAACCCGCGGTGCCGACCGGCATGAACGCCGGCGTGTCCGCCTCGCCGTGCGGCGTGCGGATGCGGCCCCGGCGCGCGGCCGTCTTGCCGTCCGTCGCCAGTACATCGAATTGAAAAGCGGTCGTCATCGCCTGTGCACTGCTCGCCGTTCACTGTTCACTGTTCGTTGTTCATTGTTCACTGTTCGCCGCGTTCGATCCAGCACGCGTCGCCGTAACTGAAAAACCGATAGCGTTCCGCGACCGCCTCGCGATAGGCGGCCAGCATGCGGTCGGTTCCGGCGAGGGCGCACACCAGCACCAGCAACGTGCTTTTTGGCAAATGGAAGTTCGTGACCAGCGCATCGACCACGCGCCAGCGATGGCCCGGCTTGATGAACAGCCGCGTCTCGCCGCGCCCGGCCGGCGCCCGGCCGTCGGCGCCGCCGAGCGTTTCCAGGACGCGCGCGGCCGTAGTGCCGACCGCCACGACGCGGCCCCCGCGCGTGCGGCAAGCGTCGATCGCCGCGCCGGTCGCCGGCGGCAGATCGAACCATTCGGCGTGCATGACGTGCGCGTCGAGGTCGTCGGTGCGAATCGGCAAAAACGTGCCGGCGCCGACCAGCAGCGTCAGGTCGGCGACGGCGATCCCCTTTTTCGCAATGGCGGCGAACGTGTCGTCGGTGAAATGCAGGCCGGCCGTCGGCGCGGCGACGGCGCCGGGAACCCGCGCGTAAATCGTCTGGTAGCGCTCGGCGTCGGCGGCGAGCGTCGCGGGGTCGGTCCGCTCGTTGCGCCGGACATACGGCGGCAAGGGCATCCGCCCCTCGCGTTCGAGCAATTGGGGAAAATCGGCCGCCGCGACCGAAAAGGCAACGACTACTTCGCCGTCGGGCAGTTTCGCCTCGACGCGCGCGGCCAGCGAACCGAATTCGAGCCCAATGCCCGGCCGCAGCGCCTTGCCCGGCTTCGCCAGCGCTCGCCAGCGGACGCCCGGGCCGGCCTCGGGGCGCAGGAGCAGCAGTTCCGCCCGCCCGCCGCCGGCGCGCCGGCCGATCAGCCGCGCCGGCAGCACCTTGGCGTTGTTGCGCACCAGCAAGTCGCCCGGGCGGAGCAACTCGGCGATGTCGGTGAAACGACGGTGCTCAATCGGACCGCCGCGCGGAATCACCAACAGCCGGCTTTCGTCGCGCCGCGGCGCGGGTTGCTGCGCGATCAGTTCCGGCGGCACCGCGTAAGCGAAATCGGCCAATTGGAGTTTCGCGTTGATCATAACGCGCCCGCTTACCATAAAGCGAAGGGGGCAACAAGGATGGCAGCGGGGTCGGGGCTCGGGATTCGAAAGTGATCCACGTTGTTTTCTCTGTCTCGTGCGCATGTTTGTCGACGCCACGAGCAAATCGGCTCACGTCAATCCCGTTTACCTCTCGGTGGCTCGATTGCACCGACCGATCGCCCGCCTCCGCAGGCAACGGCGGTTCTTCGGTTTCTTGACCAAAGCGGCCGTTTCTTGCCTGTTATCCGATATCTCGTGATTCCAGCGGCGTGCGGTCCTCCGCCACCAGGCATGCTTTGCGGCAGTCCCGGAACGCCGGGTGCTCGCCGAGCCGCGCGTAAATTGTCGCCAACGATTCGCGCCGCAGATTGCCGTAGGAGCGGTGGATCACCGCGCAGGGCATTACATCGCCGTACGGCGTGATGTAGATTTTCTCGACGCCGGCCGGGCAGCCTTCGCCGAGCCAATTGGATGAGCCCTCCCACCGGACCCACGGCAGGCGCAGCAAATTGCGATATTCCGCGTAGGCGTCGGGCATCAGCGCCACGTCGCCGCCTTCCCACGCGCCGACGTCGTACGGCAGATTGAGCGTGAACGTGCAGCGCCAATCGCGCGCCACTTCGGCGGTCCGGCGGACCTCGCCGCCGAGCAGGCCCTCGTTGGTGGCGACGCACGTCAGCCAGACGTCGAGACCGCGGGCCTTGGCCTCGCGAACGGCGGCCGCGGTGCGCGCGAACGAACCCGGCTGACGGCGGAAAGCGTCGTGCGTCGCGGCCGTCGCGCCGTCGAGCGACAACACCAGCATCGCCAGGCCGCGCCCGGCCAACGCCGCGATCTTGGCCGCGTCCAGTTCGTAGCCGTTGGAGGCGAGGGTGACGATCAGTCGGGGCACGGTCGCCGCGTCGCCGACGATGTCGAGGATATCCGGCCGCAGACTCGCCTCGCCGCCGGTGAAATTGACGAACACGCCCCCGAGCCGCGCGATCTGCCGCACCGCATCCAGGATTTCCGCCCGCGACAACTCGGTCGCGGCTTCGTCGATCAGCTTGGTGCGCAGGCAGTGGCGGCAGTGCAAATTGCAGCGAAAGGTGATCGCAAATTCGACGCCGCGCAGCACCCGCTCGCCGCGCCGCGCGCGCGCGTAGTTGACGGCCAGCTTCGGCCACAGCCGCCAATAACGCAGGCCGAGCCGCACATTTCGCCAGCCCGGCGTCGAGCGCCGGCGATCGTCGAATGCCGGGCGGAGGCCCGTCACGGCGTTTTCCCCCGCAATTCCGGATGTTCCGCGCTGGGCAACGGATGGACGTCTTGCTCGTACAGCGGCCGAATCCAGCGCGCCGCGAATGCTTCGTCCTGCGAAATCGGACAACCGTCGCGGATCGTGTTGAACGGTCCGGCCGCGAGCATCGCCAACCAGATTTCCGCCAGCGGCCGGTCTTGCAAATTGCCCCACGAAATATGGATAAACGGGCAGGGCATGACATCGCCGTACGGACTGATATACAGCTTCTCCAACCCCGCCGGGCAGCCTTCGCGACGGAAGTTGGAATGGCCCTCCCATCGCACGTGCGGCAGTTTCAATAGGCGGCGGTGCAGCGCCAGCGCCTCCGGCGAGAGCGCGATCTGCTTGTCCCACCAACGGCCGACGGGGCACGGCTTGTTGATCGTCAGAAAGATGCCGCGTTGCCCGGCCATTTCCACCACGCGCAGCAGATCGCCGTTCTGCACGTTTTCCGGCGTCATCACCGTGCACCAGTACGGCTCGACGCCGGCCTCCGCGCAGAAACGCGTGGCGTCGAGGACCGCCTGATGGCAACCCGGATGGCCGCGAAAACGGTCGTGCGTTTCCGCGTCGGCGGAGTCGATGCTCAGCGTCACGATGCGCACGCCCCACGCGGCGAGGCGGCGGGCGGCGGCGCCGTCGACCAGCAAACCGTTGCTGGCCAGCGTCACCATCGCGCGCGTCGGCCGCGCGGCGCGCACGATGCGCTCCAGGTCGGGATGCAGCAGCGCCTCGCCGCCGGTCAGATTGATGTTCATCGCGCCGAGCCGCAGCAATTCGGCCAGCGCCGCGACGACGCGGTCGGTCGCCAGCGCCGGCCGCGCCGCGCCCTGCCGGAGAAACGCCGCCGAACAATGCCCGCAATGGCATTGGCATTCGTAATTCAGCGCGAACTCGACGCCCCGCAGCCGCGGCTGGCCGAGGGCAAAGATGCGAAAATAATTTTCCGCGGCGCGCCCGATGATGCCCGGGTGGCGCAGCGGATATTTCAGATGTTTGAAGACGCGGTTCATTGCGGCGCGCTCCACGCCTGCCGCGCCCACGCCGCGCCCATCCGCACCAACGAGAAAAAGACTCGCGGCGAGCGAATGCCGCGCATTAGCGTCAGCGCGTAGCCCGGACGCAAATAGAACCGCTGCGCCGCGGTCCGGGCCCGCTGCGCCGCCACCGCGGCGCCGTCATGCGCCGCGCGCGACGGGTCCATCCGCCAACCGGCGATGTCGCCGCGATTCGCGCCGAGTTCGGCGCCGACGCGCGGCGTGAACACGTTGAACGAGGCGTAGCTCAGGGCCGCCGTCCGCGCCAGGCGCACGGTCGCCGCGAATCCGGCGGCGTCGTCGCCCGGCAGGCCGACGATGAAGTGGGCGCCGTACGGCACGCCCGCGCGCCGGAGAGCCGCCATGCCGGCCTGCGCGCGCGATAAATCCGCGGTCGGCCGCACCGCGCGCAGGACGGTCTCGTTTGCGGTTTCGAGGCCGATCTGCGCCATCGCGCAACCGGTGCGCGCGAGCAGCGCGGCCAATTCGTCGTCGATGTTTTCGGCACGGAAATAACCGATCCAGCGAAATCGATAACCGCGCGCCAGCCACTGCTGCAGCAAGTGTTTCGCGCGCTCCGCCGGCTGATTGAAGGTGAAATCTTTGAAGAACAACTCGGTCGCGTTCAGCGCGCGCAGGGCGTCGAGTTCCGCGAACAGGTTTTCCGGATCGCGCAGCGCAAAGCCGATTGCCGACGAATTGCAATAACGGCACCCAAACGCGCAACCGTAATTGGCGAGCGTCGAGGCGAACGGCCGGCCCAGAAACGGCATGCAGTACGGCAGCCGCAGGAACAGATCGTGGCGCGGCACGGGATACGAAAATGCGTCGCGCGCGCGCGGCAAGGGCGCCGGCGGGTCGCCGCGGACATACAAGCCGGGCCCGCCGCCGCCCGCGCCGGCGAGCCGGTCGCGCAAATCGGGCCGGGTGAAGTCGAGCAGCACGCCTTCGATTTCCGGGCGCACGGCGAGCAATTGGTCGGGCGCAAAGCGGGCGAAATCGCCGCTGACGAACAGCCGGCAATCCGTGATTTTTTTCACGGCGGCGAGGAATTCGAGGTCCTCGTCGATCGCCGCCGTTCCCACCAGCGACAGCACGGCGGCGGGCCGGAGGTCGCGAATCCAGGCCAGCGCGCGGTCGCGACCCCACCGCTGGGCCGGCGCATCGAGCAGCGAGACGTCGTGCGCCGGCGGCAGATAGCCGCTTTGGCAAATCAGGTCGATCGGTTGCCAGAAATAGCCGGCCTTGCTCGACGAGGCGCAGTAGTAGTCGCGCATCGTCGGCCGCGCCGCGGGTGGATTGAGCAGGAGCAACGGCGGCCGCATCGTCACCGCCCGATCAAGTATTTGCGGACGATGTCGAGCACCCCGCGCGTTTGCCGCAACTTGAACATGGACAGCAGCTTCCACAACGGACGCCAGCGCAAATAGAACCGGAGCAACGCCCGGCGTTGCAACTGTTTCAGATCTTTCGCCGGCAGGTGGGCGTCGCCGAACGGCGTGAAAAAATTGATCGTCGCGATGTCGCAGCCGGCCAACTTCGCGCCGTGGGCGGAACCGGGCAACGGAACGAAAACGCCGAAATGCGCCAGGTCGAGCCCCAAGCGAATCGCGTCGCGCACCGTGCGCCGCACGCCGTTCGCGTCGTCATACGGCAGCCCAACGACGAACAGGCCCTGCACCTCGATGTTCCTTCGTTTGGCCGCAGCGACGACGGCGCGGAGTTGTTCGTACGGCACGAATTTCGTTTCCTTGTCGAGCGCGTTCTCGACCGTCGTCTCGATGCCGAGCGAAATCTGATAAACGCCGGCTCGCGCCATCAACGACAGAACCTCGTCGTCGAGGGTCTTGGTCATCAAGCCGTTCGGAAATTTGTACGTCAGACCCAGATTCGCCGCGATGATTTTTTCAAATAGCGTCCGCGCGTGATCCCGCGGCAGCGTCATGTTGTCGTCTTCGAAATGAACTTCGCGAATGCCGAACCGATCGCGCAGAAACCGCAATTCCTCGACGACGTCATCGGCGCGGCGCGTGCGAACCGCCGCGCCGAAAAGAAAACTGGTGGCGCAAAAGCTGCAATCCATCGGACAACCGCGGCTGGTCAGAACGGGCGCCACGGGCAGACGCCGCACGAAAAATTGATGGGGCATCGGCGGGTAGCGCTGCGGCTCCAGTTTGTCCCACGCCGGCCACGGCAGCGCGTCAAGGTCGCCGATAAACGACGGTTCAGGCTCGCCGACGAAGCGGCCGTCGCGGACGGCAAATACCCCCGGTACGGCGCCGAGCGGCTCGACGTCCGCGGCCACGGCCGCGAGAAAGGCCGGGAACGAAACCTCCGCCTCGCGTTGAAAGGCGAAGTCGACGCCGAATTCCCGCAGCGTTCGTTCGGTGAACGCCGACGGATGCGCGCCGCCCAGGACGATCAGCGCCTCGGGCAAAACGCGACGCAGCCGACCGACGAGCGCCCGCGCGGCCGCATAATTCGGCGTCGAGACGCTGACGCCGACCACCCGATACGCGCCGGCGCGCAGGCGGTTGTCGAACGCCGGCCAGGTCAAATGGCGCCGCGAAAGATCGTAAATGTCGGTCGGAAAGCCCCGTCGTTCCGCGACCGCGGCGAGGTAGCCGATTCCCAGCGGCGGCATCACCGTTACGGCGGCGGACGGCGGATAACACAGGGCGGTTCGAAAGGTCACGCCGGCGATGCCTCCCCTGGCGCAAGACGCGCCGCCTGCCGGGGCTCAGCCCGGAGCGGTTTTGATTATAGGATACGAGATTCACGATTGCACCCGCCGGCGTTCGGCGCGCGCGGCTGGCTCGCCGCGGCGGACGCGAGTCTGAGATTATCCAGGTGCGGGCGCCGTCTGCCGTTGCATTGCGCCGCGCGCCGGCTTTTCGCCCCAAAATACCGGCAACTCGATCTCCAGTATGCCGATGCCGCTGGCGAGATAGACCCGGTCGTTTTTGACGTCTAACCAGATCGATGCCGGACTGGGGCCGACATAGACCTCCTTGACAATGCGACCGCTGGCATCGTCGATTACTTGCAACATGCCCGACGCTCGGCAGAGGCCGTAGAAGACTCCGCGACGTTCATCCTGCGCCAGCGAAAGCAGGTTGGGTCCGGCAGTTATCGTGCGCAGAATCTTCATGCTGTCGAGCGAGACCTCGTGCATCTCAGCGTTGTAAAAGCTGGGCGCCCAAATGCTGCGGCGCCCAGCGATGGGAAAGATGGGAATGCCGCCGGTCAACTTGACGTCGCGGCTGACCGTAAACGTCGCGAGGTCGATTTCCACAACCTCGGTGAGATTTCGCTCCTCCACGAGGCCGACGCTAACGTACAAGCGGTTGGCGTCGCGATCGAGGTGCATGCCAAACGCGCCGTCGGTGAATTTGGTGAACCCGGTGGCGAAAAGATCCAACGACCGGCGCAATCGTAGCGAACATGAATTCGCCGAGTCTTCCCGATCGAATTCGGCAATGATCGGGTGGGTGACGTTGGATACAAATAGGCGGGCATCGTCGACGAGCATGTTCCACGGCGTGGTTAGGCCGAGGTCGAAAATATTGCGCTGGCACCGGATCGCGAACGGTTCGACGCCGATCGCGAGGAAATCGCCGTTGAGCCAGTTGAGCCCCCACAGCTCACTCCCGTCGGGCGCGAGTTGCAGGTCGCGCATCAAGCCGGGAATGCGGAGTTGGCTTCCGCCGCGAGTATGGCGGTCCACCGCATACAGGCCGCACGTGGGACCATAGCTCAGATACATCGTTTCCGGCGTAACCACCAGCTTGCGCGCAAACAGAAAAGAGGAATCGGCGACCGTGCCCGGCGGCGGATAATAGACCGAAACGCCCGGCGTGCGTGTCGCGGCGATGTGCGGATCGATAGCGACCGGCAGGAAATCATAGACCGAGGCGACCGGAAGCGCGCCCATGTAATTCAGGCCGATCAGCATCATGTGAAAGGCCAACGGCGTGAGGCGAAAAGCCATGGAAAAAGCGCGAAGCCAGAATAAGACCGCGATGGCGACAGCCGGCCCGGCGAACATCACCAGATAATACATCAACGCTCCGTGCAATCTCGTCGGCACGCCGACGCCGCCTACCGACCAACCCGCAAATGGCGTGAAAATCTGAAGCACTTTCCACGCCAACAACAGGGCGACGATCGTTGGCGGCCACGGCAGCCACCGCCTGCCAGGCGTACGGATCGCCAGCCAAAGCAGCCCGGCCACGGCGACCAGAAACAACGCCGTAAACCCCGGCGACAGCGGCGCAAGCAGCTTGATCCAAAGCGGCGCCTTGATCACCTCCGGCCGCAGCCAGGAAAAATCCCAGCCCTTGCTGACCACCGCTCTGTTCGATTCGACGCCGACGAAGCCTATGAAACCAACAAAGCCGGCGACTTGGAATCCGAACCGCGGCAACGAAAATCGCGTGCTCCACAAGCCCAGGAGTTGGGCGGCGGCAAGCAAACCAAGGAATAGCGACATCCACGACGCGATTTCCCAACGGGTGTGGAATTTCAGCGGGTAAAGGACGATCGCCTTGATAAGTTCATAAAAGATCAGGTTGAACGTCAAGATATCGATCAAGGCGAGCAGCCAACGCACACGCGGCTTGCCAGACAACCAACCGCCCCAGCGCTCCGTCCTATGAATCCAAATTCGACCGAACCGCCATCTCCAGCGATTGAGCGTCGCCGACCGCGGCGCGGGATTGGCGGCGTTGGGGTCGGTGAGATTCGAGATAGTCAGGCCTCCGCCGCAGCGACGCCCGGGAGGACGCCCTGCGTGAGCCGACGTCTCCCCGCCTCGCGACGAGTTCGCGCCCGGCGACCACCTCCCAGGTTTGTTCCGATTATAGTCCTCTGACGCAAGCCGTCAACGTGTTGACGTGTTGACGGTGTCCGCCGCGATGAAAGTGAAGCCGCCGCCGCCCGTCCGACCCGAATCGTCCCCGCGCGACACCTTGCCTTCGGGCGGGAACCGGTCATATGATCGAGCTTTGATGAAACGCCTCGCGCGCCGAATGCTTCTGTCGCTCCGCCGGCTGGCGAAACCTCCAGACGCTCCTGCGTCGGCGGGTTTTCAATTGGGGCGGCGCGCCCGACGGTTTCTGGAGTGCGCCGCCGCGATGTTGGCGGTGACCGGACTTACGATCGCATTTCGCGGCCGCCTCGATTTTGTCACGTTTGTATTTCTGAAGATTCATCGGGGCGCGGCGCTTGTCTTCACCGCGGCCTTTCTTTTCGGGTTCGTGCGCTCTCTCGGAACGCATCTTCACTCCCGCCGTCTCACGGCCGGTTATCCGCTGCTGTGTTTATTTTTCGTTTTCTTGCCGGTGACCCAATACCTGTTTTTTCAACTGGACTATCCGCTCGCCGCCGTCGGCGTCGCCGTTTTTTTGTGGACGGCGAAGATCCGGCTGCCTGACGGGAAACGACGCGCCGCGATCGTTTCGATCACCTTGTGGCTGGCCGCCGTTCCCGTAATGCTGGCGGGTTGGCAAATTCTCCTGTTTCCCACGATGCGTCACAATTTCTATCATCTTTTTCACCGCTGGGGCGCCTTGGCTTTCGCCTTGCTGTTGCCTTGCGCCCTGCCGGCCGCGGCGCCGCCGCGGCGCGCGGCGCGCTGGCTTCACCTCGGCGCCATTGCGGCTGCCGCGGCGATATTGACCGGCGGCTGGGGCGTGGCCGCCTGGATGAGCGCTCGCTTTCCGGTCGCGGAGCATCGTGGTCCGCGGCCGCCCTTTCGCCTCGACCTCGCCGACGCCGCCGCGAATCGACCGCTAGTGGCGGATCTTTCACGATTGACGCCGTCCGGCGCGTGCTCTTCCCGGGAATGCCACAAAATTTTTTACGATCAGTGGAACATTTCGCCCCATCACTTGGCCGGCCGAACCGAGCCGTACAAATACTTGGTGCGGTTGCTGATCAAAGAAAAGGGACCTCAGGCGGCCGTTTTCTGTTCGCGGTGCCACACCCCGCTGCTCGCGCTGGCCGGTTTGGCGGACAATCCCGACGATCCGGCGCAGAGCGCGTTGCGCAACGAGGGCGTATCCTGCCAATACTGCCATATTGTCGACGAGGTTCGGACGCCGCCGGCGAACGGCGACGTTCGCGTGCAATTCGGCCGGGACTATCTCGATGATTTAGGCGGCGGATCGGAGATGGAGTCGCACCGCCATGCCTTCATTATGGCCGACTTGATGCCGCACAGGAATCTCTATCGCCGGCCGGTGCAAAAAGAGACCGCATTTTGCGGGGCCTGTCATCGGGTGGACATGCCCGCCGCACTGACCGAGGGCAAGGCGATGATTGTGGGGGACACCCATACGCCGTGGATCGGCTCTCGTTCCGCGGCGCAGGGGATGACTTGCCAGGTCTGCCATATGCCGCTCACGATGACGCGGCTGCCGCAGACCGATTACCGCGGCTATCCCGACGATTTGCACGCCGGCCCCGATCATCGATTTATCGGCACCTGTCAGGCGCTGGCGTTGCTCGTGCCCGAGGAACGCAACTTGACAAGACAATACGACGCTGTGGTCGCGCAACGGTTATTGGGTCAGATCGAGATTCCGCGGCTGGAGTATTTTTATCTCTGGCTCGTGCGGGACCCACGGCTGCCGGCGTTCCGCAAATATCTGAAAGGACAGAACCCAATTGCGATGCGGATAGCCGCCGACCGCGGGCCGCGTCCCGAATCGGCGCGGCTGATTCGCATCGAGACGAGAAACAACACGTTTGCCCACGTTTTGCCGTCCGGGCCGCTCGATCTCAATGAGATCTGGCTGGAGTTAACGGTTGCCGACGGCGCCGGCAAGACGATCTTCACCACGCCGGGATTGGACCAAAATCAAGAGTTGCCGCCGCAGGCGCTCCGGCTCGGCACACGGTTGCTCGACAAGAACGGCGAGGCCATCAACGACCATCGCTTCTGGGCGGCCGATCGCGCGGTTGACAAGAACATCCTCGAATTGGATCGGTCGCGCTACGACGAGTTCCGCATTTCGGTTCCGCCCGACGCCAGGTTCCCGTTGACGGTCAAGGCTGTCTGGCGATATCGTCGCTACAACCAGCGCATGGCCAACGCGGTCTACGGCGTCGGGCGCGTCACCTTCCCGACACTGCCGCTTGTTTCCGAAACCATCACCGTGGAACGCTGAGCCGACGGCAAGGCAATGGTCGCGGAGACCGGGGATCCCCCGCCTGCGAAACCAAAGGACTCTGGACGGCCAACGGCGTCGTCGAAGCTGGCCGTGAGACCGCCATCGACCGACGCACTGCACGGTCCGGCTTTCAGGGGACCGTTTTGCGCAGCGTTTGCGGCGACCGCTTCGACGGTCACGACGTGATTTTCGGCGTGCGGGTCGCACGCGACGGTCAGACTGCCGCTTGACGAGTCGTACGCGTACGACCACGAGCCGGCGGCGTCGGTCGACCGAACGACGAAGCCGTTGGGGTAGAAATAACCCGCGTTGACGAAGATTTCGACGCTGGGCGCGAGATCGGGGCGATTGTCGAAGGCGACGGTGAACGCGGCGGTGTCGGCGGCGAATTGGAACGACTGCAAAACGCCGGCGGTCAGCCGCGGATACGGCTGCGCTAGATGGCGGTAAAAGAGGTCTTTCGGCTGGCCGGAAACCTCGCACAGTCCCATGCCGCCGGCGTCGTAATGGAACGTCCACCAGGTCCAACTGGCCAGGTCCGCTTCGAACAGGTCGACGGCGTCGCGGGCGTACTGCTCGGCGTGCGCGACGCTCGAGGCGATGCCGGTTTCGCCGATCAGCAGCGGCGTTTTCTGCGTCACCGACTCCCGCTGCCGCAGATCCAGTTGGTTTTCGAGCAGGGACTCGGGAAAATCGTAGTCGCCGCCGTCGGAAATCGTGCCCGGGTACAGGTGCGGGCTGTAGATCAGGCCGGCGGCGTCGATTGGCGTCATGGTGAACGGGAAGCCGATCAGCGAAATCATCGGCGGCTCAATGAACAGCCGGGGCGCCGCGTCGAACGCGCGAATGGCGGCGATCATCTGCTCGTAAAGCGGCCGCAGCAGTTGATTGTCCATCAGCCAGGGCAATGTGCGCAGCCCGGCCAGCGGCTCGTTGAACAGATCGTAGGCAAACACGCGGTCGTCGCCAGCGAAGTATTCCGCGACCTTCCCCCACGCGGCGGCGAAACCGGCGACATAGTCGTCATGGTTCCAAAACAGGCCGGATTGCCACAGCCACTCGAGCGGCGGATCGCCGATGTCCTGGCAGGTCCAATCGGGCATGCCCATGCCGCCGCAACATTTCGACCAGTGATATTGGTGCATGTTCAGGATGACGTGGAGGCCCGCCTCGTACGCGAATTGCACCTGCGGCTCGACCACGTCGGGCAGATACGTCTCGTCATAGGCGCCTTGCTCCGGTTCGAGCCCTTCCCAGGTCAGCACCATCCGCACGGCGTTGAAGCCCCACGCGGCCATCCGTTGATAATCGACCGCCTGCCCGCCGTCTTCGATCGGCTGGAAATTCGCGCCGTGCAAAATGAGCGTGCGGCCCTCGGCGTCGAGCAACGGATAACTTTCCGGCGGCGACGCGTCATCGTCGGCCGGCGACGCGTCGTCGTCGGGCGACTGGTCGTCATTGTCGTTGTCGTTGTCGTTGTCATTGTCGTCGGCGGTGATCGGCGGCGTCGCGTCGTCATCGTCATCCGCATGATCGTTGCCGCTGTTGCTGCTGGTTGCGGAAGCCCCGCAGGCGAAACCGCCGGTGAGCAAAACGGTCGCCAGCGCCAGCAACAACAAATTGCGGGGTTTCATGCCGTCGCCTCCGTTGCCCGCGCCGGCGCGGAAATCCGGCGATTCCCGCAGGGCCGGCGCCGAACTCAGCGTTACGCCAACCTTTCGCCGCCGTCAACACGATCGCCGCGACCGCGAAAAAGCGGTTTTGCTCGCGCGGCGAACCATGTAAGATGTTGTTGACAGGAATTCTTCCGAGAACGCCGCAGTTATCGTTTACGGGCGACGGAGGAACGAGGGAAACGCGCCGATGACGCCAGCCGACCCGACCAGCCGCCACTTGTTTCGGCGCTATCCGGCGCTGGTGGGCAAACTGCCGTGGCTGCCGCTGGCCGACCTGCCCTCGCCCGTTGAACCCCTGACCAAACTCGGCGCCGCGGCCGGCCTGCGCGACCTGTGGGTCAAACGCGACGATCGCAACTCGCCGCTTTACGGCGGCAACAAGCCGCGCAAGTTCGAATTCGTTTTCGCCGAGGCGCTGGCCCTCGGCCGGCAGGAAGTCGTGACGCTCGGCGGCGCCGGCTCGAACCATGCCGCAGCCGTCTGCCTGTATTCGCAGAAGTTGAATTTGCGGGCGACGTTGGCCGTCGGTCCGCAACCGGTGCTCTCGTACGTGCGGCGCAATATCCTGGTCGATCACGCCTGCGGGGCGCATTTTCTGGTGGGCGAGAACGACGCTTCCGCGTTCCTGAAGGCGGCGGCGCATTGCCTCGGGCCGCGGCTGCGCGGCCGCACGCCGCCGTACTTCATGTACTACGGCGCGAGCAGCCCGACCGGGAACGCGGGCTTCGTCAACGCGGCGCTCGAACTGGCGGACCAGATCAAGACCGGCGAATTGCCGATGCCGCGGCGCGTGTTCACCGCGACCGGGTCGTGCGGCACGCACGCGGGTTTGCTCGTCGGGTTTCGCGCGGCCGGCCTGCCGATCGAGGTCGTCGGCGTCAGCGTCGTGCCGAAGACTTTGACCAACCGTTACGTCGTGGCGCTGCACGCCAACCGCACGGTCCGCTTTTTGCGCGGGCTCGACCCGTCGTTTCCCGCGCTACGCGTGCGCCCCGCCGAGGTGCGTCTGCTCGAAGATTTCGTCGGCGGGCAATACGGCCGGCCGACGCCGGAAGGCAAGGCGGCGATCCGCCTGATGCAGGAAACGGAAGGCCTGACGCTCGATCCGACGTACACCGGCAAGGCGTTCGCCGGCATGCTGGCGTTCCTGCGCGAGAACAAGTTGGCCGGCGAGCCGGCGCTGTTTTGGCTGACGCTCAACAGCCGGCCGCTGGACCGCTGGATTCCGTCGACCGTGCCGGACGATCTGCCGCCGGCGTTGCGGCGATATTTCACCGAGCCGCTTTACGATCCCGAACTCTGAGTCGGAGCGGCGTTTCGAGGAGGGAGCAACATGCGTCGTTCTCTATTGGCGATTTCCCTGTTGATTCTAGTGCTGACGGCCGTCGCTTACGCCGGCCCGACGACGCCCGCGACGCTCGAAGGTTATCTCGCCAAACTCAAGCTCAAACCGCAGCAGCCGACGCCCGGCGAATATCAGTTTTCGCTCGGCTTCCCCGGGACGAAGCCCGAAAAGTTTCTCGTGCGGGCGATGCCCGACCAAAAAATCGTCTATGTGGCGATCGTCGACGTGACGCAGATTCCGGTCAAAGGACCGTACAGCGACGCCTCTTTCCGCAAACTCGCCGAGTTGAACTTCAAGCTGACCATCGGCAAGCTCGAATGGGAGCCGCTGACCGGCGAGGTCCGCCTGAGCCACACCTTCGCCAACGAGCAAGGCGTCGATTACCCGTCGTTCGTCGCGGTGATTCAGACGCTGTTGACCGAGGTGGAAGTCGCGCGAACGGCGTTGAAAAACGCGATGTAGCGGGGAGAGGCTGGGAGACTGAGAGGCTGAGAGACCGAGAGGCTGCGAGGTCGCATAGCTTGGCTTCCCGTTTGGCTTCCAGAGTCGCCCAGTCGGTTTTCGGGATCTCAGAGAAGTTCTGAATGCGCACGCCAAGCGATAAATGGCTGGCCCGGCGAATGGCTTTCCGACCTCTCAGCCTCTCAGCCTCTCAGTCTCTCAGTCTGCCAGCCTACAAAGTTTCCGCCACCGCGCGCGCGATGTCGGCGCAGCCCGCGGCGTTCGGTTGCGGCCACAAGAGCCACGGCGCGAGGTAGTCCGCCGTCCGGCCGCCCCAACGGCGCTCGAGATCGCAGACCTTCGCATCGAACGACGCGGCGGCGGTCGAGATCAAGAAATTGTCCCGATTCTCCAGCGGCAAATGCGGTGCGCCGACCTTCTGCACCGGCAATGCCGGATACGTGACGAACACGAGTTCGACGCCTTCGTCCTGCGCCGTCTGCGCGATCTGCAGCAGACTCATCTGCGTTTGGGCCAGCGTCGCCCGGCGCGCGCCGGCGTCTTTGGCGTCGGGCGGATCGAGCGGGCGAACGCGCCATTCGTGCGACAGAATCCGGCGGCCGAACGAATGCCCCAGCCGCCACGTGGGCCGCGGGCAGTCGCGCGGGCGAAACGGATCGCCGGGCGGGTACTTGTCGAGCAGGACCTTGGGCGTCGCATCCTGCGCGCCGACGAAAACGACCGCCTGTTTGGCGCGGTAACGTCGCACCTGCCGCAGGAAAAGCTTGGCGACGTCGGCCGACAAGCTGCCGGGCTCGGCGGCGTTGACGACGCTGGCCTCCGGATCGTGCCGGCGCAGGAGTTTTTCGAGTTGCGCCGGCCACGTCTGCTCGCGCGGCAGGCCCACGCCCCACGTCCAGGCGTCGCCGAAACAGACCATGTAGTTGGCGACGTCGTCGAGGCGCGTTTCCATATACACGTTGCGCGGTTCGTACCGTGCCGCGCCGCGCGGCGAACCGTCCGGGCAATACCCCGTGGGCGGCGCACCGACGCCAAACAGGCGCAACAACAGGTCGAGCGCGATCACGGCCCCCGGGGCCGCGAGCCACCACAATAGCCGACGCTTCACCGAACCCCCACCGGCGGAACGGGCGTTATGCTAGGAAGAATTTTTCCAGAAAAAAAGGCCCCGATGGGCCAGAGCGAAAAGCCACGCGATTCACCGGCGAACTATGTCAACGGGCGGAATGGAAACCCGGGGGGGAAGTTTCGCGCCCGGTATTCAATCGGCGGCATTGCACGACGCGCCGTCGTCTTCCGGCCTTGGCCCGAACCGCGCGCGGCGCGATCGTCCGCGGCCAAAGCCGCACGACGCAGGGCTGTTGAGTCCCCCGCATTCGCCTGCGCATCGCGCCTTCTCCGTTGCCGACGCCGCCGAGTTGGAAGCGTCGCACTGAAAAACACGCAAAGTCGGCGCCAACAAACACAAGGCGTGTGATTCATTAATCGTATCAATAGGTTGGTTGAAAAACGTCGCCGGATCGGCGCAAGGAAAACACGCCGTCGCTCTCAAAAAACTGAGAAGTTGCATCGCTTATCGGGCGACACATACCGCCTTGGCCAGCGTCGCCGCCGAAATATTTTCCGCACGTAGGATCGTCTTCAAGGCCTTTTTCGCCTGCGCCGCGGTCAGGTCGGCGCCGGCCTCGGTCAGAAATTTTTGCCGGGCGGTCTCGGCGAGATCGTTCTGCCCGGAGGCGCCGGAGGGGCTGTCTTGCCGTGCGCTGAAGGTCGCGCCGTCGCTGGCCGTGAGCGTCACGCGCGCCGGGAAAACCATCCGAAAATCCTGGAAATGCCGCACGGGGTCGGCGAGCCGGCGCGGGCCCGCGAGGCCGAGGCGACGGGCCAGATTGCGCCCGGCGCCGCCGAACAGCGCGACGTCGCCGGCGCCCGCCGCGCGCGGCAGATCGAGCGAAATTCGCTTCGGGCCGCCCATTTGCCGGCGGTAGCCCGCCGCGACGCGCGAGAGGTCGGCGAAGCTGAGCGTGTCGAGAATCTTGCGGCCGTCCAGGCCCCAGCCGAAGGCCTCCGCCGTCTGCCGCGTCATCGACCAATCGTGGCTCAGGCGGACGCGCGCCGCCAACTCGCGGATTTCCCCCTGCCGGCGATCGAGCCAATCCTGCTGCATCTCGGCGCCGGTCAGCCGGCCGGCGAGCGCGCCGGTCGCCATCGTCAGCGGAATCGAAAAATTGATCTCCACCGGCCGCAGCCGCGCGGGGTCGGCGGCGTCGGCCGCGAGGTTGTCCATTTCGATCGTAAACAGCCCGGCGTCGACGTCGAGGCGGGCGATGTCCGCCGCGGTCGCCGACCGGCCGGCGCGGTCGCGAAACTGCGCCAGCACGCCGAAGAGCGCGTCGAGCGCCGAGGAAACGTAGGCGCAACCCGGGTGTTTCTTGATCGCCAGCGTGTCCGTGACCCAGACTTCGCCGAGGCCGGCCATCATCTGCGGCAGCGGCGCGAAAGCGAAATGCCGCCAGAAGCCGTGGCGCGCGTTTTCGATGATGTCGAGCGCGCCCGTCAGCCCCTCGCGCGCGAACTGCGCCGCCTGGACGCCGACGACCGCGGGCCAGGCCGCCGTCAACGCCTTGCTGTCCGGCCCCATGAAACCGGGCCAGAGCGTGAACGACGGCTGGTAGAGCGCCAGCGCTAGCGCGTGGGCCGTTTGCGCCGCGGTCAGGCCATACAGATGCGCGGTCGCCGCCGCGGCTTCGGCGGCGTGAATGAAGCTCCACGCCTGCCCGTTCTGCGGGCCGAGCACGACGCTCGCGCCGAGCCGGCCGCCGATCTCGTTGGCGACGATCTGCGCCGCGAGCACGTCCCGGCCGCCCAGGCCGAGTTCCTCGCCGACCGCCAGGCTCGCCAAAACGGCCGAGTGTCCGGTGTGGCCGAGAAACAGGTAGTCGTCGTAGTCGAGCGACATGCTGCACGCGCAATTCGCCAGCACCGCCTCGTGCAGCGCCGTTTTTTCACCGGTCGGCGCGATCGTGCAACGGCCCGGCTTGTTCCAGGCCGACACTGCGCGGCGCACGCACTGGGCCGCCTCGGTCCGCGCGCCGGCGCGCAGGCCCGCCGCGATGCTGGCGAGCTGCTGCCGCGCCCTGTCGCGCACTCGCTCGGGAATGTCGTCGTAACGAACCGCGTTGATCCAGACCGCAAGATTTTCGACAACAAAGGGCGGCATAGGGGCCTCGGGGTTGTGGTTTGTCGGTGAAATATACCGCAAAAATCGGGGAGGAGGAGGGAAATTTAAACACAGAGAACACAGAGGAAGGCACAGAGAACTTAGCGCGGCCCTTCGGGCCGCAACCAAATGGCGGCCTTCGGCCGCGGTCAACGGATTGGTCATTTTCCCCATTGCGTCCCCCGGAAACAAGCGCCGCAACAAGCCCGCCGGCCGCCACGC
>Ga0181520_10004430_pt1 | contig 23521 bp, 18 predicted proteins | sample PEATcosm2014_Bin_29_FD_132451 | JGI IMG/M metagenome (GOLD analysis project Ga0181520, IMG submission 132451) | Peatland microbial communities from MTU Mesocosm Facility, Houghton, MI, USA - PEATcosm2014_Bin02_30_metaG | ecosystem: Environmental > Terrestrial > Soil > Wetlands > Peat | place...
CACAAGCATGGAACCGGAAAATGAACCGCGACCGAGCCGCTATCAACTGGCAGTTCACACGCAAAAAAGCCCGCCAGAAGTTCGGCTACGAAAGAAACAAATTCATACGGTCAGAGACCTAGCGGTGACGGACTGCCCATCGTTTATAGTCTCGCTCTCGATCGATGGCCGTGCCAAGTCGGTGACGGATTACCAGGGTGTCAACGTGGGCATGCCCTTTGCAGTGTCGGAACTGGAGGACGCTGTGGACATGCTGGCTCGCAGCGACCGCTGGGTGCTGGGGCGTGAAGGACTAACGCAGAGCCTGAAAAGTGAAGGATACGACTTCCAAACCACGATGGCGCAGAGCCTTCTGCAACGCGCCATCGTGGGGGACCAGGCAAGGACAGTCGGAGAGTTGTTGCACGCGGGCGTGCCGCTAGAGGTGTTGCCAGGAGCGCAGCCCCCGGCAACACCCTTCATGTCGTTCGATCCGACCCGGCCTCGATGGCTCTACTCCGCGAGCCGTGCGGCAGAGGTGATACCGGTGCTATTGCGAGCTCGTGCTAGCGAGCGCGACCAGGAGGACAAGGACTATGCGCTGCAAAACGCAGCCGGGTTCGGAGATTTGGACATGGTGCAGGCACTGATTCGGTACGGAGCCAATCCGAAGGCCACATTCAAGGTGACAAGGCCGAGGGGCAATCTGCGCGGCCAGCCACTGGAGACGGTGGACGACGGATCGGTACTGACACGCGCGGCTGCTTCGGGCAATCCTGCTGTCGTGCGGGAGATATTGCAGTATCACCCCGACCTGGAGACGAAGGATTCGCGAGGCCGCACCGCTGTCTTCGGCGCAGCCGCCGGGCATTATAGCCAAGGCCGCGATAGCGTGGATCGTGTGGAGTGCCTGAAGATTCTGGCAGCGGCTGGTGCGAACCCAAACGCACGCGACAACCAAGGCGACACAGCGATGTGGGGAGCAGTGACCGACAATGTGCGGGAAGAGCTGCTGAAATTGGGTCTTGATATTAACGCACAAAACGATGAAGGAGAGACGGTGCTCTTCGGGCTTGGGGATGTCGGCGCTGTTCCCTTCTTTGCGCAACATGGGCTCGACTTGAGCGTGCGCAATCACCACGGCGAAGACGCGATTCAGAGCTATCGACGCAGACGCTTTAATTTCCCAGAGATGCAAGCGGCGATTGAGAAGGAGTCTGCGAAGGGTGAGACGATTCCACGCTGATCGCAAACCATCAGCAGGGTGTCCAATCCTCCACTTTTTCCTAACGAAGCGAGGGAGCCCATAAACCTCGACCAACGTGCAGTTTGCAGCAAGAGTCCACGTTAACAGTTCCGCGCGGTAGACATTATTTGTCGAGACCAGCCCCATGTGCCTCTCTGGTTTGAGCTGTGACCGAAGGCAGAATAGGTATCCGAAATACGCCGCGGCTCCGGAAACCTACTCAGACCCCGCCCAGCGGTAGGGAACGAGATTCTAGCCGCAATGGCGACATATCAGTACTAATCGCTCTTACCTTTGCTTTTGCGCCACAATCCTTTAGCGATGTCAGGAAGGTCGTCTTGATGTAGTTACTCACGACTTCTCTCAAGCCGCGACCAGTAGTCATGATGTTGCATCAGAAGACAAAAGTAGCACGCATCTTCATTCGGAGAAATCGTCTCAACTCAGCAATGGACTCGCCTTCCAATTGTTCCAACTGGCGAAACTTCTCAGCCATAAACTCACTATTCTCATAGACTGCCTTGACCTCGCGGATGCGATCACAGAATTCCATGTAACTCTCTAATTCGCTTGGAAGCGTATAGCCTGTCCTATATGCCCGGCTGGCCGCGCTTATGACGGTCAACACCAGTGCAATGCCTGCCATCACTCGACTGATGATCCCAAAATGCTGAGCGAGTGAACCCAACGCTTGCCAACTGTGCATAATTGACAGTAGCACTCCGAACGCACCGACAAGTACCGCCCCTGCGAAGGATGAAGATGCAACCGAATCGGATATTTCGGTACGCTCGTTCAATGTTAGACTCGCATCTTCACCTTCTCGCTCGATTCTCCGCTGACAAAACCGAAGCTGATGGTCCAGCCTCAAAGTCCACATCGCTTCCAAAACGCTTTCTGCTAGTGCGGGAGTCGTATATGCGAGTCGCTTGTGGAAGAAATCACTTTCGTGAGAGCCGTGATGCATATACGACGTCATCGTTCCGTACCCGTCATGCAAGCTCTGCTGTAGAATGCCCCATCGCTTATCGAGTTCCGTTTGAAACTCCTTGGGGTCAGTCGCGATCTTCGATACAAGTTCCCCGTCGAGAAATATCTGAAAATGCCATTGCCTCAACCGCTCTCGACAGAATAGAGCGAGGCACCACCGCGCTTTGTGTCGAGCCAAGCGGTTCCATAGTATGAAAGCAATAGCAAGAATCGAACCGCAGTCTAATGCCAAACCGAAGATGCCGAGCCGTTCAGTTACAGGCTCGCCAGCGATTACGCTGGCCGCAGCCGTAACAAGTGTGACCAGCGCAAAAATTAGTGAACATAACCCTATACGGTTGAAGGCGATCTTATGCCGTCTCGCCGCCGCATCGTAGAAGAGAAAGGCTTCATTCAGTCTCTGATCAACTAGCGCGTCACCGATATCCTTGAACGATGACAGGAAGTCCTTGGACACAAAGAGGTCGTTGTTATATTCGCTCGAAAGTCCGGGAGGAGTTCCAGACTCCTCCGGCGATAAAGATCCAGTCGCTTCGCCCATCTGATGCCTCCCTCTTTTCGATACTCTAAACAATGGCCATCCTTTGAATCCCGCCCCACTCAGATTGACGACGAGCAATGTCCCACTCAGAAGAGCTCGCATTCAAGAGGGGCGGCGCCCCCGCCGCACATGCTTGGTACTGAAGTGCTTTGTTCGCGAGTTCAAGCAAATTCGATAAGGCGTAGTCCTCTAAGGATTGCTTGAGAGAACTCACGTCTGCGCGCACGCGACACAATGCTCTAGGTATAAGCCACATGTCGGTTCCGCATCGTGTATTAAGCCCTTCAAAATACCGCTGAATCTCTTGAATATCGTGCAGCGCGCCTCCGAGGTTCCGAATTTTGCGCCCCTTTATGACGGATATCTGATTGAGAATCCTATCTGAATTCATCTCGCCGAGTCGGCACTTCTCGTCCACGTGACGCGCTTCAGAGGTCTTTAAGGTGTCCCATATAACATCGCCAATTTCCTGGAATAATGCCCTTTGCGCGCTGAAGCCATAGCACACGTCCGGAGCATGCAGAAGTGCATGCGATAGATGGACGCATCGCGCCCCTCGATGCAAGAGCGATTGAATCCAAAACCAATCTTCATTGTAAATATTTGGAAATCGAACAGCTGGTAACATGTGAGCACTTAGAGCCAGGAAGCCCATACTTAGTCCGCCAGGACCTTGATAAGTCTCCTGTATTACCCCATCGTCATGCACGACAAGTGGGAGATCTGGATACGCAAGCAGTTGCTCTGCCAATCGCTTCGCGCGATCCGTGCAGCCGCGCTGTTCTTTCACTGCAAGCAATTGGCGAGCGTAATGCGCGAGATGCTCAACAAGGGAAATGTCGGCGCGTCCATTGTAATGGCAGCCAACCACCGCCTGATTGTCATGTTCAACTACCTGAACGGACTCTTGAATTACCCTGCGTCCGGCTGACCGGTAGTGAGTTCCATGATACGTACCAAAATCAAAGACGATGTCGTCATCGAAAAACAGAACAATATCATTTTGCATAGCGAGTCCGCGGACAGCTTCAAGCGCGCAATTGCGAGCTCTGGATGGACACCACAACGAAGACCCGAGCGTTTCGGAGGATTTGACAACATGTTCTCCAAGTCCCGGGTGCGCAGATGAAAGCTTAGTGACGTGTCGGATTTTAAAACAGGAAGCAGTGTTTAGTTTAGACAGAATGGCGTCGTACTCTGCGAGTTGCGCATTCGAGGTAGAATCATTGACTACGAGTAAAGTTGGCAAAAGTAAGCCCAGGGACTCCGCGCATCTGAAGAAGCTCTCGATACAAGCCGCGAAGACTTGTGGGCGGTCCTTCGTTATTACTACAGATAGAATCCTGCTGCTCATGCAAGTCTCCTAATGAGGTGAGGCCTCAGTCTCGGAAACGAAATGCGGCCTCCCGCTACAACGGAAACGCTGCATGCTAACTCAAATGCGAGATGACTCTGGTTATCATCTAATTTGAAGTTTTCTTTCAGAAGGAGATGGTTGGTTAGGGCGCCAGGAGCATCAGACAGCACCCCCACGGCCGCCATTGTGCCGTACGTGTAAATACCATTGCATAGCACCACCCTATGGAACGGATTAGACGGATTTGGTGCAGCTAATAGCATCCCCCAATCCCGCGCCACCGAGCCGTCCGCTCTCAGTTCGGCTTCAAGCGTGAGTGCTGGCTCCCCGAATTCCATCGCCGTTAGACCCTGACTGTAGAGAATCCGCGAACCAAGAGAGCTCATTAGCTCGCGGGCAATTTGATTTCCAGAGCCGTCGTTGTCGCCTGGCCCCCCTAATATGACCACATTTTCAGACAGAACATCTGGACCCACCGTGTCCGATGAATGCTTGAATATGCAAGCCTGAGGGTACTGTCTAGAAAGGAACATCGAAACCTCAAGCAATGCATCTCTGTCCTCAAGGTTGTCAAGAAAAAGGTAGTTCGGCTCAGTTCTCGAAGCAAAGCGACTCCTTTCAGGCTCAGGAGTACAAATGATGTGAATCTCTCTCGCATCGTCTTCGAACCATATTTTCCGAACAGATGCCGCAATACTGTTTCTATTATGAGGGCTCGGCTGAATTCCGTGTGTGAGAATCCGCGCAATCGACGGTGCTAGTCGTTCGGGAAGGTCGCTTGGTGCCTCATAGAACCCAACCAACATGTCACGGATGTCACAGGGCGGTAAGCCTCTACTTTGGTTCGCGATTATTAGTATCGGGATGTTGAGCGCTGATGCATATCCGATCTCATACAGAACATTTGGACTGGCCGTCGTTATGTCGGCTATCACGAAATCGGAATCTACGATGGATTGTCTGAGCTGTGAGGGCAGAGATCTCTCGTAATCGGTGGCAATGAAGTGCGCCTCAAGCTCTACTGAATCACCATCGCTTGAGAGACGCTGAGATACGAGGCCAAACAGAGTCGTGATCGCTTCCCGAAAAGCGCGCGTGCCTCCCTGGTAATATTGGTCGTCAAAGATGTGACTCACAAAGCCCGAGATTGTGCGCATAGCTTCTCAGCCTCACTAATCGCTTCTAACCTGTATGAACCCTCGAAAGTCCGAGATTGGCTTGATCGACCCGCGCCAGAATACAGAATCTTCTGGGACGTCACATCGAACAATTTCGCCTGCACTTACATACGCTCCTGGGCCGATGGAAACTGGGCCAATGATAAGAGCATTCTGTCCTACAACAGAACGGGATCGAATAATAGCCGAAGGCTGAGGCGAATTATCCCATTCCTCCATCGATCCTGGAATGCGGTAGGAATGCGCTGTCTCACCAAAATGTGTAACATTGTCCTCCACGATGACTCGATCTGCGAGATTTCCTCCGATGATGCACCTACGGCCTATTCGAACGTCTTCGAAGACCTGCGCGCCGTAGAGAATGCGAGAATTGTCCCCGACGGATGTTCCGCTGCTAATACGACAATAAGGATCAATGTGTACCCCCAAACCGAGGGAAACACCGTCTTCTATTAGACAGAAGCAACCTATCACAGCTCCGCTTTGAATGCACGTAATAGGGCCCGCGTCGCTGCCGATGACAGAGAATGCATCGATTCTCACATTCTCTGCGATCTCAACAGAGCGACCAATTTGCGCTCTCGGGATAATTATCATGGTTCTCCTTATGATGCCTCATTCGGATAGCGCTGCTCTCATCGTTTCCAAGATGGCCTCTTGAGCCGACCGAACATACTTCCACGATTGCGGATCGACCATTTCGAAATCTCCGGGTACGGCTAGAACGTGACCAGCGTTTGCAATAGGCATAAGTCGAAAATGAGGAGTGGCCTCAGCGACTCTCCGCGACATCTCAATTGGAACGTCGTCGTCGCTGGTCCCATGAATGATCAATGCTGGTAGGTCTCGCCCGTCCCGAGGAATCGCGACGAAGTATTTCGCCTCAGTGATGATTGCGCGAGACATCTGATTACCTGCATAGTCAATTGTGTCTGTCGCTGACAGATCCCCCGCCCAGTTGCCGGCGGTCTTTGTGATGTCTGCAAAGTAGTCAAATACCGGGGCAAGCAGAAACGCGTGACGTACTCTCGATTGCAGAGATGCCCATCGATAAAGTATGCCACCACCAAAACTGCTGCCACATACGAAGAGGGGGACGCTTTGAAGCATTGCCGACAAATCAGCGTCCCCAGATACAGCATTCCATGCTGAATCGATGTCGCTGAACACCCCATTCAGAGAGAAATCAGAGAAGGGAAGCTTATTGTACCCGTGGCATCTGTAATCAAAACGGAAGCTTGCTACGGAAATCCGTTCAGCCGCTGATGCAAGGGATTTAAAGATACCCCACTCTTCCCTTGTCGATGTAATTCCGTGGGCCAATATCATCATTCCACGGACACGGCGGGGTATCGTCACAGTTCCCTGTAGATGAGTACCGTCAATTGAAGAAAAATCAATCGTGCGTTCCATCGGATAGGTGATCCTCCAGATAGGCCGTAATGTCCTTTACTGTTTGAGTGTGCTCGTACATCGCATCAGAGATGGTTAGACCGAAGCGCTTCTCCAAAGAAAGCAGAATATGGACGTGCGACAAGCTATCCCAGAAGGGATGTTTGTTAATCCCAAGGTTGGTCGAATACGAGGACAGCGGAATATCAAGGACCGAACAGATAAGTTCCTTCACGGATTCTGCAATGTCGGGTGACGAGGATTCACTCGCGTTCATGCCGGACCTCACTTAGAATCGATTGCAGCTTTTGAGAATCAATCTTGCCATTCAGGTTGCGAGGTAGTTGGTCCATCAAAAACACATCGGTTGGAATCGCATAGGCAGGTAGGGTCGTAGAAAGAGAAGCAAGCAGTTCGGTTTTCGTCTTTCCGGAGATTGTGACAAATAAAGCCACTCCATATTGCGACGCGATGGCCTTCGCCTCGCTACCACCACACTCCATTGCTTGATACTCTATTTCAGAAAGATCAAGTCGGTGACCCCTAATCTTAATTTGCCTGTCATTTCGACCCGAGAAGACAAGCTCATTCAATTCGCTCCGGCAAAAGAGATCACCGGTCCGGTATGCGCGCTCTGTGCAGTTTCCGATTGGTAGCTGAGTAAAGCGCTCTTGATCTTGCGTCGGCGCGATATATCCTTTGCCAAGGAATTCGGAAACTATCCACAACTCCTCCAATCCCTGGTCGTTGGACTTCTCAAGGTGAAATCCCCAACCGGGAATAGGTTTGCCTATTGAGAAACTCTGCGCCGGTTGGCGCTGGTAATCAGAGGGGCTTAGGCGGTTAAAGGAACAGAAGAAAGTCGCCTCAGTGGGTCCATATGTATTGCAAATTGTTATATTAGCGTTCAACGCGAGTAACTGTTTGACGTGGTAAGGGTAGAGTGGTTCACCACAGAATGTGGCGAGTCGAAGGCTGGAAAGGGAATCTAAAGATGCGCGCCCGTATTCCGCCAGAAGGGGCACCACAGATGGAACGGAATGCCATATGTTCACAGATGCCTTTTTCACCAAGCGCGCGGGCAGCGCACGGTCAACAGGGGCGCGGAAGGGTACAAGCGTACCCCCCTGAGGTAAGCAAGAGAGAATATCGACAAGACTTAGGTCAAAGCCAAGGCTTGAGAATTGGGCCCATCTTTCACCTGCAGATATCGTATAGAATGACCATGCCCAACTCAAAAAAGCGTCGACCGCACTGAGCACAATTTCGACACCTTTTGGCTGGCCGGTGCTACCCGAGGTGAATATGATGTAGCAAGAATCGTGCTGTCGCGGTGGGCACAAGCTCTTCCCCGCCTGAATTAGCTTCGGAGTTAGAACAGTCATGTTTGAAGAGGGGAACTCAATGCCTTCTTTGATAATCGCGAGCTGCGGGTTCAACTGCTCAAGGCAATAAGAAACCCGCCCAACAGGGAGATGAACATCCATAGGACAGAACACAACGCCGGAATAGATAGAAGCCAGCGTAGCTGCATAGGCTTCCATGCCCGCGTCCAAAAGTAGAGCAATCCGGGCGCCAGGTGAGAATTGGTTGAACAGGTGAGCATAATCTGCAATTCGCGAAACGAGGCTAGCGTAGCTATAGTGAACGAAGTCCGATCCCGCGCGACACAGGATTGCTGATGCCTCGGGATTTTCTTGGGCGAATTTCAGGATTCGGTCAATAGCCTTATTGGACATTTGATTGCATTTTAGTACACTTTCTTATCGGAAGCCCCTCTATTTGGCTTGAAATGTGGAAGATGCTACTGATTGTAAGAATCTCGGTTTGCAGGCTCCTGCCGAATTGGTCGATTAGTAATGAGATACGCCGATCTGGCCGGGCAAGGGGCGCCGCCGACTGGCAACTGGAAAACCGGGCGTAGGCTTTATCTACTGGCGACGTTGGGCATAGGGCTAGCTGGGTATTGCGAGCGGCGAGGGCGATCAGCAGGCCCGACAAATGATCAGCGATCCGCCGGTCAGCATGGGGAGGACCGGCTTGTTGTGCCAGACCAAGTAGACGACGAATGCGCGGGCCAACAACTGGGTATAGTGGTACTGTGAGACCTCGCTCGGCGAGATGTGCCTGACGGCGAAATAAATGTTGAGCGTGCCGGCAGCACAGAAGATCCCCGTCATTACCAACGTCAACGAGAGCGAGCTCGTGAGCGTTTGGGGCTGGAGGCTGGAGAGCGCCAAGCCGGCGACGGCAAACACCACGCCTTAGCAGAAGACTAACCATATCTGCCCCCCGTGTAGACTCAAAAGGGAGGATTTTGAATGAGTACGAAACAACTACTGGCCGAAATCGATCGTGGCATCAACGCCTTGCAGAAGGCACGTGCCTTGTGTTTGAAAGGCGAGGCTTCTGCACCGAAGGCCAAAGCAACCGCAGCCAAGACAGCGAAGGTAACAAGGGTGCTAGCAAAGAAGGCCGCCAGGGGCGGCATGAGCGATGAGGGCCGAGCAAGGATTGCCGCTGCTCAACAAAAGCGCTGGGCCAAGGTCAAGCGGGAAAAGAAAAGGGAAGCTAAGGCGGCTAAAGCCGCTTTGGTCGTCCCCGCAGCAGAGTAACCCGATCTCACACAAGCATAAAGGCCCCGAAGCTATCGACCTCGGGGCCTTTATCTTTGCCGATGACTATCTCGGCCAGAGCATGTGGAGCAAAACAGCAAGCGCCCCAAGTGCGGCCATGGCAGCTGGCCGACCCCCGATTGGTGTCGCGGAAAAGTTCTTTCAATCGCCCGGATCGGCGTCGCGACCAAGGAAATCTTGCGGTTAAGGCGACTTTTCGATAGTAATCTCAGGGGTGTCGGCCCCCTTCCTCAAAAAACCACTTCAAGCTGCTGTGCTGGCTAGAACGGGCGGAGCCACAGCGGCCGGACCGGAAGCAGCGGGAATCTTCATCATCATGTTGTAGTGGTTCTCGTGACCCATCTGGACGAACACCTGCTTAAATACCTGCAGGTATTTCTCGACTGTAGCGGCATCTTCCGCCACAAAAACGTCGTCCGGAATCGCATGTGAACCTTCATTGATCCAAGAGAGTAGCGAATGGCAAATGAGCTTCTGCTCGCCATCAAAGTGCTTCAGAATTTCGTCTGGGCTCTTCCCACCGCTGATTCTGAAATAGTTTTCGATGATTCGCCTCATTGTGTTTTGGATCATTTGCGATCCAGGGTTTGGATTGCGGATTTCTGACCAAAGCAGGTCGTAAGACGTGGTGATGGGATTGGATTCGTAGTATTGGAGTTTCGATATCCCATTCAGCTTGCGGATTGTCCAGAAAGTCTCATCGGCTAATCTCGTGCCGTTCGGCAGCCTTTGATTGAACGTGACCTCCTTGTGGAAATAGACGTTATGCGTGAACACGAATACCTGCTTGACAAGCCCTCGCCTTTCCCGCACGTCCTCGACCACGTGCTTGATCAGGCTGCTCACAACAAAGAGCACGTCGCTATCAAGGCTCGATACAGGATCGTCAAATACTACTACGCGGTCGCGGGTGACACCTGATTCGGTGTTGCTTCCCTTCAGAAGGTGGTAGAAGTAAAGGAACGTGATGAAGCTAGCTTCACCCTCGCTCAGAGTAAGCTTCGCATCCTTGCCGTCCGCCCTAAGTATCCTGTAGTGATTTGTGTCAGTGGGTTCGACCGAGAGATTCATAAAGCCGAAGGCCGCGAGAATTCTATTTATCTCATCCACTGTTGGCTTGATGCTCGTTACAGTTTTTTCCAGATCCCGGATCTCGCGCTCTTTCAAGGCCTTATCGCGGCGTGAATCAGCTATCCGTTTATCAAGCGATTCGATTGCCCTTTCAACCCCGCTCTTTTCGCGGTTGTACCTTTTAGATTCGGCGTCGATTTCAACCTGCGCTAGGTACCCCCAGACCTGGTTGGTGAGTTTGGCCTTCTCGCTGGCGAGGTTGTTGACCATCTGGTTATGGGCGGTGATTTTTGTGTTCGCTTCAGATATGACGTTCCGAGCTTCCTTCAATACTTCCGAGAGGTCCTCAAGTTCCACTATCTGGCTGGGTTCTTTGAGCTTTATCGCAATCCGTTGCTGGTTTAGCTGGAACTTGGAATCGAAGAGAGTTTTTGCAGCCTTGAGTCGCTCAACATCCAGGAATCTGGAATTTGATGAAATCGCAGCATTCAAGGTCTGCCCAATCGCTTCTCCTTCGATTCTGTAACCACCGTCCAGCGAGGAGATAGATGCCGTATCCTTTGCGAATGTCTCATCGAAATAGGCCGCGAGGTTTGCGGCCAACGATTCGGGGGCATTTTGTTGGCAGAATGGGCATATTCCATCGTTTCTCTGGAAATATGGGATTCCCTGCTTAACCCAGTCGCTATTCTCCAGCTTCCGAATCATTGCGGCGATATCCACGTCCTCTTTCCCGATCACGCGCTTACTCAATATTGGGTCGCGTTGCCATTCAAGAAACTTGGCGTCAATCGAGACTCGAATCATGGCTTCAACTGTGGGAGCGGGGCCGAAGACGGACGCCGCCCTCGTCTGAAGTTCTGATAACGTTGGAAGCTGCTGAGCCGGCTTGGCACACTCCGAAATCAGTTTCGCCTTGAGCTTCTGCTTGCTGTCCCTGAAGCCCGCCATGGCTCCTTGAAACGCGGCGTCGTGCTTGATTTTGAGCTTCCAGCATTCCTCCGCAAACGCAGATTCGATTGCAGAGAGTTCTCCGCGCTTACCCCCGGTTCCGTCGTTTCCCTCGAGCGTGAACGTGTCTTGTTCGATTTTATGGACCTGGGCCTCGACTTCTTTATGTGTTTCGTCGATCTTTCGCTGGGTTTCTTTGTTCTCCTGGCCCAGCGTGAAGATACCGGGAAGCTCCGGGCTCTGGTCAAAATTGGCGCTGACGAAATCGCGGTTATAGACGAGCGTCTCAAGTTTTGTGCCACGCTCCCAGTGGATGCCGCAGCGCGAAAACTGGCTTTGACTGGGATCAGCGATAAGGCGCGAGACGGTTGTTTTTACGGCTGCGTTCGGGCCATACACATAATTCACGGAGCGTAGGGGGCTAGTGATCACGAAAATTCATTAACAGAGAAGCAGAGCTCGACCTCCTCACTCGACGGCGAGATCTATTCCCTCGCCTCATAGACCCACACCGCCAGACTGTTTGCAGTCCAGCGATAACCCAACGTCCAGAGCAAGCCGCCGTTTATCGGCGGCTTTTCTCTTTGGAGGTGAACGAAAGGAACAACAATATGCACGCATTTCTCACGGACTCTCATGGCCATCTTCCGGTACCTGTGCCGACCTTTGGCGTTTGGATTCGGCACCGCCGTCTCGAACTCGGACTAAGCTGTGCCCGCGCAGCAGCCTTGACCGGCATCGGACGCGATGACTGGAACGCTCTTGAAGCAGGATGGGTACCGGACAAGAATGAGCACCTGCTGCGCTCTTTAGCTGGGACCCTTGAAATCGACTACAACGCATTGGTCAACGCAATTGCCCCTCTGGAGGCGCACTTTGCGGAAGCAGCAGCATAAGATGCGGTCGGCGGAGCAGGTCTCCGTGGTGAAAGTCACTGTTCCGTTAGCAATGGCCAATTTGGATGGCCAATTCAAGCGTGGCCAAGTAGGGCTGTCGGGCAACCCTCTTGGCCAGCAGTTCCACGGAGGTCAAATGACGTATACCCAAATAAGCCAATCACAAATGAGGGTCGCCCGCATCTACCTGCGAGTCAGTACAGACGAGCAAGATTTAACACGCCAGTTGTCAATCGAAGATAGCACACGAGCGGCTGGCTATTACGTGGCCGGCGTTTACCGAGAAAAGGCATCGGGAGCCCGTGCAGATCGCCCCGAGCTGCTTAGAATGATCGCCGACCTGCAGCCGGGCGAGGTTGTCGTCGCTGAAAAGATCGACCGCATTAGCCGTTTGCCCCTAGCTGAGGCTGAACAGCTGGTCGCCTCCATCAGGACCAAAGGAGCAAAGTTGGCGGTGCCAGGCGTGGTCGATTTATCCGAATTTGCAGCTGAGGCCGACGGCGTCGCGAGAATCGTCTTGGAGTCAGTTCAGGAATTGCTCATGAAGTTAGCCTTGCAAATGGCCCGCGACGACTACGAAACCCGTCGTGAGCGGCAGCGACAGGGGATTCATTTGGCGCAAGCGAGTGGAAAATATTCTGGACGTGCGCCGGATGCGGCGGTGCACCAGCGGATAATCGCCCTTCGCAGAGCTGGCCAAACTATCAAGCACACTGCAGAACTGGCCGGATGCAGCGTGAGCCAAGTCAAGCGCATTTGGGCTCAGCATCGCGGCGGCGCCTGCGCTGAGGAAAAATGCAGATGAAAGCCAGTGGCGCCTTACGACTGGCCGAGTGCTTCAGGCGCTTTATGCCCACGGAATCGCCGAAAACGCCATCGCCATTTCCACGAACGACAATGGAGGGAACACTTCGCCGACACGATAGCGGGCTGGCGGCGACGCGCGCCCCACAGGGGGCTTTTCGTGGCGTTTATCAGGGACAATGAGCAGGTCGGCTCATTATCCCCTAGGTTCAAGAGGAGCCCTTTACGCGGGATTTTTGCTGTGGACAGTCGGGCCGCAGGTCGAAAGTCAGACCCAGCAAAGGATGAGGGCTCCCGTCACAAACGGAGTTTTTGGGGATCTATTCGGCGATGGCTACGCAAACGGAGTTCTTTTAGCACTTTGATTAACCGGTGGGGCTTTCAGTTGTATCTGCCGAAAGGATTCCACTCGCCGTTGGGAGTGAATGGCGTTCCTTCTCTTCCGTCAAGTTGCCAAAAGGTGTCCACTAGTGGGCGCAAAGCGCGGGGGTAGGGCCGCTCTTCGTGCTCGCTCAAGTCCACCATGACTTCGGGAGATGTCACGGCGCTTTGACGAATACCGAAATCTCGCCCACTCCACGACATCAGAGTCGAATAGATTTGCTTGTCCTCAATCCCAATCATCGAAAAGCCAACATACACAACTCCGGTACGTCCCTCTCGCTGGAATCGCTCAATCGCATCGGCATAGCAGTGCACCATTGTTTGTTCGACTCCCTGACCATCAATCAGCGAACTCTGAAGGCCAATGGGCGGACGATAAAAACTGCTGAAAGCGTACTCGACAATGCCCGAACGAAATAGTTGTGTGTACCCCCAGTAACCGTCCGTTTTTTCAGGTGGTCCAACAGTAGCGCGGCTTGAATGGCACAGAAATCCGTCGGCGTTGTATTGCTGGGAGTAGTTTCCGTTTGGAACGTATACGTCTTTCTTCTCTTGTTCTGGTACCCGCCATACCTCAGTGAATGCGTCGGGTGTGAACGCATCTGCCGGGATGACATGGAACAGCATCACCACGTTATCCGAAAGAAGAACCGGCCCGCGCCTTTGCTCGATCAAATCTACACGATGCGCCCGCCATGCAGCGATTGCTTCTCGGAACTCGCCTTGTTCTGAAAACGCACGCCGGATCTCATCCAAACTCATTTTGTGGCTCACCGTCCCCGTCCTCTTGTAAAACCTGTCCACGCCCCCCATGGTGACCATGTGCGGTTTGCTTCTGCTGGCCGGTACGCGAACCACTAGAGCATCTCCGCCGGAACAGCGAACGCTCCGCACAACTGAGCCAATCAGTTTAGGCGCAATGCAGTCACGTATGTAATTGGAGAGTCGAATCTCTTCTTCTTGGAGGTTTGCGAATCGAATTCCCAAAAGCCGGTCCGGGAGTCCGGTCGTTTTGTCGTCATCAGCTCGACGTTCGACAATTCCATAAATCAAATCGCCGCCCGCTGAATTCGCCAGCGCTGTCACGTCGTAGAGGAACTCTCGCTTCTCCTCTTTTTGTTCACTGGGGAGTTGCTGTTTGTAATCCAGCGACAAACTTTCAGGCACCTCGGATTCAATGAGGCTCTCGATGTGAGTAGGAGTCAAGGCGTTCAAGTTGGCGGGCAACATATGACTATTTTCGCACCGTGTCGGCCGAGATGTGGATTAGCTGGAAGAATTGGATGTATCCAGCAGAATTCCAGCTGAAAGGTAATGGGAAGTCGCCCAGGGTCCGGAATTCGGACTCGTGCGGTCCGAAGGCGCCCGCTCTTAACCAAAGGGCGGTTTCCAGGGGCTATCCCGTCAAGGACGCTTCCTGCGGCGCTGGAAACGTGGTTCGGCGATGATCTAGATGAGTGCATTTCCCTGTTCTCGCCAGTTGACTTGCTAAGCAACCTTGTTCCGCGAGCACCCTCCAGCGCCAAGAGCCTGAACCTTGGAAACCCAAGTTCTTGCTTGAAACCTCCGTCCGTCAAACGAGGTTAATGTGTTCGAGAAAGATGGTAGACTCGCGCATTATGACAGATGAGCAAGAAGTTGCGTTTGATGAGAGTGCGGTGGGGGAGCCGGAGATCGAACCTGACGAAAGCTCGGAGCAGGAATCCGAGAAAGAGCCTGACGAGAGCACTGAATGGGAAGGCGAGTATGGCAAAGCGGGCTGCCCGATCTGGATGGGCGAATACCACGGAGATGTAAGATGTGGGCGCGAACTCCACGTTGCGCCAGACGGGGTAGACGAGAAGCCCGTATGCCTGATGCACTCGAAGGATCCGCAAAAGCAGTCGGGTCCGCTCTTCGATGCGTTCTGCTCGGAGTTTGAGAGGATTTTGGGAGATGCAGGGCAATATTTGGCTCGCTTCCAACGTTTCGTATTTCCTCAACTTGATCTCGCGGGGAGGTATATCGAAGCGATCTGCCTGTTCGTTGAAGCGACCTTCACGCGGGACGCAGACTTCAGGAAAGTGACCTTCACGGAGGACGCATATTTTGCAGGTGCGATCTTCACGCAGAACGCAAACTTCTGCAGCGCGACCTTCACCCAGTCAGCAGTCTTCGACAGATCGACTTTTGAGCATCAGGTGCAATTTCTGGAAGCGACATTCGCGCACGAAGCGACCTTCGTCGAAACAAACTTTATGGAGAAGGTCCAATTCCACAACGCTATCTTCACGAAGAAAGCGGACTTCTTTGGTACAAGATTCAAACAGATCGCAGTGTTTTTCGGAGCGACCTTCAATGAGGGCGCAAGCTTTCATAGCGGAACCTTCACCCAAGGTGCAATCTTCAATGTGGCGACCTTCACCCAGTACGCGAACTTCTCCATGACAGCCTTCGGACAGAAAGCAGATTTCATGGGCGCAACATTCACGCTAGGCGCGATCTTTGAAAGAACAAAATTCGACGAAGAGGCCGATTGGCGAGAATGCCGGTTCTTGGGCCAAGCAAATTTCCGGCGTACAGAATTTAAGTCGGAGGATGAAGAAACGCCCAGCGCTGTCTTCTCTCTTGCAGAATTCGCCACACCTGAGGATGTTGTCTTTGATCGCGTCGATCTCAGCCGAACTCTTTTCGTGAATTGCGATGTGAGCGAATTTTGGTTCACCTCATCCGTGCAGTGGGCCAAACGGAAGGGCAATCGAGGCCTCGCAGTTTTCGAGGAGAAAATACTTCTCGATCCGAAGTTCTCTGAGATGCAGAAAAGATATGGCCCAATCGACCACGGCGCGGTGGAACAGATCTATCACCAGTTGAAGAAGAACTACGATGCCCGCCTCGATTACCGCAAGGCCAATGAATTTCATTTCGGTGAGATGGAGATGAGGCGGCTGGAAGCTCGAAACTACTCGGCATTCCTGAAACCATGGCGGTGGCTGCGTCCTTGGATTGGCCCGGAGGCTTGGTACCTCCGCGCCAGCGACTATGGCAACAGCTACGTGAAGCCGATCCTGTGGCTGTTTGCAACACTCTTCATGGCTGCCGCATTGTTTCCGATTTCGGGACTCGAAATACAACTGCCAAAGCTCGAGCCAGCGACAACCTACCAGAGCGCGTGGAACAAACAGGACACCTGGACGAACAATTGCTGGACCGAGGAAAAACTCTTTGGCAACAGCTTCATCGCCGCCGTAGACAGTGCGACCTTCCAACGCAACCCCGAATACACTCCCTCCTATCCATGGGGGCGGGTCCTCGCAATAGTCGAAACCTTGCTGACCTCCACGCTCTTCGGTCTCTTCCTGCTCGCGATCAGGCGACAGTTCAGGCGTTAGGTTTCTGGATGTACTTAATCCGGATTCGCAGTAGACCTTATGGATCCTGGGATAATGCAAAATCGCCTAATCACTCGTTGACGCCAGATCGGTCTCCAAAAGTCGCCAAGCGTCCCCGGGGGTGTCTGCAGGCGGTATCCGGCTCATATTGTCGCCCAACTGGCAGATAGGGCCTCCGCCTGCTCCAGCACTGTCAGTGTCGCCTTCTCCTGCTTGTCTGGCGGATAACCGTATTTCCGAAGAATGCGCTTCACGAGTACCCGTAAGTGCGCCCGCACGCTTTCACGGACCGTCCAGTCGATCGTTGTGTTCCGGCGTACAGTGTCCACCAGTTCACGAGCGATGGCCTTGAGCGTATCGTCGCCGAGCACCTTGACGGCACTGTTGTTGACTTCCAAGGCGTCGTAGAATGCGACCTCATCTTCCGAAAGTCCAAGTTCAGCGCCCTTTGCCGACTCCTCGCGCATCTGCTTGGCCAGTGCAATCAGCTCCTCGATCACCTGGGCGGTCTGCACTGCGCGGTTGTGATACTTCCGGATGGTGCCATCCAGCAACGCTGAGAATAGGCGCGACTTCACCACATTCCGCCGTGAGCGGGTCTTGATCTCATCGTTCAACAGCTTGCGCAACAACTCGACGGCTAGGTTCTTCTGCGGCAGGTGGTTGACCTCGGCAAGGAACTCGTCCGACAAAATCGAAATGTCGGGCTTCTTGAGCCCCGCAGCGGCGAAGATATCCACCACCTGGTCGGAAACGACTGCCCTGGAGATGATCTGCCGAATGGCGGCTTCCAGTTCGTGCTCCGGCTGGCCCTGCTGGTTTACTGCCTTGGTCAGGACGGCACGCACGGCCTGGAAGAAGCCCACATCGTCACGAATCCTGATGGCATCTTCGTGTGGCACCGCAAGAGCAAATGCTGTCGAAAGCTCGGTAACCGCCTTGACGAACCGGCTCTTGCCATCTTCCTGGCTGAGAATATGCTCCTGCGCGTTGGGTAGCAGCGCCAGCTTTGCCTTCGGCGAGTCGCCGGTCCAAGCGGACCAGTCGAACCCGTGGAAGAGCCCGCAGCAGACCTCGTATTTCTCCAGCATAGCCGCGACCGCTTCTTCCTGCGGTATATCCGTCCGGCCTAGCCCGCCGCTCTCCGTATAAGTGTTCAGCGCCTGCTTCAGTTCCTGCGCAATGCCGAGGTAGTCCACCACCAGGCCGCCGGGTTTGTCCTTGAAGACGCGATTCACCCTGGCGATGGCCTGCATCAGCCCATGTCCGCGCATCGGCTTGTCCACGTACATGGTATGCAGGCAGGGCACATCGAAGCCGGTGAGCCACATGTCGCGTACAATCACGATCTTGAACGGGTCTTTTGGATCCTTGAACCGTTTGGCGAGCGCCTCCCTGCGGTGCTTGTCGCGAATGTGCTGCTGCCACTCGGGGCCATCCGCCGCCGAACCGGTCATCACAATCTTCAGTACCCCGGCATCGTCGGCTTCGTTGTTCCAGTCTGGCCGCAGCTTCACGATCTGGTCATAGAGTTCCACGCAGATGCGGCGGCTCATACACACGATCATGGCCTTGCCGTCCATCACCTCCAGCCGCTGTTCAAAGTGCCGGACGAGGTCCTCCGCAATCGTCTTCAACCGCTTCTCTGTCCCGACCACGGCCTCCAGAGCGGCCCACTTGGTGCGCAGCCTCTCGCGGCGTTCGGTCTCTTCGCCTTCCGTCACCTCCTCGAAGTCCTTGTCGAGCTTGGGCTTTTCACTCTCGTCCAATTGCAGCTTGGCCAGGCGGCTTTCGTAGTAGATCGGGACCGTCATCTTGTCTTCGACCGCCCGCTGAATGTCGTAGACGCTGATGTATTCGCCAAAAACCGCACGGGTATTGGCGTCGGCCTTCTCGATGGGAGTGCCGGTAAATCCGATGAACGACGCGTTCGGCAGAGCGTCCCGCATGTGCCGGGCAAAGCCGTCGATAAACTCGTACTGGCTGCGGTGGGCCTCGTCGGCAATCACGATGATGTTGCGCCGGTCGGAAAGCGCGGGATAGCGTTCTCCCTCGGCCGGCATGAACTTCTGAATGGTGGTAAAAACCACGCCGCCGGATGAAACCTGTAACAGCGACCGCAGATGCTCGCGATCCTCCGCCTGCACCGGGTCCTGCCGTAGCAGTTCATGGCACCGGGAAAAGGTTCCGTAGAGCTGGTTGTCCAGATCGTTGCGGTCGGTAATCACCACGATGGTTGGGTTCTGCAGCCCGGGTTCCAGAACCATTCGCCCGGCATAGAAGGCCATGGTCAGGCTCTTGCCGCTGCCCTGCGTGTGCCACACCACGCCTACGCGCCGGTCGCCGGTCTCGTCGGTGGCCTTCAGCGTCTCGGCCAGCGCATGATTCACGGCGTGGAACTGGTGGTATCCGGCGATCTTCTTGGTCAGAACGCCGCCGCCCTCGTCCTCGAAGACCACGAAGTAGCGGATGAAGTCCAGCAGCCGGCGCTTGTCCAGCAGTCCATGCAGAACCACCTGAAGCTGCGGCAGCGAAGCGGGCGCCAGCGCCTCGCCCTCGATGGTGCGCCAGGGCATGAAGCGCTCGCTCGTCGCGGTCAGCGACCCGACCCTGGCTTCCAGGCCGTCGGAAATGATGAGCAGTTCGTTATAGGTAAAGAGCGAAGGAATCTGCGCCTTGTAGGTCTGGATCTGGTCGAAGGCGCTCCAAATGGTGGCGTTCTCGTCCGCCGGGTTCTTCAGTTCCATCAGTACGACGGGAAGCCCATTCAGAAAGACCAGCACATCGGGCCGACGGTTGTTCTGGCCCTCCACCACTGTGAATTGATTCACCGCCACCCAGTCGTTGTTGTCGGGATCGTCGAAGTCGACCACGCGCGCCAGCGCGCCAGCGATGGAGCCATCCGGGCGGGTGTACTCCACCGTGACGCCTTCCACGAGCCGCCGGTGCAGGGCATGATTGCAGGTCACCATGGACGGCTCATCGGCCAGAGTCAGCCTCTTATAGGCGTCTTCGATAGCATCCGCGGGCAGCTTGGGATTTAGCCGTTCCAGCGCCAAGCGCAACCGCCGCTCCAGAATCACATCGTGGTAACCCGGATCGTCGCGCTCAGCGGCCGGTTGCCCGGCGGCAATCTCCGGGCCGTGCAGAACTGAATAGCCCAACCCTTCTAGCCAGGCAAGCGTAGTCTGCTCAACGACGGCTTCATTGAATCGCGGCATACTCATTCTTCCCTTCCTGAACGTGGTCCTCAGTCACACGCGCGCAAAGCTCCTCTCCGATTTCGCGATATGCGTCGTAGTCAAGAGAGGAAATGACTTCGCTTGCAGAGTAAAGACAGTCACCAATCGCTATCGCCCCGAACTCATTGTCAATAGCTTCGTCATACAGGCTGTTACGCTTTGGAGGCTCGGGTGGGAGTCTCTTCGTAACAGCTTTGTTCAATTCAGCTTCGGGGCCTGATACTTCGAAAAGCATCCCGAAAACCCAGAGAGCCGCTCGTCTAGCAATTTCAAGGCATCTTTTATCGGGGACTCCTTGGCTTCCGGCATGATACTGCTCGTTTCTTTGGGCGTGTGCCCAAACAATATGGCTCTTCTCGACCTCCCACCTTTTCCCTTGAGCCTTCAGTTCTGTTTCGAGAAACTCAAGACGGCTATGATAGTTCGCCAGCCACTTCTTTACGTCCTCATTCTTGTAATCCTTCCCGCCGCGCTGAATTGGGTGCAGCGTAAGGTAAGTCGTAATTGCGACCTCGATGGCATTGTCAAAACTGATCAGGGCAATTCTGCGGTCAAAATCCTCGCCCGCGCGCAAATGCATTTCCGCGTGAACGAGTAGTTCAAACGGTCCATCTGTCCAGGGCGGCAATGAAGACATGGCTGTTCCCCTCGATGACTCAGAAAACCCTGATCCGCAACTCCCCGGAGATCAGCCTGGGTAGCAGCGCATCGCGGGTATCACGCAGAATTTGCGATTCACGCTCGTTGGCAACGATGCGGGAATACATCGGTCTGACAACACGGTCGAAAGCATTCATTACGGAAGCCCTTGGTACGACAACAGGGATGGGCCGGAAACTTGATTTGCTGATTTCAAGGAAAGTTGAGCCGTTTGCCCGGCTGACAATTCTGTCGTGGGCAACTTCAGCCCAGAGAAGCAGGAAGAGGTTAGAAACGCCTTTCAAGGCTTGCATGGCAATAAATCCCTGGTTGATCGCTACCGGAATCTCAGCGACCGCCAGGTACCCGATGGGAGCACGGGAGGAAAGCAGTACGGTGCCCGCCGGAAGAAGTCCAGACGAGATTTGTATCAGTCCGGCGTCTGTGATCTTTCGCCCAGTTCCTAGTAGGACGGGACTGCTCAGTCCTGAAAGGTCCTTTGGCGTTGCCCAAAAATGGATTCCATCCTCCCAGTAGGAAGGTTCCTTTGTGCTGGGGGTACTCCCACCTTGTACCTTTGCCAAATCTCCAATCGGCTTCGTTTTCCATCCTTCGGGTATCTCACCGAGTTCGGAATCCTCGAAGGAGTCGGGGAAGAGGGCGGCGATATGCGCGGGGAGTCCGGGGTCGCGGCCTTCGGCTTTGGCGCGGACGGGATCGAAGTCCACAAACCACGACTTGAAGAGCGCCCGCGCCATTGCTTCCAGCGTCTCGTTCATCTTCCGGTTTAGCTCGATCTTGTCATCCAGCGTGCCAAGGACGTGCGCGATGGCTTTTTGCTCTGGAAGCCGCAGCGTCGGAATTGGAAGCGCCTCAAGAAGCGGGATTCGGAGATTGCTGACAGTTGAGCCGGTGCCTTCATTGACGAGAATCTCGTGCCGGACGGAACGCGACTGTAGAGCATAAAGGAGGAATCGGCTGTCCACCTTTTTTCGGTCGGGACGAAGCATGACCATACGTTGCCCCAAGCAGCATCTAAGCCCCTGAGGAATCATGCAAACTTCACCCATGGGCGCTTCACGAGTGATTACGAGATCTCCGACACTTGGCACGGATCGACGAGTTCTCGCATCAAAATTGCGCTCGTCCGTGTAGCTCGGATCGGACAGATCCAGTCTGCCATTTTTGATATTCTGGCTGCGCAGAACAACAACTCCCGAGTCAGTCCACACCGGAGTGGAGTGGGGACAGTCAACTATCTGTTCACATAGATCAGATAGACGGGTATTACTCGCCATGCCGAGGATCCCCACGGCAAGCTGGCGTTCTGTCCTCTGTATGCCTTTCTTAGGCTTGCGTTCGCTCATTGTTCTTTCTCCCCTTTGCGAACGCGCTTCGGCTTGGGCGCTCCCAGTTTCTTGATCTCCTCCACGGTCTGGTCGAAGTCGCTGACAGTCTGGCTCGCTTCGAGCTGGCGGCGCTGCTCCTCGTATTGAGCGAACTGCGCGTGGGCGTGCTCCTCGGCGAGGGCGTGAGAGATTTTGCCTGCGTTAGCGAGGATGTTCCGATCACTAAGGCGGAGAAAGTCGTCGAGCTTGGCGATCCAGTCACGCATGTGCATGGGCCGGTGGCCCTTGGCCTGCAACTCGGCAAAGTCCAGGTAGGCCGAGACAATCAGATTCAGCGCCTCAATCTCTTCCTTCTTCAGGTAGTTCTTGGCCACCGCCACGTCAGCTTTGCGCACGGGGCCGGCCGGCGCATTCTTCCAACTGGTGAGGCCCATGTGCGGCTGGCTGGCATCGGCGCGCCCGTAGACGATCTCCGCGGCGGTGTGCCCGTGCGCGGCCCAGTGCACCTTGTTCTGCACCGCCTTGAAGAACTCCTGGGTCAACTCAGCGTTGTGGTCATAGTCGATGCTGGTAGCGTAGATGTCGGTGATCTTCTGGTAGAAGAGCCGCTCGCTGGAGCGAATGTCGCGAATCCGCGCCAGCAATTCGTCGAAGTAGTCCTGCCCCAGCGTCCGCCCGGCCTTGATGCGCTCATCGTCGAGCGTGAAGCCCTTGACCAGGAGTTCACCGAGCCGTGCCGTGGCCCACTGGCGGAACTGGGTGCCGCGTGGCGAACGCACGCGATATCCCACGGCCAGAATCATGTCGAGGCTGTAGTGCTTCAGTGAGCGCCGGACTTGCCGATTGCCTTCGGTTTGAACTTGTAAGTAATCCTTACAAGTTGCCTCTTGGACGAGTTCTCCTTCATCGTAAATTGCAGCAATATGAAGAGTTATGTTCTGCGGGGTGGTCTGGAACAGCTCGGCGATTTGCGCCTGCGTTAGCCAAACATTTTCCCCATCCAGCCGGACCTGGAGGTTGAGACCAGAGTCCTTATAGATGAGCATTTTGCCCGACACGGACTCGGGAGGCACCGGGGAGTTGGAGGTCTTGTCACTTGCCATATCCAAGCTCCTTCAGGTTGGCGGCGATGGCGGAATCCAGCCGGACCGATTCGTCCTGCTGAGCGCGCAACGTTTTAGCCAGCCGAGCCATCTTCTCCTCGAAGGGCTCGCCGTCGTCCTCGACAGCTTCGGCGCCAACGTACCGCCCGGGCGTGAGGACGTAACCGTGCTTTTGGATTTCCTCCAGCTTCGTCGCTTTGCAGAAGCCGAGCACATCGGCGTATTTCCCAGCCCCCTTGTCGCCGCGCCAGGCATGGTAGGTGCCCGCGATCCTGGCGATGTCCTCATCTGTCAGCTCGCGGTGGACGCGATCCGTGAGCGTTCCCATCTTGCGAGCATCGATAAAGAGCGTTTCGCCCCGGCGCTCGCGGTATCCATTGCGCTTCTTGCTC
>Ga0181520_10004431_pt1 | contig 23508 bp, 16 predicted proteins | sample PEATcosm2014_Bin_29_FD_132451 | JGI IMG/M metagenome (GOLD analysis project Ga0181520, IMG submission 132451) | Peatland microbial communities from MTU Mesocosm Facility, Houghton, MI, USA - PEATcosm2014_Bin02_30_metaG | ecosystem: Environmental > Terrestrial > Soil > Wetlands > Peat | place...
ACACCTTCAAGGCGGGGTTTCTTGGCCGTTTTGCCGGCTATGCTCTTGGCGTTCCATCGGTCTACACCATTCACTCATGGCTCTACGGAACACCGGCGCTTCCGCCTCTGTGGAGCATCCTCGGAGCTCCCTGCGAGCGCCTTGCTGCGCAATGGTGTGACCGTCTGATTGCCGTCTCCGAGGCCGGTGCCAGCCTTGCACGGAAACATCGGGTAGCGCCCCAAGCCAAGATCATAACCATTCATAACGGCATCCCCGACTGCCCCGAGCGTGCATTCCTCGATCACCGTCATCCTCCGGTCATCACCATGGTGGCGCGCTTTACCGAAGTGAAAGAACATGATGTCCTGCTGCGTGCGTTTGCCAGCATCGCTCCCGGGTCTCGTCTGCGCCTCATCGGGAGCGGCCCACTGCGTGAAGGCGCTGAAAAGCTGGCGCAGGAGCTCGGTGTTCGCGACCGCGTCGAATTCCTCGGAGATCGGGAAGACGTAGCCGCACTTCTGGCAACCGCTGACGTGTTTGTTCTCGCCTCCAAATTCGAAATGTTTTCGCTCAGCATCCTGGAAGCCATGCGGGCAGGGTTGCCGGTCATTGCCTCAGATGTTGGTGGAAATCGCGAAGCGGTTGAACATGGCCAAACTGGATTTCTCGTGCCGAGCGGCTCCGTGAAGGAGTTGGCTGGAGCTCTCAGCCTGCTTATTGATAACCGCGGCCTCCGCCTGCGCCTCGGGCGTGCGGCACGCCACCGCTTCACCAGCCGGTTCCTCTTCGCACACCAAGGGCAAAATACCCGCTCTACTTATTTGGACATTTTGTTCGAACGCCACAGAATCGTTTCCAAAGCAGAAGCCAGCCGCTATGTCTCGTGGTCCGGTCATGCGGAACGGAACATTGCTGCCATCCTGGGGAGCCGCCAGGAAGAAGAAATCTGACAATCCAGCGACCTACTTTGATGCCAGCGTCCGTTCCCGGTTGCGCAATGCGCGTCGTAGTATCGCCGTCGCCATCGATACCTGTACTAGGGAAGAAGCTAGCAGCGATACTGCCGCGCCCATGGCATGCCATCGCGGCACCAGGATCAGCGATGCAATCGCCGTGGTGAGCATGGTCGCCAGCACGGTCCATACCTGGTAACGGAAAACATGCGCCGCCGTGATCCCGTAACCAACGAAAGAAGCCACCGCACCGATACACGAAGTCATGGCCAGTACCAGGAATACGTTGAGGTAGGAGGAATACTCAGGGCGGTAGATCAGCGCCAGCAACGGACGTCCGAACATAGCAGCCACCGTGAAACCGCAAAGTCCGAGCAGCGCGCCGATCACGCATAACTGCCGGATCAGCTTCCGGAAGCGCTGCACCTCGCCATTGGCGTAGAAGCGCGAGAGGCGGGCGGAGACCGACTGGCCGAGTCCATTGACCACCAGGCCCAGCGCCATCACCACATAACTCAACGATGCGAAGATGCCGAGTTCCGCGCTGCCCGCGTAGCGCATCAGGGTGTAACGCGGAATATTTACGTTCAGTGAAATCAGCATCATGATGACACCGAGCGGAAAACTGAAGAGCGCCAAACTCCGCAGTCTCCGGCCATGCCACGCCAGCAGCGGGGCATGGCGCAAAACCCTCCGCCCCATCGTCAAATCCCAACTCAGCAACACCATTAGCGAGACCACCGGTAGCGTTGCCAGCGCCGCGACGATGGAATGCGTATGGCGAAACACCAGCGTAAAGGCCGCAGTCGTCAGGGCTGCTCGCAGCATCAGGCTTACACCGAGCCTGTCGATCCGTTCATGCTTTTGCTGCAGTCCGCCAAAAACATCGCAGAGTGAATCGCTCGCCAGGCCCAGCACCATCAGCAGTACCACCGCACGCAGGGAAGACCCCCAGTGCAGCGCGAAGACAAGCGTCGCGACAAACAGCAACGCGCCAGCGGAGCAGAGCAGCCGCAGCGCCGCGAAATCGGCAAACGCATACCTGCTGCGCGCGTCCGTAGCCTGTACGGCGCTCAGTTGCAGATTACTCAGCATGAAGACGGGACTTACCAGCGCCAGCGCCAGAGCATATTCACCCACCAGCGTCGGCGTCGCAAGCTTGGCAAGGACTGCCACCCGTACCCACTGTGCCAACGAGAAGGCTCCATTGCCGAACAGCATCCAGGAGAAGCTGTGATGAATCGGTGGGCTTGCAATCGCCGCGGACTCGCCATCGGGATCAACATCTTCTGGCTGCGTGCCCGGCGTGTACAACTGTTGATTCATGGAGTCCATTCGCACTACGCAGCTCGCGTACTGCGGTGCAGTTTCCGTGCACCGGCAATTCAGCCCGGCTGATTCCATATTACCAACCGCATCCCGTCTACCAGTTGCAACCTGTCGCCACGTCGGTAAAAACTGCCGTAAAGGATCTTCCAGGAACAAGGATGCTGACACAATTTATTAATGTGAGTGGCTTTGTGAACTGGAGTAATCTTGAAATCATCACTGCGAGGTTCTTTTGACGGGCTGTGAAGACTCGACCCGCGAAATTACCGGTTCAGAATGGGAGCGGTTCCGGCGTGCGGGCATTCGCGGTTAAGGCAGAGCGCATTCCTTCTGCGGCACAAAGCGGAGCCGGCCCGTTGCGCGGGGCCCTTCCGTCATGGTGCAGGGACCTCTACTGGCTTGCCCTCCTTCCTGTTTTGCCCGTCCTCATTACGCGATTCTATTACCCCGTTCTGGTCGGGAATGAAGCGGGCAAACTGCTTGCCGCGCGCAGAATTCTAGAACCCGCGTTTCTCGGCCGGGACTGGCTGCAAGCCGCGTCGGGCGACGACGTTCTATACAGTGCCTTCTCCGCGCTGGTGGCTCCGCTTTGGCTGCTGCTGAAGGATGCCATCCTGGTCGTGCTGGTGGGTCGTCTCTTGGTCTGGGCGCTGCTGTTCTATGCTCTCGCCCGGCTCGCCAGAACCTTGGAAATCGATGCCTACGCGCTGGCCATCGGCTTGGCGGTGTGGGTCTTCCGATTTCAGTCGCTGGGAGCTGGCGAGTGGATCTTCGGCGGAATCGAAGGGAAGTGCGTGGCCTACGCGCTGCTCTTCCTTGCCATGGAAAGCGCGTTGCGCAAGCGAGTGCTTGCCGCCGCGGTCTACTGCGGCTTCTCCATCTGGTTTCACATTTTGGTGGGAGGTTGGGGAGCTCTGGCCCTGTGCGGCGCGCTCCTCATCGGCAATCGGGGTTTCCGATGGCGGCGGGCGCTGCAATTTTGCGCCATTGTAGGTACGTTCCTGCTGCCGCTGGTAGTCATGTTTCTGCACAAAACCAGTGATGCTCAAAGCAGCGGGAGTTCCGGGCGCGCCAACCGCCTGATTGTTTTATTCCGCAATCCCCATCATCTCGACCCGGATTTCTTTCACGGCAACGTCGAATTTCTGCTGGCGTGCCTTCTCACCGGCATTACGGTGTTTGGGTTACACATGCTGGTCAGCCAATATAAGGCGACGCTGATTAGCGCGTTTCTCGTCATCCTCTTAATGCAGTTTGGGGCGGGACTGATCGCGCGGAGGCTGGGGCTGTTCTGGTTTTTGAAGAGTTATCCGTTTCGCGTGGCTGATGTTCTGGTCGGACTGCTGTGCTGGATTACGGCGCCAATGCTAGCACTGTGGTTACTAAAGTGGGTGGTCGCGCCCAGGTTCCGTGCGCTGGTCTCCAGCGTCCTGCTATTCGGAGTGGGTTTTGTAGTTCTGCTCAACGCGGCGCCCGCAATCGAGCAACATCTAGGGGTGTTCCAATCGTCGTGGTCCCGGTATCTCCGGCACGATGAGTCGCCGTGGGAGGAGATGACGCGGTGGATACGCCAGAACACGCCGCAATCGTCCATCCTGATCGCTCCCCCGTGGGAAGAAACATTCTGGGTCCAGGCAGAGCGCGCCGAGGTCGTGAACTTCAAGAGAGCTCCGCACAGCCTGGCAATTCTACAGTGGAACCAGCGCATGATGGTCTTGAATGGCGGACCATTCCATTCGCGCGGCGATCGGGTGAAGGACGAGCTGCAGCAACATTATCCTGAGTTGGCCCCGGCCGCGATCGACGCGGTGCGCCGGGATTACGGCGCAGACTACTATCTCAACACCAAGCCACGCCCCGAAATGTCCGGACAGCTGGTCCATGCAAACGGGAACTATTTTCTCTATCAATTGCATCCCTGAAACAAAGTAAACATCGCACGTCAACCCGCGGCGCTCGCTTCAGCATCTATCGTTTTTTTGGGGTCATTCCGTTGGAATTCACGGGCGGGAGTAGACGATTCCGAGAATGGAACGGCCAATCCTTTGCGGCCTCGGAAAAGGGGCATGGTCTGAAAATCAGCGGATCTCTTCTTGCGGAGCTGGAGAAATTGCAAGCACAATGGATTCAGCGAGTTGTACTCCTTGATATCGGAACTTCGTGCCGGTCGCGATCGGCGGCGGCATAGGTATGTCACACAAGTGCTGCAGTGTATTTACAAGAACGAAATGTTTAGCTCCTTCAGTTGCATGTAAGGTGATGTAAGTAAACTGCAAACCGCGTTAGCTTGGGTGGTCGGACAGAGTCGAGAAAGAAACCTGCCATGTCTTCGAATATAAGCATCGAAGTGTTCGGAACTGCTGCTTTATCATAAAGACCAGGCGAATCCATCCATCCAGGTCAAGGAGTTTGGTCGGCGTTTACGTTCAGGCGTTGCGGCAGAACCGCCAGACTCGGGTTGCGAGCTGAAAGATGCCTGCATACCAGACCGGAGAGCAAATTCCGGCCTGTACTCAAGGTGAGAGCGAAATTGATTCGGCGGCTTAGTTTGTACGAATTCTTTTTTCGAATCGGTTGCTTCCTGTTGCCGGTGATAGCCTTCCTCGTCGCGGGCGCGGGACTGCGCGCGCTCAGACTCATCCTTCCCCTGAGTGATGACTACGTGTACCTGTGCGTGACGCTGTCGCTGATGTGGAGTGTGTGCTCGGTCTACTTTGAAGTTACCAGTATCGAAGGGCTCTTTCTCGACGGGGCTGTTGGCCTGCGCAACTGCGTAAAGGCGATTGCGTGGACTTATATGTCCGGCTTCAGCGCCCTGTTTTTCTACCGTGGCGCTTCCTACTCCCGGCTTTTGCTTGGCACCAGTGCGGTGCTTCTGCTGCTTGGAGTTCTCCTGCTGCGCCTGTTGTTCTGGAGTTTTGTGAAGCATTCCGGCAAGCAGGGCCTGCGGATCATTATCATCGGAGCGGATGCGTTCGCGCAGGCCACTTCCGAGCGCCTCAAGCACAGCATTGTGACGCCGTGCGAAACCGTGGCGTTCGTGCGCATCCCCGGACAGCAGGTGCAGGTGAATGTGAAATCCGGCGTGCCAGTATTTGAGCTGGATCAACTGATGAGCCACAATATTCAGCATTTCGCCAATGACATGGTGATTGCGGCTTCTCCGGAGACACTCCCGATTCTCTCCAAGCTGATCAGCCAGCTCAAGGGCCTGGCGATTCCCATTCGTTTCTGCCTGGACTTCGGCACGGATGTGAAGGTGCGTGAGCGTTTCTTCCGGATTGGAGGATCGCACATCCTGGATGTGGAGATTGCCCCATCGGAGACGATCAGCTACGTACTATTGAAGCGCGGCTTTGACATTGTCTTCTCCGTGCTGGCGCTGCTGCTTACGGCCATCCCAATGGCCCTGATCGCGATTGCCGTAAAGTTGTCGTCGCCCGGCCCGGTGTTCTTTGTGCAGGAGCGCGTGGGTATGAATGGCCAGGGCTTCAAGATGCTGAAATTCCGTACCATGCGAGTGGCCCCGAAAGAAGTAACCGATACCCGTTGGACGGCTCTGGACGATACCCGGTGTACGGGATTCGGAGGGTTTCTGCGCAGAAGCAGCCTCGACGAACTGCCCCAGTTTTTCAATGTGCTGAAGGGTGATATGAGCGTGGTGGGTCCGCGTCCGGAGCGTCCGTACTTCGTAGAGAAGTTCAATGATGAGATCGATGCCTACAACACCCGGCACCACTTGAAATCCGGTATCACGGGATGGGCGCAGGTGAACGGATTGCGCGGAGATACCGACATCGCCAAGCGGGTGGAACTGGATCTTTATTATATTCAGAACTGGAGTTTTACCTTCGATCTGCAGATAATCCTCATGACAGTAGTTTCGGGCTTCTTTGCGGAAAACGCCTACTGATTGGTCTCGCAACTCCAGGCGATCTGGCTGGTCGCATTTTTGCCGCAACATACTGTATCGACCTCGATGTTCCCGACCGGCTGGAGAGGGCTCGGATTGAACTTCCGAGTCTTGCAAGGGGAGCACACGAATGAGATTATTTTTCGGAGGACACAGAGCGCGGAACTGGATGATGGCGGGGTTCCTCGCCGGACTAAGTCTAATGGCGCAGGCACAGTCCTCGGCGCCTCCTGCTGCGCCACAAGCCGCTTCCACGGCGAAGACTGAAGACCCAGACGAGGCGCGCGGGGTGCGGCTTGTCGCCCTTCCCAGGAATATCCTGCAAGACCAGAGAGCGCTGTTTACCATGCCGCTGCGCATGGGTGAGCGGCAGTGGAAGCTCGCCGTGCCTCTCACCGTGCTGGCCGTGGGACTGGTTGCATCCGACACCGCGGTCGAGGGACACGTCAGCAGCTCGCCCTCCACCGTATCGCGCGCCTCAAACTTTTCCAATGCCGGATTGGGTGTCTTCGTCGGGAGTGCCGGCGGCATGTACCTCTGGGGCAAGCTTGCCAAGGATGACACTCTGCGCGAAACCGGATTCCTCAGCGGCGAAGCGGCAATTGACGCTTATCTGGATACCACTCTGGTCAAGTATGTAGCTGGCCGCGACCGTCCGTTCACGGGCAACGGACGGGGCGATTTCTTCAGTGGCGGCAACTCTTTCCCATCGCAGCACTCGGCGGTCAGTTGGGCGATCGCCAGCGTAATTGCCCATGAGTATCCAGGGCAGTTCACCAAGCTCTTGAGTTACGGTCTAGCCGGGGCCGTGAGCGCGGCGCGGGTAGAAAGTCACCAGCATTTCATGAGCGACGCGGTCATCGGCAGTGCCATGGGCTGGTACATCGGAAGGCAGGTATACCGGGCCCGCTCCGCCGACGCCGATATCGACGTGAACAAGTGGGGCAAGTTTGAGAGAGACGAGAATAGCGAAGAAGCCCGCGCCACCAGCCAGATGGGTTCCACCTACGTTCCTCTCGACAGTTGGATGTACTCGGCCTTCGACCGCTTGGCGGCCATGGGATATATGCCCGGCAGCTCCGCCGTGGTGCGTCCGTGGACCCGGCTCGAGTGCTCACGCATGCTGCAGGAGGCCCACGATATTGCCGAGGCCTCCGTCGACCCGGACGAGGTAGCTGCGCCCCTGCTCGACGCGCTCGATGGAGAATTGAAGTACGAGGCAAAGTTGCGGGATGGCGGGCGAAATGCCGGCGAGGAATTGGATAACGTCTACCTCCGCTTTACCGGCATATCGGGTACGCCTTTGCGCGACTCTTTCCACTTTGCGCAGACCCTGGTGGATGACGGTGGCCGTCCCTACGGTCAGGGAGCAAACGCCATTGGTGGCCTTTCAGGGCGCGCCGAGGTGGGGCCGTTTGCCTTCTACGCGCAGGGTGAGTACCAATATGCATCGGCAATTCCGGCTTACAATCTGACGGCACAGCAGGCGATCGCCGCCTCTGACGGAATCCCGTATGGCTGGGCAAACCGCATTGGCACAACCAGCCGGATGCGTCCCGTCGAGGCCTATGCGGCGGTGAACCTCTCCGACTGGCAGCTCAGCTTTGGGCAGCAGAGCCTATGGTGGGGGCCGGACCGCAGCACGTCGATGATTCTTTCCAACAACGCGGAAGCCCTGCCGATGCTCCGTCTGGCCCGCGTCCGTCCGGCGAAACTGCCAGGCATCTTCGGCGCCCTAGGACCGGTGCGTTGGGACTCGTTCTTTGCTCGCGAGGGCGGCGTGCATTATGTGCGCACCTTAAGCCCCGCGCTTGTTGTGCATGGCGATGCCGCCCATGCGCTCAGTCCGGCGCCGTTTATCTGGGGCGTCACTTTTTCCATCAAGCCGACGGAGAACTTCGAACTCGGATTTGGCCATACCACTATTTTTGCCGGCTATACCCGCCCGCTGAATCTCAAGACCTTCCTGCATTCGTTTTCCATTCTGGGCAATGACCAGGCGGTGGATCCAGGCAAGCGGACGACCGAGTTCAACTTCTCTTATCATGTGCCCGGTTTGCGGAAATGGCTGGTTCTGTATAGCGAAGCCTTTGCCTACGACAATCCTGTGGAGGGAGCATTCCTGCAGCGTTTTTCCATGAATCCCGGCATCTATCTGCCGCAGCTTCCGGGTTTACGCAAGTTGGACCTGAGGGTGGAGGGTGCCAATACCAATCTTCCAGGACTCAAGGACCAGGCCTATTTCTACACCAACGCGCATTATCCCCAGGGATACACAAATTACGGGCAGATCATGGGCAGTTGGATTGGGCGGCAGGGCAGCGGAGGGTCGGCGTCAAGCACATACTGGTTTTCCGCGCGCAACAAGGCTACGGTGAGTTATCGCAAAATGGTCGCGGATAAGTCATTCTTACTGGGCGGGCATTTAGAAGATATTGCAGGGAGCGTTACTTGGATCGTCCGTCCGGGGATTGAGCTTTCCGCCTCCAGCCAGTATGAGAGCTGGAACTTCCCCCTGCTGGCAGCGGGCGCGCGATCCAATGTATCAACGTCGTTTGGCGTCCGCGTGTATCCAAAGTCGCGAAATGGGTCTGACTAAGATGGGATTATCGTTGATTGCCAGGACAACATGAAGATAATAAAAACGAGGATTCCGGAGCTTCTGGTGTTGGAGCCAAAAGTCTTCGGAGACGATCGCGGTTTTTTTCTGGAGAGTTATAACCAGCGCGCCTTTGAAGAGCTTGGCCTGCGGAGAAATTTCGTTCAGGACAATCACTCGCGTTCGGTGCGCAACGTATTGCGGGGTTTGCACTACCAGCTTGGGCAGCCGCAGGGTAAGCTGGTTCGCGTTGTGTCGGGTTCCATCTGGGATGTCGCAGTGGACATTCGCCGCAGCTCCGCCACTTTTGGCGAGTGGGCTGGCGAAGAGCTCTCGGCGGAGAACAAACGAATGTTCTGGATCCCGGAGGGCTTTGCCCACGGCTTTGTCGTGACCTCGGAGTCAGCCGATGTGCTGTATAAGGCCACCGATTTCTACGCACCCTCATGCGAACGCTCGCTGCTCTGGAACGATCCCCAGTTGGGAATTGCGTGGCCGCTGACGGGCAAGCCTCAGCTTTCTGAAAAAGATCGGGCTGGGCTGTCGTTTGGCCAAGCCGAGCTGTTCGACTAGGATACGGACGGTGCGAATTCTGCTGACAGGCGCGAGCGGACAGTTGGGCAAGGATCTGCTTCCCCAATTACAGGAGCTGGGCGAGGTCATCGCCGTGCGCCGTGACCTCTGCGACCTCGCGTCTGCGGATGCGATCCGTAAGATGGTAGCGGAAGCGAATCCGGGTGTGATTGTGAATTCCGCCGCCTACACGGCCGTCAATGAAGCGGAGGCACACAGCGGCTTGGCCTTCGCCGTCAATGCCACAGCCGTGGAAACCTTGGCCGCCGAGGCGCGCAAACGCCGCGCGATGTTCGTGCATTACTCCACCGACTATGTGTTTGATGGCAGCAAGCCAGGGGCTTACACGGAAGCGGATGAGCCCGCCCCGCTGAATGTTTACGGTGCCAGCAAGTTGGCAGGCGAACGGGCGGTCGCCTCGGTGGGCGGACGCTTTCTCTTGCTGCGCACGAGTTGGGTGTACGGAGCCAATGGAAATAACTTCCTGCTTACCATCCGCCGCCTGGCGCGCGAGAGGGATGAGCTGAAAGTTGTGGATGACCAGGTCGGTGCGCCCACCAGTTCCATGCAGCTTGCCGAGGCCACGGCGCGGTTGATCCGGCAATGGTCGCAGACCGCGGAGCCCGAGTTTCCTTCCGGGCTGTACCACGCCACGGCCAGCGGTAGCGTTTCCTGGTGTGGCTTTGCCCGCGCCATTGTGGAGGCCTTGGGCAAGGGTGAAAATTTCAAGGGTGAAAAATTCAAAGTGCGGCAGATTTTGGCGATTGCTTCCGGCGAGTATCCAACCCCGGCGCGCCGGCCGTTGAATTCGGTTCTGTGCAATGACAGGTTTAAGCGCACCTTCGGGTTCAGCTTGGGAAGCTGGCAGTCTGGGCTTGCCGAGGCGGTCCGCGAAATCCATTTGCGCGAAGCACAAAGATGCTCGAATCCAGTGGCCCCATAATCCGGTTCCGGCCATCGCCCATCCGGGTTGTGCAGTCTGGCCCATGGCGGAGCCAGTGCCGGATGAACTCTTTTGGTGAGACAATGATGGAACTCATACAGAACTCAGACTCGAACGGACAGCCTGCTACGTGTGCAAATTCATGAGACATGCCTATCTTCCGCTACTCACAGTTGCAGCTCTTGTAGGTCTTTCCTTCGGACAGGACTCTACACAGTATGCGAAACCGTCGCAGGCGGATTGCATGGCGGCAGCCGATAACGGCCGCCCACTTCCCGAAGGCTGCGCGCAGGACGACCGAAGCACCCTGACGCCGCGCCAGCAACAGGAGTCCATGCCGATCCAGTCGCCCCAGTTAACCTCCGGGCGTCCGGAACTTCCAGAGCGGGGCACGCTTGTTCCGCTGAATCCCTCCCAGCGCCGGAAAGTGGAATTGCCGGTGCAGCCGCAAACCGAATTTCAGCAGATTGTTGCGGACACCGTTGGCCGCCCGCTTCCAATTTTCGGCCAGTCGCTGTTTGCCCAGCCCCCCAGCACGTTTGCTCCCACGGATCGTACCCAGGTGCAGGGCGACTACGTGGTCGGTCCTGACGACGAACTGCAAATCCGTATCTGGGGTCAGATCAATGCTGACTTGCGCGCGGTCGTCGACCGCTCCGGACAGATCTATATCCCCCACGTCGGCCAAATTCCGGTGGCCGGTGTTCACTACAGTGAGCTCGAAGCCCACTTGAGGAACTCGGTTCTGAAGGTATTCCGCAATTTTAGCCTTACGGTGAACATCGGGCGGATACGTTCCATCCAGGTTTTTGTGGTTGGCCAGGCGCATTATCCCGGCACCTACACCATCAGTTCGCTGAGCACTCTGTTCAACGCGGTATTTGCCTCGGGCGGTCCTACCCCGCAGGGCTCATTGCGCGATGTGCAGGTCCAGCGCGATGGGAAGACGATTACGCACCTGGATTTCTATGAGCTCTTGGTGAAAGGTGACAAGTCGAAAGACGTGCGCCTGCAATCGGGCGATGTCATCTATTTTCCCGCCGTGGGGCCGCTAGTTGCAATTGCCGGCTCGGTGAACGCACCCGCTATTTATGAAATGAAGCATGGCTCGGCGCTCGCGGAACTCATCGAAGTCGCCGGTGGCCTGAGCACCGTCGCGGATTCCAACAAGGTAACCGTCGAGCGTATTGGCGACAGTCAATTGCGTTCGGTGCTGGCGTTTCCGCTCGATGCACAGTCGCGCGCCTTGCCGCTTAACGATGGTGATATCGTGCGCGTGCTGTCGATTGTTCCGCGTTTTACCAACGCGGTCACCTTGCGCGGCAACGTAGTGAATCCCGGACGCTATCCCTGGACGCCCGGGATGCGGGTACGCGACCTGATTCCGGATGCCGAGTCGCTGCTGACGCGTCCCTATTGGCTGGGACGCGCGGGAATGACCGACGGGCGCAGCACCGAGTACCCGATCCGCGGAAAGCGTTCGGCCAGTGAAGCCGGTTCAAAGATCGCGGGCACTCGCGGTGTCGCTTCCGAAGATCGCGATGGCAGAACGAAAACCCGTGATTTCAGCGCGGATGACCGTGCTTACAGCGTAGACGATCAGGATTTCAGCGGCGACAATCGCACCTTCAGCATGGACGATCGTGATTTCAGCGCGGAAGGTCGCGGCTTCGGTGCGGAGGGTCGTAGTCTTAGCGAAGCGGGATATCAGGCTCAATATCGAGGGCAAGGCAACTCCGGCGATGTTTGGATCGACAGAGATCTTCTCGCCAGGCTTGGGCGAAACAAGCCCAACAGCGCAACTCTCATCGATGACATGCATCGTGCTTCTCCGGAGATTAACTGGAAGTACGCAATCGTTCAGCGCGTGGACCCCGCCGATCTTTCCACCAAGTTGCTCTCCTTCGATCTCGGAAAGGCCATCCTTCAGGGCGATGCCGCCAACAATCTTGAACTCCAGGCCGACGACATCATCACCATTTTTTCGCAATCCGATGTATCGGTGCCGCAGAGTCTGCGGGCACGTTATATGCGGTTGGAGGGAGAAGTGGTGCGGGCCGGAGTCTACAAGGTGGAGGAGGGTGAACTGCTGCGCGATGTGTTGAAGCGCGCGGGCGGATTCACGCCCGACGCTTATGTTTACGGAACCCAGCTCACCCGGGAGTCAGCGCGGGTGGAGCAGCAGCAGAGCATCGACGAACTGACCCGTACCATGGAGGTTGAGCTACGCCAGGCCTCGGCTGCCGCCGCCGTCCGCAGTTCGAGTGAGGACGCTCAGTCGCTCGCGGCCCGCCAGGCTTCGCAGGAAGCGCTGATCGCGCAGTTAAGGAGCGTGAAGGCAACCGGGCGCGTCGTGCTCAGCCTCAAGCCAACCGCCAGCTCTGTCGACGACTATCCCCCGATTGCCGTCGAAGATAACGACTACATCCTTATTCCGCACCGGCCGTCGACGGTTTCGGTTGTGGGAATGGTGTATAACGCCGGATCGTTTGTATTCGAACCGCGCCGCAAAGCCGGCGACTACCTGAAGATGGCGGGCCGGGGCAAGCCCAATGCGGATATGAAGCACGCCTTCGTGCTCCATGCGGACGGTACGGTCGTCGCCAGCACCACGGTCAACGGCATGTTTACCGGCGACCGGTTTGAGGCCATGCGGCTGCATCCTGGCGATCAGATTGTGGTGCCCAACAAGATCCAAACCGGCAACCTCGTGCGCGGCCTGCGTGATTGGACGCAGATCTCCTCGCAGTTGGCCCTCACCGGCGCTGCGCTGGCCGTGATTCACTAGCGCGCCCTCGCAACGGGAACCACCCTGGGAGCATCGGTACATTGGATATGGGAGAAGAATCGGCATGAAGACGGACACGATCCCCGAACAAATTCCGGACCTGGAGACGCAGAGCGTGCCCGCGCAGGAGATGCATCTGCTGGATGTGCTGATTGTCCTCTCAAAGGCCCGCAGGTTCATCTTACGTTGTACCGTGGGGGCGGCCATCCTGGCGGCAATTCTCGTGCTGGTCGTTCCAAGCTGGTACCGCGCCAGCACCTTAGTTCTGCCGCCGACGCAGTCTTCCATGAGTTCCGCTCTGCTCAGCCAGCTTAGTAGCAGTTCCACCGCCGCCCTCGCTTCCTATGCGGGTGCAAGTCTCGGCATCAAGAATCCTTCCGAGATGTATGTTTCGCTGTTTCGCAGCCGTACCCTTGAGGACGCGGTAATTCAGCGCTTCGGGCTCATGGCGCGCTATCGCAAAAAGAACATGACCGATGCGCGCACAAAGTTCGAGGATCACTCCACCGTAGCGCTTGGCCTCAAAGACGGACTGATCCGAATCACCGTGGAGGATCACGATCCTAAGATGGCCGCCGAAATCGCCAATGCCTACGTGGAAGAGTTCCGCAAGCTCTCCGCCACTCTTGCCATCACCGAGGCATCCCAGCGCCGCATGTTTTTCCAGCAGCAACTGCTGGAAGCCAGGGAAAACCTCACGGTGGCCGAAGAGGCAATGAAGAGCAGCGAGCAATCCACCGGCGTTCTTCAAATCGATAGCCAGGCGAAATCGCTGATCGAGTCGGCGGCGATTCTGCGCGGCCAGGTGGTTGCCAAAGAGGTCCAAATCCAGTCCATGCGCTCCTTTGCCGCCGAAGATAACCCGGAACTGGTAATGGCCAAGGAGCAACTTGCGGCTCTCAAGGCTCAGCTCTCCAAACTCGCCGGCGAGGAGCAAGACACCAAGGCTGATTTCATCGTGCCCAAGGGCCGGGTTCCCGCCGCCGGGATGGAGTATATCCGCAAGCTTCGCGACGTAAAGTATTACGAGACGATTTCTGAGCTCATCGCCAAGCAGTATGAGATCGCCAAACTGGATGAGGCGCGCCAGGGCGCGGTCATTCAGGTAGCCGATCTGGCCGTGCCTCCCGATAAGAGGTCGTTTCCCAAGCGCACCATGACGGTGATCCTGGTGACGCTGCTTGTTTTCATTGCTGCCTGCGGATGGTCCCTGGTCTCCGAGAGATTGCAGCGCCTCAAGCAGGACCCAGCCGAGCACGAACGTCTGGCTGCGCTGCAAGCGGCTTTCCGATAGATGACCGGGTCAACTCTGCAATGACCAACGCGGGGAATCTACCAGCCGGCACCGGCCAAACGAGAAGTGGAAGGACACTGAGATGCGCTTTCGAGACTTGGTGATCCGCAACATTGCATCGCCATACGGATTGGCGATGATCTCGTATGCGCTTTTTTTGTTTGCATGCCTTATTCCGCCATCCATCTACACTCACTATTTGCACGAGCCGGACCTGATGTTTCTGGATCCCGCGACCATCCTGCTTTACACCCTTTGCGTGATCGCTTTTCTGGCCGGCGTGCGGTTGATAGGCTGGCTGTTCCCCCATGTCCCCTGTGCAAGCAGCGAACCGGAGACCCGTATCTCGCCGGCGGTGTTTCTCTTGATCCCTCTCGTGATCGGAATCGTACTCACCAATCTGTCCACCTTCCTTCTGGTGCGGGACAATCCCATGCTCACACTCATGGTGTTTGCGCAGCAGGGTGGGGAAATCAAGGCCGCTAACTTGGATATTGAAGTGGAGAGCTCACTGAGTTTTGCCGCGTCCCTTCTGACTGGCATCATTTTGTGGGCTACCTGGAGGTGCTCCCAATTCAGCCTCGCCGGGTCAATCAAACGATTGGTGTATTGCGCCCTGTGGGTTGCCGTGTTATCCGTGGTTCTCTCTGCAACCCTGACTTTGGCGCGCGCCAGGATCATGATGCTGTTCTCCGGAATGGCGGTGTTACACATCCTGCGGAGGACCTTCAGCGGACAGATGCGGAAAGCGACTGTCGTCCGCTGGGGGCTAGGATTCTTCGCCGGGGTTGTCGCTGTCTTTTTTCTTTTTTCGTTTCTTCGTGGAATCGACACCATGGATCAGCAGGTTGGAATGTTCTTCGGGTACACCATCGGTGCGTACAACCGGCTTGCTGCCGTAGTGGGCGGAGTCTTACATTACTCTGGGTCGGGCCACGGAATGTACCTAAGCGACTTCCTGTCCTTTAATCATTCTCTGAACCGGGTTCTCCCTATTGGCAAGGCAATGGGTTTCCCTGATCGCTTGGAAATATGGAGCTCCGAATTTGGAGCGGTCGGCAGAGCCGGTTTGGACGCCCAGTTGATCTGGCCAGGAGCTTTCGGCTACATCTTTGCTGACCTCGGATGGTTTTCTCCGCTGTTTGTTTTCGGCTACGGATTGGCTTGCGGCGTCATTTGGCGATGGATGAAAGCCGGTACAGCAATCGGAGTTACTTTTTACCCGTGCGTTGCCTTCTGTATCCTCTTCTGGCTGGGCACAAATTATCTTCTCGATTCTGAATCGGCACTGCTATTCGTCACGGCTCTTATTCTCTCCGCCTATGAAGGCCTGTTCGTACGAAGGCGTACGAAAGAGGAGTTCCAGACGAGCGAAGTAGCGGTGCAAATTCCAGACTGAACGGCGGGCGCTGCTCATTTGAAATGGTCGAATATTCGGAATGGAATGATCACTGTCTCGGCGGTCCGTCTGTCGTAGAGCCGTTCCTACCCATACGAAAAGTCCCCACCCAGTACTTCAGGAGTGCGGCGCATAGTTGGTATCGCATCTGCAATCGCCGGAAAGTACTGAACTTCACTCGTCCTGTTACATTCGTCGAGTGCCTCCGGTATTCGACGAGGGGCTCAGCGATGTACTTCGTCTTTCCACCGGTCAATGCGTTGATGCATCCGAGCCAAACGTCGTGATGCACACGCGTAGCCTGCGGGAATGGCAATGCGCTTCGTAGCAGGGCGGAGCGGAAAGTCATGGTGCAGCCAAGAAACCTGCATATCAGTACATTCGGAATCAGCCCAGCGCGAAACTTCCCTCGTCTCGCATAGTACGAGTCGCCGATCGTATTTCCATCTTCGTCGATCAGGGTTGCGTCACTTGCGATCAGCATCAGGTTGGAGTCCTCGGCGAAAGCGTCCAGAACAGTTTCCACCTTTTTAGCAAGCCACAGGTCGTCCTGGTCGCTGAGGAAGATGATGTCTCCGGTTGCGCGTGCAAGCGCCGCTTCAAAGGCGCGGAGGATTCCCCGGTTCGCCTCACTCCGGGTAAGAGTAATACGCGGATCTTGCAGCGAGGCGACTTCGCCGAAAGTGCCGTCGCTTGAGGCATCATCCATCACAATAACCTCGTCGCTGGCGGATAACTGCGGCAGGATGGAGCGCAGTTGCTGGGCAATATAGCGTTCGCCCTGATAGGCCGCGATGCACACGGAAACTTTCGGCCTAAAGTTCAATCTGCTTACCCACCTTTCCCCTCAATGCATCTACCGCGCCCCATATCATCGAACAGAACTTCTCCCTTTTATGGTCCTCGATAAGTGCAACCTTGGCGGTTTCAAAGAGGATCGCCCTACTTTCGCGCCATGCCCACGGCCAGTCCGCTGCATATTCGATCAACAACCGGAGGCGATTGCGAGTAATGTAATAGCGTCGTGCTGCTGAATGGTTTGTCGTCTTGCAGACAATGCCCAGGATGCGATGATGCGTGATCCGTCCGAGAGCATGAGAAAGTATCGCGGGCGACTGGAAAATCAGCATTCCCTTGTGCCGGGCGCGAAGGCAGAACTCAATGTCCACATAATCCATGAACAGGCTTGCATCAAAAGGCCCGAGCATTTGAATCGCGCGCGATGGCATCATACTTCCGGAAGTCATCGCGGTAAGTACTTTGCCGTTGCCAGCGCGTAACGCCTTCAGGCAACACCCAGAATCGCGGTCTACACAGTTCGGCGCAATGATGGCGATTGCTTCCGGATGCGGAGCTTGCTCGTAAGTCTCCAACATCAGCACAATAAAGCCGTCGCTTACCTGGCTGTCTTGGTCAAAGGTGGCGATCCAGTCAAAGCCTTCCTCTAATGCATACTTCACGCCAAGGTTGAGCGCTACGGCAATTCCCAGGTTCTGATGATTGCGAATCACCGTGTAACCCGGACGGGCCTCGAGTGTTCGAAGATACTCCTCAGCTTCTCCGCGGGAGCCATTGTCCACCACTACTACGTGATTGACCTGCGGACTTAGTGCCGCCATGTTAGCCAGGAACGTCAGGTGCGGATTGTAACTAACAACCACTGCACACACCCGATGCGCAAGCGACAGCGGCGATTTCATAACGCAGTTCTCGACAGATGCTTCAACGCTTGTCCCGGGATCGAAGGACGGTTCAGTCGATGAATCACGCGGCTAGGCACTTATCCAGTTTAACTCAAACCGAAAGGCGCCCTTGGCTCGCCCGCCAAACAGTACCCACGGTGTCGCTACCCATGCCGAGCCGGGGGGCGTTCCTTTTGTAACAATTGACCTTCCGAGCAACCGCTCGGCACTCATCCGTTACGTCCAAGGCAATGGTTGCGCACTCGTGGAAACCATTATTGAACCAGTAAATCCGGGTTCGAAAACGATTAGCAGAAAAGTGAATCCTTGCAGAGCTCATCGCGACTCCGGAAGGATGGTTCTGCCAGAATCCCAGGTTCACGTCCCAACCGTTTAGAATCGATATCGATGCCTGAGATTCGGGAAGCGAGCAACCGGAAGCCGAAGGTTTTGGTGACGATGGCCAAGAACGCCGTTGCGAACTTGTTTCGCAGCGGATCGATGTGGATCATCATCCTCTTCCTGCCGCCGCTTCTGGTGCGCTCTCTAGACAAGCCAACCTATGGTGTCTGGCTGCTGCTGTTGCAGTTGGCCGCCTACATCACGGTCTTCGATACCGGGGTCCAGATGGCGGTGGCGCGCTATGTTGGGCGTGCCGAGGGCGCACAGGATCGCGGCTACGTGGCCCGGCTGCTGAGCAGCGCGGCGGCGGTGATGGCGGTGGCGGCTATAGCCACGGTGCTGCTTGCGGTGCTTGGCTCGTGGCAGTTGACGGATGTCTTCCGCGAAATACCAAACTCGATCGCCGGGAGTGCGCGCCAGGCGCTTTTGATGATCGGAATATCGTGCGCCGTAACTCTGCCATTCTCAGTGCTGGCCGGTTTCTTCGTTGGACTGCAAAAAAACGAGATTCCAGCTTTCTCCATTAGTCTTGGCCGGTTTGCGGGAGCGGCGGGAACGGCCTGGGCTGCCTATCACCACCAGGGACTGCTGGCCATGGCGGTGTGGGTGGGAGCTGGCGATCTGGTCCAGTGCCTGACGTACATGGTTTTCTGGAAAAGGGAAGGGAAGAGCGATCTGCTGTTGCCGTGCTACGTTGAACGTAGCACGGCACGGGAGTTTGTTCTGTTCTGCTCGGTGATGTTCGTTTCGCAGTGCAGTTCAATCCTGATTACGGGCATGGATATGCCGATCGTAGCCGGCTTCGACTTTCGGTCTGCGGCCTACTACGGTGTGGCCACCACACTGAGCAATGCATTGATGGCTCCTTACGGGTCAATTGTTTCCACCTTGCTGCCGGTGGCTGCCGGGCTGAGCGCCAACGACGATCCGCAACGGCTGGGGCAGATGCTGCTGAAGACCACTCGCTTTGCAACGGCCCTGCTGTGCCTGATCGGGCTGCCACTACTGCTGCTGATGCCTTTATTCCTGCGTGTCTGGGTGGGCGCGGACTATGCATCGCACGCTCTTCTGCTGGCGGAGATCCTGGTAGTGGCTCAGTTTATCCGCATGACGATGCTTCCGTATGCCATGATCGGCTTTGCGGCCGGGCAGCAGCAGCGCATGCTGGTTTCACCGGTGGTGGAAGGGATTGTGAACCTGCTGTGCAGCCTGGCGTTCGTGCAGTTCATTGGCGCGCGGGGGGTGGCGCTGGGGACTTTCGTCGGTGCGCTGGTTGGGGTCTGGCTGCATTTTACGGTGAGCTTGCGAAGGACAAACTGCGTGACGGTGAGCCGCAGACAACTGATCTGGCAGGGCATTCTGAAGCCGGTGGTCTGTACTCTTCCACTGCTGCTGGGAGCGAAGTTCGTTCTGCATTGGATACTGGCCCCGTTGCTCCAAGTGCCGCTTGCGGCGTTCGTGGAACTTGTACTGTTGGCTCTTTTCTGGAAGTTCAGCTTTGACGCGGGAGAACGTGAACAGTTGTGCGGACTGCTGCGGCACGTTACGGGTCTCCCGGCCAGGCTCGTACCGGGTTTGCACTCCTAGTCTGCGCGGTTCGTGCTTGCGCTTGCTATGATGAATGACTGAGGAAGTAGCCGTTCGATGCACGATACGGTTTCCACAGATACGGACTTGCGGAAGCTCCGCGTGGCGATTGTCCATTACTGGTTTATTGGACGCGGCGGAGGCGAACGGGTCGTTGAGGCTCTGGCAGAAGTGTTTCCACAGGCCGATCTGTTTTCGCTCGTGGCCGACCGGTCGACCCTGGCTCCGGTTCTACAGAATAGAAACTTGCGGACATCATTCCTGCAACGAGTTCCAGGGGCGAAGAGATTTCACCGGCACTTTCTGTTTCTGCAACCATTGGCGCTGGAGCAGTTCGACCTCAATAGGTATGACCTGGTAATTAGCTCCGAGTCGGGGCCGGCGAAAGGCGTGATTACCTCTTCGAAGACCTGTCATATTTGTTATTGCCATTCGCCGATGCGGTACATCTGGGAGATGTATCCGGAGTACAGGCGCGGGATGGGACCGTTGGTTGGGACCGTATTCTCACTGGCGGCGCACTATATGCGGCTCTGGGACTATGCGAGTGCCGGGCGGGTGGATTACTTTGTGGCGAACTCGCGCTTCATCGCGTCGCGCATCCGGAAATACTACGGGCGTAAGAGCACGGTGATCCATCCTCCGGTGGATGCCGCAATCGCTACTTTGAGCACCGGACCCGGCGATTACTATCTCGCGGTTGGCCGCATGGTGGATTATAAGCGATTTGACTTGGCTGTCAGTGCCTGCACAAAACTGGGCAGGCGATTGAGAGTGATTGGCGGCGGGCCGCAATACAAGGCTCTGCGGCGAATGGCTGGACCTGCGGTGGAGTTTCTCGGGAAGGTGAGTGATGGCGAACTTCGTGCAAACCTGGCGGGCTGCCGGGCTTTGCTGTTTCCGGGCGAAGAGGATTTTGGAATCGTTCCAGTGGAAGCGCAAAGCTTCGGCCGGCCGGTGATTGCATACGCCTCCGGCGGCGTGCTGGAAACGGTGCGCGGGATTTATCCAGACGGAACGAAGGTAGAGAATCCAACCGGGATATTCTTCACCGAACAAACATCGTCAAGCCTGGAGCAGGCGATCCTTGACTATGAGCGGCTTGAAGATAAGTTTTGTCCGCAGAGCATTCGCCAACACTCGCTGCAGTTTGACATCGCGACCTTCAAACGGAGGATCACGGAGTTCATTGGGTTTGCCGTAGAGGACTTCAAGGAACGCAGCCAGGCGGAGGAGTTCGCGTGGCCAAGCCAGGAAGTAGAAGAATCGCGAAGATGATGAGCAAGACCCTTCAATGACGGTGATGCGTGACAGTCTTGCAGCCTAAGAGCTCTAAGCCAATGCAGTACAGGAACCTGGTGTTATAGACCAGGTACCGTTTCCACAGGCGCCGCGGTTCGAGCAGTAGACGAAATAGCCACTCCAGTCCATGTTCGCGCATCCAGGGTGGCGCCTGTTTCAGGTTGCCTGCGACAATGTTGAACGCCTGTCCCACTCCGACCATCACAGGTACCTCTAGACACCCGCGATGCTCGTACATCCAGATTTCCTGTTTAGGACAGCCTAAGCCTACCCAGAGAATGTCAGCGTGGCTCTGGTTGATCAGGCGAACCACGTCCAGATCTTCCTGAGCGGTGAGCGCGCGGAAAGGCGGCGAGTAGAAGCCCGCGATTTCAGTTCCCGGAAAGCGGTGATTGATGTTCAAGACCATTTGCCCGGCTACCGCCGGATGGCCGCCGTAGAAGAAATGACGATATCCCCGGGTATGGGTGGTCGCGAGGAAATCCTGAAACAGGTCCGGGCCATAGACGCGACGCCGGAGATCAAATCCGTGATAGCGGCCGAGCCACGTCAAGGGCTTCCCATCGGGGACCGTCAACTCCGAGGAGTTCAACATCTCCATAAAGCAGGGATCGTTTTGCGCCTCAATCACCATGTGAACGTTGCAAACCGCGACGAAGCGGCTTGCTCGCTTCTCCTGAATCCATGCCTCGAAGCGGCGGATTACATCGGGGATTTGCACGGCGTGGACGCGCACCCCAAGCACGGAAAACGAAGGGGCGGAATCTGAAACAGATGGATCAGTAACGGTCATTGCCATTGGCTTTCAGCATTGAAGGATGGTATCGATCTCTTCCTTGCACCCGTTCCACCACACGTCCGATACGGGAAAAAAGACGCTCTGCTTAATCATGCATATGCAACTCAGAGTGAACCGTGGAGTAAATGCCTTCGGTGTACCCGGTGTGCCAAACATGCCAGCGCTGCGCAGAGTACCAGACCCGGAAAAGGTCCTTGTCAGAATCATAGAGGAAAGTAGAACGATAGATCTGGGCTCGGTCCCAATCACTCCAACCGCGGCCCTTGGCGAGAATCGGGCTGCCCGAAACCTGCCAGTTCACTCCGTCCTTGCTAGTGGCGAAATAGAGGGTAGTGTCGCCGCAACTAGCTTTGGGATAGGCGGCATACAGAGCCCAGTACTCCTGCTTTGCCGGGATGAAGCGTACCTCCATATGCCAAATCTGATGGCCGGGCTGCGCAAGGTTTGCCACACTCGGAGCCGACCATGTCACACCATCCGATGAAGTGCGATATTCGATCGAGGTTGCCGAGGCTTTGCAGCCGATTGACCCTGCGTTGACATACCACATCATGTACCCGTTGTTTGTCTTCTGAACCGCGGGTGAAATGACGCCGTAGTTGGGCACAGAAAACATTTCTGAGGGAGCGCTCCAGTGAATACCGTCGGCGGAGGTACGCCGCAGAACGTGCGTTCGATTGCTAAGGTCCTCTTCCAGGTAGTAAAGCCACAACTGGCCAGACGCGGATTCATAAAGCAGGTCGACGTCATCAAGATGGGCACCCATGCGCTGGACTACCGGGTTGACCAAAGCTGTGGGAACCACCCAATGTAAGCCGTCATTGGACGTGAGAATGGACGGGTTCTCCACACGGGCGTTATTGTAGGGATACGGCGTAACGGCCATCCAGTAGTTGTAGCCCGACCAGGCCTTTGGGAAATAAACGACGCTGGGATGCATTGCCTGCCCGGAACCCTCGTAAGTGGGGGTTACCAGCGGTTGGGGAGCATTCGTCAAAGCGGCGTGCGGCGTGTTGGTTTGATGGCAGCCTGACAATGTTGTGAAAGCTATAAGTGCGGCAGCGATGCTGGACCTCATCGGCATCTCGACGTCTCCTGAAGAATGCGCCTGCATAGAGCTAAAACCCGAGGGTTAGACGACCTGCCGCACTGACTCATAGATTTGCATCAGGCAGGAATAACTGGCATCGGCGTTGTATTTGTGTTCGAACTCCGAACGGGCCGCGCCGCGCATGGCAAGCATCTGGGTAGCGTGATCAGAGGCAAAACGAAGCGCCTCGTTCAATTGTAAGGTATTGAATGCTTCATACAGCAGGCCATTTTCACCGTGACGAATGACTTCTGTAAATGCGCCGAGTCGAGGAGCTATCACCGGGGTACCAACGGAAAATGCTTCGACCGCAGTAACGGGTAGCATCTCGTAACACTCCGATGGGCAAACCACCGTCCTGGCTTGCTTCATAAGGCTGCGAACCTCAAACGGCTCAAGCTTTCCCAGCCATGAGATGCCAGGCACTCGCGAACAAACGTCGACAACCTTCGAATCCAAAGGGCCAACGCCAACGATCTTTAGTGGCAAAGGGACGGAGGCAGACTCGTAGGCTTGCAGCAACGCAAGGATTCCCTTTTCTGCCGAGAGACGTCCGACGAATAGGAAATAACCGCCGCCGCCGTTCCCGGTGCCACAATCCGCCGTGAAGTTTGGCTTGACGTGAATGCGATCCGCCGGAAAACCCTGACTTACAAATTTATCGCGTCCGAAAGTACTGGGTACGGTGTAGGCCTGCACACGCCGCTTCCAGGTTCCGGTTGCGCGATGAAACGATAGCATGGCCACCGCGGTAGCGGATGCACCAAGGCTGCCGCGATAGCATGCTCGTCGTATTGCCGGCCACGGAACGCGACGGCCGAGACATTGCTCACATATGTTGGACTCGCGAGCCAGCATTGCGCCGGGACACAA
>Ga0181520_10004432_pt1 | contig 23503 bp, 24 predicted proteins | sample PEATcosm2014_Bin_29_FD_132451 | JGI IMG/M metagenome (GOLD analysis project Ga0181520, IMG submission 132451) | Peatland microbial communities from MTU Mesocosm Facility, Houghton, MI, USA - PEATcosm2014_Bin02_30_metaG | ecosystem: Environmental > Terrestrial > Soil > Wetlands > Peat | place...
ATTCATCCACACCCCAAATCAAAAATCATTTCTCAACATCGCTCACACTGCTTTGAATTTATAACTACCAACTCCAACGTAACTTATAAACTCAGTTGCCCGTTCCTACCGGATGCTACTGGGCGTCGATGTCTCAAAAAGGCAAGCCTTTAGCGATTCAAGTACTATGCCACAAATTAACATCAAAACAAGAGAGAATCCATAGCCCCTAAGAATTTAGTCTTTCGTAAAACCTGCTTTCGTTTTTCATTATGGTTTCTACACCTCTGATTGTTTGTATGTTCCAACCGGAAATCTCTTGTTCTTCCCTGTCATTGGCCCAACAGAACCATTTGAAGGCTCCAAAAAGCAGACACTCAAATATATGGCCCTTTTCCCACGAGGTCAGCTTACGTTCGCTTTCGTAGCCTCTCAATATGCTTTTTAATAATTTAAAATTTATTCGACCTTTGCTGGCCGAAGGCGAGAGGGCAAAAGCTAGATCATAGAACATATAATCACGGCTTGCTCCATCCCAATCTAGGACTTTGACTAGTTTCCCGTTCTTAAAACGCACATGTTCGGTGCTGTATTCATCGTGGCAGACTGCCTTAGGCTGGCCATGTGATACCTTTAAATCCTTCAACTTTCTTTTTAGATATTCTGCAGCAGATACAGCACTCGCCGGAGCCGTTTTGATAAAGCTGAGGCTTTCTTTAAAGATTGGAAGCAAGTTTTGATAGGTTCTGCCTTCGCCCAGCTTGTAATAACGGGTCAAGCGGTGTAGCCGACCTAAGGCTTTGCCAAATTCAAATCCTTCTTTAAGCGTAAGCCGATCCTTTCGGCGTTCCTTGAAAAACTCCCAGACCGTAAAGGCGGTTTTGTTATAAAGGACATAGGGCTTACCTTTGGCTGTTTGCAAAAGCTCGACTACGGGATATTTTTTCTTTTGAAGGAAAAGGATTAGATTCACGTTCCCCTTCTTGGTTCCGAAGCGTGATGGCTTATATTGCTTAACGAAGAATTTCCCCTTTGACGTTTCGAGGATAAAACAGTTCTGCAGTTGTTCCATCCTTTTGATTTTAAAGCACGAAACTAGCTCGCCTAGGCGGTATTCGTTTAACAAATTTGGAATCCAGTATTCTTTCATATAGCTAACTTCCAAATGTCGTTAGATTTGCGCTTTCATAGCGTCTGACGCCTTTGTAAAAGGCCCAAATGGAAATAAGAAACCAGAAGAGTGCAAGTAGTAAAAGGAGCCCCAGTTGCCACAAAGAGACGCTCTTTACGGCTTCCACGGGAAGTGCTCCGACGAGTAATGAAGGAATGATGAAGGTAAAAAAGACTCTCAACCATCCCTGAAACGCTCCGCCGTGAAACAGCGTTGGAGCCATAAAGAAGGATTCGATTCCATCGACCACCACTTTGGGGTCTGAAAAAAGGAAGCTGAGCGAGGAGATAAACAACCAGAAGGTGGACATTACGACCGTTGCGATGATGGCACCAGAAATCACAAAAACCAACTGTAGGAGACCTCCATGAATCATCGCCAAATACAGCCATAAGCAGATTACTCCAAAAACAAAGTCGCCGATGGCAGAAACACTCATGGCAGAGGTCGCTATGCGCACAATTAGGTTTTTTGGGGAAAGCATAAATCTATCAAAGCTTCCTTTGGCCACCGCATCGGGTATCAGATGTATGCCTCCAAGTAAGGTATGGAAGACTCCGAAACTGAGCGCGGAAAAGCCCATCAGTCCATAAATGTCAGCTACCGTCCAGCCGTTCACAATCCCAACAGCTTTCACGAAGCATGCCCAGATGACAATAAAGGCGACATTGTTCAGGGCCATGCCGACGATGTTCATCAAAAAGCTCGTTCTTAATTCCGCAGAGTTTTGGAAGTTCTTTTTGATTGAGTATAAAGCGAATGATAGTTCGTTACGCATGGTTTATCCTCCGTTGATTGAGACTCTTTGTTTTGCGATTCTAAACATAACCACTAACACGGTTCCCAGGATTAAAATCCAAAGATACTGAACGCTCAAAAGCATCCACGCATCGGTTTTCCATGTGGTATAGGGCATCTGCGAAAGAATCAATGTGCCGCCGAAAGGACTAAACCTTGCCAGTACATACATTATCTTCGGGAAAAAGGCCACAGGCAGATAACTACCTGCCAGTACCATTACAAACTTGTCTGCAATCCATTGTATTGGGGCAGGGTCGGTCATCCAAAATGCGATGACCCCAAAGATACCATAAAACATGAGAGATAGCAGCGCAGAACCAAGCATGGCAATCGGAAGCGTTGCCAAGAAAAACCAGTTTGCCATTGTCGTCGGCACTCCCAAAAGAGCAACCATGACGAGCACGCTGATGGGTGCGATAACCAAAAAGGATAACATCCCTTCGCCAATCTGCCACCAGAATCTATAGACCAAATACGAGACGGGTTTATTAAAGAGCATCTCGACATTGCCTGAAATGACATCTTGCGTGATGGTTTTTGTCAGCGATCGTAATCTCAACGTCGAAAAGGCGAAATACAAAAACATACTCCATGCCACTACATCGAAGGTGGTTCCTTTTATCGTTCCGCCGTTGAGTGTGAAAACATAGCGATATAGAAGAAGGCATACGCCGCACCACGAAAGCATTGCAACAATGTCCAGCAGTAGCCTTCCTGGGTATTGGAGGCTATTCTTCAGAAGTGTAGAGACAATCTTGCAGCCAAGCCGTAGCTCTCTCATACCCGCCCCCTTTCGTAGATGTGCCGGATGATGGTTTCTAACTCCGCGTTGTAGACGTTGATGTCCTCAACATCAAAACGCTCCAGTAAAGCTCTCAAAGCAGATTGCACACCCAGCTTTTTCAAATCCACGCCGACAGTTACCTTCTCTGGTGTTTTTGTTACATATGAAACGCCATCAGGCAATTCAGGAAGCATCTTGAACTCATTTTTCCCGACAATGTCGATGTATTTTTCCGAGACAAAGGTTTTGGCCAACTCATCAGTTGGCATGTCCTTCACGACCACGCCGTGATTGATGACCATTGTTCTATCGCACAATGCTTCAATATCGCCCACATCGTGCGAGGTCAGAAAAATAGTCGTGCCTTGCGTTTTGTTGATTTTCAGAAGCAAATCACGCAGAGATTTCTTGGCTACTACATCAAGTCCGATGGTTGGTTCGTCGAGGAACACAATCTCCGGCTTGTGCATCAGCGAGGCCGCAAGCTCTCCGCGCATCCGTTGGCCAAGTGAGAGCTTGCGCACGGGCTGGTCGATGAAACTCTTGAGATCAAAAATATTGATTAACTCTGCAATGCGCTCTGCTATGGCGTCATCGGTCATGTCATACATTACGCCGAAGAACTCCAAAGAATCAGTGAGAGGCAGGTTCGGCAGCAACTGTGAACGTTGGCCGAAGACCGTGCCGATCTTATATGCCAGCTTCTTGCGATCTTTACTGGGATCAAGGCCAAGGACGCTCATTGAGCCGGTGGTTGGAAAGAGAATGCCTGTGAGCATTTTTATGGTTGTCGATTTTCCTGCGCCATTAGGGCCTATGAACGCCACGCGTTCTCCGCAATTTACCGAGAACGAAATGTTGTCGACGGCAAGCACCTGTTTCTTTGTCGGCGCAAAGAGATTCTTGAACCATCCAGCCTTCGGGTCTTTGACAGAAAACTCAAAGCGTTTGGTGAGGTTATTGACTGTGATGCAGGTAGACATATAAGCGTGGATGGAGGTTGCCTCATATTAGCGCCGAGGTGCGCTAGGCAGCAAGAATCAAGCGCAGGAGAATGTATGAACCCAAAGATTTAAATTTGTTGCCTGTCGCCGACCTTTTCTCCTTCAAGTCTACCAAGCCAGTAACACGCAAGCGGTGCCGGAATCTTTAGGAGTGTCGTCTTGGAGTCTCCATCAGAGACTGGCATTGGGCCAAAGTCGGATAGATCTTTAGTAATCACATACCCGCGATCAACTTTGCGTTCTGTGCAGAATTCTCTAATTCCCTTAAGATCATTACGAGCGGTTGCCTGAGAACGATATTTGACCTCAAAAGGCACAAGCCGCGTTCCGATGGTTGCGATGACATCCACTTCCTCGTCTTTTTTCCCGTGCCAGTATGAGAATCCAACGTTTTGCGTGGAATAAAGAGAGAACAAGTGATTAAAGAAAGCCGTCTCTGCGGCGGCCCCTAGGGCGGTTGCATCCTCCAGCAGGGCTTTGCCCTTTAGAAGAACGCTTGGGGCAATAGCAGCATCAGAAAGATAGATTTTGAAGCGACCACGCAGCACCTCTTTGCCATAACCGAAAGGCTGTAAGCGGTGGATCAGGTGTGCGGATTCAAGCAGCATGATAAAGTTGCTGGCGGATGCCTTTTTAACCTCAAGATTTTTACAGAGATCAGGCATATTCAAAATACCGCCATCGTGTATGCACAGATAAAGGAAGGTCTGCTCCAATTCAAGGACGCGTCGCACGCCAAACAACATCGTCATGTCGCGCTTGAGCACTTTGTCCACGATATCCTCTCGCAAAAGCCGCTGGGCTTGAGGGACGCTTTCAATCAAGGCGGTTTGCGGGTAGCCGCCGCGTAGGAGATATTCGTGAAAGTGCCCTGTGAGCGGACGGGCATCCGAACCGACCGCAACAAATTGCTGAGGATGCCAGTCAAAAAGCTCTGACAAACTTTGCAGCGGCTGAATGGTCGTTGGGATCGCTACTTTCTTAAATTGGAGATACTCGTAAAAAGAGAGCGTCGAGAGACGGATGGTGTGCCAGCGGCCAACTCCTGATTCCTGTGCTTCGGTGGCCAGCGGCGTGGCCGACCCGGTAACAGCAATTCTGCGGTTCTTTTGGAAATCGGCCTGATGTTTCAACCAAACCTGCCAATCCGGCGCATATTGAATTTCGTCAAGGAAGACATACTCAATGCCTCCCTCGGAGGGTTCGACCTCTCGCCATAGTTGCAAGAGGGCATCTAAGCCGACTGTCCTGAGCAGAGGATGGTCAAGGGTAGCGTAGAAAATTTTGGCCGGGGCAACGCCCTGATGCAATAGCTCTTGAATAGTCTGCAGGAGCAAGGTCGTCTTGCCGACCTGCCGTGCACCTGTCAGGAGGATGGCCCTATGAGCGGGCGGGGCAGACACCCATGAGTAGACCTCGTGAAATGCCGCCCGCCTCCAGTCAGGAAGGTCTTGGGTTCGGCCATCACGCCACCATGGATTATATTGCCGTAAAACTGAGAGAATGTCGGAATTAGATGCCATAACATGTCTTTTCAACCAAAAAGACAGATTTAAGTCAAGTATAACAACCTTAAAGTATGTTTTTAAGCTGTTTTTTGATAAATTAGCGGCTTAAAATCAAAAGCAGGTGCTTCTTCGCTTAAGAATTATGTCTTTGAAAGCTTGCAAAGGTATGGGCGCGTAGACCCTGCCGAGAAGCTGCCCAGGAGCCCTGACATTGCCAGTTTCGTCTAAGTACCCTATCTACGTCTGCCCCGCAGCAACATCCGGCCCATGTCAGCCAAACTTAGGCTACATTCGTCAAACCCTTACGGCTCAGGTCGCCCTCGGCGTAAGCGTATAACGCTACCGGGGGTAAGGGGGTCAAATCCTTAAGCAAAACCCTCAGAAAACCGGCTTCTGCTCCCACACACAAAAACTAACGAGTTTTGATAATTTTTTACAGGCATGCCAAGTTCCTTGTTTTATACGGGTTCGCGGGAGCCACCGTAGCCACAAGTCGAAAAACTGCCCTCAGAGGTGTCTTTTGTCAATTTTGCCAGTATTTTTAGCAGATTTTGATAAAATGGGGCGTATGATTGTCCCTGCAAAACTCAAAAGTGAGACCCCAACCAAACCGTCCGGGCTTTCGGCAGAGGCCTCGGCGCATTGGGACGAGATCCTGCCGGAGGTCGAGCAAAGATGTATTCTGTATAAACTCCACGGGTCACTCTTGGAGATCCTCTGTGAAAGCTTTGCGATGTATGAAAGATTGCGGGTGATCTATCGAGATTCCTTTTTATCGAAGGATGCCAATGGGAAATTCATCAAGACTCCTTACAAAAGGTATATGATCATTGCGCTACGGACTTACAATCAGCAGAGGCAAAACTTCCACCTAAAACCGCTGCCTGTTCCAAGAGTGAGATAACACCATGGGAGGCACGGCATTCCTATTCCTTGCACTTAACCGAATTACCCCTTAGACTGACTATCTAAGGATGGATACAGTTCACACAGAGGCTATCACCTCCATAGTAACCCTTGTTGGGGCTATGTTGTACACTTGTATTACAATTCTCCCATATTTGCCAAAGAAGATTAAAGAAAGAGCTTTGAGAGAGGACAAAAAGGATGCAGCAATCAATAAAGCATTGGGAATTACAGCTGGGGTATTGGCGGCAATAGGATTAATCCTTTTGGTTTATGAAAGCTATCTCTTTGCAAATGGATTTTATTTTGCTTCAATCGTTGTTTATATCATCAAGTTTAAGAGAAGAAAAATTCCCATGACACGCAAGGAGGTTGTCGAAATTGCCTTCTGTGTCGTTATGATTTTCTTTTTAAGCTTAGAAAACACGATTCATGAAATCATTGGGCTTCAAGGGCAGATGAGTATGAATATGGGGCACTTGAGTGAGAATCTTAGGAAGGTGGTCGATAATGAAGGCAAGATTATAGACCACGAAGAGAAAATTATAAAAAAGCTTAAAGAGTTAGATGAGAAAAATGGGGAGAAATCCTCGCTGCATTCTTTTTAGGAAGGGACTGTAAATTGGCTTGGAAAGAGTGTCCCTAGGTGGCTGAAAATTCATGAAACGTCTTTTTCACCGTGTCCCTGGCGTGTCCCCAAGCTAGAAATCTCTTAACTTCTGAAGTCTTAAATCTTACATAAGTCGTTGACTATTAAAAAGGTGCAGGGGCTGGATTTGAACCAGCGACCTTCAGGTTATGAGCCTGACGAGCTACCAGGCTGCTCCACCCTGCGGCAAAGACTTTACTCTACTATACACGGCAGCATTTGTCAAGCCATCTTCGGGAGTGCAGCCTACCGACTACCCCGTCACCATGCCGCCGTCAATACATAGGCTCTGTCCTGTAATATAGCCGGCCTCTTCGCTGGCAAGGAACATCACCAGATGCGCGACTTCCTCCGGCGCGCCCATCCGTTTGAGAGGGATCCAATTCATGATGCCCGCCTTCTGTTCGGCCGTAAGCTTGTCGGTCATATCGGTCTGAATAAAGCCCGGGCAAACAGCATTGGCGGTAATCCTGCGGCTGCCAACCTCCTTCGCAATCGATTTGGTCAGTCCCATCACACCCGCCTTGGCCGCGGCATAATTGGCCTGCCCGGCATTGCCTATGAGCCCTATCACGGAAGCAATGTTAATAATGCGGCCCCAGCGGTTCTTGGTCATCCCAAAGGCCAGATTCCTGGAGAAATGGAAAACGGAATTCAAGTTGGTGCCAATCACGCTGTTCCATGCCTCGTCACTCATGCGAAAGAGCATTCCGTCCGCGGTAATGCCTGCGTTGTTGACCAGGATATCAATTGGGCCAAACTCCTTCAAAATCTTATCACAGACCTCCTTGATGGCGATCGGATTTGAGACGTCGCAGGGAAACGCGGCTGCCTTGCCTCCGCTCTGGGTGATTTCCCCGGCAATGGCCCCGCACGATGCTTCATTCTTGGATAGGCACGCCACAGCCACTCCCTGTTTGGAAAGCTCCAGGGCAATCGCCCGGCCAATCCCGCGCCCAGCGCCGGTCACCAGAGCCCGACGATTATTGAATGTCAGAGACATAGTGCGTGGATTCTTGCGGATATCGGGTATCTTGTCGAGGCAGAAAAGCCATTCTTGCCATTTGCAAACAGATGTCAGATAGTAAGGCCAACTATGAGCCTTCCCTATTGGATGGATCCATACATAACCACACCCACCTTTGTATGGATCCTCACCATTATTTTCTATCCGATAGCCATCATGGGAGCCGAATGGGCCACTGATTCTTTGTGCACGCTGGCGTTGGGACTTAAGGTTAACCCTCTTGTCACAGGGCTCATCATCCCCAATCTCATGGGTGCTCTCCCCATTATAGTATTCACGGCAGTACTGGCCCACATCGGTAACTCGGATGGCGCTATGGGAGTCACGCTGGGAGGAAGTTGGATCATGACAATTATCCCACTGGCCCTTGCCGGAATAAGAGTACCCATCACCGCCCGACCCAGCTGGATATCCATAGATCTTCCCATTCTTGCCGTATGCGTTGTTCTTTTTATTTTCCTATTTACGAGTGACGGCGATCAGAATATCCATGTCATTGTCCTGATAGCCGCTTGCGTTGGATACGCCATATTGAAATATATCCAAGCCCAGGAGAACCGTTACAGCGCATCCGATTTTGGGAGAAATTTTATCTTCGGTGTTTCCATCATCAACACCCTTGCCAGGCTGGCGATGGGACTGATTCTGCTTATGGGAGCAAGCCTGTACCTGGGCCGCGTCTTCGCCGCAGCTCAAGCCCGGTGGCACCTGCCAGGTTTCGCATTGGGGCTTATCGCCGCCCTGCCATTCTGCCTTCCGGAAATAAAACTGGCACAGGAAACAGCCAAGGCTGGACAGGGAGAATTACTGCCCGGTCGAGGCATCTGGCTGGGCATATTGGCCCTCTTGCTGGGGGGCGCTGCCATCAGCCTCTTCCATCAGCGAGCCAACTCAAACTGCTTTAACTTCTCGCCGCTGGGCATCGTGGCCATATTGCTCTGTCTGTGGACGTATCTGAGGATCAAGCGGGGGGTATTTCAAGGAATCAGTTCTCTTCTGCTCTTGGTCTCCATTCTTCTATTGGCGGTAGTCTGGGCACAAGGATATGGGCTGCTCACAGAGTTTGCGCTTCCCCGGACTTTCGAGATCTTACAGTAAAGAACGGGATCAATCCGCCCAAGCTGGATATTGTCTGCACGAGGAAATAAACAAGTCCGGCAGAAAAGCCAACTGTTGGATCCGCTCCGAATGTTGTAACAAGTCCGGCCCAGCCACTCTCGCGAACTCCAAGACCGTTGATTGATACCGGCAGCAAGGTGGCTATCGTTACAACGGCATAGGCAAATACTACCTGCGCAAACGTCAGATGCGCCGCCAAACTTTGAAACACCATCGTATATATGAAGATATTTAGTAGCTGTATGACAAGCGACAGAAGACCAATCGGTATGAAACTTGCGCTTTTCTTCCGCATGATCAACGCCATGAAGCGCAGCTTCCTGGGCACAAATGAAAATTTGGGCAGAAGGAAGAGCAGGGCAAGAGCACCTGCGATCATGGCCACCAGGCACCCGCACATCAGAACCCGATACATTCCCAACTGGTCCTTCAACTCCAGAGACGCTATACCACCGATTAACAGCAGGGCGGCCAACCCGGAGAGCCTGTCCAGAAAAATGGTAATCGCCGAAAAGATCTTCGAGGGCGGCCGCCGATCCGTCGCCTGATACAGGACCTTTACCACGTCACCCCCGTATCCCGTTGGCAAAAAGAGGTTATAGAACATCCCCAGAAAGTAGAGCGAATTGTAGTTCCAGAAGGATCCCTTAAAGCCCAACACCCGTGATACGATGGCCCACCTCCAGGAAGAAAGGATCTGCGCGGCCAGATATAGGCACACGCCAACGCCCAATACTGGCAGGCTGATCTTGGCGAAGGTATCTGTCAGGTTGTGCCACCCCAGTTTGTATGCGACCCACCATAGGACACCCGCGCTAAAGAAAATCTGCAGGGTCAACTTGAGATATCTCTTGAGAAGCATTCGTCATATGCTAACCCAAAAACGGCATCCTCGGCAAAGAAATTCCGATACCCTGCTTACTTGCAAAATACACGGAAGAACCTTTCGTCCGTCCCGCTCTTGCCTATGGCAACCTTGCAGACGGCGCCACACCTGGGGCACCGACCCTCATACGCCAAGCCCTCAGCGTTCTTATACAAACGCCCATAAGTATTGCAGGTCATAAAATAAACCCCCAAGAACGGTCGACCAGCAGCAGCCTCTGGCATACGCCGAGTGTTTCACAGTTCGATGCAACACACAACCAAAAACCCCTGCCGCCCATGGAGGTGAGCGGCAGGGGCGTATCCCCGTTCCTAACCTAAGCCCGCGCCTGAACTTAATGGCGCATGCTTTTGGTTAAATTGACTGTTGAAAATATAAATATCTTGGGGGACATCAATCAGATCGGCGGTTATTTGGGGGGATCCTCACGCTTTTGCGGGACTTTGCCGGTCTTCTTTGCGTAATGAGCCAAAATTGTCGCATCGGCAGAAGCTGGTCCGGAATTGGCGGCCTGTCTATTGGATTCCCTGATGGCCTCAAATACTTCCTTACGATAAACTGGGATGGAACGTGGTGCCTGTATGCCGATCTTCACCACATCGCCCTCTATTTTGGCGACGGAGATCTCAATGTCATTCCCAATGACAATCGACTGATCAACTTTTCGGGAAAGGACAAGCATGGCGATATAGGTTATCGGCCTTCAAAAAGAAGGTGCTGGGCTGAATATTTGTGGGAATTGGCTAGAATGACCTGCCGTGCCACAAGGGTCTTCCTGTTAACCACAATCGGTCCAACCAAATTAACGGTAATTCTACTCGTCTTGCCACGGTGCAAGGCCGCTATCACGAAAATAGTGGCATCCTCCGGTGACTTGATATCCAACTCCTCCGTATCAGCGTCTGAGATCTCCACCTCATAGTCACGCAGTACATTTGCCGGATCAACAATAACAAAAGAAAGCCTGTCCTTCCCTCCTCCAGTGAGTCTCATGAATGGCAGCTCATCCTCTTTATAAAGGATCTCCGCCTCCTTGAAGTCGGGAAAACCGATTACTCCTGCGGGGAATGCGATCTTTTGCTGCGCTGTTAATTCTGGCGCTTCTTGAACTGCTAGCGAGGAGAATTTCATATTGGATTGAAAATATTAAGCACAGACCATGCCAAACTATGCTGTTGTACCGGATATATAATTCAATAACGAGTAGTTCATTATTTTCCCTGCTGCTGTAACAGCCGCCGTATAGGCTGTTTCCATCTCCTGATATTTAACCGTGGCAGACGCCGTATCAACGTCGGCTAAGGATGAAATATTACTGTCCACCGTATTCGAATTCGTTGTCAGCATCGTCTGCATCGCGGAAATTCTTGATTCAACCGAACTGGCAGCGGATATCTGGTCAATCACAACATTTTCGCTATCTCCTACCGATTTGGTTGTCGAACTGATAGTCGTACTGTCGCCGTCTGTAACGGCATCACGCAGTTGAACCAGGGCGTTGATAGCCGTAACAACCTGCTGATTCTGGGTACCGTTTGAATACGGAGAAATTGTCTGCCCTGCTGAAACCGGAATCGCTATTGAGGTTGTGCTGCCCTGATATGTAACGGGCGGATTATCAGCTGAATAGGCTGCGACATTGCCATTGGAGTCGCGTGTCACAGATATCGGAGAACTCGTACTATCCGTTCCTCCAAACAGGTATACTCCATTGCTCTGGGTATTCGCCACATCAATGGCCTCTTCTATATAGCTGTTCAGGGTGGTCACGTCGGCGCTTGTATCGGTGGTCCCCGTATCGCTGCTGGCGGAGAGCCCAAGATCCTGCGCACTCACCAAAATGGACTTTAGACTGCTGAGTGCCGAATTGGTTGCGGTACTGATTGTATTGGCAGAAGTCAGATTACCTTGATATTGCGCATTCTCCCGCAGGGTCTGCTCCATGTTAATCACCTGACTCACCTCCCCCGGATTGTCCGAAGAGACCGTCAACTGTTGGCCTGAAGAGAGCTGCTGCTCTGATGTATTCAGTCCCTGCTGCAGGCTGTCCAATGTATATATCAGCTGCTGCGACGTGCCGTATTGAGTGACTCGCATAGGATTAGAAAAGCAAGAAGCAGGCCAGAGTCTAGCCTATCCCCATACCGCTCACTACTGTACTCAACAGGGTATTCATCACCGAAATAACATTGGCAATACCTTGATAAGCTCTCTGATAGACCATCAAGTTTGCTGTCTCCTCATCGGTTGAGACACCTTCCGCTGACTGCTGCTGGCTCAGCAAGTTATTGTAAACCAATTTTACTGTTTCCTGCTGGGTATTAAGATTCGAGACCTGCGTGCCAATCGCCGTCACCACATTATTGGAGTAATAGTCGCTAAATGTACCCCCCAATGCGTTGATAGTGGTGTTCTGAAGACCCGCTATGGCCGAAGAGATCGTATTGTTTCCCGTGGTAGTAAGACTATCCGCCGTGACGGCGTTGGAGACTCCCATATTAGTGACTGGCAGAGTGGCACCTGTGGGAAGCGTAAAGTACAAGGTGAAAAACGGGTTGCCACCGTTGGCTGTCTGGACCTGCACCTCCAACTGACTGGCCAAGCTGTCCACCTTGTTTGAGAGGCCAGAGATCGTATTCCTCATTGTTTGATAACCCGCCATACTGCCGCTGGAAACATCCAGTGTGGCTCCATTTGCGCCTCCCGTAAATGTGCCTGTACCAGAGTTGTAGGACAGCGTTCCATTGACAGTGCCTGCAGTAACAAGGGATACTGTATTGGCACCGGCATCTATTGTCGTGATGTCCACCTGTCCGAGTCCGGCCGCAGAGCTGGAAACCGTTATGTTCATGAGTCCCGAAAGTGTATTAATATCTCCCTGCCTCTCGTTGATTAGATCCATGGCAGTCCCACCGCCAACTTCCGTTTTGGCAATCTGCGAGTTTAGAGAGGCTATGGTTGTCAGGAGGCCTTGCGCCTGAGAGGTCTGCGAAGTAATCTCGCTGCTTATACCAGCGTCGGTGCTGCTCAGATTGCTGCTTAGAGCGTTGATGTTACTCGCCAGAGTCTGTGCGTTTGAAAGAGCCGTTTGCGCATAGGAGGACTCCGTCGGGTCGGACGACAGGCTGCTGAAGGCATTAAAAAAGTTATCAAGCGCAGTCGTAATTCCGCTCTCGGAACTGCTGGCGGAAGTATCACCGCTAGCCGTACTGGAATCAGCAGAGGTGTTTACACTCTCCCCCAGAAGCGACTGCAAGGTACTGGCTGTGTCAGACTGCACGGACAATGATCCCTGGTCTGAAAGCGACTGCGAAATTTGCGAGTCAATGATGGAATTTCGTGTGTCCGTGACACTACCGGCAATAACGCCCCCGTCAGTTGTCGAAGTAAGATTGGTAACTTCCCGCGCGTAATCGGGATTGTCAACATTCGCGAGGTTCTTGCCGACCGTATTAATAGCCGTGCTCTGCGCGTCAAGCGACTGCGCCTGAACATTTATGGCATCTAGCAGTCCTGACATACTTTAGCCAATGGCCTGAATCTGTCCACCCACAGGGTACCCTACCTTGATGTGGATCGAGCCGTTCTTCCCGTATGTTTTCACAACGCCCTCGGGACGGAGGAGCCGCAGTGTCTGCTCCATGATCTCGCAGGTGCGGGCCAACAGCAGTTGATTCTGTCTGGAGCGGCGCCGCAGTATCAAGATCATCGAGTCGATTTCGTGAATAAGAGCCTTCAGAAGCTCTTGCGCTGGAGCGGGAAAAGTAGTCTTCATCTTATCCAGGGTGATATCGATGGGAAGTTCATTGTAATGGGCAATATCCCGCATTACAGCCACACGAACGTCGCGGAATTTCTTGGTCATCTCTATCTGCACGTTCAAAGCACCGTTGAGTTCATTGACCTTCTTACCCTCACGGGCAAGGATGGCTTTCTGCTGCTCATCAAAAATATTGCGTAGAGCACCATATTCTTTGAGTTCATCTCTTAGTGCTGCGACCAACTGCTGCCAATCGGGGATCATGTGGAGGAGGGGGTTGATTTCTTGGTAATATTAGCAGCTGTCGTGCCAGTCTGACAGATGACCGCATGAGAAGTACTTACGCTATCCACGCTCTGCCTCTGCTTCAGCTGTCCGGAAATCTTCTGTCCCAACCCGAAGACGCCCTGGCTGGCAAGGCTCTGGGAAAGTCTGTCCGTAATCATATACCGATAAGTACTACTGGCTGCATCGTCATCTCCATCTGCCGCGCCTTTGACCATGGGTTTGAGCGCGTCATTCAGAAACTGGCGCACAAATATCGCCTCAAACTGCATACCCGCCTGATCAATTTTCTCAGCAGAACTCTTGGCTCCGCCACTAATGATATCCCTAAGGGCACTAGGGTCTATGGATTCCGAGTTAATGGTGGAAACAGTATTCATATGTACTAATCGACAATCAATTCAGCCTGCAGGGCCCCGGATCTTTTCAAAGCCTGCAGGATGGACATCATCTCCCGGGTGGACACTCCGAGAGAATTTAGGGCACTCGTCAGCCGATCCAGGCTCGGAGCTCCAGCAATATTCTGGAAGCCGCCCTTGACCTCTTTGACGCTCGTGGAAGTATTAGTGACTATTGCGGTCTTGCCTTCGCTCAGGCTTTCCGGCTGGCTGGCTTCCCGCGACTGCGAGATGGTAATAGTTAGCGCTCCGTGCGAGATCGCCACCGGCGCCAGACGGACCGTCGATGTGGCCACAATGGTCCCCGTACGTTCGTTAATGATAACGCGCGCTGGCATATCAGGCTCCACATCCAGCTCGCCAATGGCGGCCAGAAAGTTAACCGGATAGCTTTGATAATCGGCAGGTAATCGCACATTGATTACCGATGGATCCGGCGAATAGGCCGATCCCTTGAAGACGCCATTTAAGGCGTCCGCCACACGGGCAGCCGAGGCGCTGTCTGGGTCCATTAGAAGCAGATTTATGGAATTGTCTTTGACAAACTTCGTATCGATGCCGCGCTCGACGATCGCCCCGCCAGCAATCATCGCCACCGTGGGGTGGTTTTGTTGAACGGTATTGCCGCCACTGCCACCGAGAAAGCCTCCTATGGCCACAGGCCCCTGGGCTACCGCGTATACCAAATCGTCCGCGCCAACCAGGGGAGTCTGCAGGAGCACTCCTCCCTGTAAGGTCTTGGCATCGCCTATGGAAGAAATAGTTACGTCAAGTTTGGAGCCTGGCTTGGCAAAAGGCCCGATACTGGCAGTCAACATGACTGCCGCTATATTCTGTGGCTTGATACTATCCGGAGTCACAGCAATACCAAATCTTTTGAGATAATTGGAAACAGACTGCGTTGTATAACTAATCTTACTGTCTCCGCTGCCGGAAAGTCCCACTACAAGGCCATAACCTACCAGTTGGTTGTCGCGGCACCCTTCGACAGTCGTTATGTCTTTCAGTCGTGCGGCATTTGCCGCCAAGACAGGCAAAAGTACTGCGAAGATAAGGAACAAACGTCCGGACATACTCATACTCGTGACAATCAAGCACACAGAGTGCCAACCTATACCTTTTGGAAATTAAAAAGAGGAGCCTCGTCAAAAGCCCCTCTTTTCAGGAAGATATGTCTTATCTCTTAAATATTGTCTAGAATGGATTTAAAAAGTCATTCAGCTTAAGCAGCCAGCCTTTTTTCTGGGTATTGGCCAGATCGCCTTCATCCTTGATACTGATAGTCGCATTGGCAACCTGGGTCGACGGGATGGTATTGGTAATACTCACATCTTCGGGTCTTACAATACCCTGCAACACGATATATTGCTTTTCACCGGAATAGGAGACCGACCGGACCCCCTCTATGAGCAGATTCCCATTGGGCAGAATGTCCGTGACCATGACAGCAATGTTGGCCTGAACCTGCTCCTGATCAGTAATATTGCCCTTGCCGTCATACTGGTTGCTTCCGGTCAGATTCATATTCTTCGACTTGGCTGCCTGGGATCCCAGAAACCAGCTGGCAATGGAATCCTGCACCGTGGAAGTCTTGTTGGCCTTTGTCTCCTTTGTGGCGATATTGTTCGTATTTTCGTTGACGACTATCGTCAGGATATCTCCGGGACGACTTGCCCGGTGGTCCGAGTAAACCAAGCGTGCTTTCTCGCCAGCATTCAGCCAGATGCTTTCGCTGTACACAGCGGAGGCAATGCCCAAAAACAGAAAAGTCAGCATAGAAAAGATAGTCTTCTTGAAGGAAGGCGATTTCGCCGCTGTGGGAGCCAACTGCCTACGAACCTTACTGACGGTCACGTGGGATGTGCGGACATCGGCTTTTCCGGCGCGGCGGCTTGGTTGTCTACGGGCGGACACCCGGTGCCTGGCTCCGGAGGACCCCCAGTTTTTCCAGAGTCTCTGGAAAAAACTAGAAATGGATTTGGACAAGGTTTTCATTGATAACATAAGCTTCAAACTGTCTATTGGAGGTGGGATTGTGCATGACAACCTGCTCTCCCCTGCCCGCATCCTGCATGGCTACGGCGCGTGTGGTGATCTTTATGACGCCTTCCTGGGCGATAACATCCACCATAGAGCCTTTCTTAACGAGAGGCTGGGATCTAAGATAGTTCCACGTGAGCGGGGTTCCTGCCGGCAGGGCGCTGACAAGTTCATAGTCGGCAAGCTTGGTGGAAGGCTCGACCACCGCCTGATGGATGGCCAGACGATCCACCATCTGCGTATCAAAATCGGAAGAGTTGAGGGGAACTCCCCTGGCAATCTGACAGCGCGGAACAAAAACCGGAACTTTCCACTGCGCGTGGAATGTGGCCGCCAGATCGCCCACCTTATGGCTACCGTCCATGTAACGCGCACGGATAATCGTAGTTGAGCAGGGCACCTCGGGAACCTCAAGAAGCTCCACTGAGGTCGGAGCAGCCGCAATGGGACGGATGTCCGAAGTCGCCGTCAGCGAGAGATCTCCCGAGATCCCGTAATAGTTTTTTACCGCCTGCGTGATAAGGGATGTCTGAGCGGCACAGTCCAAAAGTTGCGAAGCTTCCGTCCGGGCGCTCTCGGCATGGAGAGCCCCGGGCAGAAGTAACCCTAACGCTAAGTATAGAACTGACATTGAAATATTATTCTTCATCCGTTACGTCTGTTTGAGGTTGGTAGCGCGCTGCAGCATCTCGTCGGCCGCCTGAACCGCCTTGGAGTCAATCTCGTAGGAACGCTGCGCAACGATCATGTTGACCATTTCTGTCACGACATCGACATTGGAGGATTCCAAATATGACTGTTGGAGAGTACCAAAGCCGTTTTCTCCCGGATTTCCAAGTTCTGCGGCACCACTTGAGAGGGTTTCCTTGTACAGATTGTTGCCAAGACTCTGCAGACCGGCGGGATTCGCAAAGCGCGCCAACTGAACGCGGAAACTCTGGTTGCCAGAAGACGTGGTGACGTTAAAGTAACCGTTCGTGGAAATGGCAATATTTGTATAATCGTTGGGAAGGGACTGAAAACCCTCTTCGAGAGCCAGACCGTCGCTGGTCACCCACTGTCCCGTGGAAGAGACCTTGAGCGCACCATCGCGTGTGTAGGCTTTGGTTCCATCCTGAAGCTGCACTTCAAAAAAACCGTTCCCCTGAATAGCCACGTCGGTCTGAGTGCCGGTTTGGGTCAACTGGCCTTCGGTAAAGACCTTGGCGGTCGCGGCCACCTTGGTACCGTTACCCATGCACACTCCGGTCGGCACATAAATGCCGTTACCATTATCCGAACTGCCACCGTTGAGATTTTGGTAAAGCAGATCCTCGAATTCCACCTCCTGCTTTTTAAAGCCCGTGGTACTGACGTTGGCAATATTGTTCGAGATGTTTGCCAGATTGAGTTGCTGGGCATCCATTCCTGAAGCGGCGGAATATAGGGCTAGATTCATAGACTCTTATCAGCGGGTAAAGGTTTGTATGGTTTTGCTCAGGCGGCTGTCGTAGTTGGTAATAACCTTTTGGTTGGCCTCCTGAGTGCGGCTGGCCTGGATCAGTTTGACCATCTCATTGACCGTTGAAACATTGCTGTCTTCGAGGAATCCCTGCGAAATCGACACACTATCGCTGGGCTTGGCGAGGCTCTCGTTGGCTGCCGTAAAGCCTCCAGCCACGCGAGTTAGCTTGGAGCTATCGTCAAAATCGACAACCTTTATTTTGCCGATCAGCTGCTGCCCCTGACGGATCTCCCCGCTGGCACTGATAGCTGGAGGAATCCCATTATTGAGAAGCTGCACAGCCCCTCCAGTCCCCTGCACCGTGTCGCCGTTGGCATTTGTAAGGATACCGGAAGAACTAATATTGAATTGCCCATTACGGGTATAGATCAGCTTGCCATCGGGCTGTTGGACCACGAAAAAACCCTTGTTGACGGATAAATCGGTCGGATTATTGGTACGCTGCAAGGTACCCTGCTGGAAGGAAATTTGTGTCTGCATGGAGGGCATGACAGCCGGCTGGGTGCTGGATTTGACGCCGGTGGAATCCTGAATGGAACCGTAATCAAGGCCAGTGGTACTCATTTCCAATGCTTTGTAGCCGGGCACGGAGGAGTTGGCGATATTCTGGGATATCACCTCCTGCCACTTCTCCATATTATCGAGAGCGGTGGCTCCTTGATATAAACCGACATTCATGGTCGGGGTCTAAAAAGCAGGAGCCGTGCCATTCGCCCTGTTTGGACTGGTTCTTTGCGCGCGATGCGGCGTTGGTAGAGCAAAAGCACCACGCAGTTGTTGGCATTTTTGCCCTACATTTGCTTGACCACCTAGGCACATACACGGCACTCGCAAACTTCGTGCTAGCAAATCAAGTCAGCCAAAACCAAACAATAAAAAGCCCCGCTTTTGCAAGCGGGGCTTTTAAAAAGAATCGCTTTTATGCGTTCTGTGGCGCGGCAGGAGCCGGTGTCTTTTCCCCGCGCTCAGCCATTGCGGCCTTGCGGGAGAGCTTCACTCGTCCCTGTTCATCAACCGCGATGCACTTAACCCAGAGTTCATCCCCCTCGCGGCAAACATCCTCCGTGCGGCGGACTCGGAAGTCGGCCAGCTCACTAATGTGGCAGAGTCCCTCCTTGCCTGGCAGACACTCGACAAAAGCTCCAAACTCTTTGACGCCGCGGACAATACCGTGATAAGTCTTGCCAACTTCGATTTCGGCGGTAATCAGGTCAATCTCTTCGATCGCGCGCTTCATGCCATCCTCGGAAGTACAGTAGACCATGATCTTTCCGGAATTGTCCTCGTTTACATCGATCTGGGCGCCTGAAACCTCGGTAATGCGACGAATGGTCTTGCCTCCCGGACCAATAAGAGCACCAATCTTGTCGGGGCTGATCTGCTTTACATAGATCTTGGGAGCAAAGGAACCCAGCTTTGCGCGCGGTTCTGGCAGCTCGGCGGCCATGATGTCGAGAATCTTCATGCGGGCCTCAGTGTTGCGATGAACAGCCTCTTTGGCAATCTCAAGGGGAAGCCCCATGAGCTTCAGATCGAGCTGGAATCCGGTGATACCCTTCTTTGAACCGGCAATCTTGAAATCCATGTCGCCAAAATGATCCTCGGCACCCAGAATGTCGGTAAGAATCACACGCTTGCTGATCTTGCCGGAGGCATCATTGGCCGTCACCAATCCGCAGGAGATACCCGCGACCGGGGAGGTCAGCGGCACACCGGCGTCCATCAGGGAGATGCATCCACCACAAACGGAGGCCATCGATGAGGAACCGTTGCTCTCCATGATCTCGCTGACGACGCGGATCGCGTACGGGAAATCTTCATCCGTGGGCAACACCGGAATGAGCGAGCGCTCAGCGAGGGCGCCGTGGCCAACCTCGCGCCGTCCAGCGCCTCCAAACCTTCCTGTCTCACCTGTGGAGAACGGTGGGAAGTTGTAGTGCAAGATAAAGGTCTTCTTGTTGGAACCTCCCGTGAGGGCGTCGAGTTTCTGCGCGTCCTTTTGGGCGGCCAGGGTCGTGATGACTACAGCCTGTGTCTCGCCGCGCTGGAAGAGGGCTGAACCGTGCAATCTCGGAAATATCCCGGCCTGAACAGTGATTGGGCGGATATCCGTGACTCCACGGCCATCGGCGCGCTTGCCATCGTTCAAAATCGCATCGCGGTAGAGCTCTTCCTGAAGGACTTCAAAGGCCATCTTGAGGTGGTTTTCGTTGTAAGTCTCTCCGAGCTCGGCTTTGAGCTTTGTGGAGGTATCGGCAAAAATGCCGGAAACGGCGGCCTCGCGTTGGAGCTTCTCTCCGGGCTGGAAAGCGGCAACTTTTAGGGCACTTCCAACCATCTCACGGACCTTCTTGAGAAAGGCGGGCTCGAGGAGCACGAGCGGCCACTGCTTCTTGGCTTTGTTGGCCTGCTTGGCAAGCTCCTTCTGTGCGGCAATAATCGGCTGGATGGACTTATGGGCAAACTCAAGAGCCTCTATGAATTTTTCGGGGGGCAGCTCCATCGCGGAACCCTCGATCATCATCATGTCTTTCTCGTTACCGGCGTAGATCAGGTCGAGGTCGCTTTGGGCTTTCTCGGCATTTGTCGGATTGACGATAAACTTGCCATCAATCATTCCCAACCGGATACAGCCGACCGGGCCGTTCCAGGGGATATCGGAGACCATCATGGCCGCGCTGGCGGCGTTGACCATCAGAATATCGGGCTCGTACTGCAAATCGGCGGTCATAAGGAGTCCTATTACCTGGACTTCGTTCATGAATCCGGCAGGAAAGAGGGGACGCAGGGGGCGATCCACCAGACGCGAAGTGAGGATCTCCTTCTCGGACGGGGCGCCTTCGCGGCGGAAATAGCCCTCGGGGAAACGCCCGGCGGCTGCGTATTTGTCACGGTAATCAACCTTTAGGGGGAAGAAGTCCTGTCCTTCGGCAACGGTGGGTGCGGCGCAAGCGGCTACAAACACGGTCGTCTCGCCGAGGCGGACTGTAACGGAACCGTTGGCCTGCTTGGCAAGCGTACCGGTTTCGAAGGTCATATTCATGCCGTCAGCGGTGACGGCGTACTTCTGCTTTAACATATTGCTTCTTTTCTTCTTCTCTTTGTTTATGGCTTTCAGGAAAGCCCCAACACTAGAAGAAAAGGGCGAAAAGAGCAAATCTTAATTTTGGCCCCAACCCAGGTCCTGCGTGGATGTCTGACGACTGCCTGCCTCTCCATAAGTAAGGGGCTGAGGCACAGAATTTATAGTATGTCCCCATTCATTCACAGTAGCACCACCTGGGTGCTTATAACACTGGAGCATTTGCTCCCAAGCCCTCTGACTGGGTTGAGCGGGCTGAGGCAGGGTGGAACGTGATCCCATTTGCACAGCGTTCATACGCTTATACGAACGTACTTTTTTCCTTATCTTCAAGAGGAAAAAGAGAAGAAAAAACAAGTCGCAAGTTATTTGCAAGCAATGTATTGCGATTATGTCTCTAAAAAATCAGTGGCGAGAACTACTCCTTCCACCTTCTGAACGCCAGACAGGCATTCTGGCCGCCAAAGCCAAGATTGTCGCTGATGGCAACCTCGGCCTGATGCTTGATCGAGTGGTTCGGAATGTAGTCCAGATCGCAGTCCGGATCGGGATTCTCGTAATTGATGGTGGGAGGCAGCTCCCCGGTGACAAGCGCCATGGTCGTAATGGCGGCCTCAACCCCACCCGCCGCGCCCAACAAATGGCCTGTCATCGACTTGGTGGAGGAAATTTTTGTCCTTCTGGCACGTTCTTCACCCAGTACCTTCTTGAAGGCGAGCGTCTCAAACTTGTCGTTGTATAGCGTGCTGGTACCGTGGGCATTGATGTAGCCAACCTCGTCGAGATTGACTCCCTGCAAGGCTTTCTTCATACACAGCATCAGGCCGGTGCCTTCGGGGTCGGGCTGGGTAATATGAAAGCCGTCGCTGCTGGCCCCGTAACCGATGACCTCTGCCAGAATCCTGGCACCGCGGGCCCGGGCATGCTCCAGAGTCTCTAAGATCAGGACACCCGCACCTTCCCCCATCACAAACCCGCAGCGTTTGGCATCGAAGGGACGTGAGGACTTCTCGGGAGTATCATTAAACTCCGTGGCCATCGCCTTCATGGAACAGAATGACGCAAAAGAAATACCGGTAATAGCCGCCTCGCTGCCACCGGAAACCATCACCTCGGCCTCGCCATGCTTCAAAATATTGTATGCGTCTCCAATGGCGTGGGAACCTGAGGCACAAGCGCTGACCACGCAGTAGTTGGGACCTTTAACCTTCAGCTCTATGGCCACCACCCCGCTGGCCATGTTGGTAATGAGCATGGGGATGGTAAAGGGAGAGACCCTACGCGGGCCCTTGGTATACCAGGTAACCACCTGTTCCTCCATGGTCTTCATGCCGCCGACCCCTGAACCGATGATGACACCGACACGTGAGGCATCCTCTTTGGAGAGATCCAGGCTGGCATCCTTGACGGCATTTCTGCTGGCGGCCACGGCCAGTTGAACAAAACGATCATTGCGCCGGGCATCCTTTGGATCCATGTAGTTCTCAGGCTTGAAGTTAACACATTCACTACCCACCTGGCAGTTGTAGTCCGTCGGGTCAAAGCCCTTCACCCGGCTGATACCACTCTTTCCCGACAGGAGAGCATCATAGAATGCCTGTTTGTCTTCTCCCAGCGCATGAATGACTCCGATTCCCGTGACTACAACGCGTCTTTCCATAATGATGATAAGCGATATGATTATTTGTAAGTCGACCAAAATGGCAAGTAGAAAGATAGCTTCGTCTTGCCTACAGGCACGCACGCAGCTATCAGGGACACCCGCGCGCATTATCCAATCCCATGTACATGTGTTTATCTCAAACTACAGGGCCCACAACAGGATTTTTGTAGAAAGCGACAGGATTTTCATTCGTGCGGCCACAAAAGACAAGAGCAAGGGGATCGCGGGTACTTTCACATTTAAATTCTGGACTTCTGGCTTGAAAATCTTGTAGTATAGGAGATAATATACTTATTATTATGAGTCATATTGATCCAGGAGGAAATCAAAAGCAAGACATCGTCCTTCGCATATCTCCCCAAGACGCCGCCAGGGTGCTTCCGCAATTTGTCAAAGGCGGACGCCTCGATTCTGTGGGAGTTGTCAGACATCTTGAAGGTCTACTGGGGCTAACTTCTCCTAAGATCCAAAGAAAGGAAGCAGCCAGATGGTATCGCAAAGCGGCTATGCTGGGCCTTCCCGAGGGTCAGTATAACTACGGAGAATCATATGTTACAGGTCAAGGTGTCGAAGAGAACCGTATATAAGGAGTGGCCTGGATGCTTATTGTAATTAGCGGTGGTTATAATGACGCCGCAGGTATAGCAAGAGGGCAAGACGATGACGTATTTGGAAAGGCCCTGCAGCGAGCGTTTGAGCTAAAAAGAAGCAACTCCAAGCTGCCTTAGAGCAGAATATTACTTAACACGCGTTAAATGAACGCATTATGGCATATCATCTACGTCAGTTAAAACTAGAACGCCACGGCAAAATACATGGGGCTGACCTAGGTAATGGGTGTATAATAGACACCTAGATGAATAAAAGTCATTACAAGATAAGCAGATATAAACAAGACCGGCTGACAGAAATGTTCGTGGCCGCAGCAACGGCTCGA
>Ga0181520_10004433_pt1 | contig 23495 bp, 21 predicted proteins | sample PEATcosm2014_Bin_29_FD_132451 | JGI IMG/M metagenome (GOLD analysis project Ga0181520, IMG submission 132451) | Peatland microbial communities from MTU Mesocosm Facility, Houghton, MI, USA - PEATcosm2014_Bin02_30_metaG | ecosystem: Environmental > Terrestrial > Soil > Wetlands > Peat | place...
CTATGCTGCTACGGGACTATCCGCCATGCCGTAATCCTCCAAATCCTATCAATCCTGTTCCCCTCGCCGTTCCCTGCCGCTACGCTTGCGACAGTCCTACCTACAATCAGCGGACGGACCCCGGGCGGGTCAGAGTGAGGTGCCCCTAACGATTGCGGCGACCGCTCCCCTTGTTCAGGGGGTGATCGCCGTATCTGAGCATCTGTAGGTTATCGTTACTGTCCCTGCAACGTCCCCCCGTATCCCCGCCTCAACAGGAACACGAGCACTGCTCGTTGCCCGGCTCACCGGTGCACACACACGGGCACCCCTCCGGGCAGGGCAGACTGCATTTGGCATTGTAACAAAACTCCGGCGTCTCACTGGTGCAAGCTTCCATCATGCCCACCTCCCTTTGGCTCGGCAGTCCCGAGGATTGCGCGGGACTGATGTATGACTCTACTATATACATGCCCTGTATGGACCGAAGCCAAACGCCGCCGTGCGGACTGGTGAGCTCGGGCACGCCGAGACGCCTATATCTCCTCCTCGGCGAGCTTGCGCCGCCGACGGTGGCGCTGAATCAGTTTGGCGATGACGCCGAAAGCCGCCGCTCCGTAGAAGACGGTGACGACAGTCGCGACCATCGCCACGCGAAGTTGCGGGTGGGCCTCCCAAAACTGCCATCCCCACTTCGTTACCCACATCGCCGCGGCCGTGTAGCCGAGAGAGCCGACCACGGTCCAGATCCAGAAGGGGACGGGGGGGACTTGCGCCATGCCGGCGACGAAGGACGCCCAGGGGCGGACTTGGCCCACCATGCGCCCGAAGATGATCGCCACCGGCCCGTACTTTGCATACCACCCCTGCATCCTGTCGCGGGCGCGCATCATCCTCCTACTGTGCGAAAAGCGCCTCGACAGTGCGCCGTGTCCGGCGCGTCCGAGCTGGTAGGAGATGCCGGAGCCGATCAGATGGCCGACGGTGATGTAGGCGTACGCCTCCCAGTAGGGGCTATAGCCGGCGGAAACAAGGCCCTGCGCGGTGATGAAACCTAGCTCGGTGGGGAAGGGGACGCCGGCGCTCTCGATCAGCATGAACAGCAGGACGCCTGCCATGCCGTGCGCTTGTACCCAGTTGAAGAGGTCGACGTAGATGTGGTCCATGTATGGTGGCCGCCCAGGGGCTATTGGCGGCCCGGGGAATCAGGAACGGCAACGGTCTTTACGTCCTGGAGGGTTGCAGGAAGATCGCTATGCGATCTTAGCCCCAGACCCCGGCATCCCCCAGGCCTTGGACGTTCAAGATCGCGGGGGTTTGGGGGATGCAATCCCCCAAGGTGTCAAGGCCGTCTAGCGATTTTGCCGTTCTGCCATTCGTCGGAGATTAGCATCAACAAAGCACTAGCGGCGCATTGCGCGACAGGCGAGGGTCAGTCCGCGGCAAAGTCGCGAGCATCGCCCGGTCTCGTTGACTTCCACTTCGAACCCGGAGAGGTAGCCGCGGATTTGGCTGGGGGTGAAGTTCGATACGCTGATGCCGCGCATACGGTTGCAAGTGCGGTGAACCTTCGCCAGCATCCCGCAATGCGGGGTAGTGAAAAGCAGCGTCCGGCGGGCGAGGCGAGCGGCCTGCAACAGGAAGACCTCCGGGTCGAACACGTAGTCCATGACCCCGATCAAAGCCACGACATCGAACTCCGCCGGAAGCCGAGCCTCGGAGAAATCTCCTAAAATGACCGAGCAGTTGGTGATGCTCTCTCGGGCCAGCCTGCGATCCAGTTGCGCCACCATCTCCGCCGACTGCTCGACCGCTGTGACGTGCTGCACCTCGCGCGCGAAGTGTACGGTGTAGCGCCCGGTCCCCGGTCCGATCTCCAGCAGGGTATCCGTGGGCCGCAGGGTGGCCTCGAACATCCTGGCGAGGGTGAGTTCCTCACTTCGGCGGATCTTGCCCATTGGGGGCACGGACAGCATCCGGTCGTAGTACCGGGCCCATCGGGTGGTGTAGGGGTTGTTGGTGCGGCGTTTGCCCCGCGAATGCCGGGCGTCGTGGGTGGTCTCGATGCCTCGACCAATATCGCCTGTCGCCGTCTGAGTCTCCCCGATCGCGTAGCCCCCGGTGTCGGGGACCTCGACCTCGAGTGTCGCAGCCCCGGCTTCGTAAGCTGTCTCAGGCATCTGGACCCTCGCACAGACTCCGCACCCGGCCCTGCGGACCGTTGGGGAGAAGGAATCGCACGGGCGTCTCGCAGTCCGCGTGACGCCCGTACAGTCTATCACACATGCGCTATGCTGTCAGCATCGGTTGTGCCCCGCTTCGCCTTTGCCCTACGCCTTTGCTGCCGTCTCGATCAGGACTGCGAAGTCGTCGGCTTTCAGGGATGCTCCGCCGACCAGGCCGCCGTCGATGTTTGGCTTCGCCATCAGGTCCGCAACGTTCTTGGGGCTGACGCTGCCGCCGTACAGGACGCGGATGCCATCGGCAACGTCCTGCCCCGCGACCTCGGCCACGACCGAGCGGATCACGCCGCAAATATCGTCCGCCGCATCCGGCTCGCAAGCCTTGCCGGTCCCGATCGCCCACACCGGCTCGTAGGCGATCACGAGCTTGGCCACGTCGTCGGGGCTGAGGCCTTCGAGCATCGCGCGAACCTGCCCGCCGACAATATCCTGGGTCTTGCCCGCATCGTACTCGGCCTCGGTCTCGCCGCAGGCGACGATGGGCTTCAGTCCGGCCGCCAGCGCCGCCTTGGTCTTGAGGTTCACGCTATGGTCGCTGTCGCCGAAGACGGCCATGAGGTCCTCGGTCCAGTCCTTGGGTAGCTTGCTCATCCGTCCCCTGCGCTCCGAGTGGCCGATGATGACCCATTTCGCTCCGGTGGACAGGATCATGGCGGCGGAGATCTCACCCGTGAAAGCGCCTGTCGCCTCCCACAGAAGGTTCTGCGCGCCGACCTCGATGACGGTATCTTTGGCGCAGTTCGCGACGGTGCTCAGGGCGGTCGCGGGCGGGCAGAGCACGATCTCGACGCCGGTGGCGCTTCCGGCCTTCGCGGCCACTCCGCAAGCCAGCGCGCAGGCCTCGTCGTTCGTGCAGTTCATTTTCCAGTTTCCAGCCATGATCGGAACACGCATGGTCGTCTGTCACCTTTCCTGATTGCGTTACATGAAGACGTAACCGCAGCCTACGGCCCATCTGCAGGCCGTGCGCCGCGATAGTCGGTTTGTTGCAGCCTCCCGTCGCACCCAAAGGCGGCCGGAGGCGTATGCCGAGTATAGCAGCACTTGTGGCGTTTCACAAGATTGGGGAGGCGTGCCGTCGCCGGCGACGGCCCCCCTCCCCACGCGTTACGCGTACACCGGCTACGGTAGAGACGCCCCGGCGGGGCGTCTCTACGGATGCGCCGGCGGGGCGTTCTACCGTAGCCGGCGGGGCGTCTCTACGGATGCGCTGGCGGGGCGTCTCTACCGTAGCCGCCGGGGCGTCTCTACGGATGCGCCGGGTGATCCCGCCAGTCGTCGGCTACCGCAGCTTCTCGACCGTCTCCCAGAGGGCCGCGCAGATGTACTCGTTGTCCTGGTCGCTCATGCGTGGATGGATCGGCGGGCAGAAGAGGCGCTGGCCGACCTCCTCGGACACCGGCAGGTGCGCCCCGCCGGTGTGCTCTGTCAGGAACGGGATTGTCGAGTGCGTTGGCGGATTGGCGACGCAGGTGTCGATCCCGTATTCGTCCCGCAGGATCGCCATGAGCTGGTCGCGTTTTTCCCCGGCCCATTCCTTCTGCACGAGGATCGAATACAGGTAGTAGCTGTGCACGCAATCGGCGGGCTCGTAGGGCAGTTGCAGCTCGGGGATGTCGGCGAGCAGTTCGGTGCGCTTCCGGGCGACCTCGCGACGGGCCGCGATGAAATCATCGAGGCGCTTGAGCTGCACGATGCCCACGGCGGCCTGCACCTTGGTCATCTTGAAGTTGGTGCCCCAGCCGCCTCCGCCGCCGAATTGCCGGATGCTGCGCGCGCGTGCGGCAAGCTCGGGATCGTCCATCGTCACCGCGCCACCCTCGCCGAGGGTGGTCATGTTTTTCATGGTGTGGAAGCTGAAGACCGTCATCCAGCCGAAGCCGCCGATCTTGCCGCCCTTGTAGCCGCCGCCGAGGGCGCGAGCAGCGTCGCCGATGACTTTCGCCGGGCCGTGCTTCGGATGCGGGTGGCGCTCGGCGATCTCGATGTACGCGTCGATCGGGGCCGACAGGCCGTTCATGTGGACGGGATAGATGGCCCGCGTGCGCGGGGTCATGCGCTTCTCGACATCCGCCGGATCGGCCTGCAGGGTTTTCGGATCGACCTCGCACGGCACCCATGTCCCGCCCTGGCCGATGATCGACATCGGCGCGGCGCGGAAATTGACCGACGGGCAGATGACCTCATCGCCGGGCTGCAGATCGAGGGCCATCATCGCCAGGTCGAGACCGTTGGCGGCGTTGGTGATGCTGATCGCGTCCGCCGCGCCGCAATACTTGGCGAAGTCCGCCTCGAACTGCTCGATCTCCTCGCAGATGAAGCCGAACCCGTGCACGTAGTCATTCATCGACTCGCGCATCGTCTTGACAACGACCTCGATCTCCTCCTCGCCGTAGTAACCGCCCAGATGCGGCTCCGACGGCCAGGGGATCGAAAGGCCCCCGCACGACAGTGCTTCCTTGCGGCGACTGGCTTCCATCAGGTCTCCTCCTACGACTGCGAGTTACCGCGCCATGCGCAGACAGCTTGTATGGCGGGACTTGAAATCATCATCATCGTCGGTCATCGACCCGTTGCGAGCCAGAAGCATACAGCACCGGCGGGGGCAGTGTCCATGCCTTCGCCTCACCGCTATCCCTCGCCTGTCGCCCTACCGACTCCCCACTACGATCGCATGCCAGCCGACCTCCGGCACCGTCACCCGCGTCCCCTCCGGCGTCTTCGTCGCGGCAAGATGAACGCCGCCGGGCTCGAGGGTGAAGCTCCGCAAAGCGGGGTCGTGGAAGGTCACCTGGATGCCCCGCACCGGGATGACCTCCTGGCGCAGGGCGATGGACTGCCCCTTCACCACCGATGAGCGCCCGAACGATGAGTAATCGTTTAGCAAGTGTACCAGCGTGCGAGCGCCCTGTTGCTGCGGAACGATGATGACGGTGCGGGGCGCGACGACCTCGACGGACGGCGGCTCCGATGCCGCCCAGCGCAGCGAATCAGCCAAGATGCGGTCGACGTACTCCGTGTTGAGGAAGAAGGCGGCCTTGCCGAGGTCGGCAGGAATGTAGACCACCCTCCCTCGCCCCACTTGGCGGGCGACAAGCCCTGGCACGGCGACGGGCTTGGCCTTCGGGTCGGCGCACCAGATCGTCATCGCGACTGCGCCGGGGTCGGCCGCTTGCGTGATGAGCGTATCGGCGGTGAAGGGCATTCCCCCCACGAGCTTGCCGGTGATGTCGTCAACGTTGGCCTGCAGTGACCGCACCGTGTCCGGCGTCAGCACCTTCTGCGTAGGGTTCGCCCCGAAGTATGACGGCGCCTGCGACGGGGACACGAACTTCGCCCCGAACAGATCGGCCAGCGCGAAGTCAGGCCGCTTCACGCCTCCGTCGTCGTAGAGAGAGGATTCGTGGGTCGCGACAAGCCCGCCACCGGCTCGCACGTAGTCTCGTAGCCGTCCGGTAGCCTTGTCCGATAGGCAGGCGGTGTTGTCGAGGAGGATGACCCGATAGGCGGAGAGATCGCGTCGGTTGAGGTCCTCGTCGGTGAGGATCTCCACCGGCAGGTGCTGCTCCCAAACGGCGCGCAGCGCCCCGTGGATGCCCTGCATGTACCGCGGGATCGGCTCTCCCCGCCCGTACCAGGACTGGGTGCTCTCGGACACCACGACACCGCACCAGGGCGTCAGTCGGGCCCCGGTCAGCCACGGTTCGCGGGCCTTGATGAAGTCGAAGACGGATTTCATGCCTTCAGGCCCGCGACGGTAATACGGCCACGGATGCACGCCGAAGGAGATCATGTCGGCGACGCGGGCGATGACCTCGGTGGTCGGCAGCGGGCCGTTCAGCGCCGGCGGGACATTGCCGGCCTCCCACACATGCGCGACCGCGCGCCCGGGGCCGGCGGCGTTATCACCCATGCTGCGCAGGTACAGGTTCATAAACGGCCAGCGCTGCGGGAAGCCAAAGAAGGACTCCCCTCCCGCGCCCCAGTACCAGCCTGTTTCCTCCAGCGTCCCATCGACGTTATCCGCGACGCGCACCGAGGAGATGCCGTTGCCGGGATCGTGGAAGATCCAGCCGTTCCAGGTGTTGGCGAGGATGGCGAAGTCCGGCCGCACCTGCCGGACCGCCGCACGCCAGTCGTTCATGGACTCCTCGATGCTGCGCTGCTGGAAGTCCTGCCACCGCCGCCAGAGGGCGCTGTCGAAGTCCTCCTGCGTCGGCGGGTCCTGGCCGGTGAGGGCCTTGAACTTCTCGCAACAGTACCGGCAATGGCAACCGTTGCGCGACCAGTAGAACATGTCGAAGAAGGCGCCGTGCAGGTCGGGGTAGTTGCGCGCGAGTTCGACAAGGCGGTTGCGCACGAGATCGCGATACGGGGAGTTGCAGCAGACTGCCGGGTCGTTCGGGCTGCCGATGGGGTTGCCGGCGGAGTTCGTGATGCGCCAGTCAGGGTGCGCCAGCCAGGCGGGCTGGTCATAAAGCGCCCAAATGTACCCCACGAAGCGCATTCCCCGCTCGCGGCAGTTCGCGCCAAGCTCCGCCACGAGGTCGCGATCCTTGAGAAACGCCGGGCGGCCCTCATACTGCGTCTTCCAACTCGGCCCGCTGGGGTCTTGGATGCGCACTACCAGGCCCTCGGCCCCGGCCTGCTTCATCGAGGAGACCAGGACCTTCGCCGAGTCCGGCCCCGTGTCGACGAACCACTGAGGGCCGATGTCGTGGTATCCCCAGCGCCAGGTGGACTGCAGCCAGGCCGGGGGAGACGCTGAGGCAGGGATCGCCGCCAGAACGAGTATTGCGGCGAGAGTGAGGGCGATCGGTCGCAGCAGCAGAGACATGGCGGAACACCCTCGCGGGGACAAGGCTAGTAAGGGACGAGTATCTCGATGTCGGTCATCGGGAAGTGCCGTCGGTTGCACGTGACGAGCGGGCACCTTGTAACCTTGGCCGTCGCCGCAACCAGGGCGTCAGGCACGCCAATGCCGTGGCTGGGGCCAAGACTGCGCAAGTACGCGCCGGCGGCGTCGGCGATAGCCTCATCAACCCCCACGAAGCGCATCTGACCCAGCACGACGCGAAGCTCGGTTTCCCTCGCCTTGGCCTGGCCTGCCAGCAACTCAATGCGCACCACCGCCGGGCAGTAAAGCAGGTTCCCGGCCTGCGGCTTCACACTCAGCAGCCAGTCGCGCGCGGGCTGGTAGGCTCGCATGTGATCCACCAGCACGCACGTATCCACGACGTAGCGCAAGCTACTCACCCCTCATACGCGCTTCGCTGCGCTCATCCCAGGCGGCGCGCATGGCCCGCTCGTAGGTGTCACCGTCAGGCAGTTCAGGCATGATGCCGAAAGTGCTGTTGACCGCGCACTCCCATTCGTCATCCGCGTTGCGGAGCAGGTACTCGTCGATGGCGGTGCGAGCGACCTCGGCGATGGACACCGCGCGGGCTCGGCTCAGGGCCAGCAAAGCGGCCTTCTGGGCTTCGGTCAGGTACAACTGCATACGCTCCATGGCGATCACCTGCCAATATCGTAATGTATACATTAGTGAGTATACATCACATTGCGGCGGCGGGCAATCCCGTTAGGCGCGATCGGGTGCGTCTTTCAATCGGAGGCAGTATTACTACGCCGGTTGCGCGGCCCTGCTCGGCAATGAGATGCGATGCGGAGAAAGGGACGGCGATTGACCACAGAGACACAGAGGACACAGAGAACGGCAACGTCCCTTAACGCCTATCGTGGGGCAGGCCGGCCGTTTCCCAGCCGTTCTCTGTGCCCTCCGTGTCTCCGTGGTTCAATGCCGTTCGTCCGTCATCTTGGGATACGGTCAGCCTCTGACAAGATTCCGGGCGCTTCGTCTGCCGGTTGTCAAAACGGCGTAATGATGGTAGGTAATCGGCGGTAATCGAGCCGAATTCAACAGCCAAACGACAGGCCGTCGGGGCTATGCTTCTACGGAACTATCCCCCAAGTCCCATCCATCCTGTGTCCTGCTTCGTTCCCTGACGCCATGCTTGCGGCAGTTCTACCTACAATCGGCGGGCGGACCTGGTGCGATCCCCTCTGGTACGATCTACTTGTTCAGCAGTCCCAGCAGGTACGCCGTGCCCTCGCGCGCGGCCTGGATCGGGTCGCCGGAGCCCTCGTACTCAAACGAGAAGTACCCGTCGTAGCCGATGCCGTTGAGCGCTGCGACAACCGCCGGGTAGTCGATGATGCCCTGCCCGACCGTCTCGCCGATGTACTTCCTCCCGGCTCGCGAGGTCAGGCAGTTCTCCGCGTCCGGCGAGAGAAGCCTCCAGTCCTTCGCATGGGCGTGCACGATCCGGTCCTTCGTCACGCGGATGAAGTCCACCGGGTCGTCGTCGCCGAGGATCATGTTGCCGCTGTCATAAGTGAGCATGACTTCCGGCCCGGCCATTTCGATGCACTCAAGGCACTCCGCCCCCGTCTGATACGCGGAGGTCGAAGCCCCGAAGTCCTCGATGGTGAGCACGACGCCCTGGGCCTTCGCATAAGGCGCTAGCTCGGCGAGGCCCGCGGAGATGTTGCGCCGGCCTTCGGTCTTGTCCTGGCCCGGCAGACAACCGCCGGCGGTGATCAGCGCGCAGAGCGCCTCGGTCTCCGCCGCGCCGTCGATGACCTTCTTCGTCTCGTCGAGGGCTTCCTGGCGCTCCGGCCCCGGCCCCATCGCGAGGCTGACGCCGCCGATATAGCACGAGGTCACCAGGCCCGCATCGGCCACCATCTGCCTGACCTCGGCATTTGTGTAGCCCTCGACATGCCATGTCGTGATGTCGACGCCCTCGACGCCTAGTTCCTTCATCAGCGCCAAAGCGCCCGGCACTGTCAATGTCTTGTCCGCCAGAGAGCGCCCCAGCGAGTAGATCATAAAGCCGAGTTTCATGTTGCACCTTTCCTGCCGAAATCGTGGCCCCGACAATCTTGTTGGGGAGGGCTGCCCACGGCGTTCCGCGACAGGATTGTCGCGGCCACTGCTATGCGCCTAACCCCAATACCGGCCGCGGCCCCGACAATCTTGTCGGGGAGGGCTGCCCACGGCGCTCCGCGACAGGATTGTCGCGGCCACTGCTATGCGCCTAAGCCCAATACCGGCCGTGGCCCCGACAATCTTGTCGGGGAGGGCTGCCCACAGCACTCCGCGACAGGATTGTCGCGGCCACTGCTATGCACCTAACCCCAATACCGGCCGTGGCCCCGACAATCTTGTCGGGGAGGGCTGCCCACGGCGCTCCGCGACAGGATTGTCGCGGCCACTGCTATGCGCCTAACCCCAATACCGGCCGTGGCCCCGACAATCTTGTCGGGGAGGGCTGCCCACGGCGTTCCGCGACAGGATTGTCGCGGCCACTGCTATGCGCCTAACCCCAATACCGGCCGTCGCCCCGGCAATCTTGTTGGGGAGGGCTGCCCACGGCGTTCCGCGACAGGATTGTCGCAGCCACTGCTATGCGCCTAAGCCCAATACCGGCCGTGGCCCCGACAATCTTGTCGGGGAGGGCTGCCCACGGCGCTCCGCGACAGGATTGTCGCGGCCACTGGAGCTCACTTTGCAGCTACTGAGACTTACTTCGCGGCCACTGCTACCACCTAACCCGCCAACTCCATCACTCGCGTCGCGTTCTCGCTCACCTTGCGGAAGCCCTCGATGTAGCGTTCCATCAGGCTCATGTCGTTCGGCGGGAAGACGCCGCCGAGATACGAGTGCGCATCCAGGAACGCCAGCGTGCGCGGGTAGTCGGCTCCATTGTAGGTGACCCCGCCGCGACCGAAGGGGCAGGTCCACGGGCAGCCGTGGCCGTAGGCGTCGCGCCCCTGGAACACGTCCTGTGCCGGCACCGGCATGGATTGCCACTGCCCCAGCCCCACGCCCTCGGCCCGCAGCGCGTTCTCCATCGCCAACCTAAACTGCCGCACCGGCACGTCCAGGCCCAACTGCTCGGGCTTGAAAGTGACAACATAGCTGAAGTAGCACGGGTCCGCCCAGTCCGGGGTATACGGGCCCTCGAAGCCGGGGATGTCGGCGAGTTCCTTCGTCAGGTAGGCCGCGAACTGCCGCCGGATTGCATTGTACTCATCGAGGCGCTCTAGCTGGCTGAGCACCAGCGCGTTGATGAACTCGTGCGGGCGATAGTTCCAGCCCAGGCCATACGCGTTGTACTCGCGCACTTCGTTCGGTCGCACGACTTCGCCGAATTCGCGTAGCATGAAGGCGCGGTGCTGGTACTCGTCATTGCTGGTGGTGACCAGCCCGCCCTCGCCGCCGGAAAGGTTCTTCCAGCGGTTCGTGCTAAAGCAGCACAGGTCCTCGATGCTGCCGACCTTCGCGCCCTTGTACATGGCTCCGTGCGCCTGCGCGGCGTCACCGATAACCACCAGGCCGTGCTTGCGGGCGACGGCCATGATCGGGTCGAGGTCCGCCGGCATCCCGTGGATGTGCACCGGCAGGATCGCCTTTGTGTGCTCGTTGATGCGCTCCTCGAGCAGCGCCGGGTCCATGTTGTACGTGAGCGGGTCGATGTCAACGAAGGTGGGAACAGCGTTGTGGTGCAGGATCGCCGCGGCGGTGGACCAGTACGTGAAGGCGCTGGTGATGACCTCATCGCCACACCCGATCCCGGCGGCGGCCACGGCCATGTGGATCGCCGCGGTGCCGCTGTTGCACACGAGCGCGTGCTTGGCGCCGATGTACTTGGCCCACTTCTCCTGCAGTTCGAGCGCTTTCGGGGCTGAATTGCCGTGTAGTTCACCGCTGTCGAAGACGGACAGGACTGAGTCCTTGTCGCGCTGGTCCAGCGGCGGCCAGGCTTTGACGGCACCGGCGGCGACGACGGGCGTGCCGCCGTCGAGGGCGAGAGTTGCGGGCATTTGGGGGCCTCCTGAGGAAATATCCGGTAGGTGTGTAGAGTCTTATTCGTAGGCGTGACTGCGGTGTTTCACGCGGTAGACGCGGACGGCCTTTGCGCCATCGTCTACCTCGTAGATAACGCGGTAGCGACCGACTCTGATGCGCCAATCATTCTGGGAGCCGACAATCTTGACTGCTCCCGGAGGGCGAGGCGTCTCCGCGAGGCCCCGGATTCTGTTTAGAAGGGCGTTGAGCTGGTCATCAGGAATGCGGTCGAGGTCTCTTTCCGCCGCTCGTTCGAGTTGCACTTCATACACGCTGCGCGCGCTCCTCAAGGTAGGCGTCCAGGCTGCGGAAATGAAGGGGCCGCTCGCGCATCCTTCGGAGTGCCTCCAGGTCGGCCTTATCCTCAAGCTGCTCAAGCATCTGCTCGTACGCGGAGATGCTGAGGATAACTGCAACGGGCTTGCCGTCGCGGTAGACCAGTTCCGGCTGGCTCTTGCGGCTCATCTTCTCGTCCTCCGATCCCCGGCCCCCGTTGTGTCGTACCGCTGAGTCTATCAGGTAGGCAGCTTAGCGTCTACATGGAGGCAACCATTCACTTCGGGTTCACGATCTCGCCGATGAACAGGACCGTCCCCGTTGCCCTGTAGAGACCACAATCGCCACTGCCGTGCCCGGCTCACTGTGCATTCCCCCTCGTACAGAAGTCGCCGTCCTGCGCCCCTTCGCCTCCGCGCAAAGGAATCCTTTCGCCCTCCGCCGAAACGCTTCACTAACTCGGTCGCGTGCAGGGGCCGTGGGCTTCCTGCTCTGCACTCAGCAATCCGCATTCCGCGTTTCCGAAAGGAGCCGCTTCCTATGCTGTTTATCATGTTCACCAAGCACCTTGAGGGTTGGGACTTGCCGCAGATCATGGCCGGACTGAAAAGCGCCGGCGTCGAGGGGGCCGACCTGTGCGTGCGCCCGGGGTATCCGGTCAACCCCGAAAACGCACCCACTGAGCTGCCCAAAGCCGCGAAGCAGTTCGCCGATGAGGGCCTGTGCATCCCGCTCATCACCACACCGGGTGACTTCACCGACCCGTCGGTCGACTACGCCGAGTCGCTGTACGCCGCCGCCGGTGAGGCTGGGGTGAAGCTGCTGAAGCTGGGCTATTGGTATATGGAGGACGACGGCTACTGGGCGACGCTCGACCGTTGCCGGCGGAAGCTCGAGGGCTTCGCGAAGCTGTCCGAGAAGACCGGCGTGAAGACGCTGGTGCACAATCACTCGGGTAATACGATGGGCTTGAACTCGGCGGCGGCGATGCAGTTGATGCAGGGCTTCGACCCGGCGCATGTCGGCGTATTTACCGACCCCGGCCACCTGTCGATCGTCGGCGAGCCGATCCCCCTCGCGCTCGACATGGTGAAAGAGTACATGGCCGCCGTGGCGCTCAAAGACCTCATCAAGAAGCAATTCGAGCGCGACGGCAAGCTGGTATGGCAGATCGACATGATGCCCCTGGGCATGGGCTTCGGTGACATGGACACCCTGTTCACGCTGCTATACAAACAGGGCTTCCCCGGCCCGGTGAGCTTCCACTGTGAATACCACTGGATGCCGCCGGAGTCGGTCATCGACCAGTGCCGGATCGACGTGCGGTTCATCCGGTCGCGGATTGCGGCGCTGGGGCTGGGGTAGAAACGCGAAGAAACTCCGTTGCCGATGCCGATTTGAGACGTCAACGGCCTGGCATTGAAAGCCGTCAGCGAAGGGGGACAGTGATTCTGGAATACGATCACATCACGGAATTGCTCAAGGCGGCGTCCAAGCGGATGGATGACGCGCTTGAGTTGCTCGAGTCGCCATCGAGGGAGCGGAACCGTTCAGACGCCACTTTCCGCCATCTGTGCGGTGCCCAGTACTTGGCAGGCTACGCGGTCGAATGCGCGCTCAAGTCGTACATCATTTACCAGATGAGCATTCGCGGTGCCGAGCGTGTGCAGCGCTGGTCGAAGGTGCTCGACGCACGCCAGACGGCCGGCGCCAAACCCGATCTCAGCGGCAGCCGCTCACACAGCTTGCCTCTGCTGCTCGCAGTGGCAGACCTCGAGACCATCATAGCCAGCGACGCCGACCTGCGACGGGCATGGGGGGCATGCAGTAGATGGACTCCTGCTCTGCGATACAAGCCGACGCCGCTGACGAATCGGCGCGAGACTACTGAGATGGTAGAATCGTGCCGCAAGATCGAGCGGTGGCTGCGGACTCGACTCAGAACCTAAACATGGAAAGGGTAGCTACCATGGTGGCCCAACAGGTCGACTATGAATCACTCCAACCAAGAGTGGAGGCGATTCTCCGGCGACGGTTCCCGGAGAATACCACCATCGTGTACCAAAAAGGGATGCGCGGGCACGTCCACGTGAAGATCGTGTCGGAGGAATTCAACGGCCTCTCAGAAGAGGCGAAGCAGCAACTCGTATGGCGAGTTCTAGATACCGAACTCGGGGCCGATGCCCTGGGGGTAGCACTGGTCATTGCCTACGGCATGGACGAGCTGCCATGAGGTAGCCTGAACGGTCGCGCCGGACAACGTCCAAAGCGAAGGGGGCGGCCTACCGATGTGGATATGGGAGCGAGTTGACGCGGTCGTCGGACTTGCCGAAACCGCCGTGGCGTCAGTGCGGTCCGGCGGGCCGGCCGCCCGCAAGACGGATTTGATCCGTCGCGTGGACGCTGGGCTGATTGACGGCCTTTGTCTATGGCTGTTTGGACGCGCCTGGCACTGCATGGTCGCCGCCACCGGCGCGGATGGTTTGCCGCATTGGGTGTCCAGCGTTCATGGCCTCGGCTGGGACTGTTCCGAGATCGCGCTGTGGGTGTTGTGCTGGCTCTACTTCACGGTCTCCCAAGCGGCGTGGTCGCGGACCATCGGGAAGTGGGCGATGGGGCTGAAGCTTGTGGATGGGTTCGGCCATCGCCCTGGTACCGGCATCGTGGCCATACGCGTGACATTCATGTTCCTGTTCGCCGCTGGCGGGATCGCGTGGTGGCCCTTGCTCGGCCGCCGCCGAAGCGCCATCCACGACTACCTTACGGAGACATACGTCGTCCCGAAAGACTGGCAGGGGCCCGCCGTTGAGGGCGATCCGCCCGCGCCCGCATAGCCTGGAAGTCGTCGCAGGCTGAGCGTTCCGTCCCAGCCGTGTTGGTCCTTGTAGCAGGAGGCAGGCGTCCCTGTGCTGGGCCGAGGGCGCGGCACAAGCATATCGGGAGGTTATCTCATGTCGGATACCATGCTCCGTGTCTTTACCGACGGCCGCGCCACTGTCGATGCTCGGTTGACCACCCCGCACACGCTCAATGATGTCTACACCTTCCCCAAGTACGCAACCAAGGCGGCGTGGGAAAAGGCAGCCCGCGACATCCGCGAGCATATCCTCGCCACCACGGGCTTGCTCCCGATGCCGGAGAAGTGCCCGCTGAATGCGCGCATCTCGGGCCTCATCGCGCGCGAGGGTTACACGGTTGAGAAGGTCCTGCTGGAGACGTGGCCGGGGTTCTTCCTGGGAGGCAGCCTGTATCGGCCCTCCCCCGACAGGATTGTCGGGGCCACTGAGAAAGCGGGAGGTACCGGCCTGCCGGCGATCATCAACCCGCACGGGCATTGGCAGCGCGGTCGGGTGCATCACGACCCGCAGCTTGGCACCCTCCCCGGGCGGTTCATCAATCTCGCGCGGCAGGGCTATGTCACCTTCGCCTACGATATGATCGGCTACAACGACACCTTCCAGCTTCCGCACGACTTCGGCGGCGACCGGGAGGCGTTGTGGGGCATCTCGCTGCTCGGCCTGCAGCTTTGGAACAGCATCCGCGCGGTGGATTTCGTCGAATCGCTTCCCGAGGTCGACCCGAAGCGCATCGGCTGCACCGGGGCCTCCGGCGGCGGGAGCCAGACGTTCCTGCTGACCGCGATTGAGCCGCGCATCGCCGCCTCATTGCCGGCGGTGATGGTCTCCTCGCACATGCAGGGCGGCTGCCTGTGCGAGAACGCGCCCTCGCTTCGGCTGAGGTACTCGAACGTCCAGATCGCCGCCTGTACCGCCCCAAGGCCATTGCACCTCATCGGTTGCAGCACGGACTGGACGAGGAACCTCGCCAAGGTCGAGTATCCCGCGATTCGCGACATCTACAAGCTGTACGGCGCGGAAGAGAACGTCAGCTTCTTCACCCAGAAAGCGCTCCACAACTACAATTTGGCCGCCCGCGAATCATGCTACGCCTTCTTCGGCAAGCACTTCCTCGGCATTGACGATCCCGAGCAGCTTCGCGAGCAGCCGTTCGAGGTCGAAAGCGACGACGACCTGCTCGCCCTGCCGGACAAGCGGCTCCCCGAGGGCGCAAGAACCCGCCATCAGATCGTGCGCATGTCCATCGCTGGCGCGAAGCGACAGCTCTCGATTGCCAGGCCGAAGGACGCCGAAGGCCTCGCGGCCTACCGCAAGACCTTCGGCGCGGTGCTGCAGCACGCGATGCAGATTGCCCTGCCGACGAAGTCCCAACTTGATATCGAAGACCTCGGGGCGGTCGAGGGACCGTCGTACACTGCCTGGCGCCTCTTGATCGGGCGCAAAGGCGGCGGTGACAAGATCCCGGCGCTGCTGTTCACACCCAAGGGTGCGGAGGGCAGGCTCCCCGGCGCGGTGGTTGTCCACGAGTACGGCAAGGCGGCGCTGATGAGCGACGGGCTTGCGATGCCCGGACCGATGATTGCGGCCTTGCTGGCCGAGGGGCGCGCGGTCCTGGCGGTCGATGCGTTCCGTTGCGGTGAGTTCAATGCCCAGGCCGGCATCGGGTCGGTGCGCAACTGCAGGGCTGACCACTTCACCACCTACAACCGCCAGGATGGGGTCGAAGCAGCGCAGGACATCCTGACCGCCATCGCGGCTCTCAAGGCGCGCGCCGCCTCGAAAGTCGATCTGGTCGGCCTGGGGGAGGCGGGCCTGTGGTGCCTGCTGGCGGCTGCCGCATCGCCTGCGGCCATCGAACGCCTGGTGGCCGATGTCGCCGAATTCCGCGATAGTGACGACGCCGAGTATCTCTCCCGGCTGAATGTCCCGCACCTGCGGCGAGCGGGCGGCATCCGCGCCGCCGTGGCGCTGTTTGCGCCCAAGCCCCTGATGCTGCTCAACTGCGGCGAAGCCTTCGGACGTGGAGCGGCGAAACGCCTGTACCGCGCAGCCGGCGACAAGCGGGCGCTGCGGGCGCGGAAGGGTGGCGTGGGCTTGCGCAAGATGGTAGAATGGCTGGTGGACGAGTAGCGAACAGGGGACGCGACACGGGCATGGTAGACATCAAGGACATCCAAGCGGTCAGCGACGAAATCGCCGCAAAGTTCGACCCCGACAAGGTCATCCTGTTCGGGTCGTATGCCTACGGCAACCCGACTGAGGATTCAGATGTGGACCTGCTGGTGGTGCTGCCGTTTCGCGGGCGCAATCTCAGCAAATCCGTTGAGATCCGTTGTGGTGTGTCGGCTCGTTTCCCGCTGGACCTGCTGGCCCGGCGTCCGCGAGAGGTGGCTCAACGCTACGAACAGGGCAATCCGGTAATCCGGGAGGCGCTCGACCGAGGCAGGGTTCTCTATGAACGCCGAAGTGCGTGAATGGATCGCCAAGGCTGAAGGTGACTTCGCCATCGCGAATCGCGAGCTTGTGGCTGATGAAGCACCGAACCACGACGCCGTCTGTTTCCATGCGCAGCAGTGCATCGAGAAGCTTATGAAGGCATTGCTCCTGGTGAAGGGCATCACCCCGCCCAGAACCCACGACCTTGTCTACTTGGCCCACCTTCTGACGCCGCACTGCCCCACCCTTCGCCTGGACACAGAGGACCTTGCGACACTGACGAACGGAGCAGTGGAGTTCCGATCTCCAGGGCATTCGGCCAGCAAGAGAGAAGCCGTCAAAGCCCATTCGATTTGCAAACGGCTGCGCTCCATCCTGCTGGCGGAACTTCCCGGGAAAGCCTCTCGGAGCTAGACACTAACGTGGGATGATGCTGAGAGGATAGCGGGCAAGGGACGTGCCACAAACATGGTAGACCTCAAGGACATCCAGGTGGTCAGTGATGAGATCGCCGCAAAGTTCGACCCCGACAAGGTCATCCTGTTCGGGTCCTACGCCTAATGCCTTTGACCCTGAAGATCGCGGGGGTTTGGGGGATGCAATCCCCCAAGGTGTCAAGGCCGTTCAACGATCTTGCCGTTTTGCCACTCTGCCCAAGATTCACGTTTAACAAGGCACTGGCACCTTTGCCAGTACACCAAGGTTGTCACCATGAGCTTCGTTTCCCCCGCCATCCATCTTAGACGCCTCCCCGCCTCCGTCCCACAGCGCAGCGCCGACGCCGCCGCGAATCCTCTGCGCGATGCCGCCGTTTCCGCGGCTGTGGCCGAGGTCCTCGCCCCGGCTCTCGCGCCTGACCGCCTGCGCGGAGCCGCCGTGATCGTCAAGGTCAATGCTTTCATGGCTCACGCCCCTGCGACGACCGATCCCCGCGTTGCCGCCGGGGCCATCGACTACTGCCTTGCCGCCGGGGCGCGGTCGGTCACCATCGCCGAAGACGTCAGTATCTCCTCGTGCATCGGGCGGGGCACGGATATCGAGCAGTCCTTCCGCCAGCTTCGATTCGATGAATTAGTGGCCTCATACGAATCGTCCCGTGTGCGCCTGTCGCCATTGCGGGCCGAGGGCACAGCCGTGATCCCCGTGCCGCACGGGCAGATGATGACTTCGGTTGACTACCCGCTGCTGCCGCTCATGTCCGATGTGTTCATCAACTTGCCGGTCCTCAAGTACCACCGCCAGGCGAACATGTCCTGCGCCGTCAAGAGCACCTGGTCGATGGCTCCGCTGCCGGTGCGGATGGCGAATCACTGCAACACACTGGCCGATGCCCTGCTCGACGTACACTTCGCTCGTAAACCCGACGTGACGCTGGTCGACGCCCTCGCGCCGCTGGAGCACGACCACGCTTACGGGCAGATGGTGCCGCTGGGGTGCGTGCTCGCCGGCACCGACAGCATCGCCGTGGACACCGTCGGCGCGCTGCTCATGGGCTTCGACCCCGCGTGGATCGACACGATCCGTCTTGGCGGCGCGAGGGGCCTCGGGGTCGCCGACCCGGATCGCATCATCGTCGAGGGCGATCAGGTGGCGGACGTGTTCCAACGCCGCTTCGCGATTTTCGACATGGACACGCGCGACTTCCCGCCCTTGCAGCTCACTTGGCACACGGGAAGGAGCACCGGGCCGGGGTGCCTGGCGTACCTGTGCACCGGCCTGGAGGCCATCGCGAAGGACGAAGCCCTCGCCGGTGCCCTGGGGCCGATCCACGTGTTCGTGGGCATCGACCCGCCGATCCCGGACACCATCGACGGACTATGCCTCGTCGTGGGGCACTGCGCCGTTGCCTCGGAAGCCTATCGCGTCCTGTCGAACCGAAAGTATCTCGCCCAGGACCTGAAGCGCCTTATCACGGTGCCCGGCTGCCCGCCGATGGCCCTGCGCTCGCAGGCCGCGCCGCTGCTCAGGCAGGCCATCGCCGGGAAGCCGCATTAATGGCTTCGCGCGTAACTGAACATGGCCTCGAGGTTCTCGCGTGGAGTGCCGGGCGGGACCTCGCAGCCGGGGGCGACGATGTGACGGTCGCCGCAGAGACGGTGGCATTCGGCGCAGGCGCTCCAGACGGAGTCGGGGGTGCCCTGTAGGAGGATTTCGACGGGGTGGAAGTTGCCAAGGATCACCGGCTCGGAGCCGAGCTGCGAGCGCGCGTCGGCCAGGACGACCGGGTAATCGAGGTCGATCATGTCCGCGCCGGTTTGGGCCATGTAGGGCAGCAGGTGGTTCGTGTTGCCGCAGATGTGCAGACGGACCAATGCGCCCGCTTCGTGAACCGCATCGACGATCTGCTTCTCCAGCGGAAGCACGAGCTTCTCGTATGTCACCGGCGAGATGAGTGATGCCGCGGCGTCGCCAAGACCGATGATGTCCGCGCCCGCCTCGACCTGGGCGAGAGCGAAGGCGATCTCCAGGTCGGTGATCCAGGCGAAAAGGTCGCCGACCCACGCCGGATCGTCGGCCAGGTCGATCATCAGGTCGGTCATGCCGCGCAAATCGACCGCCTCCGCAATCGGCCCCTCCACCCACCCCGTGATCGGCGCTATCCCACCCACCTTCTCGCGCAGCAAGGCGACCCCGCGCACGCGGTCGGTCATCCTGCCGCCGGCCAGAGGATCGGGGCGATGCAATTCCGCGACCGGGCGGCGCTCCGGCAGGGCGCGGGCATCGGCACGCGGAGGAGCGTCGTCCATGTAGGTCAGCGGGGTGCCGATGTCATGGGCCTCGCGGTACGGGTCGGAGCACAGGTTCACAGTGTCGATGCCGAACTCCTCGACGATGCGCAACTGGCAGCGGGCGAGGACGGTGTGATCGCGCACGTAGTCGGCATACGAGACGCCCTCGAGCTTGGCGGCGTACAGCATCGTGATTGGCATCGCCGGAAGGTGATCGGGCTTGTCGCCACGGAGGACGGCGAGGGTTCGTTCGGTTGAGGTCATGGGTAGGCTCCAAAGGAATTGGCGGGGGAGGGAAGGAAACGGCTTCCTACCCCCTCGCCCCGCTTCGCGGGGCACTCTCCCTCCCTCGGAGGGAGGGGGAGAAAGGCGAACGGCCCTACTGCGTGACCGCGCTGCGCGCAGTAGCGCTTCGCGGGCGTCTCTCCCGTACCGGGAAGAAAATGACGATCTCCCCCCGGCCCCTCTTCCCGCTCAGGCGGGATGGAGAGGAGAAACAGTGAGAGACTCGCCGGTCGGCCACGGAGGCCGTGCCGTTCAGTTCAGCGTTTTGCATTCAGCGTTTTGAGTTTGCCGTTTCCGCCGAGGTGTTTCTACGTGCAACGCATTCCACCTACCGTGATATGGACAGATGAAGGGCCGGCAGTGCGGATGATCGACCAGACGCTCCTGCCGGGCGAATTGAAGATCATCGACTGCAAGACCATTCCCGAGGTGTGCGAGGCGATCAAGTCGCTGAGAGTCCGGGGCGCGCCGGCGATTGGGTGTGCGGCGGCTTTCGGATATGCCCTCGCCGCGGCGATCAGTAAGGCCGGCGGCAGAGTGGAGTTCGTGGCGGAATTGCACGCGGCCAAAGAGGCGCTGGCGGCGACGCGACCGACCGCCGTCAACCTGTTCTGGGCGCTGGAGCGGATGGCGAGAACGGCGGAGCGGGCTCTCGCGGCCCTGCCCCAGGCCACCTCGAATGAGTGTGCCTGGCGCAAGGAACGCGAGCAGATCGTAGCCGGGCTAATCGCCGAGGCGAAGACGATCACGGAGGATGATCTACACCGCTGCATCGACATGGGCCGGCATGGCGCGGAACTGATTCCCGAAGGCGCGAACATCCTCACCCACTGCAACGCCGGAGCGCTGGCGACCGCCGGCTATGGGACGGCGCTGGGGGTGATCCGGGCGGCGCATGAGGCCGGCAAGCGCATCCACGTGTGGGTCGATGAGACCCGGCCGCTCCTGCAGGGGGCCAGGCTGACGGCGTGGGAGCTTGTGCAGGAGGGCATCCCGTGCACCGTGATCTGCGACAACATGTCCGCGAGCCTCATGCGGGCGGGGCGGATCGACTGCGCCGTCGTGGGAGCCGACCGCATCGCGGCGAACGGCGACTTCGCGAACAAGATCGGCACCTACGCGGTCGCGGTGCTGGCCCACCACCACGACATCCCGCTCTATGTCGCAGCGCCGATCTCGACGGTGGATTATGCGCTCCCGGACGGCGGCGGCATCCCGATCGAGGAGCGGAAGGCGGAGGAGGTGTCGATGCTCGCCGGTCTGGCTCGGACGGCCGCGTGCCCTGCCGATGCCGCGATCTACAACCCGGCCTTCGATGTGACGCCGGCGGAGCTTGTCGCGGCGATCGTCACGGAGAAAGGGGTGGCGAGGAGGCCGTTTGGAGAGAGGCTGGAGGAGTGGAGGAAGGGCTCGTAGGCGAACGACGCCCTCCCCGGCCATCCGCTGAGCCTGCACGTCGAACCCAATCCCGACCAGACCGCGATTGCCTTTCGTGCGCCGCAACGATGATATGCGCTGAATGGGCAGGGCTTGAGCGCTGAGTCGCGGCTTGGTCGCACTCTGGAGAGTGCTTCTACAGACCTCAACAACCGTCGCCTCTTATCTCATTACCACGCACCCCACCCCCTGCGGCCCCAGCACCACCGGGATGGTCGCGTACCCTCCCTTGATCCTTGCCGCGATCTCCTTGCCTGAGAAAGCGTCCACGTATCGCGTCCCCGCCTTGTGCGGCACACACAGAATGTCGCCCCGGAAGGTCGAGCATTCCGCGTTGTATAGCGTCCACACCGTCTCGCTCTTGCCGGTGAAGCGGTTCGCATAGACCGTCGGCCTCAGCGTCGGCGCCAGCGGCTCGACGTCGTCGGAGGTGAAGGCCTCCCGGTAGTCGTGCAAGATCGCGAAAGCCTTGCGCAGGAAGTCGCGCGCATCGGTGCTGAAGCCGCCGGGAATGCCGTTGCCCAGCCAGTAGCCGTCACCATTGAAGAACGGATACTTGAGAACCTCCCAGCCGCCCTCGACGAAATCGTTGTATGACGTGAGTTGGAAGACCTTGAAACTGGGGAACTGGAAGCGGAACAGATCGACCCGGTGCGGCGATAGCGTCGGATTCGTCCACGCCACCGAGTAGCCCAGCGCGCCGTCCTGGTATTGCGAGTTCACATCATTGGGCGTCTCTTCGGTGAGCGTCGCGATCTCCGGCGGCGTGTTGGCGCGGATGGCCTTCAGCGTGTCTCGCTCGCCTCGGATCGGCGGGTTGGGCACGGGGTGGCCGTGCTCGCGCGACCAGCACGTCTTCCACGGGTCCCCGAACCCGTACTGGTCTATGTACATGCCGCTGGGCGAAAGCTCCCCGGCCACGCGCTTATAGGTCTCGGCGAGGTGGTTGCGCCACCCTTCCGAGTCGGGGCACATCATGTGCTCGGTGGTGGTGTCGGGGTAGATGAAGCTGCTGCCGTCCTCATGGCGCATCTCGTAGGCGGCGACGTTGGTCTGCGCCAGCGCGGGGTCCCCGCCACCGCCCGCGTTGCGGTCGGCGACACCCCGCGCCTTCTCTCTTGCCCACACCCCACGGTCGTCGCACAGGTAGCCTTCGATATACAGCCCGACCCGCACGCCGCCCGCTCTCGCCCCGGCGATTGCCGCCGCCATCGCGTCCTTCCCGCCCAGTTCGTCGTAGTGGTTATAGTCGCCCACGCGCCCGTAGACGTGCGATTCGCCGAAGTCGAAGATGTGCAGGTAGTCGAGTCGTCCGAAGAAGTCGCGATCCTCCTTGATGACCTCGTCAATCCGCCACTGGCCGGTCTTTTGGTCGCGCAGGTCGCCCCAGGCGAGGTGCTGGCGGTAGTTGAAGCACTCCTGGAACCACTTCTTGCGCGCCACTTGCGGCTTGTACCACGAGTCCGCCCACTGGCGGTAGATGCGCAGGGCCTCGCGCCAGTCGCCGGTATGCGCCCGCAGGGCCGTCGGGGCGGTCTCGATCTTTTCGCCGGGCTGGTACTCGCGCGGGAAATACTCGATCCGCCACTCGACGCCCCGATTGTCCTTGCGCAGCGACCACAGTTTGTAGATGTCCTGCAGGTCGTAGGTCAATAGTGCCAGCCCTCCGCGCTGGGTCGGATTGAACACGTCATCCACCTGGAGTGGGTGCTGGCCGCCATACCATTGCTGCTGCGAAGTCGCGGCGTTGCTGATGATGCCGCCCTTGCAGCCGTAAAGGTACCACGTATCCGCCGCCGATCCCGTCTGCAGCCCGGCAATGATGGGGAAGTTCACGATAGGTATCGCGGGCTTGGCCCCGGTGTAAGTCACATCGAGCGACATACGGATGTCGCCGTTTTGCGCCGCGATGACCTTCAGCGCCCCGGCGAACGGTGCGCCGGCGGGGTTCGCGTCGAAGGGCACCGTGAGAGTGGGGCCATCGGGAGCCTGAGTGACGGTCGCCTTGCCGACGGTCATGCGGTCCGAGGTGACGATGCTCTTCCCGATCCCCACCTCGAACAGCGGCCCCGGCTTCAGGGACAGCTTGCCGCCGCGCAGGCACCGGTCCTCGATGGCCTGCAACGCGATCCCGCCCTCGGTCCGCAGGTCGATCCGAGACAGGGACGTCTCCACCGCGAAACCGCCGGTGACAGGGCGCACCGCGCCGCCGGGGTCAGTGGCCCCGACAATCTTGTCGGGGATGCCGTTAAGAGCCGTAGCTCCACCGATCTTGTCGGGGATGCCGTTAAGAGCCGTAGCTCCACCGATCTTGTCGGGGATGCCGTTAAGAGCCGTA
>Ga0181520_10004434_pt1 | contig 23493 bp, 21 predicted proteins | sample PEATcosm2014_Bin_29_FD_132451 | JGI IMG/M metagenome (GOLD analysis project Ga0181520, IMG submission 132451) | Peatland microbial communities from MTU Mesocosm Facility, Houghton, MI, USA - PEATcosm2014_Bin02_30_metaG | ecosystem: Environmental > Terrestrial > Soil > Wetlands > Peat | place...
ATTTGGCGCGATTACGGGAAAGGTGCGTGACATTTACGGAGATGGCATCCCGGATACAACCGTGACCATCACCAACCGGGCGCTGGGATTGCGGCTGGTTTTGACGACGACCGACGACGGCGTATTCTACGCGCCCGCGCTGGCGCCGGCCGCCGGCTACGCGGTGAAGGTGACGCGCAAAGGGTTTGTCGGATGGGACGCATCCAGCCTGAGGGTGCCGGTCGGCGAGACGGTGAACTTCCACATCACGCTGCAGCAGACCGCGCCGGGGGTGAAACCGCAAACCGGCAAAGCGCCGGGAGTGCAGGACACTAAGAGCGGCATCACCGACCTGATCAGCCGCGATGCGATTGCGGATTTGCCGCTGAGTGCGCGGCGGGTGGAATCGCTGGTGGCGGAAGCGCCTCTGGCGGCGCTGGGCGGGAAGCCCGACACCATCGGCTTTCGCGGCAGCCCTTCCTCGGACGTCGCAGTGGTGGATGGGTTGGACGCGAGCGATGGGTACTTTCTCAATAAAGCCGATCCGTTGCGCGCGTTTCCGGCGGAGGCGGTGGATAGCGTGCAGGTGATCGCTTCCACGCCGCCGATGGAGTACAAGGCCACCGGCGGCATTGCCAACGCTGCGACGCGGACCGGCACGGAGGATTTTCACGGCGAAGTGTATGCGTTCTACCGCAACGGCAGTTTTGCTTCGCCGGACCGGTACGATCCGAGTTTCCGTCCTCCCGACAAACAGGAGACGGAGGGGGCGAACGTGGGCGGCCAGGCGATGGACCGGCTGTATTTCTTCGTCAGCGGGGAGGCGTCCAGCGGCAGCGCGCAAGCCATCAACCGCATCACCAACCCGCTGATTGCCGATGCCAATAGCATTGAGGTGTTGCCCTCGCGCTGCGGCGCGCCGGCGACATCGGTGCAATGCGCGGCGGCCGACAAGTTCGTCCAGTCGCAAATGAACGTGATCGTGGCGCGTTCCCAGAAGACCTTCACCGGTCTGGCGCGCGCCGATTACCATTGGACCGACCGCAACAGCTTCAGCCTGGTGGCGGACGCGCAGCACTACCGCTCGCCCAACGGAGCGCAGCAACTGGCCGTGTCGCCGGACGGCAGCCTGCTGGGAGACAACGGCAATGTGGGCCAGGAGACGCGCTACGCCGATGCCGGCTGGACGTCGCAATTGGGATCGAATGTGGTCAACCAACTGCGCCTCGGGTGGTATAAAGACCGCATCTCGGTGCTGCCCGAAACCCAGCAGTGGCCTTCGACCGGGGGGCTGGGGCTGACGATAGCCGGGGTGAATCTGGGCGCGAACCCGGGCTATCCGGGCATCGTCCCCAGCGAGCAGCGCTATCAGGCCGCGGAGAATTTCACCGTGGCCACAGGCGCCAACATCATTCGTCTCGGCGCGGATGGCGTGCGCGGCGAGGATTGGTCTCACCAGGTGTACAATCAGGACGGCACATACGCCTACCCATCGCTCTCGGCTTTCGCGCAGGACTTCAGCTCCAACAAAACCAACCTCAAGGACTACACCCTGTTTACACAGCAGTTCGGCGATCCGGTGCGCAGCCTGGGATCGAAATCGGTCGGGGTTCACGCGCAGGACGATTGGAAGGTTTCGCGCCGGCTGCAGGTGGAGTTCGGGTTGCGTTGGGACAAGATAAAACTGCCGCAGCCGACTGAATACAACACCAGCTTCTATGAAACCCAGTACATTACGTCGCCCAACATGACGCTGCAGCCGCGCGGCGGGCTTTCCTATCTGTGGAACGACCGGACGGTGATTCGCGCCGGCTTCGGCATGTACTATACGCCGTTTCCGATGCAACTGATCGACGCGCTGTTTCTGGGCAATGGCTTGTACCAGACCAGCATCAGCGTGAACCCGTATCAGAGCGGCGCGCCGGTGTTTTCCAAGGTGGTCTCGAGCGCCACCACCATCCCCAACGCGACCAGCAACATCGCCTTCGCCAATACCAAGTTTCGCAATGAGAATCAGCAGATCGGTACATTCGCCATCGAGCGCAGTCTGGGCAAGGACACCACCGTCACCCTCAGCTATGTCTACGGCCGCGGCCTGCACCTGTGGACGGCTACGGATCTGAATCTGAATCCGTCGACCGTCAACAAGACGTACACCATCGACGATGCCGCCGGCGCCGCCGTCAACACGGTGATCATGCCGATGTGGAACAGCAAGACCAGCTCGTTCTTCGGCCAGGTGCATAACATTTTGAACGACGGGGCCTCCTGGTACACCGCCGGGGTCGCGCAATTCCGCAAGCGGATGTGGCACGGTCTGTCGCTGGACGGTTCTTACACGTGGTCGCAGTTGCTGGATACCCAAAGCGGACCGCTGTTGTTCAACGCCGTACCGCTGACCACCTATAACGGCGACTCTATCTCGGACAAGGGAAAATCGAATCTCAACCAGACGCAGCGCGGCGTGGTGGAATTGGTTTGGCAGCCGACGCTCACGCGAAGCACGTCTCCGCTGGCGCGCTTCGTGCTGAACGGCTGGCAATTCTCTGCGATCGCAACAATCGCGACGGGGCTGCCGGAGACGGCCCTGGTAAACGTGCAAGGCCAGCAGTTTGTCGGCCTGACGATGGTCTATACCAACTCGATGACGGGCACCGGCGGATGGAATCGCATGCCGCTGGACCAGATCAACAGCCTGTCGACGGGCGGCAGCCACCCCGTGAACGCTCGCCTCAGCCGCAGCCTGCCTTTCACGGACCGGTTCCGGGGCGAACTGATGTTCGAGGCTTTTAACGCGCTCAACTCGCAGTTCAATACCAGCGTGAACGACATTGCCTATATCGCTCAATCGGGCGTGCTGAAGCCGGTGCCGGGCGTGGGAACCGGCAACGCGAGCTGGGGCCCGATGGACGGCACCAACGCGCGGCGGATGCAGGTGGCGTTTAAGCTGGTGTTCTGAAGGGGTGTGGGGCAGGATGACATCCTGCGCGGTGGTTGGCAACAACCGCGCGGTCCGATTGGCAATCGGGCCGCAGCTTAGCAAGCTGCCCCACAAGCGGGGCGCACCAGGACAGTTGCTGGCCAAGGGCAAGGCAAAGCACAACCCACCAAGTCGTGGTGCTAATCTGAATCGGAGGCCATTCTATGGTCATCGGCGTTGCCAAGGAGATTAAGGACCACGAGACGCGGGTGGGATTAGTCCCGAGCGGCGTCCTCGCTCTCCGCGAGGCGGGGCATGAGGTGCTGGTGGAGGCGCGGGCTGGCGAAGGCAGCTCCATCTCCGACGAGGAATACGCGCACGCCGGCGCGCGCATCGCGGAAAGCGCCGCAGAGGTTTGGAGCAAGGCCGACCTGGTTGCCAAGGTGAAGGAGCCGCAGCCGGCCGAATATGCTTGCTTCCGGCCCGGGCTGGTGCTGTTCACGTATCTGCACCTGGCGCCGCTGCCGGAGCTGACCAACCGGCTACTCGAATCGAAAGTCAGCGGCGTGGCCTATGAAACCATTCGTGAAGCCGATGGGTCGCTGCCGCTATTGACGCCGATGAGCGAAGTGGCCGGCCGGATGAGCGTACAAGTGGGCGCGCAATACCTGGAAAAGCCCAACGGCGGCCGCGGCATTCTGCTGGGCGGCGTGCCGGGCGTGGCGCCGGCCAACGCGGTGATTCTGGGCGGCGGCGTGGTGGGAACCAACGCCGCCAAGATGGCGTTGGGGCTGGGCGCGCACGTCACCATCATCGACCGCAATCTGAACCGGCTGCGCGATCTCGACGACATCTTCAACGGGCAGGTGGTGACGCTGGCTTCGAATGCCTTGACCATCCGCGAGAACCTGAAGACCGCGGACCTGGTGGTGGGCGCGGTGCTGATTCCTGGCGCATCGGCGCCCAAGCTGGTGAAGCGCGAAATGATCGCCGGCATGAGGCGCGGGGCGGTGGTGGTGGATGTGGCCATCGATCAGGGCGGGTGCCTGGAGACGGCGCACGCGACCACGCACACCGACCCGACCTACTTGGTGGATGGCGTGGTGCACTATTGCGTTTCCAACATGCCGGCGGCGGTGCCGCACACCTCCACCTTCGCTCTCACCAACGCCACTTTCCCGTACCTGTTGGAATTGGCCAACCATGGTCTGGAAGCCGCCTGCGAAAGGCACGCCGCACTGCGCGAGGGCGTCAACACCTACAAGGGCTTTGTCACGCACCGTGGGGTGGCCGGATCGCAGGGCCGCCAGTGGTGCGCGCTGGCCGCGGTGGAGTAAGCTCGGGAGATGCCGGCCGAAAAGCCCGAAGCAGCCCCGCGGCCGCTGAGCGCGTTGAGCGAGGAGGAGAAGCTGTTCCAGTCCACTGTGCGCAAGTTCGCCCGCGAGGAGATCCGCCCGTACGTGCGCGAAATGGACGAGGCGGGTGTCTTCCGCAAGGACATTCTGCGGCAGCTTTTTGCCATGGGCCTGATGGGCATAGAGATTCCGGAGGAATATGGCGGGCAGGGCGGCACGTTTTTCCAGGCCATCCTGGCTATCGAAGAGCTTTCCGCAGTGGACCCTTCGGCCGGTGTGATCATGGATGTGCAGAACACCATCTGCAACAACGCCATGCTGCGCTGGGCCGATGCCGCGCAAAAGGCCCGCTATCTTCCGCGGCTGGCGGAAAACACCGTGGCGTCCTATGCGCTGTCGGAAGCCGGCGCCGGTTCGGACGCGTTCGCGCTGGCCACGCGCGCGGAGGACCAGGGCGGCCATTTTCTGCTCAACGGCCGCAAACTGTGGATCACCAACGCCGCCGAGGCCGGCCTGTTCCTGCTGTTCGCCAACGCGAACCCGCCGGCCGGCTACAAGGGCATCACCGCGTTCCTGGTGGAACGCGATTTCCCCGGCTTCCAGGTGGGCAAGAAGGAGGACAAGCTCGGCCTGCGCGCCTCGTCCACCTGTGAACTGATCCTCGATAACTGCCGCGTGCCGCGCGAGAACGTGGTGGGTGAAGCCGGCCAGGGATACAGGATTGCCATCGAATCGTTGAACGAAGGCCGCATCGCCATCGGTGCTCAGATGATTGGCCTGGCACGCGCCGCGCTCGAACACGCTTTGGCGTACGCCAAACAGCGCAAGCAATTCGGCAAGCCGATTGCCGAATTCCAGGGAGTGCAATTCGACTTGGCTAAAATGGCCACCGAAATCGAAGCCGCGCGGCTGCTGGTATACAACGCCGCACGCCTGCGCGACGCCGGCATTCCCTTCTTGGCGGAAGCCGCCATGGCCAAATACTACAGCTCCGAGGTGGCCGAGCGGGCAGCGTCCAAGGCCATCGAAGTCCACGGCGGCGTTGGAGTTACCCGGGATTACCCGGTGGAGAAGCTCTTCCGCGATGCCAAGATCGGCCGTATCTACGAGGGCACCAGCAACATCCAGTTGCTGACCATCGCCAAGAAACTGTTGCGCAGATAATTCCGTCTTGCAGTATATTGAGGGAAAATGCGAGCACTCATTCTGACATCCGCACTGGCCGCGCTGAGCGCGCCCATCTGGGCCGCCGCCGACGACACGGTCAACGCCGACGAGATCATCCGCAAGTTCGCCGCCAAGGAAGCCGAATTCGCCGAGGCGCGCGGCAACTATACTTACCGTCAGAGCTTGAAGCTCGAAGAGCTGGATCCCGGCGGGAACCCCACCGGCGGGAAGTGGGAGGAAACGGACGACATCATCTTCACGCCCGAGGGTAAGCGGATCGAGAAAGTGGTGTACGCGCCAGTGCTGACCCTGAAGGAAATCGTGCTGACGAAAGAAGACGTGGACGACCTGCACAACGTGCAGCCGTTCGTCCTCACCACCTCGGAGGTGCCGGATTACAACATCAACTATCTAGGCAAGGAGAAGATCGACGAGATCGACTGTTACCTCTTCTCGGTGAAGCCCAAGAAGTTGCAGCCAGGCAAGCGGTACTTCGAGGGCCAGGTGTGGGTGGACGATCGGGATCTGCAGATCGTCAAGACTTACGGCAAAGGCGTAGGTATCGCTAAGGGTCAGCAGTTCCCGAGGTTCGAGACCTACCGCGAGCAGATCGACGGCAAGTACTGGTTTCCCACGTACACCCACGCGGATGACACGCTGCACTTCAAAGACATGAGCCAGCGCATCCGCCTGGTGGTGAAATACCAGGACTACAAGCGCTTCGAAGGCAGGTCCACCATCAAGTACGGCGAAACGGTGGACAATCCCAAGCCGACGACGAAGAAATAGGCGGCCCGAAAGCACGGTTCTACTCTCGAGGTAGCGCAGGCGGCAAGACCTTGCCGCCAGTGTTTTTCCAGGGATCTCGCAGGTTGAGGATAGCCCGGTCAGAGCGGTCTGGCGGCGGCCGTGGTCAAGCGCGCGCAAGACACAGGGCACCGGCGGTTTTCGCAAGACGTACGCTACAGCGTCAATCCGCCAGGCCGACTGCCAGCCGCGGCGTACGCTCCCCGTCGTGCTCCTCCATGTCGGCGCCAATCGATTCCTGGCAATCGACGCAGTAGCGCGCCCAGGGCAGGGCCTTCAGACGCTTGGCCGGAATCGGCTCCTCGCAGGCCAGGCAAATGCCATAATCGCCGGACTTCAGACGGTCGAGGGCCGCTTCGATCATCCGCAATTGCAGGTAGTCGAGCCGGTTCAGCCGCAACGACACGAATTCATCGTGGGTGATCTGTGCCTGATCTTCCTCCGCGACGCGGCCCATCCGCGCCAGAGTGTCGAACTTGATGCCGAGCCCAGCCAGCACATCGTGCCGCTTGGCCAGCAGCATCTCCCGGTAATTCCCGTTACAGGCCGCCACTGGTTGCTTCATCGCACCCTCCCGTTGTGAGTCCCATCACAACAATTCATAAGGTCAACGCAAGGTAACAGAATTCTCGACAGAAAATCAACCAACGACTTGGTTAGTAATGGTTGCGCCGTATTTGGACAATAGGCGGCCGTTGTCCAAAGTTGGCCCCGGCTTCGTTCATTTGCCGGGCAATGGGTACTCGGGTGGCAGATTCAGCGAAAGATCCCTCAGGATCTGCTGCTCGGCCGGGGAGTACCGGGCGCCGAAGTCTTGACCCTGCAACCGCGTGGCACGCTCTTCCGGCGGCATCCGGTGCAGCCGGATGAGCTCCTGTCCGACCGGCCAGCGACGGTCGTCCGGCAGTTGGTTAAACGCTTGAAACTGGCGGCTGATCAGCGCCTGCTGTTCCACCGGCAGGTTCTTGAGCAACTGATATTGCCGGAAAAGACGCTCGCGCGCCGCCGGAGGCAGATTGTTGTAGTGCTCCAGCGCCGCCCGCATCCGCTCCTGTTGCTGCGGGTTGGCGCGCTCCATCAGGCGCTCCTGCTCATCCGGCGTCATTTGCAGGAATCGCTGCCCCGCGTTCAGCGGGTTGTTCAGCTTGTGACCTGTCGCGGGTCCGCGACCGCCGTTCGGATGGGCGGTTGGCGGCGCCGCCGCATGGGGACGCGGCACCGGGGCCGGCTTGGGCGGTTTGGTGGCGTCCTCATCCGCCCACAAGCCCGCCGCCAGCAGGCAAGCCAGACCCGCGATGGAACATAGCCTCGGCATTTTACATCCTGGGCGTAGAACTGTCAGGCTTCATCAGGTGATTAAACTGATCCAGAACTTCCATCTCATCCAGTGCGTCTACCACCTGCTTCGGCTGCAACCCTTCCACCACCTGCGCCGTCGGCTGCGGCCGCACTATCGGCGGTGAAGGCCGTTCTAGCAGCACTCCCACCACCACCAGGCAAGCCACTGCCGTCACCGGCAGCAACGCACGGTAGACCAGCTGAAAGCCCAGCGGGCCCGTCATCCGTTGCCACCAGGAGGTTTCCCCCTCAATGCGCGCGAACAAGCGGCGGTCGAAATCCGTCGATACCGGTGCCGCTTCCCAACCGTCCAGCGCTTCCCACACCGCCCGCTGTTCACGTACAAACTCCCGGCACGCCGAGCAGGACTGTAGATGAGCTTCCAGCCGCTCCGTATCGCCCCCGTTCAGCGCGCGGGAACTGTACGCCACCAGGATTTCCCGGTTTTCCCTAGTTTCCAGTGGACACTTCATAACGTCCTTCCCGTAAGGGCCGGGCATTCCCGGCCCACCTAAGCCATATGGGCCAAGCGGGCACGCAGTGTTTCGTATGCCCGGAATAGTAACGACTTTACCGCAGATTCGGAACAGTTCAACACCTTGGCGATCTGCGTATATTCCATCTCCCTATACTTATGCATCAGGACCGCTGCCCGTTGCTTGCCCGGCAGCTCCGCGACGGCTCGCCGGACTTCGTCCAACGTCGCCTGGCGGACCATCACCTGCTCCACCGACGGCCGCCGGTCTGCCACCTGCAGCGTCGGCATATCGCCGGTGCGCTCGTCCAGGCGCTCCTGGCTTCGCTCATTCCTGCCATCGCGAAGCGCGTTCAAGGCCAAATGTGTGGCAATCCGGAAAAGCCACGTAGTGAACTTCGCCGTGGGCTCATAAGTGCCCCGTGAACGGTACACCCGCAGGAACACCTCCTGCGCCAGCTCATCAGCCACGGCTTGCTGCTGCACCATCCTGTACAAGAAGTGGACTACCGGCGAACGGTGCTTCTCCAGCAATTCGGCGAAGCTCGCCCCGTCACCGTCCTTCACGCGGAGCATCAGCTCCGCATCATAGTCCAGAGCCGCCGTGGCTCCTCCCATGTTCGTATTAACACGTTCCGGCATCGGAGGTTGCGGCCAATCCGGAAAAACCGGCTACTCTCCCTTGAGCGAGCGTTCCATCAGCCGCTGGATGGCTTCCTGCGGAGCTACCCCGTGGTAGAGCATCTGGTACATCTGCTCGGTGATCGGCATCTCTACCCCGAAGCGCCGCGCCAGTTCGACCGCGGCGTCGGTGGTCTTGATCCCTTCCGCCACCATTTTCATCGAGCCGACGATCTCGCCGAGTTTCCGACCGCGCGCCAACTCAATACCCACCATGCGATTACGGCTGAGTTCGCCAGTGCAGGTGAGGACCAGATCGCCCAGACCGGCGAGTCCCGACAGGGTCTGCGCCCGCCCGCCCATGGCCACCGCCAGCCGCGTAATCTCCGCCAGCCCGCGCGTGATCAGCGCAGCCGTCACGTTATGGCCGAACCCCATTCCATGAATCACGCCGGCGCCAATGGCAATCACATTCTTGATCGAACCGCCAATTTCTACACCAATCGGATCTGGAGAAGTGTAGAGCCGGAAAGTGGGCCCAGAGAACGCCGCCTGAATGCGTCGGTTCAGGTCGTCATCTGTTGAAGCTACTACCAATGCCGTTGGTTCGCCTCGAGCAACCTCTTTTGCGAAGGTCGGTCCGGAAAGCGTCACCACTTGCATTGAGAAATGGCCGCCTGCCGATCGAATCACTTCCGACATTAGTAGAATCGTGCCTACCTCGAGCCCCTTGGTGGCGCTGACGAAGATCATGGACTCGGTGAGCGAAGGCAGCATCTGTGCATAAACCCTCCGAACGTGGTGTGAAGGCATCACGCTGATCACCACCTCGGTACCCTCCAAGGCAACGGCCAAGTCACTCGTAACTAAGACTTTTTCAGGGACTTGAAAACCAGGAAGATACGTATCGTTCTCTCTGTGGGCCTGTAGCCGCTGAGCGACGTCGACTTCGTACACCCAAAGATGCACACGCTCGAAACGTGGGGCCAGTACGATGGCCAGCGCAGTGCCCCAGGCCCCACCCCCGATTATGGCCAGCCGCTTCACGGTTTCTTGGCTCCAAAGGTGAATTTGCTCTCGGTTCCAGCGCGCAGTCGCTGAATATTACTACTATGTTTGTAGATTATGAGCGCAGCCCCGATCAGCGCGGCTGCCTCCACAGGGAACGTCGGTGCCTCCACCAGCCAGACCGCCAGCGGGAAAACGGCGGCTGCCACGATCGATCCCATTGAGATGTGACGCGTCCACGCCACCACCCCGACGAATACCACCAGCACCGCCGCCAAAGCCAGCGGCGTCAGACACAAAAATGCGCCGACGAAACTGGCAACCGCCTTGCCACCGCGTAATGCGAGGAACGCCGGGTAAGCGTGGCCCAGCATCACCAAAAGTGCGGCCACTGACATCCAGCGCGGATCGCCGCCAGTCAACCAACCCGCCGCCCACACTGCCACATACCCCTTGGCGATATCGAGCAGCAGCGTAGCAACGCCAACCCCCCAGCCGGTGGTGCGCACCACGTTAGTGGCACCGATGTTGCCGCTACCCGCACCGCGCACGTCGCTCCCGGTTTTCCACTTCACCAAAAGGTATCCGAACGGAATTGCGCCCAGGAAGTAGGCAAGCAGGCAAGCGGCGAGCGGCATCATGACTGGAAAGGGAACTCCGCAAGCTTAGTGTACACGCTGCCACCGGGCCGCAATTGGCTCTGGTAGAGGTAAAAACCCGCGGCCACGAAGTTGCCGAATTCGAGCTCGGGCAGCCCGGCTATGGCCTCCCGCAGCGGTTGCAGACTGAGGCGTTCCTTAATGCGCGCCAGGGTGAGGTGCGGCGAGAAGGGGCGGGTCTCCGCTGCGACGCCCAGCGCCGCGGTGGCGCGGTCCGTCTCGCCGGCAAGCTCGGCCATGCCGGGCGCCTCGATGCCGCACCAGAAAACCCGCGGCGCGTGCGGATTGGGGAAAAAGCCCAGGTGGTGGATGCGCACCCGGATGGCCGCTCGCGCCGGGAGAGCGGCAAGTGCAGTCTTCAGCTCCGGCAACCGCCGGTCCGGCCATTCCCCGATGAACTTGGTGGTGATGTGCAGGTTGGCGGGCGGGCTCCATTGGATGCGCGCGGTGGGTCGAAGCTGCACCAGCAGCCGTTCCAGGTTGGCGGCCACGCCGGGCGCCAGGTCCAGGGCGGTGAACAATCGCATGGGCGCTTTCCATTGTAACGGTGGATAGGCGAAGATGGTTCGGCGATGCAGCATTTCGGGTGCGTCCTTAAGAGACCTTTCTACGAGCGGCCGACGGCGGAGGTGGCACGAGCCCTGCTCGGCAAGGTGCTCACCCATGGACCGGCCGCCGGGATCATCGTCGAGACCGAAGCGTATCCTGGCCGCGACGACCTGGCGTCCCATTCCGCGCGCGGCATCACCGACCGTACCCGCGTCATTTTCGGTCCACCAGGTCACGCCTACGTCTACCTGATCTATGGCATGTACGAATGCCTCAACCTGGTGACCGAGCCGGATGGCGCACCTGGCTGCGTGTTGATTCGCGCCCTGGAACCGGTGGCGGGCATCGAGCTCATGCGGCAGCGGCGGCCCGCCGCCGGTAAACTGGAGGACCTTGCGCGCGGTCCCGGTCGGCTCACCATGGCGATGGCCATCACCCGCGCCCATTACGGCATCGACGTCACCCGCGGCAGCCTGGTGGTGCGCGAGCCTGCCACACCAGGAGCGCTGGAGATTCAGGTGACGCCGCGCGTCGGAATCCGCGTCTGCGCCGAGCGGCCCTTGCGTTTCATTCTGCGTGGGAATCGCTTTGTCAGCGGCCGTGGTGAGTGACTGCTGACGTGGCGCACACTTGTGCGTGCCGCGTCGAGACTCTTCTCGACGTGTCTTCGCCCGAGGCGCCGGGCGTCGGCAAGAATGCCGACGCGGCACGCAGGATTGCGTGCGCCACGACCGTTCCCTGGTTTGCACAGTGTCTCTCGCCGCTCCACGCGCTCCGCCTGCGGTCGCGCTCGTAACAAAGCACCTGCGAGATGGCCCCGCATCTGCACCAGCCGGCATGGCAGGTGCACAGTGACTGGTTCACCCACACGTTCCACTTTCTACTCGGTACTGCTTCACTTGGCCGCCATCGCGCTCATTCTGCTCTCGACTGCGGGCACCAATCCGCCTATCGTTCTCATGCGCCCGATGCTGCTGGCGGCGCGCGATCTCGTCTTTTTGCCGCCCGCGCCGGATCGCGGCGGAGGCGGCGGCCAGAACCAATCCGCTCCTCCGCAGCTTGGCCACTTGCCGCGCCCGGCCCCGCGCGTATTCACGCCGCCGGTGATCGAAATCCGCGACCTCGATCCCAAGCTGTCCATCGAGCCAACCATCCTGGCACCCTCCGACACGGTTATGCCAGTGGTTATCGCGCAGTGGGGTGATCCGGCTGGCATCCTCGGGACCAGATCTGGCGGGCCCGGCACGAATGGCGGCATCGGCACCGGCACTGGCGGCGGTGTTGGTTCAGGCCGTGGGCCTGGCGCGGGTCCGGGAAACAACGGCGGCGTGGGCGGACCTGGCATCGAAGCTGGGCGCGGCGTCTTCACCGCACCGGTGCTACTGGTTAAAACCGAGCCGGCCTATTCCGAAGAAGCGCGCAAGGGAAAGATCCAGGGCACCGTGATTCTGGTCGTCGAAATCGATTCGAACGGACGCCCGCGCGACATCCGTGTCCGCCGGCCACTGGGCTTCGGCCTGGAGGAACGTGCCGTCGAAGCCGTCGGCCGCTGGCGTTTCCGCCCCGCTTATCGCAACGGCAAGCCGGTCCCTTGCAGCGCCGAGGTAGAAGTGAATTTCCGGCTACTGTGAGATGACCGCTCCCTGTGGTCGCGGCTCCGATAGGTATATGAACACATCGGAGCCGCGACCACAGGGAGCGGTGGTTGCTTGAAACGATCGTCTCCACGCTCTCTTACTTGACGAAAACCAGGCAGACCGGGCGCGGCTGCTCCACCGGCCGATGCCGGGGCGGCGTCAACTCCGCGGACGGCTGATGGACGCGGAAGACCTCGATGGTGTCCGAATCCTGATTCGAAACCAGCAGGAATCTGCCATCCGGGTCCAGCGTGAAGTGGCGCGGCGTTTTTCCCAGCGTGGGCGTGTGCTCCGGCTCCGCCAGCCTGAACCGCTCGGGCTGGATAGCGAATAGTGCGATGCTGTCGTGCCCACGATTGGAAGCGTACAGCGCGGTGCCCGCGGTATTGACGGCGATTTCCGCAGCGGTGCTCGCCTGATTGAAATGGGCTGGCAGCGCGCTCAGTGTCTGGAAATCCTGGAGCACGCCCTTCGCCGCGTCATAATGAAACGCGGTGACCGTGGAGGCCAGCTCATTGATCACATATACCACTTTCCCGTTCGGATGAAACACCAGGTGCCGCGGGCCGGACCCTGGCGCCAGCGCTGCGAATGGCGGGTCGTTCGGCGCGATCGTCCCCTTGCCGGCATCGAAATGGTAGACCAGGACCTGGTCGAGGCCGAGGTCCGGCACCAGCAGGTATCTGTTGTCCGGCGAGAAGACCGCTTCATGCGCGTGCGGCCCTTCCTGCCGCGCGTGGTTGACGCCGGAGCCCTGGTGCTGGTCGAACGCGGTGGCCTCACCCAGCTTGCCATCGGCGCCCACTGGCAGCACGGCCACGCTGCCGGTTCCATAGTTGGCTACCGCCAGCCACCGGCCCGTCGCATCGAGAGCCAGATGGCAGGGGCCGCCGCCCTTGGAAGAAACTTGGTTGATCAGCGTCAGCCGCGCCGCCGCGCGGTCGATCGAAAACGCGCTGACCATTCCCTTCCCGCCGACTTCGTTCACTGCATACAGGAATTGGCCGCTCGCACCCACCACCAGAAACGAGGGGTTGGTGGTTTCGACCGCCAGCCCTGCCGGCTTCAGCTCGCCGGAGGTGGTATTGAACTGGTAAGCGTAAATGCCCTTGGCGCCGCCGCCCGGATTCGATCCCGAAAAGACGAGCAACTCCGCGCCCTGCGCCGCAACCGCGGCCAGTAGCAGCAATGAAAGAATGGTTTTCACAGTGGTATTACAGCACAAGTAAGCACAGGCTGCGGGTGAGACGGAGTGCTATCCTTGGGATCGAATGAATCATGTGAAACGGGTTTAGGAGTGCGAGCAGCTCCGGCAGGACCTGCTTGGCGCATGGGCAGACTATCAGACGACCGGCCTGCACGTCACGGCCGAGGAAGCCGACGCCTGGCTGGCAAAGCTCGACGCGGGCGAGCACGCTAGCATCCCGAAATGCCGCGTCTAAGTAAGTCGTTTCGCGATTACAGTCCCATGGCTGGTAACGGCGAAACAGTTCGACCGTCCCGCAGTCTGGATCGTGGCACGCTCGGAATTGACCGCCTTCCCGATTCTATCTCCTAGCCAGCGTGGGCTTGCACGCCACACAAGAGGCGATCGGACGGCGTGCGCCGGCTCCGTTCCCAGCCGAATATTCCGCGACTAACTCCTCCGCCAATGCACTAATATGAATCAGGAGAGCGATGCTAGAGAACGTCAACCTCAAGAGGAAGCTCTCGCACGAAGAGTACAGGCGGGCGCTTCCTGCGGTGCAGCATCGTCTCTACGATCTGGAAAAGGCGTGCTGGGACCACGGCGTGCCGACGGTGATCGTCTTCGAAGGCTGGGACGCCGCCGGCAAGGGCACCGCCATCGCCGCTTTGACCCAACGCCTGGACCCGCGCGGGTTCAAGCTCTATCCCATCACCGCGCCGCGCACTTATGAGCAGCAGCGTCCCTGGCTGTGGCGCTTCTGGCTGAAGGTGCCGAATCGCGGCGAGATGGTGATCTTCGATCGAAGCTGGTACTTTCGCGTGCTCGATGAGCGCGTGGAAGGCACCATCCCGGAGAAGGCCTGGCGCCCGGCCTACCGTGACATCGTCGAGTTTGAACGCATGCTGGCCGACGATGGAACCGTGATCCTCAAGTTCTTCCTTCATATCTCGAAGAAGGAGCAGCGCGAGCGGTTCCGCGCCATCAAGGCCAATCCGCTGGAAGCCTGGCGCGTGAGCGACGCCGACTGGGCGCGGCAGAAGAAATACGATGAGTACCTGGCCGCGATCGAGGAGATGCTGGAGCTGACCGAATCCGAATACGCGCCGTGGACCATCGTCGAAGCCACCTCGAAATGGTTCGCGCGCAAGCGCATCTTCGATACCATCGTGGCGGCCCTCGAAAAGCGGCTGGGCGCCGACGCGCCGCCGCCCGCGGTCGAAGTCCCGGCTGTGGCGGCCAAGGACGCGGAGCTGCGCGAGGCCATGGATTCGCTGGCGGAGGGGAGAATCTGATGCTCGAAACGCTCGATCTCACCCGCACCCTCACCCGCGAAGCCTATGTCCGCGAGGTGACGCGCCGCCAGATTCAGCTCCGCGAGCTGGGCTACCAGGTATACCTGCAAAAACGTCCGGTCATGATTATGTTTGAGGGATGGGACGCCGCCGGCAAGGGCGGCGCCATCAAGCGGATCACCGAAAAGCTGGACCCGCGCGGGTACGTGGTCTACCCCATCGCCGCGCCGCAGGGCGAAGACAAAACCCGCCATTATCTCTATCGTTTCTGGCGCCGGCTGCCGGAGCGCGGACAGATCGCCATTTTCGACCGCTCCTGGTATGGCCGCGTACTGGTGGAGCGCGTGGAAGGCTTCGCGCCCGAAGAGGCCTGGAAGCGCGCCTACAAGGAGATCAATTCGTTCGAGCGCCAGGTGCGGGATTTCGGCACCATCCTCGCCAAGTTCTGGATCCACATCTCCAACGAAGAACAGCTCCGCCGCTTCGAAGAGCGCAAGGCCATCGGCTACAAAGCCTGGAAGCTCACCGAGGAGGACTGGCGCAACCGCCAGAAATGGAGCGTCTACGAGGAAGCCGTCGAAGAGATGCTGGTGAAGACCAGCACGCGCACCGCGCCCTGGAGCCTGGTGGAAGGCAACGACAAATACTGGGCGCGCACCAGGGTGCTCGCCCGCCTGGTCGAGATTCTCTCGAAGGAACTCGGTTACACCCCTGCGAACCCGCTTCAGCGCGGCTTGGGAAAGAAGGGCGGCAAAGCGGCGAAGTGAGGGCAGACCGTTCGCAGGCCGGAGGCCTGCGCGACCGCAGTATCATGACCATAGTGACCGAAACAAGCACGGGTAGTTTTTCTCACGCCCTGCTGGGCAGGACGGGGCGCGCAGTGTCGCGGCTGGGAGTGTCCGCCAGTTACGGCGTGCCGGGCGAAGCCGTCGAGCGCGCCTTCGAGCAGGGCGTGAATTATCTCTATTGGGGCAGCATGCGACGCGATTCCTTCGGCGCCGCGTTGCGCCGCCTGGGGCCGCGGCGCGACGAGTTCGTGCTGGTGGTTCAGTCCTACACGCGGGCTGCGTCGCTGATGGGCTGGAGCCTGGAGCGCGCGCTGCGGGCCTTGCGTTTCGACTACACCGACGTGCTGCTGCTCGGCATGTGGAACCGGCCGGTGGCGCCGCGCATTCTCGACGCGGCGAAGCGGCTCAAGGCGCGCGGGCTGGTGCGGTTTCTGGCGGTCTCTACGCACACCCGCACACTGGTGCCCGCGATCGCGGCCGGCCGCGACTTCGACATCATCCACTTCCGCTATAACGCGGCGCATCCCGGCGCCGAAGCCGACATCTTCCCCCATCTGCCCGATGCCGGCAGGCCGGGACTGGTGGCGTTCACCGCGACAAGCTGGGGGCAATTACTCGGCAAAGCGGCGCTGCAAGGCATTGCCGGTTCCCGTTCCCTGCCCAAAGGCGAGCGGATCCCCACCGCGGCCGACTGCTATCGCTACGTGCTGACACGGCCGGAAGTGGATGTGTGCATGACGGGTCCGAAGGACGCGGCGCAGATGGAGCACGCGCTCGAAGCGCTGCGGCTGGGGCCGATGAGCGAAGACGAGGTCGCATGGATGCGGCGCGTCGGCCGCGCGGTATCGGGAAAGTAGGCGCGCACGTGCAGTTCCTTACGGTGCGGGCGAGCTAAAAGCATGCCCCACCAGTAAACGTTTTGCCGCGCCGCGCGTCATTATATCGACTATGTGGAAGGACTTCGTCTACTCGCTCCGTTCCCTGCTGCGCAGCCCGCTGTTCACGGCGGCCGCGGTGGTATCGCTCGCGCTCGGTATCGGCGCCAACACCGCCGTCTTCTCTTTGCTCGACCAGGTGGTGTTGCGCTCGCTTCCGGTGCGCGACCCGGAATCGCTGGTGGTGCTGCACACCGATTACAACGCGCCCGGCGGCGCCAGCAGCGATAACTACGAGTCGGTCTTCTCCTATCCTCTTTATCGCGATCTGCGCGCCTCGGATGCGGCATTCTCCAGTATCCTGGCGCGCGGCGGCGCCCCGGTGCGGCTCGCCTGGAAGGGAGACACCGAGGCTGCCAGCGCCGAACTGGTCTCGGGGAACTATTTCCAGACGCTCGGCATCGGCGCTGCCCTCGGGCGCACGCTGGCGCCGTCTGACGAAGGCGCGCCGGACTCGAACCCGGTCGCGGTGCTCAGTCACGCTTACTGGTCGAGTCACCTCGGGGCCGACCCCGCGATCCTGAACCAGACGGTCACTTTGAACGGCCATCCTTTCGTGGTGGTTGGTGTGGTCGAAGCGAAATTTCACGGGTTGACGCAAGGCAATTCGCCGGACCTGTTCGTTCCGCTCACCATGGAACGGTCGCTGATTCCCAACTTCGATGTGCTGTCCGACCGGACGATGCGATGGCTCGATCTCTTCGCGCGTTTGAAACCGGGCGAAAGCCTGGCGCGCGCGCAGGCTTCGAGCGACGTGGCTTACCACGCCATCCTCGCCAGCGAGCTGGCGCAGATGGACAAGATGCACGATGAACGCGACCGCCAGCGTTTCCTCAATCACCGCGCCGCGTTGCGTCCCGCCGCGCAGGGTATCGCCGAGCTGCGCGACAAATGGGAGAAACCGCTGCGCGTGCTCACGGCCATGGTGGGGCTGGTGCTGCTGATCGCCTGCGCCAACGTGGCCGGCCTGATGGTGGCGCGCTCGACCGGCAGGCAGCGCGAAATCGCGATTCGTCTGGCGATGGGCGCGCGGCGCGCGACGCTGGTGCGGCAACTGCTGCTCGAGGGCCTCATTCTGGCGCTGGCGGGAGGCGTGGTTGGCCTGGTGGTAGAACACTGGAGCACCGCGGCGCTGCTCGGCGTGCTGCCGCGCGATGAGGCGGGCGGGTGGATCGCGGCCAGCCTGGATCTTCACTTGCTGGTTTACGCGTTCGCCATTTCGCTTGCCTGCGGCCTGCTGTTCGCTCTGCTTCCGGCCCTGCAGGCGACGCGCCCCGACCTGGCCCCGACTTTGAAAGACCAGGCGCTCAACGTCGCTTCCGGCGGCCGGCCGGCGCGCTTGCGGCAGGCGCTGGTATCCGCGCAGCTCGCGCTGTCGCTACTGCTGGTGGTGGGCGCCGGTTTGTTCAGCTCGAGCGCGGCCAACCTGTTGAACGCCCACCTGGGATTCCGCACCAGCCAGCTTCTGTCGTTCAGCATTAATGCCACGCTAGACCGTCCCGAGGCCGCGGCTGCCGCGACTTTTTATCACGATCTCAGTCTCCGCCTGTCTTCCATGCCCAACGTGGTGGGTGTGGCCGCGGCCGACAGCGGACCTTTTTCCGGCAGCAATTCCATCAGCAACATCACCGTGGAAGGCTACCGCGCCGGGCAGGACGAAGAGACCGACACCCACCGCATCGCCGTCAGCCCCGGCTATTTCGCCGCGCTGTCGATCCCGCTGCGCGCCGGCCGCGAATTCAACGCTCGCGACGACGCCACGGCACCCAAGGCGGTTGTCGTCAACGAGACGTTCGTCAAACGCTATCTCGGCAACGCAAACCCCATCGGCCGCCGCCTGCAATTCGGCGCCAGTACACCGCCCAAGCTGGATCGCGAGATCGTCGGCGTAGTGGCCGACAGCCGTGACGATGTCCGCGACCCCGGCCGGGAAACCATCTACTCGCCTTATGCGCAGTGGGACCATCCTACCCGCATGGTATTTTACGTGCGCACCGCGGGCGATCCCGGGCGCACCATGGCCGCCCTGCGCCAAGCCGTGCGCGAGGCCGATCCCAACCTGCCGGCCGTCAAGATCAAGACCGTCGAGCTGCGGATCCGCGAATCGCTGTATACGGAACGCCTGATCGCTATCTTGTCGGCGGCGTTCGGGATTCTGGCAACTCTCCTGGCGGCCATAGGGCTCTATGGCGTCATGGCTTACTCGGTGGCACGGCGCACCGGAGAAATCGGGGTGAGGATGGCGCTAGGCGCGTTGCCGGTGGACGTGCTCCGTCTGGTTTTGTTCGGCGCCGTTCGCCTGGCCGCAATCGGCATCGGCATCGGTTTGGCCGCCGCGCTGGCTGCCGGAAGGCTGATCGAATCGCAACTGTTCGGAATCAGGGCCGCGGACCCCGTGATTTACGCGGGTGCGGCCCTGTTGCTCGCCCTGGTGGCGCTGATCGCCGCCGGCGTGCCGGCCTGGCGCGCCGCCCGCATCGACCCGGTGGTTGCCTTGAAATACGAGTAGGGACACATTCGCAATGGCTGTATCGACCGCTCCCTTTGGTCGCGGCTCCGATTGCTGTCTGAGCCGCGACCGTAGGGAGCGGTCGGCGGCGATTGAACCGGCTATTTCATCGACGGCTGTAAGGGAAAGCAAAAGCAACGGGTGGTTACGATCAGGTAAAATAGCTGTTTCACATGAAAACTTTCCTTGCCATAGTCGCCGCCGGTCTCCTTCTGGCCGGCTGCTCAGAACAACCTGCGCCGCCCGCGGCGGCCAAAAAAGAAGAAGCCAAGCCCGAGCCCGCCACCGGCCAGAGCGCTCTGTTCAAGATGTACCAGGTGGCGCGCACCTGGGCCCCCGATGCGGCGGTACTGAAACTGGATAGCGTGCGCATGGACGGCGTGCCCGACCAGCCGGGCAAGTCCGCCGGATGGGAGGCCGTGTTCACCTCCGAGCTGCGGGCCTCGTCCCATGCATACACCTGGTACGCAATCGACCAGGAGCCCAACATCCACAAGGGAGTGTTCGCCGGCAGCGAAGAAAACTACTCGGGCGCGCACGGCGAGACCACGCCTTTCGTTATTGCGGACGTCAAAATCGACACCGATGCCGCATTGGCCACGGCCAAAGGCAAAGAGGAATCCTTCGAGAAGAAGAGCCCGGGCCAGCCCGTCATCTACCTGCTGGAAAAATCCAGCAAGTGGGCCCATCCGGCGTGGCGCGTGATCTGGGGAGAATCGGTGAGCACGTCGGGCTTTTCGGTCTTCGTGGATGCGTCCACGGGCACGTTCCTGGAGATCATGCACTAATCCGGATTCGCCCGCTCCGACAGGCGGGCGCGGTTGTGAGGAGCGGCTGATTCGAGTGCCAGCCGCAACCGCACTGGGATACGGTTGACCAGCGCCACGACCAACTTGTATCTCCAACCGGGCACAACAAACAGCTTGCGCCGGCGCAGACCGTCCAGCGAAGCATCCACCACGTCTTCGGCGCTCATCCAAAACGGTTTGGGGATGGAGGCTCGGTCGACGCCTGCCACGTCGTGAAACTCGCTGTAAGTGAAGCCGGGGCACAGCGCCTGTACCACCACCGGCGCGCTCGCGGATTTCAAGTCCAGGTAAATCCCTTCGGTGAATGCATTCACCCAGGCCTTGGTAGCGCAGTAACTGGCGCTACCGGGGCTGCGCGTGAAGCCGGCCACGGAAGCTACGTTGATGATAGAACCGCGGCCGCGCTTGACCATAGATCCCAGCACGGCGTGCGTGAGCCGCAGGATGGCGCCGATGTGGAGGCGGTGCATTTTGAGCTGTTCGTCGAGTGGTACTTCATAGAAGCGGCCCTTAACGCCGAAACCGGCGTTGTTTACCAGCAGATCGAGGCGCGGCTCAGCGGCGAGGCGCGCGGCGACGCGGTCCATCTCTTCCGCGACCGACAGGTCCGCGGTGCAGGCTTCCACATGGACCTGATGGGCGCGTTCGAGTTCCGCGGCGAGCTGATCGAGCCGGTCGCCGCGGCGCGCGATGAGCAGAAGATCGTAACCTTGCGCGGCCAACTTGCGCGCGAACACCGATCCGATGCCGGCGGAAGCGCCGGTAATGGCTGCGAGAGAGTTAGTCATAAGTTATTGGCCGGATACGGCGGGACTCGCGCGTTACGGCTCGGCTTCCGCGGCGGCGCGGCGGCGCGGCGTGCGCGGCTTCCTGGGAGCGCCGACGTAGGCCTCCTCCGGCGCCTCGGGCTCCGCGCGCTGGAACCAGCGTTTCAGAGCGGTCCAGGTATCGCGAATGCGGCGGTGAACGCGGTCGTAAGCCACGGCAGCCCTCCTGCCACGATCATACAACGGCGGTGTTGGGCCGAGGTCAGGCCTGGGCTTGGCCCGGCGAGCTGGCAACTTCCAAGGTTGGCCCAGCGCGACGAACGGAAGGAACAACCTAAGTAGAGTTGGTGTCTACCACTGCGGAGGCAATCGATGCACGGCTCACTGACCGGCTTATTGGCGCTGCTCCTGATTAGCGGAGGAGCGGTCGCTCAAACTGCCCCTGCGGATGCGCAGGTGACACAGAGCTTGCTGGTAGAGGTTCGCCAACTCAGGAATGACTTGCATAGTGCCGCGGCTACGATTCAGCGAGTGCAGATCGTGATGTACCGCCTGCAATCCGAGGCCAGCGTGCTGGACCGCGCTACGCAGCGTCTCGATCAGGCCCGCGCCACTTGCAGCCAGGCGGAGATGCAGCGGAAGATGTTTAAGTCCCGTATCGAGGAAGCCGAGGCGGCGCAAGGCTCGCAGAATCCCGCCGAGCAAAAGGCCGCGGAACAGATGCTCGCCAACCTTAAGTCAGGCCTCGAAATGTCCGCCGACGAGGAGCAGCAATGCCAGGCTGAGCGGGCCGATGCGGAAAATCAGCTTCGAAGTGAACAAGCGAAGATGAACGATCTTGAGGACCAATTGGACAAGCTTGACAAACTGCTAGCTGGATATGCGTCCAAATGATGCCGAGTAGATCTTGGTGGCCGGTTGCATCGCGCCGGGCGTGTTCAGTTTTCCGGTCCTTGAGGGTCGTGGATTCTCGGCGAAAGCAGGTCCATGCCATTTCTGTCCGAGTGTCACGTGTCCTTCGCCAGCAATGTCCTGGCTTCGGCGACCAGAAACAGGGAGCCGGTGATGAAGACGACGTCGTCGGGGCGCGCATCTTCGATCCAGCGGAGGGCTTCTTCCAGGGTGGGGGCGACCTTGAGGTTGGGGTGATCGGCCACGGCGCGTAGGGATTCGGGCGCAAGGGCGCGGGACTGGCGCGGGGCAGTGACGATCACCTGGCTGGCGAGGGGGAAAAGGATGCCGGCAATTTCGGCGGCGGCTTTATCGCGCATGATGCCGAAGATCAGGCGTAGTGGCGCGTCCGCATAAAAGCGGGCGATGTAGGCGGCCAGCGCGCGGGCGGCGGCCGGGTTGTGGGCGCCATCGAGAATGATCGCAGGACGCTCGCGGACCTGCTCCAGGCGGCCAGGCCAGAGGGCTGCGGCGATGCCAGTTTCAATCGATCTTCGGTCGACGCCGCAGGCGAGCAGCGCCAGCGCGGCGGTGACGGCGTTCTCCACCTGGTGCTCGCCGGCGAGCGGGCAGCGGATCGAAAGCGGGGTCACGCCGCAGAGTTCGAAGCGGCTGCCGCGCGGGTCGAGCGAGAGATTTTGGATCGGCGATTCCGCGGCGCGCGTCACCGGTATGCCCAATTCGGCGGCGCGGCGATCCAGCACACTCGCGGCTTCCGGGCGCTCGAGCGCGAAAACGGCGGGCACGCCGGGTTTCAGAATGCCGGCCTTCTCGGCGGCGATGGACTCGATGCCGCGGCCGAGGTACGATTCGTGATCGAAGTCGATGGGCGTGATCACGGCGAGCAACGGCCGCACCACGTTGGTGGCGTCCAGGCGCCCGCCCAGCCCGACCTCCAGCACCACCCGGTCCACGGCTTCTTCGGCGAAGATCAGGAACGCCATCGCGGTGACGGTTTCGAAATAAGTGGTGTGCAGATCGATGGTCTCGCGAGCCAGCAGTTCTTCGACCACGGCGTGGACGCGGTTGAAGGCGACGGCGAACCGCTCGGCGGAAACGGGAAGCCCGCCGATGCGGATGCGCTCGGTGGGCTCGGCGAGATGCGGCGAAGTGTAGAGTCCCGTGCGCAGGCCGGCGGCGCAGAAGCCGGATTCGATCATGGCACAGGTAGAGCCTTTGCCATTCGTGCCGGCCACGTGGACGATCGAGAGGCGATCCTGCGGATTGCCGAGCGCGGCCAGCACGGCGTGGATGCGCTCCAGGCCGAGCTTGGCAGTCTTGATTTCGTTGCCCAGCGCGTAAAGGAAATGGACCGAATCGGGGTAGTTCACTGCTGGCAGAAGAAATCGAGCGCGCGGGAGATGTAGGCCTTCAGCTCCAGGCGCGGCACCACGGCATCCAGCATGCCGTGCTTGACCAGAAACTCGCTGCGCTGGAAACCCTCGGGGAGCTTCTGCCGGATGGTCTGCTCGATGACGCGCGGGCCGGCGAAACCGATCAGGGCGCCGGGTTCGGCGATGTTGAGGTCGCCCAACATGGCGTAGCTGGCGGTGACGCCGCCGGTGGTGGGATCGGTGAGCACGCTGATAAAAGGCACGCGGGCCTGGTCGAGCCGCATCAGCGCGGAGCAGATCTTGCACATCTGCATCAGGCTGACGGCGCCTTCCTGCATGCGAGCGCCGCCGGAAGCGGAAACAATCACCAGCGGCGAGCGGGACGCGAGCGAGCGTTCGATGGC
>Ga0181520_10004435_pt1 | contig 23492 bp, 23 predicted proteins | sample PEATcosm2014_Bin_29_FD_132451 | JGI IMG/M metagenome (GOLD analysis project Ga0181520, IMG submission 132451) | Peatland microbial communities from MTU Mesocosm Facility, Houghton, MI, USA - PEATcosm2014_Bin02_30_metaG | ecosystem: Environmental > Terrestrial > Soil > Wetlands > Peat | place...
GCGCGGTCAAAGTAACTCCAGCGCATGACCCCAATGACTTCGCTCTCGGTGAACGCCACCATCTGCCTTCGATCAATGTGATGGATGCCGAAGGTAAGATCAACGCAGAGGGCGGGAGTTACGCGGGACTCGATCGCTATCAGGCGCGCAAAAAGATCATCGCCAATCTCGAAGAGCAGGGCCTCCTGGCCGGCATCAAGGACCACACCAACAATGTGGGCCACTGCGACCGCTGCAAAACTACTGTTGAGCCGCGCCTCTCCACGCAGTGGTTCGTTGCCGTCAATAAATCGCCCCAAGAGGGCCTCCCGTCGATGGCGGATCTTGCCCGCAAGGTCGTTCAGCCCGATGCCGACGGTAAAAAGGCCATCACCTTTACGCCGGAGATGTACGAGAAGACCTATCTAGGCTGGATGGAAAACATTCACGACTGGTGTATCTCGCGCCAGCTCTGGTGGGGCCATCGCATCCCGGCATGGCACTGCGCTGACTGCCGCAAGATCACCGTCGCGCGCGTTGATCCGACGGCTTGCGCGCATTGCGGCTCGGCGAAGATCACGCAAGAAACCGATGTGTTGGACACATGGTTCTCTTCGGGCCTCCTGCCAGTTTCCGTCTTCGGCTGGCCGAATCTTACTGCCGAGAACCGCGCCGACTTCGATGCCTTTTATCCGACGAGTTTATTAGTCACAGGCTTCGACATTCTCTTCTTCTGGGTCGCGCGCATGATCATGTTCGGCTGCTGGTTCGCCGGGGATGTGCCCAAGCCCGATGGCTCCAAACGCTCGCTGGCGGATTCCGTGCCCTTCCGCGAGGTCTACATTCACGCCCTGGTGCGCGACGCCAACCGCGAGAAGATGTCCAAGACCAAGGGCAATGTCGTCGATCCCATCGAGATTGTCAAGCAGTACGGGACGGACGCCGTGCGTTTTACGCTGGCCTCGATGGCTTCACCCGGAACCGACATCGCCTTCAACGTCGCCCGCACCGAGGGCTACCGCGCCTTTGCTAACAAAATCTGGAATGCCGCGCGGTTCTTGTTCATGAACGTGGATCGCGCGGCGGAGATTGGGATTGTTGTTGATCCCGCCGTACTGGGCGCAATGCCAGCAGTCGCCGCCGATGCGCCGCTTGAGGACCGCTGGATCGTTGCCGAACTCCACTCAACCGCAGCCAAAGTTAATCAATCGCTTGAGAACTATCGTTACGACGACGCGGCCAATACGATCTATCAGTTCTTCTGGGGCAGCTTCTGCGATTGGTATCTCGAAATCGTCAAATTGCGTCTGGATTTTGAAACGGGCCAGCTAGTCGGCGAATCAGCGAGTCAGCGGGATGCGCGACTGGCCAGAACGAAAGCCGCGCTGATTACACTACTTCAAGTCTTCGAGGCTTCGTTGCGGTTGCTCTCGCCCTTCATGCCGTTTATCACGGAAGAGATTTGGCACGCTCTCTATGATGGGAATCCGCCGGCCAAGTCGATTGCGATGACGCAATATCCGCGGAGTCGCTATCCGGGAGATGATACAACGATTAGTGCACAACATGCATACGATGATGGTGTTCTTGAAATGTCAGTTCTTCAATCGGTTATAACTGCTTTTCGTGTATTGCGAAAAGAAAGTGGAGTGCCGGAGAAGGAATTCGTCTCGGGGCAGCTTAATCCTGATCCAATGCGAGGGATGAATGCCGTTGATGTTGTGACTCATCATGGAGATATTATTCGTCAACTTGCCAAAATTAATGTTGTGGGGTTAGTACCATTAACGTACGGCAAGACTAGCTCGGCGGCAAACTTCGATATCGCAATCGACTACGAGGCCAAGATCGACATCCCCGCCGAACGCGAACGCTTGACAAAAGAGATCGCCAAGTATGAAAAAGGTTTAGCCTCCGCCGAGCGGCAACTAGGGAACGAAGCATTCCTCAAGAAGGCCCCGCCGCAGGTGGTTGAGGGATTGAAGAAGCAGGAGGCAGAGACGCGGCTGCTTCTTGAAAAGGCACAGGCCGCGTTGAAGAAGCTCTCCGAGGAGGAATGAAAGATGTCTTGCGAATGCGCGCAATGCAAGCAGCACTATCGGACGCTAGGTATCGCATTTGGTATTCCTGAGGAATCCGCGATTGAAGAGGCTTATCGGGAGGGCGTCAAGCAATGGCATCCCGATCTCTATGAGAACTTCGCCAGCCTGCGGGCGGATGCGGAGGAGCATTTCAAGCAGATTCAGGTTGCTTACCGCGAACTGAAGGAGCATAACGCGGTCGCGGCGGAGTCGCCGCTGGATAGCATCGTCGTTGAAACGAAAAGGGTGGAGATGCCGTCCATCTCCTTCGGCGATGCGCCGGGCTGCCAGGCAGCGCCTCATTTCACCACGCCGGTTGAAGAGATGATCGCCCGTCAGATCGGCACGCGCGACACGGCGATTGCGATAGTCGACATCGGCGGCGTTCGATCGCAGAACAGCAGCTTCTCTCAGTTCTTTCTCTTGACGGATCGCGGGATCATGGTGCGCGATGCCCGTAATCTTGTGACTCTGCTCTTGTACAAAGACCTGGGAGAGATCAACCTGATCGACCGGCAAAAGCCAAGCAAGCCGGGAATGTGGCAAAGCCTCGTCGATGGAATCGCAGGTGGCCAGTCCAAGTGCGTGCTGCAAATCAATCGCAACAACGGAACTCTTTTTTATTCACTTTCCGGTCAGGCGGAAGACAGCGTCAAGAAAGCCATTTATGACTTTCTTCTGCGCCAGAAAGCGCTGGCGAATTCCTGATTGCAGGATGTTGAACCATGGATTGGAAGAATAGTCACATAGACGCATTGCTGGAGCGGGCGCTGATTGAAGATCAGGCGGCTGGAGACACCACGACCAACCTGACCATCGATCCGGAGTTGCGGGCTACGGCCTCGATTCTGGCGCGGCAGGAGATGGTGGTCTGCGGGCTGGGAGCGGTGCAGCGCTTTCTGGAGATTTTTGCGCGGCTCGACCGGCGCGCCTCGGCGCAGACCCGCTTTGAGGTTGTGAGCCATCCGGAGATCTTCGACGGTGTGCGCGTCCATGATGGCCAGGTGCTGGCAGTCATACGGCACAATGCGCGCACCCTGCTCAGTTGCGAGCGGGTGATTCTGAATCTGATGCAGCACCTCAGCGGCATCGCCACGCTGACGCGGCAGTTTGTGGACGCAATCGATGGAACCGGCGCGCGCGTGCTCGATACGCGCAAAACGGTGCCGGGGCTGCGGGCGCTGGAAAAGTACGCCGTGCTCTGCGGCGGAGGGACGAATCACCGCCTCGATCTGGCCAGCGGCATTCTCATCAAAAACAACCACATCTCGCTCGGCGGAGGTCTGCCCACTGTGCTCTCGCAGGCGCTGGCGAATCGTCCGCTGGGTCAGCGGGTGCAGGTGGAGGCGCGCACGCCGCAGGAATTGGAAGAGGCTCTTGCGTACGGAGCTGAGGCGATTCTGCTGGATAATATGACGCCCGCCGAGGTGAAGCGATCGGTGGAGCGGATCAGAAAAGCTAAAAACGGAGAGGCTGGGAACGGCATTCCCATTGAAGCATCCGGCGGCATCGTGCTGGCGAATATCCGCGCCTATGCGGAGACCGGCGTGGACTTTATCAGCGTGGGCGCGCTGACCCACTCCGCCAAGGCCGCCGACATTTCCATGCGCATTGTCGCGGAGACGGATTAGCGTGTTCGACCTTGCCGCGCTCGATTCCGCACTGGCCAGGAGCGCGTTTGCGGGCAGGCTGCATTTCTCTCCGGTGACGGATTCAACGAATTCGGATGCTGTTGAAGCAGCCCGTAATGGAGAGCCGCACGGCTCGGTTTACTTTGCCGATGAGCAACTGGCCGGACGCGGGCGCGGCGATCATGCCTGGAACTCCGCCGCCGGCGAAGGACTTTATGTGAGTGTGCTGTTGCGACCGGAGATTCCCGCGGTGCGCCTGCCGCTGCTTCCGTTCGCTGCGGGGCTGGCTGCGGCCGAAGCGATTCGCGCCGTCTCCGGTCTCACCATCGATCTGCGCTGGCCCAATGATCTCCTGATCGGGCCGCGCAAGACGGGGGGAATTCTGGTGGAGTCGAAGATCTCCGGCAGCGCGGTGGATTTTGCAGTAGTTGGGATCGGCATCAACGTTCATCAGCGAGTCTTTGCTCCGGATTTATCCACGCCGGCCACGTCGCTCGATTTGGACTCCGGAAGGCTAACTTCGCGTCAGGATTTACTCATCGCCCTGCTAAAATCGCTGGAGCGTGAGATGCTTGGGCTGGCTGCTCCTGAGGCAGGCGTGACGATTCCCGCGCGAGTCGAGCAGGCTTCCACGTGGATTCGCGCCCGAAGAGTTGAGGTGCATGGGCCGCAGGCCTGCACGGGCCTGACGGCTGGGCTGGACAAACATGGATTCTTGCTGGTGCGCACGGCGGATGAAATGGTAACCGTGCAGACCGGCGGAATTCGCGCCACCTGCGCTGAGGCAGAGGCCATCGCAACGGAAAGAAGTGAACGATGCTGTTAGCGATCGATGTGGGCAATACGAATACGGTGCTGGGGCTTTACAAGCTCGAAGGCGGATCGGGGTCCCCGGCGACGGGTCTTGGTCGCCGGGGTGATGCAAAGCCCGAACTCGCCGCGCACTGGCGCGTTACCACGCATCGCGCGCAGACCGCCGACGAGTACGGCGTGCTCTTTGTAAATCTCTTCGAGATGAACGGCATGAAGCCGAGCCAGGTTGCGCACATCATCATCTCGTCGGTGGTGCCGCCGGTGGAGAGAACGCTGCGCGAGGTCTGCCAGAACTACTTCCACACCGAACCGCTCTTCGTTGAGCCAGGCATCAAGACGGGAATGCCGGTGCTGGTGGAGAATCCCGCCGAACTGGGCGCGGACCGGCTGGTGAACGCCATTGCGGCCTTTGAGCGTTATGGCGGACCGTGCGTGATTGTGGACTTCGGCACGGCCACGACCTTTGACGTGGTTTCGGCCAAGGGAGAGTATCTGGGCGGAGCGATTGCGCCCGGCCTCGGCCTCAGCGCCGAGGCGCTCTTTTCCCGCGCTGCGCGCCTTTCCCGCGTGGAGATCAAGCGTCCTGCCAGGGTCATCGGCACTAATACCGTCACCCACTTGCAAAGCGGCTTGTACTTCGGCTACATCGGTCTGGTGGATGGTATTCTGGAGCGTATTTTCGCGGAGCTTGGCGCCAAGCCGCAGGTCATCGCCACTGGCGGACTGGCGCGGCAGATTGCAGAGGACTCGCGCTTCATCGCCGAGATCGACGATATGCTCACCCTCGATGGTCTGCTGATTCTCTTCGAGCGCAATCGCGCGGTGAAGCCGAGGGGGAAAGCGCACTGAGGTGTGGATATATAACAACTGTGAGGGTAGATAATGAGAATCAATCTCCACAAATCGTCGATTCGACTATTTGTTGCCATACATTCTGGTTTGTAAACTGCCAGCTTGTACTTGGTTTAGAGATAAGGGAAGGGAGTCCGGAAGTGCAATGACAAGCATGAAAGATCGTGCCGTTTACTGGTTCGTGGCGATATCCCTTGTTGTTCTGGTAAATCTTGCCCTCGATTTCGTGGACTGGCTAAAACGCAAGTACAAAAAATAACGGCTCAACCGCGAAGGTTATGTAAATTCCTCTTTCATTGTCTGTAAAATTTTTGGAAGGCAACAATACCCACCGTGCTGAACTACTTCAATTACTTTACCGAGATCGAAGACCGCTTCCATCAGCGGCGCGGGGCATTGCAATTACTCTCGAAGCTGGAGGCAGTCTTGCGCGGCATTCGATGGACCTCGCATTTTCTTTTATGCGTTTCGATCTTGCTCCTTTATCAAGCGTTGTCCTTTGGTCAGGCTGCACCGCAGACGCCGGCGGGGATAGTCAGCGCAGAGGTTGTCGCAATCTCGCCGAATCCCGCCGATAAAAAAGATTCAATCGTATCGTTGAAGGTGGATATTCGAGCAACCGGCAAACCATTGGCTGTCAACTACGCGCCCTTCGATTCATACTTCCCTGATAGTCCGGAGAAACACTTTCTGCTGGGTGCTTGGCTGATGCGCTTCAACGGGAAGGCTTGGAGCAGCATCATGCCGAATACGCCAAGCATGGTGGGTGGAGACTTGGTGAAGACAGAGATCATCAAACCGGGCGATCATGCCACCTATCTGCTCAATCTTTCAATGAAGGACTTCGGCGTCAGAAAAAATGAGCGGCTGCGGGTTGCCTGTAGAGTATGGCCAAACACTGAAAATACCGGCGACTTCGATGCTGCAATCATGCTCGATACGCCCGCATTCAATCTCCCAGCAAATTGAGTACGAGGTCACCTTTCGCGCCGTGCTGAACTACTTCAATTACTTTACCGAGATCGAAGAACGCTTCCAGCAGCGGCGCGGGGCGTTGCTGTTGCTTTCGACGCTGGATTGGGCGCTGATTGAAACGTGGCGCGAGGCGGGGATTCCGCTGGAGGCTGTGCTGCGCGGCATCGACGCGGCCTTCGACAAATATGAGGCGCGGCAAAAGCGCGGACGGATGCGGAAGGTGAATGGTCTGGCCTGGTGCGCGCAGGCGGTGATGGAGGCAGCCGAGGAGTTGAGCGAGGCCGCCGCCGGGACCGCTCCCGTTATAACTACAGCCGCCCGCGATGCGGGCTTTGAGCGGGAGCGCGTGGCCGCTCATCTGGAAGCTGCCGCAGCACAGCTCGATGCTGCAACGGTAGCTCCCGAAGCCTGCGCCGCCACTGCCGCCCGTCTGCGCGAGCTTGGCGCCGCTTGCAACGGCGAGGCTCCCGATCTGGAATCCCTGGAACGCACTCTCACCGTTCTCGAAGAGAAGCTCTTTGCAGCTTTGACGGCGGCGGCTCCGGAGGAGTTGCTGGTAGGGTTGAAGGAGCACGCGGCGCGCGAGCTGGCGCCCTATCGCAGCCGCATGGGAGCGGTGCAACTGCGTCAGGTGGAGCGGCAGTTTGTGCAGAAACAGTTGCTGGTGCATTACAACTTGCCGCGACTCAGCCTCTTTTATATGAGCCAGCAATGACGCCCAGAAAACAAAACACGATGCAGCGCAGGGCCAAGCAGGCCGCGAAAAAACATTCGGCTGCGCGAAACCAGACCGGAAAAAAAGCATCGGGGGCTAAAGCCCGTGTCGACGATGCGGTTCGTTTGTATGGGCTAAAGCCAGTGCCCTACGCCGAAACAAATTCTTCCGATTCTATCGGCATTTCACAGAGGTTGAAAGCATCTCCTCCCGCCAAATTGCAGCGAGCCGAGATCGAGAAGCCGGTCTACGGTGGCGCATTTTTGGCGCGCATCGAGGGCAAGGCGGTCTTTGTGCCGCTTACGCTTCCCGGCGAGCAGGCGCAGGTGCGCATTACGTCGAGCAAGCGCGGCTACGAGACCGCTGAGGCTGAAGAGATTCTCCGCGCTGCGCCGGAGCGCATCGCGCCCGCCTGTCCGCACTTTGGCCTTTGCGGCGGCTGCCACTATCAGCACACACACTATAAGACGCAATTGGCCTTCAAGCAGGCCATTCTGCGCGAGACGCTGGAGCGCGGCGGCGTAAGAGCGCCGCACGAGATACACGTGCTCTCTGCCGAACCCTGGGCCTATCGCAACCGCATCCGCCTGGCCTTCGATGCGGCGGGAAATCTCGGCTATCGTGGCCGCCGCTCTCATGCGTTGGTTCCCATTCACGAGTGCCCCATCGCCGCGCCGCTGCTCGTCCGGGCCGCACAGGCCTTTGCAGAGATTGCGCGCGAGTCTCTTCCCGTGCTCCGTCCGACCGAGATTGCGCTCTTCAGCGATGCAGCGGAAACCGCGCTGCTGGCGACGATCTTCACCGCGAAGGCCTCCAGGATGCGCTTCGAAGAATTTTCCCAGCAACTCCATGAACGCATTCCCGCACTCATCGGCGCAGAACTTGCCGTCGCAGGCTACGCGGAAGAACAGGCGCGCACCCTGGCGCAATGGGGAGCAACCTCGCTGGCATATCGCGCCGCCGGCTTTGATTATCGCGTCGATCACGGCGCTTTTTTTCAGGTCAATCGCTTTCTGGTGGATGCGCTGGTCGAGCGGGTCATCGCCGATCACCGCGGCAAGCTCGCCTGGGATCTCTTCTCCGGCGTCGGTCTATTCGCGCGGCAGCTTGCCAGCCGCTTTGAGCGCGTGGTTGCCGTCGAGTCTGCGCCCTCGGCAAAGTCTGCGCTGAAAGATAATCTGTGTGGATCGAGCGGCGAGCCAGTGTACTCCGACACGCTTGCCTTCCTTCGCCGCAGATGCAAGAGCGAAGCTCCCAGCCTCATTGTGGTTGACCCGCCGCGCACCGGCCTGGGCGCGGAGAGCTGCGCAAAACTCGGCGAGATCGCCGCCCCATCGCTCGTCTATGTCTCCTGCGATCCGGCAACGCTGGCCCGCGACCTGCGCGCACTGATCGCTTCCGGCTATCTGATCCAATCCCTCACTCTCGCCGACCTTTTTCCGCAGACCTTTCACCTGGAAACAGTGGTCCATTTGCGGCGCGCCTGATAGGCTTGAGGGCCAGTAGTGCTTTTGTGCTGAAGACGCAATGAAATCGGATTCTCCCACCAGCGAGCAGAACGCTTCAAATACCTTCGTCTCCGCTGATCCAGGCGCAGGGTCTGTTTCCGTGCCGCTCTTTCATGCGGCCTGGCTCTTCGCTGTGGGGATTGCGGCTACCCAAGCCATCGATCTGCGCCCCAGCCTGGTTCTGGTGACGCTCGCGTTGATAGCGGTGCTCTGCGGCGTGGCGGCTCTTTGGGCGCAGCGCATCATCTGGCTGCCCATGGCCGTACTGTGGCTCTTGCTGGGTGCATGGTGCGCCTGGATGGAGCCGCAGCCGGCGCCCGCACCCGCGCTGGCGGCGCTCTCGGACGGCCTGCTGCGCACTGTGGAAGGAACCGTTGTGGACGCTGGCCCGCTGCGCGGCGAGGTTGAGCAGAATCTGGATGAGCCGAACTCCGATCAGCTCCCGGCGCAGAGAATCGATCTACATCTCTCTAGCATCGAGGTGGTCACCGATACCGCGGACGAGCAGGAGCCGGTCGGGGGAGGCGCGCGCCTGACCCTGCGCTGGCCAGTAATCGGCGCCGGAGCAACGGCTCCACAGCCCTTCCATTGCGGTGAGCACCTCCGGGCCGTGGCCCGGCTGCTGCCTCCGGAGGTCTATCACGATCCCGGCGTCTGGAGCCGCGAAGACTTCCTCGTCGATCAGGGCATTACTTCGACGGCCACGGTGAACATCGATCGGGTGGAGCGCATCGGAGAGAGTTCAGGCATCTTTTTTGCCTGCCGGCTGAGCGGCCTGCAACACGCCACGAGCACCCGCCTGCTGGCCTTGCCTGCGGCCATGCGCCGTCTGCCCGCGCCGCTGCGGCTTTCGCAGGATGACGCCGTAATGTTGGCCGCGATGGTCACCGGCGACCGCACCTACCTCACCCATTCGCTGCGTGTTGGCTTTGAGCGCACCGGTTCCTTTCATATGCTGGTGGTCTCCGGCTTTCATCTGGCGATCGTCGCCGGATGCCTCTTCTGGGTCGCAAAGCGGCTCAGGCTGCCGCGCGTTCCCGCCACTCTGGCCACGATTGCGGTCTCCTTTGCCTATGCGTTCTTCACTGGCTTTGCCACGCCCGTCGAGCGCTCGCTCTTCATGGTGACGCTTTATCTGCTGGGGCGGCTCGTCTACCGCCAGCGCAGCGTGATGAACACCATCGGCTTTGCCGCGCTCTGCCTGCTGGCCTTCAGTCCGCGCAGTCTCTTCGACGCGAGCTTCCAGATGACGCTGCTGGCCGTGGTCGCCATCGGCGGCGTGGCCGCGCCCCTGCTCCAGTGCACCATTCATCCTTACCTGACGGCAACACGCGATCTGCGCCTGCTTGCGCTGGACGTGAAGCTGGCTCCGCCGTTAGCTCAATTCCGGGTCCTTCTGCGCAGAATCGCCGGGGAGATGCAGTCGGCGGCCGGCGGCCGGTTCGCATTTCGCTTGGCTTGGCGCATCTTTCCCTGGACAGTGCGCATCCTGATCCGCTGCATCGAGCTGCTGACCGTCTCCTGTGTAGTGGAGCTGGCGATGGTTCTGCCGATGGCTCTCTACTTTCATCGCATCACGGTCTTCGCGCTGCCGGTGAATGTTTTCATCCTTCCGCTGCTGCTGATTTTGATGCCGGCCGCGCTCATTACTTTGCTGCTTGCTCTGATCGGTCCGGCCTACGCAGTTGTGCCCGCAATGATCGTAGCCGCCGTCCTTCACATCGGCATCGCTCTGGTGCGGATCTTCGGTTCGATGGCCTGGGGTGACTTCCGCATCCCCGCGCCGCTGCTTTGGCAGTCGCTCACCTTCTGCGCGCTGCTTGGGGTGGCCATCGCGCTGGCGCGGCGCGCAGTGTCGTCCTCTGCGATCTGGCCGCGGCGCGCTGCCTGGGCCGCTCTGATGCTGGCCGCCGCTGCCGCCGTCCTTCCCCGCCCGGTCGATCGTCCGCGCGGCGCATTGCTGGTCGAGGCCATCGATGTAGGCCAGGGCGATTCCATCCTGTTGATTACCCCCGACGGCAAAACCCTGTTGGTCGATGGCGGCGGCTTTGGCGGCGGTCCGAATCAAGCGCCACAGGATTACGACATCGGCGAGCAGGTTGTCTCGCAGGTCCTCTGGTCGCGCGGCATTCGCCATTTGGACGCGGTCGCCCTCACCCACGCGCACTCCGACCATATGGGCGGCCTGCCCGCCGTGCTGCGCAACTTTCATCCCGCCGAGCTTTGGGTAGGCAAAAATCCCCGCTTCGGCGCGTATAACGCGCTGCTCGACGAGGCCGCCGGCCTTCACGTCCACATTCGCTCGCTAACCGCAGGCGACGCATTTTCCTTCGGCTCGACACAGATCAATGTCCTCGAACCCTTCCGCAGCTATCAGCCCGGCGCTGAGCCTTCCAACAGCGACTCGATGGTGATGCGCATGGCCTATGGAGAGACTTCAGTGTTGCTCGAAGGCGATGCCGAAGCGCGCGCCGAAGAGGAGATGCTCACCGAGAGCGGCCTTGCCTCCACGCTCCTCAAAGTCGGCCATCACGGCAGCGTCACCTCCACGCGCCCGGAGTTTCTGGCTCGCGTGCATCCCCAGTGGGCGGTGATCTCCTGCGGCTTGCACAACCGCTATGGGCATCCACGCGAGGAGGTGCTGGAGGAGCTGGAAGCCGCCAAAGTTCGCACCTTCTCGACCGACATCGACGGCGCAACTTGTTTTCGTCTGGATGGCAAAACCGCCGCGCCCGATCTGGCCTGCGGCTGGCGGCGACGGGAATGATGGCAGCGCTCCGACGGCATGGAGTCTGGCCGAAAGCCGCCAATCCGGCTTCGCAGGAAGTGATTGTCCAATTGGATGCAACCATCGGACCACGAATTGTCCTATAATCCTTGCGGGAAAATATATCGGTTGCATCAGCTCTGTAGCTGTCATCTGCAACTGAGGAGGCAATCATGTTGAAGCCGTTGCTCTTCGTTTCAGCGGTTATGCTGTTAGGAGTTTCCGCCTCGCCCGCCCTCGCGCCCATGCCTCAGGAGGCTCCTTCGCCCGCTGCATCCGGCGCCAAGAATCCGGTCAAACCCACGGAAAAGTCGAGGGCGCGCGCCAAGGAGCTTTATACGCAGGACTGCGCCATCTGCCACGGAGACACAGGGAATGGCAAGACCGATCTGGCCACGGATATGCAATTGACGATCGGGGATTGGACCGATTCCAAGACACTGGCCGGCAAGACGGACGATGATCTGTTCAAATCGATCCGCGATGGCAAAGGAAAGATGCCACCCGAAGTAGAGGGCCGCGCCAGCGACAATGAGGTCTGGAACCTGATCCTCTATATTCGTGAGATGGCTAAGCAGCCACCTGCCGCCGCACCGGCAGCGGCAAGTAACTAGGGCCTGTTAACGCTACCTCAGGTGGCGGCGACGGGAGCCAATTTTTCTCAGTTCGAGGCGCGAGGAGCGAACTGTAACTGGTTACTGGAGTGACGAGCAACGAAGAAATGGGGAAAATTGGCCCCGTCCCTTCGGGTTGCGGCGAAAATCCGCCCATACTTCGTTGTCGTCCTTGTGCTTGGAAGAACCAAACCCTGCGGACTCCGTCTCGTCTGAGCGGTTTTTCGCTCGCAACGCCATCCGCCTGAGGTAGCGTTAACAGGCCCTAGTTGCTTTCCTCCTCGCTGGATCGCTTTTTGGCGGTCTCCCGCAACTCATTGATTACTTCAGTCAGTTCGCCGCGCTTGCGGGAACTCATTTCCAGGAAGCGAACCTCGACGATCTTCGCCTGATGGATGTCCTCAATGACGCCAACCAGCCGGAAGGGCAATCCGAGCATCTGAAACTCGACCTCCACGCGGACCTTCGTTCCGCCGATGAAGCGCTGCGCAAATTGGAAGCTGCAACCCTCCTGGCTGAGGCCCACGATGGAGCCATTCAGGATCGATCCATCTTTCAGAATTTGAAGCATCGCGGGCCAGACGTTTGTCCCCGCATTCCACACTCCGTCGCTGGAACCGTAGCCGATTCTCATATCGGGAGGAGCTTCGGCCGCAGCGGCGGCCTCTTGCTTTTCTTCTTTTTTTTCAGGAATATGCGCTGGAGTTTGCTCCTTGTTCTTGGGAAACTTGACGTCCAGTCCCGCGGTTCCTGACCGGGCGGCTGCCTCGACCGCGGCCATGACAGCTTCGGTGGCGCTGCTATCCACCAGGCCCGTCAAAAGACCGGCGAGCTGATTCTTCGAGCGAGCGCTGGCGTGAAAAAAGCGGATGCCAATCAGATTCTCGCGGGTCAGCCACTGGATTGTGCCCACCATGCGCAGCACCAGTCCCAGAATAGGCATCACGATCTCAACATGAGCCAGATTGCCGGGAAGAAACTTGCTCTCGGTGCGAACACAGCAGCCGCTCAGGCTGACATCGACGATGTGGCAGGGATAGCGGGTGCCTTGATAGTTCAAGCATCCGCCCGGAAGATTGATCTCAAAGCGTTCGTAGACACGGCGATCCCGATAGCTCGCATCGCTGGTTCGCTTTTGCACCTCTTCAATCATCGCCGATGCTGTCCTCGTTGCGCTCCGCCCAGCCGGACTGACGCCCTCCGTCCACATCTCTGAACCACCTTTCCGGGCATCTGGAAAGAACAGAAAGACTCCGCGCGGCCCGGCTTGGAGCGATCGATCCTTTCCCGTCCGGCCTCTCGTTGCAGAAGATGGCGACGCACACGTTCACCACTACGTTATCGGCATATCCTTGAGCGTCATGAATGAGGCTGGCGGCGCGGCTTTGCTTTGCCAGCCAACCTTGCTATGCTTGCGGTCAAATGGAAACTGCGGCAATTGCGACAGAAAGACTAACGCGGCGCTTTGGAGAACTGACGGCGGTAGAGGACGTTACCCTCAGCGTGGCGCAGGGGCAGTTCTTTGGCTTTCTGGGGCCGAATGGCGCGGGAAAGTCCACCACCATCAAGATGCTCACCGGGTTGCTGGAGCCGACTGCGGGGCGGATTGAGATCCTGGGCCAGCCGTTTACCGCCGGATCGCTGGAACTCAAGCGCCAGATCGGTGTGGTGCCGGAGGGCATGGCGCTGCTGGGACGGCTGACAGCGCCCGAGTATCTCCGCTTTGTGGGGCGTATGTATGGCCTCGACCGCGAGACGACCCAACAGCGGACCGAAGAGCTGCTGGAGTTCATGCAACTGGCCAACGAGAGCAAAAAGCTGGTCACCGATTTTTCGCATGGGATGCAGCGCAAGCTGGCGATGGCGGCGGCGGTGATTCATGGGCCGAAGGTGCTCTTTCTCGACGAGCCTTTCGAGGGTGTGGACGCGATTGCGGCGGGAATGCTTAAGACTATGCTGCAAGGGATGCTGAGCCGCGGGGCGACGATCTTCTTGACCACCCACGTGCTGGAGATTGTGGAACGGCTTTGCAGCCATGTGGCGATCATCAGCAAGGGACGGCTGGTGGCCAATGGATCGCTGGACGAGCTTCGTGCCGGCGTCGCTTCCACGTTGCCCGGCGCCGACAAAGAAGAGAAGCTGACGCTGGAGGAGATATTTCTTTCAATCGTGGGAGCGAGTGGAGAACTGGAACCGCAGCAGGAGCTTTCATGGCTGGCATAAATGGGCCGGAAATCGAGCGCGGGGCTTGGAGCGAGCTGGCGCGGGCGCAGTACGCGGCGATGGCCAGATTGCGCTGGCGGATCTTCGTGAACGGGCTGCGCTCGAAGATGGGCGCCTTTGAGCTGGGCGCGCGCACGGTAACCTTCACAATCTATGCCGTTTTTGGTCTGGGACTCGGCTTTATTGCTGGTGCGGGCGCCTTTCTGCTGGCCTCCGAGGAGAAGTGGCTGTTTCTGCCGCTGCTTTATTGGGGGGTGTGCATTCTCTGGCAGGTGCTGCCGGTGATGCTGGCCTCGTTTCAGGAGCAGTTCGACCTGGGCATCCTTCTGCGCTTTCCCGTCAGCTTCGGGCCGTATTACTTGTTGTACGTGGTCTTTGGATTGGCGGATGTTTCCACAATCCTCGGATTGCTTTGCAGTCTGGGCATCTGGATTGGAATCACACTGGTCCGGCCGGAGCTTTTCGCCTGGACGGCGCTGGGGCTGGCGCTCTTTGCGGCCTTCAATTTGCTGCTGGTGCGGGCGGTCTTTGCCTGGATCGACCGCTGGCTCTCGCAGCGCAAGACGCGGGAGATACTGGGTGCGATCTTCATGTTACTTATGCTGAGCCTGCAACTGCTGAATCCAGCTCTGCATCAGAGGCGACATCCCATGCCGTCAAGATCCATGACTCCAGAGCAGGCTCGGCAGAGGGTGGAGGAATCCCGGCAGCAAAATGCCGCCTTCATCGCCAAGTATGGGCGTTGGCTGGTTACCGTGGATACGGTTCAAGGGTGGTTTCCGCCGGGGCTGGCCGCGCACGCGCTGGAGCGGGGCGCGGAGGACAATCCGGTGCCGGCGCTGGCTTCGGCAGGGCTGCTGGGGCTGTGGACCCTGGCGGCGGGAGTCGCGCTGGGCTGGCGTCTGCGGGCCGAGTACAAAGGGGAAGAGCTGAGTTCGGCGCCCAGGCGCGAGAAGCAGCGAGCCAAGGCGGCGACAAGAGCCGATTCGGGGCTGCGCGCCGGCGCTTGGCCCGGCGGCTCCAGTTCGATGGCTGCGCTGCTGGAAAAGGAGGCGCGGAGCCTGATGCGCACCTTGCCCCAGATTTGGGCGCTGGTGATGCCGGTGCTGATGGTGCTGGTACTGGCCAGCGTCTTCCACAACGGCGCAACGGGGAGTTCCTTCCGCTACGCGTTGCCGCTCTGTGTGGCTTACTCGCTTCTGGGCTTTACGCAATTGTTTTACAACAACTTGGGAGCGGAGGGCGCGGGCATTCAATTGCTGTTTCTGTCGCCGACGCCGATCCGCAAGGTCTTTTTGGCGAAGAATCTCTTCCACTCATTGCTTTTTTGCGTGGACGCGCTACTGACAGGCCTTTTGGTCAGCCTTCGTATGGGCCGGCCAGATGGCATGATTGCGGCAGCGACGGCGGCCTGGATTCTCTTCGCGCTGCTGTGCAGTTTGGCTGCGGGCAACATTCTGTCGCTCACCATGCCCTACCGCGTAAATCCCGGGCGGATTTCACGTCAGCGCGGCTCGCAGGCCAACGCGCTCACCAGCGTGCTGGTGCAATTTGGAATGCTGGGAGTGGGCGCGGCGGTCTTCGCACTGGGCTGGTTGCTGGAAATTCCCTGGCTGGCCGTGCCCGTCTTACTGCTGCTGGGCGCCGCCGCTTTCTTCGTCTGGCTGCGCGTGCTCGGCAAGATCGACACAATCGCCAACCAGCGCCGCGATACGCTGATGGCGAAGCTGATGAAGACGGACTGACGGAAAACAGGGAATCGGGAACAGACAACAGACGGTGGCCTGGCCGGCCATCGTTTTTCTGATCCCTGATCCCTATTCCCTGTATTTAGAACGGAATATCGTCGTCGGAGATTTCGGCGGACTGGGCGAAATCGTCGGCTCCGGAGGAGCCGGCCGGCGGACGCTGGTCGAAGCTGGCCGCGGAACCGGAGGAGCTGGCCGTCCGGCTGTAGCCGCCTGCGCTTGCGCCACCTGCGCCTTCCTCGCGTCCGGTGAGCAGCACCAGCTCATTGACAATGATCTCGGTACGATACTTCTTGGCGCCGGATTCCTTGTCATCCCAACTGCGCGTCTGCAACTTGCCCTCGATATAGAGCTTGGAGCCTTTCTTGACGTAATCGCGGACGATTTCGGCGGTGCGCTTGAAGGCGACCAGTGTATGCCACTCGGTGCGGTCCTGCCAGTTTCCCTGCTGATCCTGAAAGCGGTCGCTGGTGGCCAGAGTAAAGTTGGCGACCATCACGCCGCTGGCGCTGGAACGAATTTCGGGGTCTTTGCCCACGTTGCCTAAAAGGGTGACTTTGTTCACACTTCTTGCCATAATGTTGCACTCCAATCATCGAAAAGGATAGCAGATGCTCAGGGTCTACGGGAAAGTGCGCGCTTGCGCAGCCACTTGGCCAGGCCGAGAGCGGTCAGCAAGCCGCCAAAAGGGATACACATCAGGGCGACGATCAGGGTGAACCATCCGGAGTTGGTGCTGGCGCCGGTGGCCGAGAAGCCGCCGAAGAGGGTTTGCAGCAGGAGAACGGCCGCCAGCCCCGCGCCCAGCATCGACGCACCCCATTGCAGCAGTTGGCGGGTGCCGTCGTTGGGCAGGTTTGCGGACATGACTGATCCTATCCTTGCGCCAGACGCAGCATCGCCCAGGTAATGACTCCAGTGACGGAGACGTAGAGCCAGAGCGGAAATGTCCAGCGGGCGATCTTGCGATGCTGCGGAATGCGTCCGGTGAGCGAAAAGAAAAACGTGACAAGAATCTGCGGCAGCGCGACGACGGCCAGGAGGATGTGGCTGGCCAGCAGCGGTAGATAGACGGAGCGAAGGGCCGCGTGGAGCGGGTAGCGGACGTCGCCGTGCAGCGCGTGGTGGAGGATGTAGCCGGCGAGAAAGAGCGAAGAAAAAATGAAGGCAGAGATCATTGCCGCTCGATGGGCCGGGATGCGGCGGGAGCGGATGAAGGTGTAGCCGATCAATAATGCTATGGCGCTGAGGCCGTTGAGCGCGGCATTCAGCGCGGGCAGAAAGGCGTATTGTGCGCTGGTCGCAGCGGCGGGATGAATGTAGATCAGCCAGAATAGAAAGATCGTGGCCGCCGCGCTGACGGCGAGAATGGCGGCGATCGCGGAGCGCGGGCTGGTTTGCGGAACTGCGGCAGTCATGGCTTCCTGGTAAAAATTACTCATCGAGCTTCGTGGTTTCCCAGCTCTCCAAATCGAGAGCTGAGTCACCCCATTCTTTCTGATGAACGACCGGCAAAAACTCTACTTGTGCTTGGCCTCGTATTTCTGGTAAGTCCTGTCCAAATTGTCCGCCAACCTGTCTAACATCCAGAGGTCAAACTGGAGCTTGCCGATGCGATCGGTCTCCATGTCAAACTGCGCCGGAGATGGAACCCAGTCGTCGGGATGGGAGGTGAAAAGCGATAATGCATTGCCAAAATCGTTGTAAGTTTCCAATACTGTCTTGAAATACACCTCCTGATACGTGTAGATATCCGAGAAGCTCTGGGCATCCTTGTATTTCATAAAGGTAACAGCGCCGGTGTTCTGAGCATTCTTCCAAGCCATATCGTCAAAGCTACCCACGTTGATTGTAAGATCCATCTGACCTTTTTGGGCGTGGGGATGTTCCCGCCACTCCGCCAATACCTTCAAGTCAGCTTCCAGCATCTTCTGCTCATCCTTGATGATCTGGCGTTGCCGGACCACTCCATGCGCGTTATTGGCAATCTCCACGCGCAAGCTGTCCTCCGCCTCACGGGCCAGATGTTGATGATGCCGACTCTCCACCCAGCTCTCCAGGCTCAGAGCAATGAACAAGCCGATGGTGATAGTGAGGAGATGGATAAAAAAGTCCTTGAAGCCGTGCAGCTTACCGTGCGGCAAGTGAATGTCGAGCACAATCTCCTCCGAACAAACAGATTACTCCAGCGAGCGAGATGCAATCTAACGAAACTTTTGCCATTTTCCCTACGATTTAACCGTCGCGCAGAGCATCAGCGCGGTGAAGAGCAGGGGCAGGTAAAGGACGCTGATCTTGAGCAAATCACGAGCCAGTTTGCGGCTTTCGTCTTCATCCTTCATGCGCAAAATTCCGGCAAATCGAATTGTGTAGGCGAGATAGAGCAGGCCGAGCGCGGCGGCTAGAATGGCGTAGGTCAAGCTGGCCATGCCCAGCAGCCAGGGGGCAAGGCTGACGGGGATCATCACCACGGCGAAGAAGAGCGCCTGTGCAACGGTGGACCATCCGTCGGGCTGCACAACGGGCAGCATACGAATGCCGGCGCGGGCATAGTCGTCGCGGTAGAGCCACGCAATCGACATGAAGTGAGGGAATTGCCAGACGAAGAGAATGGCGAAGAGTGAGACGGCGGGCCACTCGATCTGGCCGCGGGCGGCGGTCCAGCCCAGCATCGGCCCCATCGCGCCGGGAAATGCGCCGATGAAGGTGGCCATCGCGGTGACGCGCTTGAGCGGCGTGTAGATGGCGACGTAGGTGAAGGCGGTCAGCAGCGCCAGGGCGACGGTCAGCAAATTGGTGTGGAGGAGCAGCCAGAGTGAGCCAATCGCCAGTGCGGCAAGGCCGGCCAGAATGCCCTGGGCCAGCGAGAAGCGTCCGGCGGCCATGGGACGATCTGCGGTGCGTTTCATGCGGGCATCGGTGCGCCGTTCAAGCACTTCGTTCAGCGCCCCGGCTCCGGCGGAGACCAGGCCGATACCCAGCAGCGTGTCCAGCAGGCCACGCTGGAGGCTGGTGATGCCGGAGTGCATTGAACCCAGGTAAAAGCCGCCCCATCCGGTTACCAGCACCAGGGCGACGACCTTGAGCTTGAAGAACTCGCGCAGATCGCTGATGAGTGTAGCCGTTGATCCGGCTCGCGGCGCGTGGATCGGGCCGGGAGCATCCACGGCGCAGCGCGGCGCAGCCTGCTCTTGCGGAGTTGCGGCCTGGGTGGTGGAAGTCATCTGGATGAGCGAAGCCCTCCTGGAGATCGAAGGACGGATGAGGCCGCCGATCCCTGCCGCGAAAACCAACGATGCGGTCAGATCAGGCGGCCAATCCTTTCAACCGCCGGCGGCTGGCAACTCGCCGCCACCGGCTTCCGTTCACTGTTTGCCAAAGCGATAGGTCAACCCGGTGGTAAAGCCGCGGGTGTACTGCACCGTTGAACCGAAGCCGCTGAAGAAGTACTCCGGGGCAACGCGCAGACCGAGCCTCGGAGTAAGGTTGTACTCAACAGGAATGCTGGCGCTGATGCCGAAGGTATTGCCATTCGGCCAGAGGCCGTAAAGGACCGGCGATCCGCCGGCAAGATCGCCAGAAAAATTCCCATGATCGATGCCACCCAAGAGGCGCCCGGAGACGGAATACTTGGGCTGAAGGTAAAAGCGATAAGTGGGGCCGGCCAGAGCGGCATACTGGCTGATGGCGGGGTTGGTGATTCCCTGAATGATATTCAGATTGTTCGGCTGAAGGCCGACGTAGGCGGTGGCGTAATATCCACGGAGATCGGCGGTATAGCCGAGCCTTTCGTCGCGGAAGCGCGTAAGGCTGAAGTCCCATGCGTACTCATGCGCGTGTTCAAGGCCGGGTCCGGGAGCGACGCCAGGTCCGGGGACAAAGCGCAGGTAGCCCATGCCGGTAGTGAACTCATAGCGGTGGTCGTATGCCTCGTGGATGGCGGCGGCGCGGCGCTGAGCGCGGCGGGCGCGGATACGGGCCTGCACGGAGATCTGGCCCTGAGAGACGGATTGATCGGCCTGAGCCGGGGCTTGGGCCGGCTCAGCGGAGCTGCTCTCCGAAGTGGAGCTTTGGGCCAGCGCAAAGGACGCAGTGGCAAAGGCCAGCGCCAGCAAAAGGGCAAGACGGCGAGTAGAAGACATCGGTATCGGGTTACCTCCACGGGAATACGGAAGCACACCACCTGTCTTTGCAGGCAATGCTCCCCCCATAAGGTATTAAAACACCTCAGGGTGAGCCGTGGGCAGAACGCGGCGCGGGATGCAGGTAAAGCTGCAAATGCGAGCGCCTGTCATCCAACTCCGCTAGGACTTCTGGGTGAGTTGGATGACAGGCATGAGAGTGCCGGCAGCCCTATTTGATGGCCTTCAGGTCGCTCAGCAGTTGGGCCTGATTGAAGCCGGCGGGTGAGCCTTTGGCGGTAAGCCAATCCTTGGAGAGCAGCGTATGCGCTTCGTCGCAATACTTTTTCCAGAAGGCCAGTGTCATGGTCTTCAACTGACCCCAGGTGATGCAGGTAAAGCCGTGTTGGTCGTATTGGGGCACGAAGACGCAGTGTCCGCCCCAACTGCCTTTGCGGGCGTTGGCTCCGCCGTTGGGCACAACATCCCACACCTCCTGGTTCTGCGCCGTGATGGGCATGGAGAGGCCGATATAGACGCCGCCGAAGAGGGCAATGGACTGGTGAATCTCGGTGAGGCTGGAGGGCTTGGGGTCGGCAAAGGCGAGCAGCGCATGATTGGCAAAGCCGTGTTTTTGCCAGTCGTTCAAAACATCCAGCTCGATGCCGCCATTGTCGGTGTTGGGATCGCCGGGTACATAGCCGTCCCACTTTTCGTAGTAGCTCTCGATGGTGGGGTCGGGCAGGGTAACGATGCCACTGGTGTTGGCGGTCCAAACCTGTACGGCGTGTCCCGCACTGGCTATGGTGCAATCGCCGAGGGTGTCGTTGAGCATCATGCCCCACTCCCGGATGCCTTTGGTCCAATTGGCGGCGGGCGGCGGAGGTGGGAGCGCGGGGGTGAGGTATTTGCGGAAGGCCAGCGTGCGGCTGTCGGTCTTGATGGCCTTGCGGCCGAGTTTCATCATCGATTGATCTGCCATGGGGAAGCTCCTTTTGTTGAAGATGGCCGCCGGGGAGTGCAGGCGGTGTGTAATGACTCTGCCAATATCAGGCTGACAGGATCGGGGTCGAAATGATCTATCTCTTTTTTACCGCAGACAAAGGAAATCATACGCAAAAGGGCCGCGCAATGCACTAGGATGAAGGGCAGCGGAGGCGGTAAGGCCAATGGGAAGAGTTTTTTTAGGAATCATACTGGGAGTTCTGCTTGTGCCGGTGTTGGTGCTGGGGTGGTTGTGGCGGGGCAACGTACCCGTGGCGGTGGCCGATCCGCCCCTGCCCCAGGAGCATCAACTGGTTGGGCTGGCGCTGAATGCCCGCATCCAGCGCGATCAGGTGAAGGCACCGCCGATTCAGGCGGATGAGGACAACCTTGTCGCCGGAGCGCGCGTATATACCGAGAAGTGCGCGGTTTGCCACGGCATTTACGGCAAACCATCCGTCTTTGGCGGGAGTATGTATCCCGCCGCGCCAGCGCTCTGGGAAAAGCACCAGCATGGCACGACTACGATCGTGGGCGTAAGCGACGACCCGCCGGGCGAGACGTATTGGAAGGTGGTTAACGGCATCCGGCTCACGGGAATGCCCTCCTACAAGAGCCTGCTGACCGACACGGAGATCTGGCAGGTGAGCCAACTGCTGGCTAATGCCGATAAGCCCCTGCCTCCGGGGGCGTTGGAGATTCTACGCGGGGATGAGACTCCGGCTGCGACTGCGGCCGAGACAGGCCAGGAGGCCAAGTAAGCAGAACGGCCTGCGGCAACAGTTGTGGAGAGGGATGAGTCTGGATGAGTGTGATTGAGAAACTGCGCAAGGGCTTCGGGTATTTTCTTCTGAGCGTGGGCATCTCCCGTCCGATGCCCAATCCGGAGAAGAAGCCGCCTGCTTCTTCCAAGCCGTAATCGAGAGCGAAGACCGGCAGATGAAGCGATGTGAGTGGCGAGCACTCATGGCCTTTTGTTGAACTGCCGAAATGGAATTTATTTGCTCTTTGAAACACACTGAGGCCGAGGCGCGTCAATGGAAAGGGAAGGGAATCGATTGCCCCTTCGGCTTTGCCGGATGGCAGAGATTGCCCGGCATGGTGCTCTTCCAGTTGAAGAGTTACAACTCGGCCCGCAGGCAAGATGAAAATCACGATGCATATGGAGAATTTGGATGAAGGAAAGAGGAACTCTCAATAGTGCGCTGCTGATCGGGGCGCTTGTACTTGGTTCAATGATGCCGGCGCTTGCGCAGGGCGGCGATTACTTCAGCAACTGGCCGAAGGGCGCCTCGCCGCAGGAAGTGGGCAAGAAGCTGGCTGAACATTTTGTCGCCAGTCCGCATCAGTACACGCCAACCATCCACTACTCCGAGGTTGCCACCTGGTACGGGGCACTGACCTTTGCGCAACTCTCGCACGACGAGGCCCTGCAAAAGGAATTGATTGCAAAATTTGAGCCGCTGTTACCGAACGGCGCGGAGGCGGCGCGGATTCCGCAACGGCATCATGTGGACGATTCGATCTTCGGAGTGGTTCCGCTGGAGATTGCGATTCAGACTCAGGACCCGAAGTATCTGGCCGATGGCAAATGGTGGGCGGACCGGCAGTGGGAGAACCCGCGCCCGGACGGCCTCTCCACCGAGACACGTTTCTGGGTCGATGATATGTATATGCTAACGATGCTGCAACTGGAGGCTTACCGGGCCACAGGCGACCACACCTATCTGGACCGCGATGCCAGGGAGATGGTTGCCTATCTGGACAAGCTGCAACAGCCGAATGGTCTCTTCTATCACGCGGAGGACGTGCCCTACTTCTGGGGTCGCGGAGACGGCTGGTTTGCCGCGGGCATGGCGGAGATTCTGCGCGATTTGCCGAAGGATCACCCGCAGCGGCCACAGATTCTGGCCGGCTACCAGAAGATGATGGCGGCGCTCTTGAAGTATCAGGGCAAGGATGGAATGTGGCGCCAGCTCATCGATCATGAGGAGGCCTGGCCGGAGAGTTCCAGCTCCGCCATGTTCAGCTTTGCGATGATCACCGGCGTGAAGAATGGCTGGCTGGATGCAGCAACCTATGGTCCGGCGGCGCGCAAGGGATGGCTCGCGGTGGTGGGCTACATCGATCAGAATGCGGATGTGACCAGCGTCTGCTCCGGGACCGGCAAGCTGAACGATCTGGAGTATTATTTGACTCGCCCGCGGCGGACCGGCGACTTCCACGGTCAAGCTCCGGTTTTGTGGGCGGCCTCCGCGCTGCTGCGCTGATCTCGATAACGTGGGTGCCCCGCCCTTGCCGCGTTTGCTGTTGCGGCTTCGGGGTTCCCACGACTCCTGATACCGGAATTGCTAGAATCGATGCTATGCCGCTGACTCGCCAACAGGCTCTCGACTATGTCCGTTCCTCCGACCTGATCGGCCTGGGTTTCGATGCAGATCAGGTGCGCCGCCAGTTGCACCCGGAGAGCGTGGTCACATA
>Ga0181520_10004438_pt1 | contig 23471 bp, 21 predicted proteins | sample PEATcosm2014_Bin_29_FD_132451 | JGI IMG/M metagenome (GOLD analysis project Ga0181520, IMG submission 132451) | Peatland microbial communities from MTU Mesocosm Facility, Houghton, MI, USA - PEATcosm2014_Bin02_30_metaG | ecosystem: Environmental > Terrestrial > Soil > Wetlands > Peat | place...
GACAGCATGCTCGGCGGGACGAGCTGGATGTTGGCGCCGATGCCGCGTCCGGGGCCGATGAGCTTGTCGCGCAGCGCGAATTCCTTGCCGAGGTCGCGCCGCGCGCCCTCGCTCGCCGCCAGCGCCGCCTTCACCCGTTCGAGGAACGGCGCCGTCTGGCGCGCCATGGCGAGGATGATCGTGTCGCCGGCGGGATCGATGGGCACGGGAATGTCGGCGTCGGCGACCGTAGCGAGATCGCGGATCGCGCCCGGCTTGGTCTCGTCGAAGGCGTAGAGCTTCGATTGCAGCAGGCCGGAATGGCCGACGCGGAACGTCGCGGCGGCGCCGACCGGCAGGCGGTCGTTGGGCGCGAGCGACACGGCGAGCGGGCCGTCGCCGACGGTTGGGAAGCCGGGATCGGACACCGCCACCTGCCACGAGCAGGCGAGGCCCTTCGCCGCGCCGCTGTCGCCCGCCGCGATCATCCAAGCGAGCGGGCTTGCCGAGGCGGCGAGCTTCGGCGCGACGTCGGCGAGCGCGCGCGCGTCGATGCGGCCGATGAGCGGCCGGTCGATCGGCGCGAGGCGATTGGCGATCGAAGCGACCGCGGCTTCGGCGTCGGCCCGCGTCTTGGCCGCGACGATCCAGCGCACGCGGCTGGCGTCGGCGAAGGTGCGCAGACGATCGGCGAACGCGGCGATGTCGGAATCGCTGGCGAGCGCCAGCGGCGCAGCGCGCGCGGCGGGGACACACGCCGTGACGGCGCACAGGGCGGCGAGCAGGGCGCCAACGGCGCGGCGGCGCCGACGGCGCCGCGGCGCTTCAGGCCGGACAGGCGTGCGCATCGTTGGTCACCTTGAACTGGTAGCCGATCTCGGCGCCGACGCGGTCGGCGAGGAAGCTGGCCGTCGTCGTCAACACCGCGGCGCCGGCGAGGCCCTTGAGCGTCTTGCGCAGATCGTCCTGCAACGCGGTGATCTGCACCGAAGGGTCGCGCGTGGCGACGACGAACAGCCGCACTTCGTCCTCGGTCGGCTCGATCGGGATCGCCGCGGTGAGGTCGATCTGGCCGCCGCCGTGTGGGCTCGGATCGAGCGCGCGGAAATGCTCGGCGTCGAGGATGACGGGATCGGCGGCGCGCGACACCGAAGCGATGAACAGGCGCGGCGGCCGGAGCGCGCTGGCGTAAGGCAGGCCGTCGCGCGCGCTGACGCGCAGCACCAGCGTTTCGCCGCCGATCACCATCGGCTGGCGTTGGTCGTCGAAGCAGGGGCCGAGCAATTGCAGCTTGTCGGCGCTGGCGTCGTAGCGCGCGCGCTGCGGCGCGGAATCGTCGGCGAGGCCGCGCGTCGCCGGGCCGACCGGCTCGAAGGCGAGCGTGATCGGCGCATGCAGCCACGACAGCCAGGCGCCGATGACGACCGCGATCGCGACGACGGCCGCGAACGCCGCGAGGGCGCGCGCCGGCGTGACGATCTCGCGCATGGCGAAGGGGCCGAGCGCCGGCTCGACCGCGTCGAGCGTGTCGGCGAAGACGATTTCGATCTCGGCCCCGGCCGCGCGCGCTTCCTTGCGCAGCCGCTCGAGCGGCGCCGCCTCGGCGGTCTCGAGCGGGCGGCCGTCGATTGCGGTCGCCGGCAGCGCCACCACCATCCTGCGGCCTTCGAGCGCCTGGCGGTGCTGAACGATGTAGTCGCCGATCAGCGACAGCTTGCCGCGCAGGCCGCCGACCGGGCCGACCGCGACGGCTGGCGCGCCGGGCGCGTTGGGCAGCACGATCTCGCCGGTGGCGAAGACGACGCCGGCGTCGGCGTCGCGACCGAACGCCTGGCAGATCGCCGCCAGCGTCAGGCCGAGCCCGGCCGAACGCGCGTTCTCGTCCGACAGCCGGCCGACCTGCAGTTCGGAAATGCGCAGGTTCCAGCGATTGAGGCGCCCGTTGCTGCGGCTGAGCCACAGCCTGGCGCGCCGCGCAGCGACAAAACGAGTCGCCGCCTCGCGCACGGTCTGGCCGATGCCGTAGAGGCCGAAATCGAACAGCTCGGAAATCTGCGGCACCAGCTTCGCCGGATGCGGCTCCGGGGCGAAATCGCCGGCGATCGCTTCGAACAATTGCGCCCCTTCGCCGTTCGCGCCGACCAGGGGCACGAAGACGCGAGCGGTCACGGCTGGAGGTCCAGCAGTTCGATTTCGAGTCGCGAGAAATCGGCGCGCGTCAGCGCGTCGGCGTCGAGCACGACATGCAGGCGGCCGTCGCGGTCGAACACGCCGTCGATCTGCAGCGCGTCGCCGAGGCGCACCTTGACCCCACGCCGGGCGTAGGCGTTCAAGCCCACGACGCCCTGCGCCTGCAGCGTCAGCACCTTGGCCTCGTCGCCTTCGTGCTCCAGTCGCGCCAGCACGAGCCCGTCGCCGCTCAGGATTCCGGCGGCGGGGAAGCGCCATTCCTCGGTTCCCTTCGCCGCCAGGGCGGCGAAGGTCGAAACCGGCCGCATGCGTTCGCCGGCGCGGTCGAGATCGTTGAGGGCGATCGCCGTCTGGGTCGCGACGCGGAGCGTCCGCAGAAACCGCGCCGCGTCGCGGGGATCAAACGTCGAATTCATGGTCTTCTCCTCGGCCCGACCTTCGGTTCCCCGACGGCGAGGCGCTGCGCCGGGTTTACGGTCTGGCCGCCGCCGCGACGACGAAGCGCGCGGTCCGCGCCGACAAATCCTCAACGTAAGCCGCGAGATCGCCCTGGAAATCGGCTTTGACCCGGCGGCGCAGGAACAGGCTCTCGCCGAGCGCCTCGTTCAGCGTCCGCCCCGCCATGATCGCCGCCAGCAGGTCGCGTTCGGGCGGGGCGATCGCTCCGGCCTCGACCGCCGCATTGAGATAGGGCGCGGCCTCCTGCTGGGTCATCAGCGGACCGTCCGCCTCGTCGGCGATCTCGGCCGCCTGCGTCGCCTCGACCGACTCGAACGACAGCAGGTAGGTCTGGTCCTGGCCGGCGACGCGCGAGACGATCGCCGCGCCGAGCGGCGTGGCGACGAAATCCTTGCCTGTCTTCGCGCCCGGCACCGGCGCGGCGGCGAAGGCGGCCTCGATCTCCGCGTCGCTCGGGCGGCGGCCGAGCTTGTCGCCCATCGTCGCTTTCAGCGCTTTGAGGAAGCTGTTGGCGGCCTTGAGCGTGTTGACGCCGGCGGCGTCGTCGCCGACCAGCCATTCCTTCGGGCAAAGGCCGAGCCGCAGCGTCTCGGCGTAGGGCCGGTTGGCGGCGTCGAGGCATTTGAGGATGCGGTTCGACAGTTCGAACAGTTCGCTGGTCTCGCGGAAGCGGCGCCGGCGCGTCGGACCGCCGACCAAAGCCTTCCAGGTCGAGAGCTCTTCGTCGCGTGGCGGCGGGGCGATCGGACCGGCGGCGCGGGTCGCGATCAGCGCGGCGAGATTGTCGGCCGAGGTCGGCTGGTCGCGCCGCGCCGCGATCGGCCGGTCGAGCACGCGATCGAAATAGAACTCGGCCGCCTCCTCGACGCCATCGGGCGGCGGATAGGCCCAGACGCCGACCAGGCCGTCGGAATAGCGCTTGTTGACGGTCAGCAGCCGACGCACGCGCTCGTAGAGATGGAACGGCTTGACGACGACGATCTCCTCGGCGTCGCCGAGCGCATCGTTGCCGTTGGCGAGATTGGCCAGGTGTCCGGCGAAATAGGCGACGATGTCGCGCCCCGATTTTCCCGCCCGCTGAGCGCCCATGATCGCTTGTTCCGCCTGTTCGCCCGACGCCGGCGGCGTGAAGCGCTGGCCGGGGGCGGCATTATCAGCCGGATCGGCCGGTTGACAAGCCGACGGACCCAGCGCGCTGGCGTCGCCCGGCGAATGGTGATTGCATCGGCGCGCCAATGAAAAGGGGATTCGCCGCGCATGGGTAACGACGACGCGCTGACCAAGGCCGAGGCGTTGCTGACGCGCGCGCCTTTGTTCGACGGCCACAACGATCTCGCCTGGACCATCCGGGTCGACAAAACGGCTCGCGGCGACGTCGTCGCTTACGACCTGACCCGCGTCCATCCCGAGAGCGACACCGACATCCCGCGCCTGCGCGAGGGCAAGGTCGGGGCGCAGTTCTGGGCGGCGTTCCAGCCGACGTCGGCGCCGCACCCGGCGCGCACCGCGCTCGAACAGATCGACCTTATCCGCCGCTTCGAGGCGACTTACCCAGACGTGTTTCTGCCGGCGCGTTCGGCCGCCGACTTCGCCCGCGCGCAGCGCGAGGGCAAGATCGCCTCCTACATCGTCGTCGAAGGCGGCGTCGGGCTGGAGAACGCGCTGGCGCCGCTCAGGCTGTGGCACGCGGCGGGGGCGCGCATGCTGATCCCCTGCCACAACGAGACGCTCGACTGGGTCGACTCGGCGACCGACGCGCCGCGCCGCGGCGGCTTCAACGCCTTCGGCCGCGCCGTGATTGGCGAATGCAATCGGCTCGGCGTGATCGTCGACGGCGCGCATGTGTCGCACGACGGCATCCGCCGCCTGCTTGACGTTTCCGAGGCGCCGATCCTGCTGTCGCACTCGAATGCGTTCAGCTTGTGCGACCACCCGCGCAACGCGCCCGACGACGTGCTCGGACGGCTGAAGGCGAACGGCGGCGCCGTGCTCGCGACCTTCGTGCCGGGCTTCGTGTCGCAGGCTTTGCGCAACTGGCTGAAAGGTTCGCTCGACGCCCACGGCAAGGCGCCGCCGGTCGCCGACCCGAAGGCGCGCATCGCGGCGCTCGAAGCGCGCAACGGCCCGGCGCCGCGCGTGACGCTGGCAGAAGTCGCCGACCAGATCGTCTATCTGGTCGAGACCGCGGGGATCGACCATGTCGGCATCGGCTCCGACTTCTACGGCGGCGCCCAGCCGCAGGGGCTCGAGCATGTCGGCCGCTTCCCGCATCTGTTCGCCGAACTGATTCGCCGCGGCTTTTCCGAACACGACCTGGAAAAAATCGCCCACCGCAACATCCTGCGCGTCATGCGCAAGGTCGAGCAGGTCGGCGAGGCGCTGCGGGAAGCGCGCGAGCCGGCCGTGGGCCGGATCGAGGATTATCCGGGGCCGTGAGGGGGCTGCCCTCGTCCGGCCGTTCGGGCCCCCGGGATTTCGGCCGGGGGCAGGCTCTTCTCCCGCTGGCGCGAGAAGGGATTTCTCCGCGCCGCCTGCCGGAGAGGGCTGGGGTGAGGGCGGGGTCGTCAAGCCGCGCGTCAAGTTTCGTCAAGGCTTGTCAAATCTTGTCAAGCGATGTCAAGCCGCGGCACGCCTTGTCAAGAGCATAATCGTTACGAATCAACGGCTTGCGGCGCGTCAAGGGCGGCTTCGGCGATTGGCCAGTCGGCTTCGCCCGGCGCCATCGCCAGAATGCGGATGCGGCGGAATTCGCGCTCCCGCGTCGCGCGGGCAGGCTGGCGGCGGCAGGGCAGGGGCGTTTCGGTCACGGGTGGGATCCTTCGGCGCGCGGCGCCGATGCGCGGGCGGGATGTGGATTTGACAAAGGAATAGGATAGCATGAATTCTGAAAATCGGAATAAAATTGCAGCCCTGAGGAAGGGGCGGCGGGTCGGTTTCAACCATCCCCTTTTGCGCCCAAAGCGGTCACGGATCGAAAAACTCACCCCGGAAGCTGACATTCGCCAGCAAATCTCTGGCGGTACTCGCTCGGACTGAGTTTGACGCGGCGGCGAAAATGATGGCGCAGAGCGTGCGCGCTCGCGATCCCGACAGCTTCGGCGACCTCTTCCATAGGCCGGGCGCTCGAAGCGAGGATGAGCTTGGCGGCCTCCACCCGCTCGTCGATCAGCCAGTCGCCCGGGGACGAGCCCGTCGCCTCGAAGAAACGACGCTCGAAGGTGCGCTTGCTCATCCGCGCCTCGCGCGCCATTTCGTCGATCGTCCAGGGCTTATGCAGCGCCAGCCTGATCCGGTCGAGCGCGGGGGCGACCTCCGCGTCAGGCCGGACGCGGACCGGACGTTCGAGAAACTGCGCTTGGCCGCCGCTGCGATGGGCGGGCATGACGATGCGCCTTGCCACCGAATTGGCTGCGGCCGGGCCGAAATCCTGTCGGACGATTTCGATCATCAAGTCGATGCCGGCGGCGCTGCCCGCCGAGGTGAAGATTCCGTCGCTTTCTCGATAGAGCGAAGTCTCGTCCACTTCGATCTGCGGAAATTTTCGCCGCAGGGCGTCGGCGTAACGCCAGTGCGTCGTCGCCACGGCGCCGTCGAGCAGGCCGGTCGCGGCGAGCACGAAGGCGCCGGAGCAGATCGACGCTAGCCGAGCGCCGCGCGCATGGGCGGATCGCAATTGCTCGAGAAGACCAACAGGCACAGGGACGTCGGCGCCTTTCCAGCCCGGCGCCACGATCAGGTCTGCTCGGTCGATCAGGTCGGTCCCGCCATCCGGCAGGATGCTGAAACCGCCGTGCGCGCGCAGCGGGCCTGGCTCGATCGCGCAACTGGCGAAGCGATACCAGCCGGGCCCCATTTCGGGCCGGGCAAGGCCGAAGACTTCGGCGACAATGCCGAATTCAAACGTGCACAGGCCATCGTACAGCAGGGCGACAACCAGTGGGCCTGGCGACTGTGGGGGTTTCGACTTTGGCATGATCTATACGCATATTGTCATTTGCGCCAATTGCAAGCGGCCGGCTCGCGCAGCATACCGGGGCGAAAAGGAGAAACCCGATGACGTCAGCTGTCACCACGCCTCTCCCCGCTCCCAGCGCTTTGGCGAAGGAGCATTTCGCCGCTGCGTTCGCCTTCGAGACGGATTGCTGGGATGTGCGCGACGCCCTTTCGAAGGGCGCCGATTTCGTGCTGCTCGACGTCCGCAGCCCCGCTTTGTACGCCAAGGGACACGTTCCCGGCGCGATCAACCTGCCGCAAGGCAAGATCATTGCATCGAAGGTGGCGCAATGGCCGGAAGACACCGTCTTCGTGACCTATTGCGCCGGCCCGCATTGCAACGGCGCGGCGCGCGGGGCGCTGCGTCTCGCCGAGCTCGGACGTCCGGTCAAGATCATGGCCGGCGGCGTCACGGGGTGGCTCGACGAAGGATTCGCGCTTCAGGTCGGCGCCAGCTGATGGACGCGCGTCGCCACGCGCTGGCGCTGGCGGCGTCCAGGTCGGCGTAGCGGCGCGCGTCCACCTCACTCGGTTCCGATTCGAGCGCCTTTCTCTGCGACGGAGCGTTTCATCAGCGGCACAAAGAAAACAAGTGCGACCATGACGACAGCCAGCGCCCAAAACACGTCGAGGTAGGCGAGCGCCGACGCCTGCTGCTGGCGCAGGTTTGCGAGCGCCTGCAAGGCCAGCTGCCGCGCGGCGACGGGATCGCCGGTTTGCTGCAGGAATGGTCCGGAAGCCTGATCCAGGAAGGAACGCGCCGCCGCGTTGAAGGGATCGAGCCATTCGCCAAGACGGAGGCTGTGGAACTGGTCGCGGCGCTCCTGCATCGTCTGCGCCAGCGAGGTCCCGACGCTGCCGCCCTCGTTGCGCAGCAGGCTCAACAGGCCGACCGCCGCCCCGCGCAACGCGACCGGCGTATAAAGGTAAGCCGCCACGTTCGCCGGGGCGAAGCACATCGCCAGCCCGAGGACCAGCGCCACCCGCGGCCAGACGGCCTGGCCCGGACTGATGTCCAGGTTCATCCGCGACATCCAGTAACTCCCCGCGGCCATCGTCAACAGACCTGCGGCGATCAGCCACCGCGCGTCGATTCCGCGACCGAGCGTGCGCCCCACGATCAGCATGGCGACGACGGCGGAGAAGCCGGCCGGCGACATGACCAGTCCGGCGCTCAGCGCATCGTAGCCGAACAGCGACTGCAGCAAGGCGGGCAACGCGGTGCTGGAGGCGTACAGCACCGCGTAAGCGCAAAAGATGATGATGCAGCAGGCGATGAAATTCCGCTCTCGCAACGGCCGGAAATTGACCACCGGACTCGGATGGCGCAGTTCCCAGACAATCAGTCCGGCCAAGCCTGCGGCGAACAGGATCGCCAGGGTCTGCACACGCCAGAACGGGTCGCTCAGCCAGTCCCATTCCTGGCCCTTGCTGAGCGCCACCTCCCAGCAGACGATGACGACGACCAGCAGCGACAGGCCGACGCCGTCGAAGCTGAACGGGCGCCGGCGCAACGCCGCGCGCTGGGCCGTGAGGTAATCGGGATCCCGGAGCGTGACGGCGCAGGCGCCCAGGGCCAGCAGGCCGGTGGGGACGTTGATCCAGAACACCCACCGCCAGGAGTAGCTGTCGGTTATCCAGCCGCCGAGCGTCGGACCGACGATGGGCGCGATCAGCGCGGCCAGGCCGAACAGCGTCATGGCCATGCCTTGCCGCTCGACCGGGAAGGCGTCCAGCAGCACGCCCTGGCTCGACGGCTGAAGACCGCCGCCGGCAAGACCCTGGAGCACGCGGAACAGGATCAGTTGACCGAGACTTGTCGCCATGCCGCACAGCCCGGAGGCAAGCGTGAAGACGGCGATCGAAAGCAGGAAGTAGTTGCGGCGCCCTAGGCGCGCGATCAGCCAGCCGGTGATGGGCAGGATGATCGCGTTGGCGGCAAGGTAGCTGGTGATGACCCATTCGCCGTCATCGACCGTGGCCGAGAGGCCGCCGGCGATGTAGCGCAGCGCCACGACCGCGATCGTGGTGTCGAGCACCTCCATGAAGGTCGGCACGACGACGACGGCGGCGACGATCCAGGGGTTGATCGCCGCGCCGGATCGGGAACGCGCAGGCGACGACGACACGACGGCGCCGGTCATTGCGGCGCGTGGGCTTGGAGAAACTTCCCGGCGTCGGCTCCGGTCGGCGGACTATGGATATAGACGTAGGGAACGACCGACGTGCCGATGAACAGCGGCGTCCGATCGGCGTCGTAATCGACCAGATCGATCCGGACCGGCAATCGCTGCACCACCTTGACGAAATTGCCGGTGGCGTTCTCGGGCGGCAGCAAGGCCAGGGTCGATCCGGTTCCCATGGTGAAGCCGGCGACCCGGCCCTTGAAGGTTTGCCTGCCGCCGTACATGTCGATGCGCAGATCGACCGGCTGGCCGATGCGCAGGTCGCGCAACTCCGTTTCCTTGAAGTTGGCGTCAACCCAGATTTCGTTGAGCGAGCGAATCGCCATCAGATTCTGGCCGACCTGAACATAGTTGCCCGGATTGACGTTGCGCCGCGTGACGACGCCGTCGATCTCCGCGACGATGTCGCAGTAACTCAAGTTCAGTTCGGCTTGCGCAAGATCGCGCTTCGCGGCTTCGAGTTTCGCCTCGGCCTGTTTGACGGCCGGAGCGTTGGCCGCGTACTTGGCGAACGTGGCGTCGACGTCGCCCAGTTTATAAAACTGGTCGAGCATCGCTTTCGGACCCTGGTCGAACGCGTGCGCGACGCCGAGTTGCGCGGCGCTCTGAATGAGCGCCGCCTGAGCCTGGAGGACGGACGAAAAGGTCTCGTCGAGATCGGCCGGCGCCTGGCCGAGATCGCCGCCGCCATCAGGCTGCGCCGGCAATCCGAGGGAGACGCGGACCTGGTAGACCTCGGCGAGCGCTTGGGTGAGCTCCGCGCCGGCCGTCGTCAGCGCCGCCTGCCGCTGGTCATACGCTTCACGCGGCACATTGGCGCTGGCGAGGAGTTCCTTCGCCCGATCGAATTCAAGCTGCGCCAGCGTCAATGCAGCCTTGCTCTTGTCGACGGCGGCCACGCGTGCGTGCAGCAGCGCGACTTGGTTGTCGACGTTCTGCACGGCGTGTTGCAGGTCCCAGCGCCGGCCCATCGCCTCCGCCTCGATCGCGCGCGCCGCAGCGATGGCGAGTTGGAGGTCGGCCTGCGCGACGTCGACCGCCGCCTGTTTTTCGGAGACGGCGACTCGGTACGGCTCCGTGTCCAGCTCGGCGAGGCGATCGCCCTTGCGCACGCGGTTGTCGTCGTCCACCAGAACGCGGGAAATCTGTCCCGCCACGCGGGGGGCGACAAACGTGACGTGCCCATTGACGAAGGCGTCGTCGGTGGAGACGGTGTCGAGCATCGCCTCGACCCACGGGACGCCCAACACGATGAGAACCGCCAGGACGACAACGCCGAGGGCGGCGGCCAGAAGCTTACGGTTCCGCGTAGGCTTTCTGGCCTCCTGCGGCGCGGGGCCGGACTCCGACGGCGTCTGCGCGAAATTCGCGTCATGGGCAGCCGCAGCGTCTCCATTCGCTGTCGGCTGCGCACCGATCGAACCTGGCTTGTCGCTTTGCTCGGCCATGTCGGGCGCCTCGTTGCAAGGGGACGAAACGGACGGCGTCGAAAGGCTATGGCTCGTCCTGACCGCAAAAATAATTCGACCGCCCATGGGAGGCGACGCATGGCGGCGGGCGTCCTTGAAGGACCGCTTCATCCATGGCGCGCCCGATGGCCCAAGCCGTCAGTCACAAGAAAGTCTCTGATAGTCGGCGCAGCGGTCAAGAACAAAATGCGTGACTTTGTACTGACTTGATTCGATTAATTCCGGTCTATGCGTCGAAGCGCTGAGAGCAGTCATCCACCGGCGCTTCCGGCGCACCCGGCTTTACTGACGGAGCCAGTTGAACCGAACTCAACGTGCGATGGCGCGGCGCCGCCAAGCCTCAATGACCAGGAACGGGAGCTGCCGGATGGATGAAAATGAGATTCGAGAGGCGCTCGATCGCCACTGGGCCGCCTCGGACGCAAATGACTTCGATGTCGAGCACGACATATACCGGGACGACGCGCTGCTCGAGTACCCGCAATCGGGCGAGCGCATCAGGGGCCGGCGCAGCATCCAGGCCTCCCGCGTCGCGCAGCCGAACGCGAAACGCTTCAGGGTGCGCCGCATCGTCGGCGCGGGCGACCTCTGGGTCACGGAATTCATCCTCGCCTACGACGGCCGGCCGTCCTATTCGGTGAGCGTCATGGAGTTTCTCGATGGCAAGGTGGCCCGCGAGACCCAATACTTCGCCGACCCGTTCGAGCCCGGACCTTCGCGCGCGCCTTGGGTCGAGCGAATGGGATGAAAATCGGCGCGACAATGGCGCTCCCGCGCGTGCTGGACCGGGCGGAGACGCCCGTCGACACCGCTGAGTTCGCTCGTTTTCTCATTGGCAAAACGCTCGTGCGGACCCTCGCCGAAGGCGTCGCTGGCGGCCGCATCGTCGAGACCGAGGCCTATGGCGTCGGCGATCCCGCGGGTCACGCCTATCGCGGCATGACCGCACGCAATCGGGCGCTGTTCCTCGAGCGTGGGCGCGCCTACGTCTATCTCGCCTATGGCGTTTCGTTCATGCTGAACGTGTCCAGCGAGACGTCCGGCGTGGGCGCGGGCGTGTTGATCAGGGCGATCGAGCCGACCGACGGCGTCGCGATCATGCAGCGAAATCGCGGCGTCGAGCGGGTCCGAGACTTGGCGCGGGGTCCGGGACGGCTGTGCGCAGCGTTGAGGATTGATCGCCGGCTGGACGGGATCGACCTCTGTCAGGCCGGCCCGCTGTGGCTCGGATCCGACGATCGAGCGTCAGGCGAAATCGGCCAGAGCAAACGGATCGGCATCACGCGCGCAGCCGACAGCCCACTGCGCTTCTACGCTCGAGGCAATCGGTTCGTCAGCGGTCCGCAGGCGCTGAATCGATGAGAGACGCAACTTTACCGGCGTCGGGCCGCCCAGCCTTCCCCTTCCGCCCCGCCCGTGGCAATACGCGGTCCCCCGTGTGATGGGAGCCTCGCCGCCATGACAGAAGCAGCGCAGCGCGGCGCGCCGACGCCGCCGGTCGCCGCCAAGAAGCCGGAGCGACGCCAGGCCCACGGCGTCGCCTGGGTCGACGATTACGCCTGGATCCGCGCCGACAATTGGCGCGAAGTGTTGCGCGACCCCGCGGCGCTGCCCGCCGACGTGCGCGCCCTGCTCGAAGCGGAGAACGCCTACGCCGACGCCGCGCTGGCGCCGACCCGCACGCTGCAGCGCCAGCTCGTGCGCGAGATGCGCGCGCGGCTGAAGGAGGACGACAGCGACGTGCCGCAGAGCGACGGGCCTTACGCCTATTATTCGCGCTTCCGGCACGGCGGCCAGCACCGCATCTTCTGCCGCAAGCCGCGCGGCGGCGGCAAGGAGACGATCCTGATCGACGGCGACGCGCGCGCCGAGGGCAAGGGGTTCTTCCATCTGTCGCTCGCGCGCTGGTCGCCCGACCATTCCAGGCTCGCCTGGGGCGCCGACGACAAGGGCTCGGAGATGTACGCGATCCGCGTGCGCGACCTTGCCGGCGAGACGGACCTGGCCGATTGCGTCGAGAACACGACCGGCGAAGCGGTGTGGACCGCCGACTCGGCGTGCTTCCTCTATGTCGAGCAGGACGAGGATCATCGCCCGTGGCGGGTGATGCTGCATCGGCTGGCGACGCCGCAGAGCGAAGACGTCGAAATCTTCGAGGAGGCCGATCCGGCCTTTTTCATCGCCATCCGCGCCACGCGGCTTGGCCGCGCGGCGATGATCTCGGTTCACGGCCACGATTCGTCGGAGACGCATGTCGTCGATCTCGGCGATCCCGCCGCCAAGCCGCGGCTGATCGCGCCGCGCCGGCCCGGCTTCCGCTACGAGGCGATGGATCACGGCGACGTTTTCTACATCCGCGCCAACAGCGGCGGCGCGGCCGATTTCCAGATCGTCGTCGCGCCGCGCGCCGCGCCCGAGGAGGCAAATTGGCGGCCGTTCGTGCCGCACAAGTCAGGGCGGCTGATCGAGCATGCCACCTTGTTCAAGGACTTCCTCGTCCTGCTGGCGCGCGAGGACAACGTCCCCCATCTCGTCGTCCACGCGCTCGCCGACGCCGGCGCGCACGAGATCGCCTTCGAGGCGCAGACCTACACGCTGGCGCTCGAGCCGGTCTACGCGTTCGATTCGCCGACCTTCCGCTTCAGCTTCGCCTCGATGGCCTGCAGCCAGGAAATCTACGATTACGATTTCGTCCACCGCCAGCGCATCCTGCGCAAGAAGCAGGAGACGCCGAAGGATTTCGACGCGTCGGCCTATGTGACGCGCTGCGTCTTCGCCCGCGCCGACGACGGCGAGAGCGTGCCGATCTCGCTCATGCATCGTCGCGACCTCAAGCGCGACGGAACGGCGCCGCTGCTCGTTTACGGCTACGGCGCCTACGGTCACGCGATGGAGGCCGGCTTCTCGACCAACCGCCTGTCGCTGGTCGACCGCGGCTTCGTCTACGCCATCGCCCATGTGCGCGGCGGCACGGAAAAGGGCTGGCGCTGGTACGAGTCCGGCAAGCTCGCTTTCAAGCCCAACACCTTCGGCGATTTCATCGCCGCCGTGCGCCATCTCGTCGCCGAGGGCTACGGCGCGCCGAACCGCGTCGTCGCCCACGGCGGCAGCGCCGGCGGCATGCTGATGGGCGCTGTCGCCAACATCGCGCCGCAGCGCTTCGCCGGAATCGTCGCCGACGTGCCGTTCGTCGACGTGCTCAACACCATGCTCGACGGCTCCCTGCCGCTGACGCCGCCCGAATGGCGCGAATGGGGCGACCCCATCCGCTCGGCCGAGGCCTTCGCGTCGATCCGCGGCTACAGCCCCTACGACAACGTGCGGCCGCAGGCCTATCCGGCGATCCTCGCGCTCGCCGGCCTGACCGATCCGCGCGTCACCTATTGGGAGCCGGCGAAATGGGTCGCCAAGCTCAGGGCGACGATGACCGGCGGCGGCCCGGCGCTGCTGCGCACGGCGATGGAGGCCGGCCACGGCGGCGCGTCGGGAAGGCTCGAGCGGCTCGACGACGTCGCTCGCATCTACGCCTTCGCCATCGCCTGCGCCGAAGGCAAGATCGGCGCGCGGGCGGGGCAGGAGGCGGCGGCGGGATGAGGGCAAGCCTCGGACTTAGGTCGTCTGAACGACCGCTTCGCGCCCCGCTCGCCATTTCCGAGCGGACGCCCGAAAGCCGCCGTTTGGTCAAGCTCGATCCGCGGAGAGCGCGATGTCGCGTTGGGCTTCGAGCGACTGAAGACGCTCGGCGAGCGCGGCGCGGATCGATGCGTATGCGGCGCTGCCGAGCGTCAAACGAAACGGACATCGGTCGGCGTCGGCGGCGACGATCACCGCGTCGACCGTGTTCGCGGCGTCGCCTTTGACCACGAAGCCGCCGTCAAACAGTCCGCGACGGACCGCGCCTGCGGGTGTGGCGTCATAGACCGGCATCGGCGGCGCGTGTTCCAGGCCGGCCGCGAAATTGGTGGCGGTGGGGCCAGGCTCCACAATGAGAAAGTCAATGCCGAACGGCGCCACTTCCTTGGCGACCGATTCGACGAAGCCTTCAATGCCCCACTTCGCGGCATGATAGATGCTGAAATTCGGATAGGCGATCTGCCCGCCCTCCGAGGAAACCTGCACGATGCGTCCTCCACCCTGGCGGCGTAGATGCGGCAGGCTGGCGCGGATCAACTGGATCGAGCCGACAAGGTTGGTCGCGATTTGCCGATCAATCTGCGCATCTGTCGCCTCCTCAGCCGCGCCGAAGAGGCCATAGCCGGCATTGCTGACGACCACGTCGATCCGACCCATCTCCCCGAACGCGCGCGTGACGGCTGTGCGCACCGCGTCAGTGTCGGTCACGTCCAGTCTCAGGACGCAAAGGCGATTTCCATGTTCCGCCAGCAGGTCGTCCAAGGCGCCTTGGCGCCGTAGCGTCGCGACGATCCGATCGCCGCGGGCGAGAAGTTTCTCCGTCAGCAAGCGGCCAAGCCCGGAAGAGGCGCCGGAAATGAACCAGGTCTTCGTCATCGCAAGAACTCCCAATCGTGAGATTGGAGATTTAGTCTCATGCCAATAATGCGATTAGGGGCTATAATCAGCATGACTTAGTGAAGGATCAGCACCAATTTCCAAGCCGACGCTTGCCGACCTCACCGCCTTCACGGCCGTCGCAGAGCGTCGCAGCTTCCGCGTCGCGGCCGACGACCTGGGCGTGTCACGCTCTTCGCTGAGCCACACGATCCGCGCCCTGGAGCGCAACCTCGGGGTTCGTCTGCTCAACCGCACGACCCGCAGCGTGGCGCCGACGGAAGCGGGCGAGCAAATGCTGCGGCGACTGAGGCCGGTTCTGCGCGATCTCGATCAAGCGCTGGACACCGTCGCCGACGAAGGCGGCCACGTCAGCGGAGCTCTGAGGATCAACGCCAACGAATCGGCGGCGCGGCTGCTGTTGCGGACCGTCGTCCCGCTTTTCCTCGCCCGCCATCCGCAAATGACGCTCGATCTGGACGCCGAGGGACGGCTGGTGGATATCGTCGAGCAAGGCTTCGACGCGGGCGTGCGTCTAGCCGAGGCCGTGCCGCAGGACATGGTCGCCGTGCCGATCGGCGACGACGTTCGTTTCCTCGCCGTGGCGGCGCCGGCCTATCTCGCGGGGCGGGCGCCGTTGGCGACGCCTGACGACCTTCGCCATCATCGCTGTATCCAACAGCGGCTGCCGAGCGGGAAGCTCTATCGCTGGGAGTTCGCAAAGCATGGTCAAGAAGTCTCGGTGGACGCGCCCGGCGTGCTGACGCTCGATCACAGCGGCCTGATGGTTGAGGCGGCGGTCGATGGGTTAGGCATAGCTTATGTGCCGGAGTCGGTGGCGCGGCCTTGGCTCGACAGTGGACGACTGGCGACGGTCCTCGAGGCTTGGTGCCCAACCATCCCGGGTCTGCGCCTCTACTATCCGGGGCGCCGCCATGTTCCGGCGGGCCTGCGCGCGTTCATTGACGTCGTGAAGGAGGCGAACCGACGCTGACGCGGTTTTCGAAAGCGGACGTCGCGCCGACGAGGCGCTTTGGCGAACGCGGGCGAACAGGAGTCGGCGATCGGAAGATCAGCCTGACGCGGCTCCGGTGAGCAATTCCTCAATCCGCTGGGCATGGACCGGTTTGCTGAAGAGGTAGCCCTGCATCTCGTCGCAATTCATGTTGCGGAGAAGCGCCGCCTGCGCTTCGGCCTCGACGCCTTCGGCGATGACCCGCAAATTTAGCGACTTGCCGAGGGAGATCACCGCGCTGGCGACCGCCCGGTCGCGCTCGTCGGCGAGAAGTCCGTCGATGAACGACTTGTCGATCTTCAGTCGTGAGACCGGAAAGCTCTTCAGAGCGCTGAGGCTGGAGTAGCCGGTTCCGAAATCGTCGATCGAAAGCTGAACGCCCAGCCCTCTCAATTCCCGCATGGTGGCGACCGCCAGCTCGACGTCCTGCATGATCAGGCTTTCCGTCACTTCCAGCTCGAGATATTTGGCGTCCAATCCGCTCTGCTGCAGCGCGTTGGCGACGCGGGCGACGAGATTCCGTTCTTTGAACTGGCGGGCCGACACGTTGACGCTGACGACGATCGGCGGCAGGCCGAAATTCTGCCACGCCTTGTTGCGCCGACAGGCTTGGCGCAGCACCCAGTCGCCGATCGGCACGATCAGGCCAGTTTCTTCAGCCATCGGAATGAATCGGATCGGTGGGATCACGCCAAGTTTTGGATGCCGCCACCGAACCAGCGCTTCGACCGCGAATATGCGCCCGGTGCGCAAATCGACTTGCGGCTGATAGTCGAGAACGAATTCGGATTCGGCGACCGCGTTTCGCAATTCCCCTTGCAGCAGGAATTTCCCGTGGACCTTGGTGTTCAACTCGGACGTGTAGAACTGGAAATTGTCACGTCCGATATCCTTGGCGCGGTATAGCGCGGCGTCGGCGTTTGCCAGTAGCGTTGTGGCGTCGACGCCGTCATCGGGATAGTTCGCAACCCCGATGCTGCTCGTCACCCTGAGATCGTGGCCCTCCAGCCGAATCGGCCCAGCGATCGCCGTTTGAATCTTTTGGATGGTCTCGGAGATGACGCCCGCGTCTTTGGGCTGATCAACGAGAACGATGACGAATTCGTCGCCGCCGATGCGCACGACCGTATCGGTCGCCCTGATGCAGCCGACCATGCGTTTGGCCACGGTCTTCAGCAACTCGTCGCCCGCATTGTGTCCCAAGTTGTCGTTGATGAGTTTGAAGTTGTCGAGATCGACAAACAGCGCCGTCACCCAACGATCGTAGCGTTGCGCGTACAACACGGCTTGTGACAGGCGATCGTTGAGCAAGGTGCGATTGGGAAGACCGGTCAACGCGTCATGGGTCGCCATGAATTGGATGCGGTCCTCGGCAAGCTTGCGTTCGATCGCGATGCCGGCGATGCGGGTCGCGACATTGATGAGATTCATTTCAGCGTCGGTCGGCTCGCGCTGCGTCTTGGAATAGTTGGCGAACGCGCCGAGAATTGCGCCCTGGTGAGACAGGATGGGCGTCGACCAGCATGATCGAAGTCCGAGACTGGCCGCCAGATCCCTGCAATTTTCCGACAGCGGGTCGGTCATGACATTGGCGACGACGACGGACTCCCGCCGATAGGCGGCTGTGCCGCTCACGCCTGATTTCGGACCAATGGGTAGACCGTCGACGGCCCTGGCGTAGGCGTCCGGCAGGTTCGGCGCGGCGCCGCACTTCAATCGGGTCCCCGTTTCGTCGAGCAGCAGAACGGAGCCGACAATCCCGTCAACTTGGGATTCAATCAGGACGATCAGATGCTCGAGAATGTCGACAAGCGGGGCGTTCGTGGCGATCATTTCGAGGATTTGCGCCTGCCCGTCGCGCAACGCGTACGCCAGCTTGCGCTCGGTGATGTCGCGCGAGATTCCGATGACGCCGAAAATCTCGTTGCGATCGTTGCGCAGCGGCACTTTCGTCGTCGATATCTGCTGCTTCAGGCTCCAGGCGATCTCCTCCATGTCGATCATCGGCTGTCCGGTGCGGACGATTTGCTGCTCGTCGGCGTAGAACTTTTGCGCGAGCTCCGCCGGCACAAGCTCGAAATCGGTTTTCCCGATCAGGTCCGCCGGCCCCGCCACGCCGATGCGGTCGGCCGTGACCTGGTTGGCGATGACGAAGCGGCTGTTGACGTCCTTGACCCAAAGGTTGTCGGGCAACCGGTCGATCAGCGCCTGCAGCGAAAGGCGCTCGTTGGCCGCGGCGCGCGCAGCTTTGAGTTCGGTGATGTCCTCATGGGTGACAACGCAGCCGCCGCCGGGCATCGGCTGGCGCCGCATCTGGATGAGCCGGCCGTCCCGCAGCTCGGTCGTCCAGACGATCGATTCGCCGCTGCAATGGTTCGATACGCAAAACGAGAGATAGTCTTCGGCGGCAGCCCCCCAGGTTCCAGCGGCGATGCGAAGCTCGACGATCTCGCGCAGCGTCGCGCCCGGACGGATTTGCTCGGGCGCAATCCGATAAATCTCCGCGAAGCGGCGATTGGATAGGATCATCCGATCTTCGTCGTCGAAGAAGCAAACGCCTAGGGCGATGGCGTCGAATGCGGCCTGATAGCGCTGCGCCCGCAACTCTGCGTTCGTGGCGTCGCGATCGTCCAAGATGGCGTCTTGTGACTCGGCCGCCAGCTTCGCCAGCGCGCCGAAGCTGTCGATATAGGGCTGCTTCGCAGTCCGCTTGACTGGAATTGCGCGCAACGGCAGTCCCCTCCGCTTGGGCGATCGCGGCCGCCATTTCGACCGAGAAGGCGCACAAGACTTGATCAAGCTTAGTCTGCACGCCCTAATGGCCCGTGAACCGGTAACGGAGGGGGCCTTTTCGAATACGTTCCGTCGGTTGAGCGAAGAGATGTGACGCTTTGTCGCAGGTACAAGCCGTTGACGGATTGATCTGAGTCAATGACATCGGGCCAGCCCCCTTTCGGGCGGTTGATGTCAGAGGCGTCGTTATGGCAATGGCTGGTCAGGTCGCTCTTCGTTTTCCCGTCGTCGGCTGGCTGGTGCGCGACGCGATTTACGGCCGTCCCGACGCGAAATACTACTTCCTCGCCAATTGCATTCTAGGCGCCGCGCTCGGCGCCGTCGTCTTTGGCTACGCCTTCGTCATCTCGCTGGCGCTGGTCGCCGCCTGGGTCGCGCTGGCGCTGCTGGTCTACATGACCGCCGCCGACAGCTTCTCCAAGGCCAACCGCCGTCAGCTTTCGGCCGACAAGAAACGTCGCGCGCCGGTGTGATCCTCCAACCCTGCTGCGCGCGGCGGGAAGGCGTCTCGCCGGGTCAGATGGATCAGGCGTTGCGAGTTTGGCCACGGTTCGCGAAGCCCGTGAGTCTTGGCGCGCCGGCGGGAGCCGGTCGGCGGCTCAGGTTTGCGCCCGGATGATCGCGAAGTTCAGCATCGTCCGCGTCTGAAAGCCGATCGAGTCGTAAAGCCTGATCGCCGCGACGTTGTCGGCCCAGGCGTGGAGGTAGGGCGTTTCGCCGCGCGCCAGGATGCGGCGCGCGACGAAGACGGAGAGCAGCCGCGCCAGTCCGCGGCCACGGAAGTCCGGATGGGCGCAGACGCCGCTCAGCTCCGTATAGCCCTCCTGCTTCATGCGTTCGCCAGCCATGGCGGCGAGGCGTCCATCGATGCGGACGCCGAAGAAATCGCCGAGCGCCTGCGCTCGCAGGGTGAACGGGCCGGGCTGCGTCAGACTGGCCAGCGCCAGCATCTCCGCGGCGTCGGATTCCGTCAGCTGCTCGATGCGGGCGTCGGCCACCGGATCGGGCGCGTCCGCCAGCGTCATTTGCACCGCTGGCCCGGCCCTGACGACGACGAAGCCCGGCGGCGGCGGCGCCGCGTCGGGCTCCGCCAAAGCCATGAATTCGCCCGGCCGCGGCAGGGCGGCGAGCGCCGCCAAACTCTCGCGGCTGTCGTCGCGCGCGGCGGCGAACGGAACGATCGACGGATCGTAGCGCCGCGCGAGCGCGCCGCCTTCCGCCAGCGCGGCGTCACGGGTGGCGAGGGCGTTCCAGATCGGGCGGTCGAGGACGTGGGCCATGGTTCTCTGACGACGTGGAGTGACTGCGGCGCCGGCCGGTCGCGCCGCACAACGGCGCGCCATCCGGCGTTTCGCGAAGCCGCTTAACACGATCCGGCGGAACCGTCAGTCGCCGCGAAGGACGGCATCCGCGCAGGTCTAACGGCAAAAGGGTCTAGATCGCCAGGCCGCCGCTGACCTCGATGCGCTGCGCATTGACCCAACGGTTGTCTTCGGCGAGCAGGGCGGCGATCATCGGCCCGAGATCGTCGGCGACGCCGGCCCGACCGAGCGCCGTATGGTCGGCGATCTGTTTGTTCACGACGGGATTGTCGCGAACGACGCCGCCGCTGAAATCGGTGGCGACGGGGCCCGGCGCCACGACGTTGACGGCGATCCGGCGCGGGCCCAGTTCCAGCGCCATGTGGCGCGACAGGACTTCGACGGCGCCCTTGATCGAAGCGTAGACCGCCCCGCCGGGGCTGGCGATGCGCGTGCGCGCCGTCGAGACGTTGATGATGCGGCCGCCGTCGGCGATCAGCGGCAGAAGCTTCTGCGTCAGGAAGAACACGCCCTTGAAATGAACGGCGTAGACGCTGTCGAGCTCCTGCTCGGTTGCCTTGTCAAACGGCATGTTGTGGTGATTGTTGCCGGCGTTGTTGACGAGAAAGTCGAAACGCTCGGCGCCGAGCTGCGCGAGCGCGCCTTTCACCCGATCGACGAAGGCGTCGAAAGCGGCGATTGCGCCGGCGTCCAGTTGCAGTGCGACGGCGTTCGCGCCGGCAGACTTCGCCGCCGTGACGACGGTTTCCGCGTCGGCGGCGTGGCTGTGATAGGTGAAGATCGTGTCGACCCCACGCCGCGCCAAGCTCTCGACGACGTTGCGGCCGATGCCGCGGCTTCCGCCGGTTACGATAGCGATCTTGGTCGTCATTTTGCGCTCCTGTTTGCTGTAGACTGTCTAGTCGCTCTTTAATTAGCCAAAAAATCAAGCGAGCATCCGCCACAGGCCCTCGAAGGCGGTCCGGCAATGCTCGTCGGCGTTCGCCGGGTCGGCGATCATGAAATCCATCGTCGTATCCGCCATTGCGCTCATCAGAGCGGAGACGAACCCCAGCGGCGCATTGCGCAGCGCGCCGTTCTTGCGACTCCGCTCTAGCAGCGCGGCGACGTCAAACATCGCCTGATGGGCGATCTTTCGACTCTCCGAGGTGATGTCGTCCGATACGCTGAGATGCGCGAGCGCCCGACGCTTGTCGGGGCAGGGCGTCGCCCAGCGCGCCCAGTTGCGCCACATATGGAGCAGTTGGCTGCGGTCGTCGCTGTCACGCGGGAGCCCCTCAAGGGCGGCGGCGCCCATCTCGGTCTTGAGCTCGATATAGAGCTGGTTCAGCAAGTCGGCCTTCGTCCCGAAATAGGTGAACAGCGAGCCGTTCGAAACGCCGGCTTCGCCGGCGATCGTCGCGGTCGCTGCGGCGAGCCCGTGGGCGGCGATGACGCGGGTCGCCGCCGACATGATCGCGCTTCGTCTCTCGTCGCTTCTCGGTCTCGCCATGCCGCCTATCCGCTGCCGACGGACAATATGAGAGAGTGTCTAGATAGTCAATCCGCCGGGGCGCTCACGAAGCCGCTCGCCGACGCAATTGGCGTAAAGTGGCGCCTAACGCGTTGAAATCGCCGCGGCGCGGAACGGACTTGTCGCATGTGCGCGAGACCGCCGCCGCAGCGGCGCTACGCTTCGTCTTCGCTCTCTGGCCCTGTCGCCGCGGCGCCGGGGACGACGTAGACTCCGCTCAGCCAGCGGTGCAGGTCGACGTCGGCGCAACGCTTCGAGCAGAACGGATCGTAGCGCTTGTCGCGCGGCTTGCCGCAGATCGCGCAGGTCTTGGCGTTGGCTGCGGTCTTCGCCGCCGCGCGCTGGTTCTGCGTCTGCGCCATCGCTTACGCGCCCGGAGTCCAGCCGCGGTGGACGAGATAGCCTTCGCCGGTGAGCAGGTTCGCCGCCTCGGCGAGCGGCAGGCCGACGACGCTGGTGTAGGAGCCGACCAGCCGCAGCACGAACGCGCCGGCCAGGCCCTGGATGGCGTAGCCGCCAGCCTTGCCGCGCCATTCGCCGCTGGCGAGGTAGGCGTTGATCTCGGCGCGCGACAGGCGCTTGAAGCGGACGCGGGTCTCGACCAGGCGGCTGCGCTGGCCGCCGCTCGCGGTGATCAGGCAGAGGCCGGTGTAGACGCGGTGGGCGCGGCCGGAGAGCAGGCTGAGGCAATCTTCGGCTTCGTCGTGGATCTCGCATTTGGGCAGGATGCGCCGGCCGACGCAGACCACGGTGTCGGCGGCGAGCGTGACGGCGGGGTCGAGCTCCGGCCGCTGGCGCGCCCTCTCGGCGGCGATCGTCGCCTTTTCGGCGGCGAGCCGCTGCGCCAGCGCGCGCGGCGACTCGTTGCGGCGCGGCGTCTCCTCGATGTCGGCGGGGATCACCGCGTCGGGCTCGACGCCGATCTGCGCCAGCAGCGTCAGACGGCGCGGCGAGCCGGAAGCAAGGACGAAACGGGGGCGCTCGGCGTCGGTCACGCGGCGCTCCTCACGCGCGAAGCGTCCATGGCGTTTCGCGCCTACTTGAAGCGGTAGGTGATGCGGCCCTTGGTCAGGTCGTAGGGCGTCATCTCGACCAGCACTTTGTCGCCGGCCAGCACGCGGATGCGGTTCTTGCGCATCTTGCCCGCGGTATGGGCGATGATCTCGTGGTCGTTTTCGAGTTTGACGCGGAACGTCGCATTGGGCAGCAGTTCGACGACGAAACCGGGAAATTCGAGCAGTTCTTCCTTCGACATTTGCACCTTTCTTACGGGCGCCGGGCCGACGCGGGGCAAGGGTCATGGACCCGTCGTCCGGCGAAACGGCCCGGCGAAAAACGCGCGAACCCTATATGAAATCCCGCCGCGGGGAAACGGCAAAGCGGATCAAGGGGCTCGCTTCAGCCGTTCTCGCGCGCCATCGCCAGGTAGCGGCGCACGCTCCAGGGAATGGCGGCGAGATAGGCGAGCGACAGGGCGACCAGCGACTGCAGCGGGAAGTTGACGATCAGCAGCAGCGCCGCCGCCAGCCCGATCAGCACCGGCGCGACGTAAACCTGCGGCACGCGGCCGATCGACTTGCCGGAGAAATGCGGCACCCGGCTCGCCATCAGCAGCGCGACGACGAGGACATAGGCGATCTCCGCCCCGACGAAATGGGGCGGGCTCGACGCGTCGGTCAGCAGCAGGCGCAGATAGACCGGCAGCAGGCCGACGATCGCGCCGGCCGGGGCCGGCATGCCGACGAAGAAGTGCTTGCGCCACGCCGCCATCGACGGGTCTTCGAGCGTCACGTTGAAGCGCGCCAGCCGCAGCGCGCAGGCGATGGCGAAGACCAGGACGGTCAGCCAGCCGAGGCTTTTGACCGCGTCGAGGCCAGCGACATAGAGCACGACGCCCGGCGCGACGCCGAAGTCGACAAAATCGGCGAGCGAGTCGAGTTCGGCGCCGAAGCGCGAGGTGCCCTTCAGCGCGCGCGCGATGCGGCCGTCGAGCCCGTCGAGCACCGCGGCGGCGGCGATGGCGCTGACCGCCCATTCGATCGC